>ERZ761607.4542-NODE-4542-length-12187-cov-5.994477_pt1 | contig 12187 bp, 10 predicted proteins | sample MGYA00511164_ERZ761607 | MGnify/ENA primary metagenome ERZ761607 (study PRJEB28899, sample SAMN02445080) | bioreactor sludge metagenome | biome: EBPR sludge | place: Australia: Brisbane, Thorneside Wastewater Treatment Plant | collected 2011-06-22 ...
GGCCAGCCCACGGTCTGCAGCGAGACCTGTGTGGGCCGCATCCGTTATCTGGGCGTGCTGCTGTACGACGCCGATCGCATCCAGGAGGCCGCCAGCGTCGAGCGCGATCGCGACCTGTACCAGGCGCAGCTCGACATCTTCCTGGACCCGAACGATCCCAGGGTCATCGAGCAGGCACGGATTGACGGCATACCGGACGCCTGGATGGAATCCGCCCGCAGGAGCCCGGTCTACAAGATGGCGGTGCAATGGAAAGTGGCCTTGCCGTTGCACCCCGAGTACCGCACGCTGCCCATGGTCTGGTACGTGCCGCCGCTTTCGCCCATCACTGCGGCTGCGAATGCCGGTCAGATGGGGATCAACGGCGAGATCCCGGACGTGAAATCGCTGCGAATCCCTGTCAAGTACCTGGCCAACCTGCTGACCGCAGGCGATACCCAGCCCGTTGAACGTGCGCTGGAACGCATGCTGGCCATGCGAGCCTACCAGCGCGCAAAGCACGTGGAGGGTGTTGTCAACCAGGCGGTACTCGATCAGGTGCAGCTCAAGGCCAACGAGGTCGAGGAGATGTACCGCTACATGGCCATCGCCAATTACGAAGACCGCTTCGTGATCCCTACCACGCACCGTGAATATGCCGAGAACGCCTTCAACGTGCGCGGCGGTTGCGGCTTCAGTTTTGGCAACGGATGCTCCGAGGGCATCGGCGAAACCAGCCTTTTCGGCAGCGAGAAGAAGCGCACCATTCCGATCAAGGCGGAGGTCTGAGCGATGGGCTATCTGAAAAAATCGCCGCCAGTGGCGGCCCGCACGCTTCGGGTGCTTTCCCGACTCCTGAGCTATCCCAATGCTGAACTGCGCGAGCACCTTCCTGAACTGGCCACCGCGCTGCGTAGCGAGGCGGCGCTGTCGACCGCCAGACTGGATGAATTGGACGACCTGATCCACTGGTTGTCGGGGTCTTCGCGGGAATCCGGTCTGCTCGCTGTGGAGGAGGCCTATGTGGAGCTCTTCGACAGGGGGCGCTCCACGTCGCTGCAACTGTTCGAGCATGTTCATGGCGATTCCCGCGAGCGTGGCCCGGCGATGATCGATCTGGCGCAGACTTTCGAGAAGGCCGGTCTTTTCCTGGCCCCCGGAGAAATGCCGGACTACTTGCCGGTGGTGCTGGAATTCACATCCACCCAGCCACCCCGGGAGGCGCGGGCCTTCCTGAGGGAAATGGCGCACATTTTTAACGCCATCTTCGCAGCGCTGCAACAGCGTGACACCCGCTACGCCAGCGTCCTCGGCGCCTTGCTGGAGCTTTCCGGCGAAAAAGCCAAACCGGTGAAGGTCAAGCCGGAAGAATCGCTGGACCAGACCTGGGAAGAGCCGGTTGTTTTCGATGGGTGTTCGACCAAAGGTCAATCCAATCCGAATCAGCCGCAAATCATTCATATCGTTCGCACGAATGCCGCGAACACACACAAGATCGGAGTATCCGTATGAGCGCTCTCCATACTTTCTTCTTTTCGGTTTACCCCTACATCTGCCTGGCGGTGTTCCTGATGGGCAGCCTGGCTCGGTTCGACCGTGATCAATACACGTGGAAGAGCGACTCGTCGCAGCTGCTTCGCCAGGGCAGCCTGCGGTGGGGCAGCAACCTGTTCCATGTGGGCATTCTGTTCCTGTTCTTCGGACATTTTGTAGGCTTGCTCACGCCACACTCCGTCTATGAGCACTTCATCTCTGCTGAAAACAAGCAGCTGATGGCCGTGTACTCGGGTGGCGCTGCGGGGGTTATCTGCTTTATCGGGCTGACGCTGTTGCTGCATCGGCGAATTTTTGATCCGCGCATCCGGCTGACCAGTCACCGCACCGATCTCGCGATTCTGATCATTTTGTGGATTCAGCTGTCGATTGGTCTGGCGACCCTGCCGCTCTCGCTGCATCATTCAGATGGTTCGGTCATGATGGCGCTCGGTGAGTGGGCCCAGCGGCTGGTGACGTTCCGCCCGGGTGGCGCCGAACTGCTGGTCAATCTTCAATGGACCTACAAGATTCACCTGGTGCTGGGGATGACGATCTTCCTGTTGTTCCCCTTCAGCCGGCTGGTGCATGTCTGGAGCGGCTTTGGGACCGTCGCCTATCTGTTCCGTCCCCATCAGGTTGTGAGGGCCCGGCGCCTCAATTTGCCTGTCGGACAGAATCAGGCCAACCGTTCCGGCGCAGTTGTTCAAGGAAACGGTCATGCAAAGTGAAGTGCTCCAGCAGGGAATTGCACGTGTCAATGGAGTCGCCCTGAACACGGCTGAAACGAGCCTGTCCGGAGACGAACTACGCCAGCGGGCCTACTCGGAATTGCTGCGCCAAGCGGCCATCGAGCGTGACCTGCTGTCCGAAAGCGATGTTCCCGGCAGTGACGGCGTGCTCAGTGAAGCGGCCGCCCATGCTATCGAGGCACTGCTGGAGCAGAGCCTCATCATTCCCGAACCCACCGAAGAGGCCTGCCAGCGCCATCATGCCGCTCATCGTGCGACCTACTGCGCCGGTGAGCGGGTGAACGTCAGGCATATCCTGTTTGCCGTCACACAGGGCGTCGATGTGGTCGCGCTGCGCAACCGTGCCGAGACAACGCTGTTGGACGTGCGCTGTCATGACGGCAGGCGGGCTGACGAAGCCTTCGCCGAGGCGGCCAGCACACTGTCCAACTGCCCGAGTGGTGCGGAGGGAGGGCATCTGGGCTGGCTCAGCGCATCGGACTGCGCCCCCGAGTTTGCCTGCGAGTTGTTTGGTCACGCCGAAGTGGGCGTGCTCCCGCGGCTGGTTCACAGCCGCTTCGGGCTGCATGTGGTCGAGGTGCTGGAACGGGAGCCCGGCGTGGAGCAGGCCTTCGAGTCGGTGCGCGGTGCGGTGGCCATGGCCTTGCGGCAGCAGGCCTACGTGACGGCCTTGCGTCAGTACCTGAGCCTGCTGGCCGGCCAGGCGCAGCTCGAAGGAGTCGAGCTGGACGTGGCCGAGACGCCGCTGGTTCAGTAACGAACCAGGCATCACACCGACGCATCGTTCGGACTTCGCTTCTTCGAAAGTGACCGATACCCCGGCGGATGCGAGGAGACCGTCATGAGGCTTAAGACGACGACAGTCACTGGTTGCGCCAGCAGCGGCTGCGAGTGCGCTGCGGGCGCTTTTTCGACGCCGCCGGTCGTGGTCAATGGCTACGGCCTGGCAGGACTTGAAGGCCGTACGGCCCCGGACACGCTCGCGTGCCGGGTGGTCGATGAACTGCTGAGACAACGCGCGGTGGCAAGCGGTCTGTTGGCCGATGAGGGACCGGGCCTGGCGCCAGTGCTCGATGCCGAGGCGCGCGAAGCGGTTGCGGCGATGCTGGCCGGGCAGGTGGCCGCCCCCGATGTGAGCGATGAAGAATGTGAAGCCGTCTACGCGGCGAATCCCCAGCGTCACGTACGGGGTCAGGCGTTGCACGTGCGCCACATCCTGTTTGAGGTGACCCCGGCAGTCAATGTCCACGATCTCCTGGTCCAGGCCGAGCGGGCCTTGGTGGAACTGTCACGGCCAGGTGTCGGTCCGGGCCGGTTCGCCGAGATTGCCGCGCAGGTTTCGGCCTGTTCCACCGGGGCGAACGGCGGTGACCTGGGGTGGATCGGCCCCGGCGACTGCGAACCGGAGCTGGCCAACGAACTGTTCGAGCACAGCCATTCCCGCTGGGGCATGGGGGTGCATCCCCGCCTGATCCACACCGGCCGCGGCTTTCACATCGTCGAGGTGCTGGGCCGGCGCAAGGGCCGGCAGCTGACCTACGCCGAAGCGCGGACGGGCATTGCGTTGCAGCTCATCTGTCAGAAGCGTCGCAGCGCATTGGAGCGCTACCTGCGAGCGTTGCTGGCCGACGCGCGCCTTCAAGGTGCCGACGCGACCAAACTGAGCCTGGAGGAGCCCTTGCGGCGCTGGTGCCATGACGGATGAAGTTCCCAAGCACGACGATCTGTTGCTGCGCCTGCGATCGTTTCATTCCGACTATTTCCCCCTGCACCAGCAGCGATTTCAGGACCTGGTGGCGCAGGGACAGCATCCCAAGACCTTGTTCATCGGTTGCTCCGATTCGCGCCTGGTCCCTTACCTGCTCACCGGCACCGGGCCGGGGGAGTTGTTCATCGTCCGCAACGTGGGTGCCTTTGTGCCGCCCTACGATGGATCGCACGGACTGCATGGAACGATGGCTGCGGTCGAGTTCGCGGTGCTGAGCTTGAAAGTGGAGCGGATCATCATCTGCGGGCATACCCACTGCGGTGCCATCCGGGCCGCCTACGAAGGTGTGCCCGAAGAGGCCCGAAACCTGAAGGCATGGCTGAAACTGGCCGACGAAGCCCTCCTGCCGGTTCAGTCCACCCCTGAGGCACGCTTCCGGACCGAGCAGCGCGCGGTGGTTCTTCAGCTGGAGCGCCTGATGGACTACCCCATGGTGCGGCGCGCCGTGGAAAGCGGGCACCTGACGTTGCACGGGTGGCATTACGTGATCGAAGACGGAGAAATCCATGTGTTCGACGCGCAGCGAGGGGATTTTGTGGCCGCATCCGAGGCGTCGAACAGTGGGACCGGACCCTACCAGCCCTATGTCAAGCCCGAAACACCACCGCCAGAGAACTGATCGGGTGGCCCGGCCGTCTCAGCCGCCCTTATCCGACGTCTCAGGCGGCCCGTGCGACAAAGTTGTGCCAGGTCAAGGAAATTCGAAGCCGCTTCACAATCGCCCGGGCCGGCCTGCCAATTGGCTATGCTGTCGGGTAGTGCCCCAGACGACTTCGAGTGGTTGTGGGGACCCGTGGCCGAATTTGAGACACCTTTCGACGGCGGGCGGCGTGGTCCGGCCGACGCCAGGACCCGAGGAGCAAGACCGATGAAACGCGACAACTTTGGGCGTCCGCAGGATGCAACCCTCACCCAGCCCATCAGCCACGATGTGCTGAAGGAGAAATACCTCAAGACCGGCGAAAGCGGCGCCGAAGACGTGTACCGGCGGGTGGCGCGCGCGCTCGCATCGGTGGAGGTCGAAGCGGATCGGGCGAAGTACGAGGCGCTGTTCCTGGAGAACCTGCATGCCGGCGCCATTGGCGCCGGGCGCATCATGAGCGCCGCCGGCACCGATATCCAGGCCACGCTGATCAACTGCTTCGTCCAGCCCGTGGGCGACTGCATCCAGGGTGTGGACGACGGCGGCTACCCCGGCATCTACGAGGCGTTGCGCGAGGCGGCCGAGACGATGCGCCGCGGCGGCGGCGTCGGCTACGACTTCTCCCGCATCCGGCCGCGCGGTGCCGAGGTCAAGGCCACCGCGTCGGTGGCGTCGGGCCCGTGCAGCTACATCAACGTGTTCGACCAGTCTTGTTCCACCGTGGAGAGCGCGGGCGCCCGCCGAGGCGCGCAGATGGGGGTGCTGCGCATCGACCACCCGGACGTGCTGGATTTCATCACCGCCAAGCGCACGCCAGGGCGGTGGAACAACTTCAATGTGTCGGTGGGCGTGCCGGACAGCTTCATGCAGGCCCTCAGCGAGGACCAGCCCTGGGAACTGGTGCATCGAGCCCGCCCCAGCGCCGCCCTGATCGCGCAAGGCGCGTTCCAGCGTGCCGACGGCCTGTGGGTCTACCAGACGCTGGCTGCCCGCGAGTTGTGGGACACGGTGATGAAGTCGGCCTACGATTTTGCGGAGCCGGGCATCCTGTTCCTGGATCACATCAACCAGGACAACAACCTGCGGTACTGCGAGGCCATCGCCGCCACCAATCCATGCGGCGAGCAACCGCTGCCTCCCTACGGGTGCTGCGACCTCGGCCCCATCATCCTGACCCGCTTTGTGCGTCATCCGTTCGGGTTCAATGGTGTGCCCGCGTTCGATTTCGAGGCTTTCGAGCGCGCCGTGGGTCTTCAGGTTCGCGCGCTGGACAACGTGTTGGACGTCACGTTCTGGCCGTTGGAGCAGCAGCGTGCCGAATCCGCCGCCAAGCGGCGCATTGGTGTGGGATTCACCGGCATGGGCAATGCGCTGGCCATGCTGTGCCTGCGCTACGACGCGCCGGACGGGCGTGAAATGGCGGCGCGCATCGCCGCGCGCATGCGCGACGCGGCCTACGGCGCTTCCATGTCGCTGGCGCGCGAAAAGGGGGCGTTTCCCAAGTTCGAAGCGGACGGCTATCTGGCTCCGGGAACCTTCGCCAGCCGTCTGCCGGCCGAGCTGCAACAGGCGATCCGCGCGCACGGGATCCGTAACAGCCACCTGCTGTCGATCGCGCCCACGGGCACGGTCAGCCTGGCCTTCGCCGACAACGCCTCCAACGGCATCGAACCTGCGTTCTCGTGGATGTACCGACGCAAGAAGCGCGAGTCCGACGGCAGCACGACCGAGTACGCGGTCGAAGACCACGCCTGGCGCCTGTACCGCGAACTCGGTGGTGACGTGGACAAGCTGCCCGAGTATTTTGTCTCGGCGCTGGAGATGTCGGCGGCCAGCCATATCGCGATGATGGAAGCGGTGCAGCCTTTTATCGACACCGCGATTTCCAAGACCGTCAATGTGCCGGCGGACTGCCCGTACGACGATTTCAAGGGTCTGTACCTGCAGGCCTGGCGCGCGCGCCTGAAAGGGCTGGCCACCTACCGGCCGAACAGCATTCTGGGCGCGGTGCTGGAAACCGGCAGCGGCAAGGCGGATGGTCCCGCACCCGTCGCATCTGCGCCGGTGGATCCGATGCGCACCGTGATCGAAAGCCGACCCAAAGGGGCGCTGTCGGCCGTGGCCGACAAGGTCGAATACTGGACACAGGAGGGGCACAAGACGCTGTACGTTGTGGTCTCTTTCCTGCCCGTGCCCGCGGCGGACGGACTTGGCATGGTGGAACGGGCGGTCGAATTTTTCATGCCGGTCGGCCAAAGCGGCGAATCCCAGCAATGGATCACCTCCACCATGCGGATGCTGTCGCTGGCCGCGCGCGGCGGGTTTCTGGAGCGAGCCCTGCGCGACATGCGCAAGGTTGCCTGGGATCGTGGCCCGGTGCGTCTGGGTACCTACCAGAAGGCCGATGGCACCCATGTGCCAATGTGGCACGACTCGGAGGTGGCGGCCATCGCTTTTGCCATTCAGAACATCCTGGCACGTCGCTCGCCAGCCGAGCCAGCCGCCCCCCGGCCGGCCAGCGGTCCGGCTGCACCCGAACTTCTGGGGCTGCCGACGGGCGTGATGGCCGGGAAAAAATGCCCCGAATGCGGTGCACACGCCATGATTCGCAAGGATGGATGCGACTACTGCACCTCGTGCGGGCACCTGGGGAGCTGCGGTTGACTGACGCCGCAGCCCAGGATTGGGCGGACTGGGTACACACCCTGGTCGACAGCCGCCAGACCATATTGCCCAAACGCCTCCAGGTGCCCGGACCCGATGCCCATCAATTGCAGCGCATCCTGGGTTCCGCTGCGGCCGCGCCGGACCATGGACAGATCACGCCCTGGCGGTTTGTTCTGGTGCCGTCCGCGCAGCGTGCCCGGCTGGGCGAGGTTTTTGTCCAGGCCCTGTGCGAACGCGATTCTCTGGCAACGGCAGAGCAGCAAGAGCAAGCCCGTGAGAAGGCGGACCGGGCACCGGTTCTCCTGCTGGCTGTGGCCCGACTGCACGGCGGCGACCCGGAAATCGATGCCGCTGAGCGGCTGATATCCCTGGGTTGTGCGCTGCAAAACATCTTGCTGACCGCCCATGCCCACGGTTTTGGGGCAGCCCTGACCAGCGGCAAAGCCATGAAGTCGCAGGCTTTGCGCGATTTGTTTGATATTGCAGCAACGGAGCAAGCCATCTGCTTTGTCAACATCGGCACGGCCCAATCGCGCCGCGCGGCACGGATCAGGCCACAGCCGGCGGATTACGTCAGCGAACTCGGTCCGGGTGGGGTGGGCTCCGCGGCGGGTCTTCCGGCAAACCTCGGCCCCGAACCGGGACAGCGTTGTGCACCGTAGTGCCTTGGTACTGTTCTCCGGTGGCCAGGATTCCACCACCTGCCTGGCCTATGCGTTGGAGCGCTACGAGCGGGTCGAAACACTGGGCTTTGACTACGGACAGCGCCACCGTGTCGAACTCGACGCCCGGCTGGCGGTGCGTTTGGCGCTGGCACAGCGATTTCCCGCCTGGGCCAAGCGCCTGGGAGACGACCATGTGCTCGATCTGGCCGTTCTCGGAAAAGTGAGTGAAACCTCACTGACGCGAGAGATGGCGTTTTCCATGGAGCAATCGGGTCTGCCCAATACTTTTGTGCCCGGTCGCAATCTGGTATTTCTGACGCTCGCGGCGGCGCTGGCCTACCGGCGCGATCTTCAGGTGCTGGTCACCGGCGTGTGCGAAACGGATTTCTCCGGCTATCCGGACTGCCGCGACGACAGCATGAAAGCGCTGCAGGTGGCCCTGGCCTTGGGCATGGACCGCCGCATCCTGATCGAAACGCCCCTCATGTGGATCGACAAGGCCGCCACCTGGGAGATGGCCAGACAGCTGGGTGATCGCAGCGCAACGCCCCAGGGCGGCGCTGCGCTCATTGATCTGATCGTTGAAGAAACCCACACCTGCTACCGGGGTGACCGCATTCACCGCCACCCCTGGGGATGGGGGTGTGGCGCGTGTCCCGCTTGTGAACTGCGTGCCAGCGGGTGGGTTCGCTGGAAAAATGCAAGCGCCATGCTATCAATAAAATAGCACAGTATCACCTTTTCACGCTGGGTATTGGCCCATTTTTTGCCTAAAAACAGGCGCAATCGGCCTGTCGGTGGCTCAGTAGCGCAGCGACACTGTCACATGCATCCGGTCGTCGCCCTTTTTGGGGGCATCGGGGAAACTGGCGGCCGGAAGGCGGCTGCCAGTGATCACCCGTCCGTAGTCGACGCTGACGAACACATTCGGTTCCTTGGCCCATCTCAGGCCCACGCCCACCGTGCTGGCCCGGTCCGACACCAGCCGCGAGGCATTGGGGTTGTGGTGGCGCAATTGGGCGGAGTCAAGGAAGCCCTGTAACTGCAAGCCAGGTGCCACGGGCGGCGTATTCAGTTGCAAACTGGCCATCACCCCCTGGTCGCCCTGGAGTGCCCGGTCTTTCAATCCCCGCAGCGAGCTGGCACCACCCACACCGAACTGTTCACCCGCAATCAGGGCATCCGGGCTCATCTGGAACTCCGAGCGCAGACTCAGCACCCAGCCCGATGGGAAACCCTGACTGAAGCCCAGATTGCCACGGATCGCCTTCCAGCTCCGCGATTTGATGGCCGTATTCAGTCCGCCGTTGGTAAACGATGCCAGGTCATTGCCTCGGCCGCCGGAGAGCGAGGTGACGAAATTCACCCCGTATGAAAACAGGCGGTTGTCCCCCGACTGGGTGCCGGAGAAGCCGCCGCTGAGCGAACGGCCGCGTGTATCCGGCGTTGCGGTTCCGGCAATGGCTGCACCGGAGGCGTCCAGCAACTGGGCGCCGCGGAACAACCGGTCTGCCAGCGTGGCGTTCCATTCGAAGGACTGGCCCTCGGCCAGTGGAATCACCTTGACCAGCGCCAGACTGAACGAGTCGCCCGCTCCTGTGCTGCTGAACGCGCCAAAGCGTCCGACGACGTCCGATCGGCTGAAACTGGCCGTCAGCCAGCTGGTTTGCAGGTACAGCGGCAGCTTGTAGGTCAGACCCCATTGTTTGACGTCACCGGGTTTCTCGAACGAACTGGTCCAGACGCCGCTGAACTGATGGTCACGATCGAACACGTTGCTGTGACTGGCCAGCAGAGTGAAACGGTCACGTCCGGTCGCCGCCGTGCCACTGTTGCTCAGGTCCAGGCCGAGTTGCCAGGGCGAGGACTCCTGCACGGTTACGGTAGCGTCAATGGCGTCGGGCGCCTCCGAGGCTTTGAGCCCGACACGGACCTGCTTGTGATTGCCGGCGTTGGACATTTTTGTCTCGGTGGCAAGGGCCGCCAGATTGGGCGAAGAGCCACTGCGAAGCACCGGCAGGCCACGCTCGATATTGGCACGGTCCAGGGTCTTCATCCCTTGATAGTCCACTTTGGCGAGTTTGAAACTCACGACCTCCAGCCGAACCGTCGCTCCCAGCTCTTGCGGAGGCAGGGTCACCCGGTGCAGGCCGAAGCCCCGGCTCTTGAGTGCGGCTTCCAGGGCTTCCGACGCCTTGCCCAGTGTGTCGATACTGGCTTTGGTGCGCAAAAACGGCGCGAGCACCTCCGTCGTTTCAGAAGCCGACAGCGGGTTCTCGCCCACCACATCAAAACCGCGGATGTCGAACAGGATGACGGGTGCTGCCGCTGGCGCCGGCGATCCACCCGCCGGGGCGACGGCCTGCGCGCCTGCAGCGACCGATACGGTCAGCCCCAAGGTGGCCCACAGGGCACGGTGGAGAACCCCCCCGGGGGGGCAATGGCTTAACGGCATTGTTGAGACTCCCTCAGACCGGCTTCATTGAGCAGGTTGCGAACGGTAAATTGCTGCGTGGACGGCAGCGGCAGGCGGTCGAATTCGATGAAACGCGGCATGCGCATTGCGCGATCCACTGAGCCATCCGGACGGGCCAGCCCGATCTCGTCACGACCGAGTTGCAATACCCCGGTTGCCGTGGTCACTTCGATGTGCCCATCGCGCACAAAGATGAACAGACCTTCTTCGCCTTCACTCACCGGAGCCTGACCGAACAGATTCGGCGGTACCGTCACTCCGTCAGGGCGCGGACCCAGGGGCGTGTCGATCGAATTGATGGAACGACGCCCGCCGGTGCCTATGAACACACCTTGGCCGCTCAGCAATACCTCGGCCAGCGTCTGCCCGCCGGGTGTCACCTCGATCGAGCCCAGCCAGGCCAGCACGCTGAAACCGGTTCCGGGCGCATCCGGTTCATCGGCACAGGTTCCGGTGCAGACGATGTCCTGACCGGTTCCCCGGATACCGACCGTGGCGGTCCGGGTGGTGTAGAGCACGTTGCGGTTGTTGGCTTTGCCGATCGCACCCGAAAGCGCCCGCAGCGAGCCCTTCAGCAACGACACCAGGAACCGGCCTTCCTGCGGCTTGGCCGGATCAAAGGCGAACTGGTCCACCTTGAAGCGGGTCGTCGGGCCAAGGGTAACCCGGCTGTCATCGCGAAACACCAGAACGGCGTTGGCCCCGGCGGCCGTTTCGATCAATTCGCCCGAATACACCGGGCCACCGTTGGCCAGCAGGCGGCGCTGACCGGCGGCGTCAACGGCAAAGGCCTCTCCCTGCAATGCAACAAGACGGGCGCTGGCTTTGATGTCCACGCCGCGAGGTGCGCCACCGACCGCCGTCGACTCCCGCGCGCAGTCTCCCTGGCACAGGCGGGCATCGAAATCGGTGCCCCGAATGCCGACCGTGGCGGTTGCCGTCTGCAGGCGGGCCGCGTTGGGCTGCCCCTTGTTGATCAGCCCGGTCAGCGCCCGCAGGCCGCCTTTGAGGAGATTCAAGACCATCGAGTTGTCGTTGGCCCCGTTGGCAAAGCGGTACTGGCTCAGTACCAGGTCCGACTCGGGTCGCACGGTCATGCGGGTGCCATCGCGCAACACCACCACCGCAGAACCCTGCGCTGCCGTGGAAACGCGGTCACCCTCCAGCAACGGGGTGCCTTTGCTCAGGCTGCGCGGCGCCTGGCCGGGGGTCTGGACGAACCCGATGCCACGGACCGATTCGATCTCGCCCGCTGCCGAAGCCGCGGGCGTGGTGGGTGACTGAGCCCACGTGGCATGACCGGCACACAAAATGAGCGCGGCCAGAGCGACGCGGGCCGGGCGCAACGTCTGTCGGGCGCGCACGGGTGCAAGGGATAGGTTCAGCGAAGACATGGTGGTCAACTCCCGGATAGTGTGCCTCAACGCGCGCAAATCGGCGGTGCTTCGTCAGTGAACAGCGCTGGGTCGCCGCGACGGCGTGGATCCTCCGGATCATCCGGGTTGTTCTGCGCTGGCGGGTTCTGCAACAGCACTGAGGCGTCCATGTTGTTCAGCGCCAGCAAGAGAGGAACCAGATCCAGCGAACTGTCCGGGATCGGTGCCGGAGTCGGTGCCGGAGTGGGCGCCGGAGTGGGTGCCGGAGTGGGTGCCGGAGTCGGTGCCGGAGTCGGTGCCGGGGTTGGGGCCGGAGTGGGTGTCGGGG
>ERZ761607.4544-NODE-4544-length-12183-cov-10.983097_pt1 | contig 12183 bp, 8 predicted proteins | sample MGYA00511164_ERZ761607 | MGnify/ENA primary metagenome ERZ761607 (study PRJEB28899, sample SAMN02445080) | bioreactor sludge metagenome | biome: EBPR sludge | place: Australia: Brisbane, Thorneside Wastewater Treatment Plant | collected 2011-06-22 ...
TATTAAATTTAAAAAAAATATATTATTTTTGACGAAAAAAACCTCAATGAAAAAATTATTACTGTTTTTAATTTTTTTAATTTTTACTAACTCTTCTTTCTCACAAGTAAATTCAGTTAGACTTTTCCCTTCCGGCGTATATTATAATAGTATTACAGCCGCTTATAATGACATCCTTGCAGCATCACCTATCTCTCAAGCATATATTATTGAAATCCAATCAATATATGACGGGTCAACCGAAACAAGACCTATTCAACTAACAGAAGTTTCAGGTGCAAGCACTTCCAATTCAATTACTATCAGACCTGCTGTAGGTGCAACAGGAATATCAATTTCTGATTCAATTTTTGCAACAGGAATAATTAATTTAAACGGTGCAGACTATCTCATATTTGACGGAAGACCTGGCGGTGTCGGAACTTCAAGAGAATTAACCATTATCAACGGATCAATTTCATTAACAGTAGGGACGTCTTGCATCAGATTATTAAACGATGCAACAAATAATATAATCCGATATTGTAATTTCAAAAATTCAGGTAAAGACGGAAACTCCGGAACAGGTGCTGTTCAGTTTGCAACTACAACCGGAACTTTAGGAAATTCTAATAATTATGTTACTCATAATTTCTTTTCAGATAATGATGCAGATCCAACTATTCTTCCTAATTATAATGTAGCTTCAAACGGAAATACTAGCACAGGTTCAGGACTAAACTCTAACAATGTTGTGAGTAATAACATTCTTACCAATTTCTTTAATAGAGCAGTATCTCTTTTTGGTTTAAACGGAAACGGATGGAGAATTGACAGCAATAAAATTTACAGAAACACATCAAAAACTCTCGGACCTACTAACTGTATCTCTGTTCTTACTGCAATTGAATTTACAATTTATGGAAATGAAATTGGAGGTCAGACTTTTTTGGATAGTTTCTATCTCCCTTCTAATTTACAGTTTACAGGAATAGTGTCAACTAATGGAGGTACTGGTTTTATTAGTAAAAATATTATTAATAATGTAAGAGTTAATTCAACAACCGCAGCTACTTTGATTCATGCCGGAGGCACTTCTTCTAATATGACAATTTCTCAAAATTCTCTTTTAAATGCAGTTCAGAGAAGTTCCGGAGAATTGAGAGGTATAGTCCTTACAACAGGAACAATCACTGTAGATTCAAATAGCATTTCCAGTTTATCTTGCCAAAGTGCAACAGTTACCAATAATAACGTAAGAGGAATTTTTGGTTCAGGAACGGCCGCAAATTATACTATAAGGCATAACGGCATAAGTAATCTTTCAACATCAGGAAGTTCAACAACTTTCAATTCAACAAATGTTAATCCTTTAAATGGAATCTTTGTAGGTATCGCGAATTCAACAAATATTTCGAATAACAATATTTATTATTTATCCGCATTTAACACAGGTGCGGTTAATACAAATGCTTTTGCAATTGGAACAACAAACTCTGTTACATCTGAAATTTATAATAACAGAATTTCTTATGTTACAAACTATTCTACCGGTGCGTCTTCCAGAATGGGTGGAATATTAAACATAAATACCACAGGAACCCAAAATATTTATAATAATTTAATCTCCCTTGGAAATGATTTAGGTCCTCCATTCACTAACTCAGTTACTATGTATGGAATTTCTCATTTTAACGCATCACCTCAAGTCGGTACATTAAATATTTATTATAACAGTATTTTTATTTCAGGAAATGTCTCTGCAGGTAATGACAGTTCTTTTGCTTTCTTCCGTGAAAGAAACACTCCTTTAAATCTGAGAAATAATATTTTAGCAAACATCAGAAAAGGCGGAACGGGAAATCATTATGCAGTTGGGCTTATAAACAATCCTACAAATTATACAGCATCAAATAATTCTTTATATACTTCAAACAGTTCTACAGTTGGATTGTATCTGACGGATACTTATAACTTTGCAAATTGGGTTTCAAACTCAGGCGAAACTTCATCAATTAATACAAATCCATTATATCATGGTGTTGATAATTTAAAACTTCTTCCAAACACTCCTTGTTATGCAGCAGGTACTCCTGTTGTTGGTATAACTACAGATTATTATGGAGTAACGAGAAATGTAACTTTACCAACAATTGGTGCAGTTGAAGTGACAGATCCGCTCACTCCTTTAGCTCAGAATACAGTAAATGATCCTATCGCAGGTGATTCTGTGGCTATATTACCAATTGCATCTCAAGGGGGATTAAGTATGTATTTCACCTCAATTCCGGGTGCACCAAGTTCATATGTTACCGCTCAATATTATAACTCAGGCAGAACAGGTTCATTTTTTGGTGTTACAAATATATCGAATTATTTTTGGACTATTGCATCTGACCTAAATTTTTTTGATGCGTCAATTAGATTCTATTTTAATAACATACCGTCAAACGGAGTTTTAACACCATCAACTTTAAAATTAATGCACAGAACAGGTCCTGAAGCGACTTGGGTTCAGTGGTCTGAATCATTAACAAATCGTTTTCCAAATTATATTGAAATCACAGGTGTAACAGGCTTCTCCGAGTTTGCTCTTGGTGGTAATATTGATAATCCTTTACCTGTTGAACTTTCTTCTTTCTCCTCTGTTATTATCGGAAAAGATGTTGAACTTAAATGGACTACAACATCCGAATTAAACAATTCAGGATTTGAAATTGAACGTGCATTAATTTCTGAAAATAATTCTTATTCTAAAATCGGATTTATTAGCGGTGCAGGAAATTCAAATGAAATAAAAAATTATTCATTCAAAGACAGAAACCTTTCCAAAGGAAATTATAAATACAGATTGAAACAAATTGATTTCAATGGAAACTTCTCTTATTTCAATTTGAATAATGATGTTAACATCGGTGTTCCTGCTCAGTTTGAACTTTCACAGAATTATCCTAACCCATTCAATCCTGTAACAAAAATTAATTTCTCTCTTCCTTTTGATACAAAAGTAAATTTAATAATTTATGATATCACAGGTAAAGAAGTTGCGAAATTAATTAACAACGAATTTAAACCTGCTGATTATTATTCTGTGGATTTTAATGGAAGTAATTTATCTTCAGGGGTTTATTTCTATACTGTTATAGCGGGAGATTTTAAGGCAACTAAAAAAATGATGTTAATAAAATAAATTTAATTCTAAAATTCTGTAAAACAAAAAAGGGCTTTAAAGCCCTTTTTTATTTTTATTATTTAATAAGAATTTTTATTCTGATTTTTTTAATTTTGATTCATCTACATATTCATCTATCTGAGTTTTATCCTCATATCCCATTCGTTTTTTATACTCTCTGAAATCAAACGAACCTCTTTGCATATCACTGTCATCAGCCACTCTCGGATCTCTCGGTTTCCTGTTTATCACAGGAGGTTCTTCAGTTTTTTCAGTCACATCATCTTTTTTTACATCGTTTTTGTTAACAAAATTCTTTTTCTTTTTGATTTCAGTATTATCCGATATAAATTTTTTATTTTCTATAATTGCCTTTTCTGCAATTAAATTTTCTTCACGAATATTATTAATAGTATTATCTATCCCTTTTACACTTTCATCTTTTTGTTTGAATAAATCATTTGATGATCTTGTGCATCCGGATAATGTTATCCCGATTATTAAAGTTAAAAATCCCGAATTTAAAATAAATTTTTTCATAATTTATCTTTTCTTATTTAACAATACTCCCGCTTTATTGTTCCGTATTTTTATTGTTATATTTATGAATTAAAATATTTACTTTTAATTAATTATAAAAGAAAATTTATTGAAAATGAAAAATTTTATTATCATATTTCTATTAGCGGTAATTCTACACTCCTGCAGTGATTCTCCTGTTTCTCCCGTATCGAATATTTCAGAAAGTTCATCTAACACATTAAAGAATAAAGACTTTGAAAGTAATCCCGATTTATTTTTAGATGTGAATAGCATTGCAGAAATTTCTTTTGATAATAATTTTCAAATCATGGATAATTCAGGAAATTCTATCGCAAAAATTCCATTTAAGGTTAATGAAAATGGTTTATATAAAATGAAAAAAACTTCATCAAAAATTATTTTTAAAGTTTATGATGATAAAAACTATGAACTCGCAGAAATAAATAATGACTTAGAAAATTCAGAAATTACTTTGGAAGCCGGATTAACTTATTCTGTAAATATTTTTTTAAATGAAAATGAATCTGTAAATACTAATGATAAAATTTATGCTAACTGGAATGAGGGAATGGGTAATACATTAAAAACTTTAGAAATAAATTTTAACAATTGTGAAAATTGTACTTTTATAAACACATCTTTTTATCAAACCTATTCAAACATTAATTATAACGGTTCTACTTTTGATAAATGTTATTTCGGAAATGCAGTAATGCAAAACTGTTCATTTCAAAATGCACTTTTTCAAAATAACGAAATGGCTACTTCACAGTTTCAAACTTCAGATTTCACAAATGCAGATTTTTATAATAATACTGTTTATGATTGTGTATTCTATGATACTTGCATTTTCATTTCAACAACTGTTTCAGGTGGAAGTTTTGGTGCCAGCGGATTCATTAATAACTCTATGCAAGGAATGTCGTTTAAACCTTCTTCAGTTTATGCTACTAATTTCGGCGGTTGTAATCTTCAATCTGCAAATTTGGTAAACTATTCTTCCATTATGCAAGATTCGGCTGTATCTTTTATAGGTTGTGATTTAAGTTATGCTCAGGTTGTTAAATATAATCTCTCGCATTCTAATCTTTCCGGTTCAAATTTTACTTTCACAAATTTTATGTTTTCAAATCTGTCTTATGCAAATATTGGTGCTTCCACTTTCTATAATACTAATCTTAATAATGCCAATATGTGTAATGTAACAGGTTCTCCATTTGTTTTTAAATTCGTCAGTCAAATTGGTACTCAATGTCCTTATAAAAATTAAATATTGCTGACTAATTTGCAATAGTGAAACCTTATTTTCACTAAACAGTCTTAATTAATAATATACTTTCCTCTTTCCGTAATTCTGAAACTTACTTTCAGATTTTACGTCAAATTTATTAATTAAAAGACTATGTTTATGAAATTTATTATTCAAAAATCGGGGTTTTTCCTCCTGTTTACTTTTCTTGGCTTTTTTTCAGCCAATGCTCAGGAAACAGGCTCGATTTCAGGTATGGTAACTGAAAAAGGAACTACAAATCCCATTTCTAATGCTATTATAACAGTTTATAATTCTGAAGACTCGTCTAAATCAGGTGCTACAGAATCTGACGCTACCGGTAATTTCAAAATTGAATCTCTCTCTTTAGGAAACTATAGAGTTGAAGTTACAATGATTGGATACAATACCGCAGTTGTAAGAGGTATCACTTTGACTAAAGATAATCCGAATTATGTGATTAAATCAGTTTCTCTATCTCAGGGTATGACTGAAACTGAAGAGATTGTAGTTGAATCAGAAAAAAGTGCCATAGAGTTTCAAGCAGATAGAAAAGTTTTCAATGTTGAAAATCAACCGATTACTCAAGGTGGATCTGCAATTGATGTATTAAAAAATATTCCTTCCATCTCAGTAGATAATGACGGTAATGTAAGTCTTCGCGGAAGCACAAATGTAAAAATTACTGTTGATGGTAAACCTTTTGGTTTACAAGGTCAGAACAGGAGCACAATTCTCGACCAAATTCCTGCAAACCAGATTTCATCAATTGAATTAATTACAAATCCCGGAGCAAAATTTGATGCAGAAGGAACTTCCGGTGTTATAAATATTATTCTTAAAAAAAGTGATAATTTCGGATATAACGGAAATATAGTTTTAAGTACAGGTACTCAGGATAAATATACAGGTTCGCTAAATTTGAACGCAAAAAAAAGCAACTGGAATGTATATGGAAACTATGATTACAGACAGATGGATTTTAATATGAGAGGAGGATTCCAGAGATATAATTTTATCGATCCAAATGCCGCATATTTAGACCAAAACAGTTCAGGTAGATTCAGAAATAATAATCATTTTGTTAAAGCAGGACTTGATTATACTTTTGATGATTTAAATTCATTAAGTCTTTCAGGAAATTATATGTATAGAGATGGAAAAAGAAACGGAAGAATAAACACAACTCAGTATAATTCTCAGAATAATATTTCAAATCAATTATTTTCAATTACAGGTGATGACAGAACGGGATATACTCTTGATGCTAATTTAAATTACTTAAGAAAATGGAAAAATTCTAAACGAACATTGACAGGTGATTTTACTTTTTCAAGAAACGATGATGACTTAAATTCATTTACCAACGAAAATCCTATTACACCTCCAAACCCTACTCCACTGAACAGAAAACAAATTAATAAAGACGGGACAAATAATTTTATAGGTACTCTGGATCTTACAAATCCTTTCAGCGAAACAAATAAACTTGAGACCGGTGTAAAGGCAACAATAAATGATATTGACAGAAATTACAGAACAGAAGATTATAATTGGAATACAAATCAATTCGCTAATAATGTAGGATTAACTAATCAGTTTAAATATAAAGAACAGGTTTATGCAGGTTATGTTTCATATTCAGGAAAACTTGATAACTTCTCATATATCTTAGGTGTGAGAGCAGAGCAGACAAACACTGATGGTGAACTTGTTACAACTAATGAAACTTTCAAAACTAATTATTTTGATTTATTCCCAAGTGCAAGTTTGTCACAGAAACTCGGATTAACTGAAGAAATTTCTTTAAGTTATTCAAGAAGAATTCAAAGACCGCAAGCATGGGCTTTGAATCCATTCAAACAATCTATTGATGCATATAATTATTTTTCAGGTAATCCAAATTTAAAACCTGAATATATAAATTCAATTGAACTTAGTTTTATAAAATATTTAAACACTACTACAATTACTCCTTCTGTATATTACAGACAATCAGATAATTCAATCTCAAGAGTAAGGCAATTGCTTGACAGTAATGTTGCGGTAGTAACTTTTGAAAATTATGCAAAGACAAAAACTTATGGAATAGATTTTATTGTAAATTCTCAACTCTTTCCTTTCTTAAATATAAACGGAAGTGTAAGTTATTTTAAAACAGAAGTTGATGCTACAAATCTCGCAACTGCACTTGTAAACGAAAATTCAACAATGAGCGGAAGAGTTGGAGCTATGTTTACCGCACCGGATTTATTTAATTTACAGGTTTCATATTTTTACTCAGGTAAAATAACAGTTGCTCAGGGAACTCTTGATCCGTTCCAGTCTTTTGATGCTTCTATAACAAAAGATTTTTTTGACAGAAGATTAACTCTTGGTTTCAGGGTAAGTGATATATTCAATAAAATGAATTTCAAAGTTAATATTACTAATGATCAGAATTTCCGTGAGTTTATTGAAATGAAAAGAGATACAAGAACAGCATTCTTTACTTTAACTTACAGATTCGGAAATTATAAAGATCAGAAACCTCCGAAAAGAAGAAGAAACACAGATCAACAGCAACCACAGCAAGACGGTTTCGGCTTCTAAACTTTGTATATAAATAAATTTATTAAAATCAAAAACCCGGGAAACCGGGTTTTTTAGTTTATGGAAAGTTTTAGTTTAAAAGGTTTCCCTTCTGAAATATCATAATCATCAACATATAAAACCGGTAAGATTAAAAAATCATTTCTGCTTATTTCATTTTCAAACAATAACATTGGCATATATATAGTAAAGCGATATCTGCCCCCGGCAAAGTTTTTTAAATTTATATCGTTTGTATATCCTATCAAATCTTCCTCAACTGTTGAAAAATCTTCTATATCACAAAAAACAGGTTGATCAAGTTCCGCTTCACCAAAATCATGATATACAAACAAAACTATTTGTGCATTCATTCCCAGCGAAGTATCTAAGTAAGCATATCCTGTAAACTTTATCATTTCACCATCATCAGGATAATCGGGATCTGTTACACCTATAGAAACATCTGTAATCATCATATCTGAATATACTCCGTCATAAATCGGTATTGCATTATTTGCCTGTTTTGTTTTGCTAATTTCTTCTTCTATGAATTCTGAATCTCTTAATACCCAGATCTCGTTAGTTATTCTTGAAAATAAATCATAATCAATAAGACAAAAACCGTTATCTCTCCATAAAGTCCCCCAAGAATTCATAATTTTAAAAGCATTTTTATTATCATCATATCCTACAATCACCATAGCATGTGAAAAATTATCTGTTGAATCATAATTCATTTCATTTATAATTTCAGGTCCGTCAGGTTCATAAAATTCTTCATCAATATATGCTCCAAACACCAAAGGAAAACCTCCGGCAAGATATGATTTAATCACATTGATACTGTTCGGGTCAATTCTTTTTGCAATTGAAATTTTATATTTAGAAGCGGAATCCAAAACATCATCATCAGGTTTTGAAAAATAATCTTCTTCATCATAAGGCATTACAGATAAAGGAGCTATTCCTTTATTTTGTAAAATATTTATCGCATCTAAAAAATCAGCACCTTCATCCTCACCGCCATTTATCTGATTATATAAAAAGGAAGGACTATATACTCTGTCAGGTATTATCTCATCGCCACTTTTTATTTCCCATTTCCTTTTAATTTTTTCCTGGTAAGTTTTTATTGCGTATCCCATAGACCAGCCGACGCAACTATTTTGCTCTCCCTGATCACCCGGAATTGGCATATCCACAGATAAGTCAACTGATTTTGGCAATGGTTCTTTGAAAATCGGGGCACGGGCTATACTAATTTCTGAAAGAAGACTGTCAGGTGTGGGCTTGAGTCCCGTTCCAAACTTCTCTTTTAATGGTGCAGGTTCTTTACATTGAATTGTAAAAAAAACTGTTATTAATAAAATTAACTTATAAAAAACTTTCACTTTCAAAATTATCTCTTTCTTATTTTAAATATTATATAAATTTTTTTACCGGATTTTTTCGGTTTATTTGAACATTCAAATAAGTTATTTTGTATTATGATATGTAAAAATTGTGAGAATGAATTTGAAGGTAAATATTGTAATACCTGCGGACAAAAAGCCGCAATTCAGCGGATTACAATAAAAGAAATTTTTCACAACTGGATTCACGTTCTTACTCACGCGGATAAAAGCATTTTTAAATTGATTTTTAACCTTGCCAAAGAACCCGGTATAGTTGCGAGAGAATATATTGAAGGTAAAAGAATAAAATATTTTAGCCCGTTACAGTTTTTGGTTTTGATGACTACAGTTACAACTTTTCTGAATCTTACATTTCAGATAATGGGTTCTCAGATTCCCCCAGAAGTTTATAATACTCTTTCAGACAGAAATAAATTTTTTTATCAGTTTAATATGTTTTCATATAAGTATATGAATATTTATATGTTTTTAAGTGTTCCAATTGCCGCTTTTTCTACAAGAATATTTTTTGCCGATAGAAATTATAATTATGCCGAAAATCTTATTGCCAATGCATACTTTGCCGGCGAGAGATCTGTTCTGTTCATTTTTGCTGTATTGTTTATAATAATTTTACCGAGACAATATTCAAGCATTATATTGATGTTATATACTTTATTAATGTTTGTTTATTTATTTTATGCCTATAAGAAGTTTTTTCTTTTTAAAAATGTTAAAGATTATTTTAAAGGAATTTTAAGTTTAATCTTTATGTATATTCTTCATTTAATTTTTATGTTTGGCTCTTTTACACTATTATTCTATAAAAAATAAATTTATGAAACTATTAATTTTACTTTCTTTTCTGATTTTATCATCAAATGTAAATTCTCAGGACCTAAAAGATTATTATTACGAAAACAAAAGTTCTAACCTGAGCAATGATTCAGTTTTAAAAGAGGGAAGTGATGTTATTCTCACAAGAGATGAAGAAATTTTAAATCAAAAATTATTAAGATTACAAAAAGAATTTATTAATGCTTCCGGTAAAGAGTTTCCTCCCTCTCATTATTTTTACAGATACAGAAATATGATAGATACTTCTGAATCTTATCAACTTTTAAAAAAAATGCCGAAGGGTGCAATGTTACACATACACTCTTCAGCCATGGGTCCGATTCACTGGTTAATTAATACAGCTTCATATTATCCTAATTGTTATATGTATACATTAAATGATAATGATAAAATTCCTTACGGAACATTATATTTTTATAAACCGGGAACAGAGCCGGATGGCTGGGTTGCTCTTGAGAAATTAAGAAAAGATAATCCTGATTTTGACAGACAACTTCATTCACTTTTAACTTTTGACATTATGGATGACCGTAATCCGTTTATATGGTCTGAGTTCGAAAAAATATTTACAAGGCATGGCGGCTTAGTTCAGTATTATCCTGTTTTTGTTCAGTATATAAAAAATTCATTTGATACTTTAATTGCCGATGGAATGCAACACATCGAAATCAGGACATCACTTGGAGGTGTTTATGATATAGACGGTAAAAATTATTCAAAACAGGAAGTATTAAATATTTATAATGCGGTCGCAGATACAATAAGAATGACTGATCCTCAGTTTAGTTTTAAAATTATATATGCTGGATGGAGAGGCGGTACGAGAGATTATGTTATGTCAAGTTTAAACCAGGCAATTGATTTAAGGTCTGATAATCCTGATAAATTAGTTGGATTTGATCTCGTAGGCGAGGAAGATCTCGGACATACAACTGAATATTTCAAAGACGAATTTTTTAAAGCGGATTCTATCGCTTTGGAAAGAGGCACAAATATTCCTTTTTATTTTCACGACGGAGAAAGCACTATTCCAAGTGATTTAAACTTATATGATGCTGTTGCTTTAAGAACCAAAAGAATTGGACATGGTGTTAATCTTTTCAGATTTCCGTCATTGCAAAAAAATATTAAAGAAAAAGGAATCTCTCTTGAAGTCTGTCCTTTGAGCAATCAGATACTTGGGTATGTCGAAAATCTAAGAATGCATCCTGCTTCAGAATATATTAATAAAGGAATTCCTATTACGATTAGCACGGACGATCCGCAGATTTTTGATTATAACGGAATGACTTATGACTTCTGGAGTATTTTTATGGCTTGGGAACTTGATCTTAGACAATTAAAAAAATTAGTTTTGAATTCAATTGAATACAGTGCAATGTCAGAAGAAGAAAAAACTAATGCATATAATTATCTGAATCAAAAATGGAGTGAATGGGTTATTCAGTCAATTAACAATTAATAAATTATTAAAGCATTAATGAATTTAACATTCGGACATTTAGAATTATTTGTGAACTCTCCCGCAAAGTCTGTTGAGTTTTATGAAAATATTTTAGGATTTAAATTAAATTCCGATCAGGGTGAAAATTTTAAATGGATTAAATCGGGAGATACGGAAATTTTATTCAGAAAAGGAATTCCGGTAAATAAATCTGATACATACCATAATTCTAATATTGCTTTGTGTATTTATAGTGATGATATTAATTTATTTTTAGAAAAATTAAAATCTCAAAAAATAAATTTTACATTTATTGATAACTCAACTGAGTGTGTTGCTTTGCAGGATCCTGACGGAAACTGGATTCAAGTTGTACAGAACATTAAATAACTTAACATATGAAAACAATTTTATTTTTTTTATTAATTTATTTTTCAAACCAAATGAATTCTGGAAATATTAATTTTGATTTTCTTATCGGTAAATGGTCTCTCGAAACCAAAAAAGGATTAATCGTTGAAGAATGGGAAAAAGTTTCTGATACATTATACAAAGGTAAATCTTTCAGCGTAAAAGATAATATCGAAACTCCTTTAGAAAACATTGAACTTGTAAAAATTGAAAAAGATTATTATTACATTCCTTCTGTTGTAAATCAGAACGAAGGTAAATCCATAAAATTTAAATTAGTATCTTCTGAAAACGATAAATATATATTTGAAAACCCTGAACATGATTACCCGCAAAGAATTATTTATTACAAATCTGATGGAAAAACTCTTAACGCAAGAATTGAAGGATACAACGGGGACTATTCCAAAGGTTCTGATTTTAATTATAAAAAAATGGAATAAATTATTTTACATGAAATTTTTTTGTAAAATATGTTAATCGCTTAGGTATTGATTTAATCAAAATAAAACAGGATTTTTATAAATACCTGTAAACC
>ERZ761607.4546-NODE-4546-length-12183-cov-4.944673_pt1 | contig 12183 bp, 10 predicted proteins | sample MGYA00511164_ERZ761607 | MGnify/ENA primary metagenome ERZ761607 (study PRJEB28899, sample SAMN02445080) | bioreactor sludge metagenome | biome: EBPR sludge | place: Australia: Brisbane, Thorneside Wastewater Treatment Plant | collected 2011-06-22 ...
GGGTATTCCTGACCCGGAACGGTGGCTGGGTGGCGGTCATGCACGAAGCACTGGGAAAGGGCCATGCCCTGAAGGCGTATGCCCGCCATATCGGATTGCCGTCGGACCATATCCTGGCGGTGGGCGACCAGTACAACGACCTGCCGATGCTGATCCTCGATGTTGCCCGCCATGTAGGCTGTCCCGGCGACGCCATACCGGAAGTGCGCCAAGCCGTGCGCAAGGCGGGTGGGGTCATTGGTGATTATCCGGGACCGCTGGGTACCATCCAGGTCATCAAAACAGTCCTGGACCGATGAGCGATCAACCCGGGCAGGCTGGCGATGTTCCCGGTATGAAAATCCTGCACGCTGCTCACGGGAACAAGGCGTTCATCGCCGACTCGATGGTCGGCGCGGCGAAGGTGAAGCCGTGGCGGGTCAGTTTCTCCGGTTGCACACGGGCGCTGCTGAGCAGGGTTTCGCGGCCCATGTCGCCGGGCAAGGCGCGCAGGACAAAAGCCGGAACGGGCAGGAAGGCCGGGCGACGCAAGGTGGTGGCGAGGGCCTTGGTGAAATCACGGTTGCTGACCGGTTCGGGCGCGGTGAAGTTGACCGGGCCGGTAATATCGGTGTGCTCCAGGCAGTACAGGACCGCATCGACCAGATCATCCAGCGCGATCCAGCTCATGTAGTGACGGCCGTTGCCGATGGGGCCACCGAGACCGGCCTTGAACACCGGGAGCATGCTGGCCAGTGCGCCGCCGCGGGGGGAGAGCACGATGCCGGTGCGTAGGGTGACCACGCGGATGCCGGCATTGCGGGCGATGGCCGTGGCGTCCTCCCATTCACGGCATAACTGGGCCAGGAAACCTTTCCCGTTGGCCGAGGCTTCGGTCAGCCAGCGGTCACCTTGGTCCCCGTAATACCCGATGGCCGAGGCGGAAAGGAAAACCTTGGGACGATGGGTCAGGCTGGCCAAGGCTTCAGCCAGGTACTCGGTCGCGGCGACCCGGCTGCGGTGGATGCGCTCCCGCTTGCCCTTGGTCCACAGGCCGAGCAGGTTCTCGCCGGCCAAATGGATCACGGCATCGATGCCGTTGATCTGGTTGCGTTCGATGTGCCCGCGCACTGGATCCCACACGGCGTCGCCGCGCGCCCGGTCCGGCTGCGAGCGGACCAGCCGGACGACGTAATGGCCGGCCCCGGTCAGCCGGTTCACGACATCGCGGCCGATCAATCCATGGGATCCTGTGACAAGTACTTTCATCGCGGCGATACTATAGTGGGTGGTCGCGCGGACTTCCAGTGGGTTTGCCGGGAAAGATTCCGGATTGCTGGTCGAGCGTTTTTGCTTTGTCATGGTCCAACTTCGCATTAACGTCCGCGCATGAATCCCGCTTTACTCAAACGCCTGTTCTGGTCCGCCCTGGTCTCGGTAGGGTTGATCGCCCTCATCCTTCACCTGGTGGCGGGGGCGGGCAACCAGGACAAGTATCCCGGCCTGTGGCAGGTACTGACCAGAACCAGTGCCGCCCTGGTTGCAGCCTATGCCGGCCTGGCCCTGCTGCAGGCGTGGGTACGATCGGTCCGCTACCGGTTGTTGTTGCGGGCCGCCGGGGTGGCGGAGATACCATCGGGGTTTCATATGATGCTGGTGACCATGGCACGCAATATGTTTGTGGATATGCTTCCTTCGCGCAGCGGGGAACTGATGTATGTGGCCCTGCTGAACCGAGGCTACCGGGTGCCGGTGCCTGACGGCCTTTCCTCGCTGGCCTTGAGTTTCGTGTTTGATCTGGTTGCGCTGGCTCTGCTCGTGGGGGCCCTGCTGCTGCATGCCGCCGCCACCGCTTCGGCGCCAGCCTGGATGGGATGGGCGATGGTCTTCATCGCGGTGGTATCACTCACCGGTCTGGCCGTGCTGTTATTCGGTTCGACCTGGGCGGGACACCTGTTGCATCGGTGGACCGACCACCGTGCCTTGCCGCGCTGGTTGGAAAAACTGAGGGCATTTCTCGACCGGTTGATCCATTCGTTCGAGGCGGTGCGTCGTTCGGGCACCCTGCTGCGCACCCTGGCCCTTTCCGTGGTCGTGCGTAGCCTGAAATACGGCGGTATCTACCTGTTGTTCCTGGCCGTGACGCGTGTAAATTTCCCGGAGCTGACCGATGCCGGGTTCATACGTGTCCTGTCGGCCCTGCTCGGCGCGGAGGCGGCAGCCAGCCTTCCGCTACCGACCCTGATGAGTTTTGGCGCCTATGAGGCAGGGGGCACCGCGGTGTGGACGATACTTGGCTTTTCCGCCGCCGCGGCCGCCTTGGCCATGCTGGCCATCCATATGTGGAGCCAGGCGGTGGATTACCTGATCGGCGGAGCGGGGCTGTTGCTGATCGCCCTGCGCCGCAGCGGCCGTGTTTCCTCCGCGACCGCGCCAATGTCGGCCCCGCGCTGGCGGATGGCCGTCGTGGCGCTGATTGGTTTGACCTTGCTGGGTGGTGCCGCCGGTTGGGCGCTTCTCGAATACCGGGCCTTCAAGAAGCTCGGCGCATTGGAAGCGCCGGACATCGGTGCATCGATCGCGGCGGATGCCCAGACGCCGCGACCTGCCTGGGCCGCCGACCTGCAGGGGTTCATCGTCTGGAGTTCGAACCGCGATGGCAACCACGACATCTTCCGGATGTCCCTGCCGGGTGGCACAGTCATGCCGCTGACCCGGCACCCGCACACCGAATACTACCCGCGCATATCGCCCGACGGCGCCCGCCTCCTGTTCTGCCGCTCGCAGATCCCGTGGGTGTCCCAGCGCAACAAGGTCCCATGGGACCTGTACTTGCTGGACCTGGCCAGCGGCAAGGAAACGTTGATTGCCACCAATGCCAACGTACCGGCCTGGATCAACGACCGGGAAATCCTCTTCCAGTTCAACGGCACCGAGGTGCGCAAACGCGACCTGGTGAGCGGCGAGGAAACCCGCCTGCTGTATCCCGGGCTGGGCGACATCCCGGAGAACCTGACCCTCGACACGCCCAGTTACAATCCGCACACCGGGGAGATCGGTGTCAGCATCCGGCCCGTCCGACAGACGTCCGCGCTGGCGGACCGCGAGGGCCGGCTGCGCCCGTTCGGTCAGGGGTGCCAGGTCAACTGGACGCCCGACTACACAACCCTCTATTACGTGGATCACCTGCCCGGCAAGGATAATGCCTTCTTCCGGGTCAACCCGCGCAGCTTCGAGCGCAGCCTGTGGTTCAACCACGCCTCCTCCTTCAACCACGAGTATTTCCCGCGGGTCACTTCCGACGAGGCCTACCTGGTCTTCGGAGCCTCGGAAGGAGGGCATGAGCACGATGCTGCGGATTACGAAATCTTCCTGTGGAAAGTCGGAACGCCGATGGACCAGACCTACCGCATCACCTGGCACACCGGCAACGACTGCTGGCCGGATATCTGGCTCGCCCGCTGAAGGAACCGAACGCTGGATCAGGGCGACGCCGGCTGCATGCGTTCACGGGCCCGATCGGCCAGTATGCGTTCAAAGGCGATGCCCGCCTCGCTGACCCGGATGTCACGGAAAGCCTCGGTTTGCAGGTGACGGTACACGTCGCTGGGGGAGGTCACATCCAACGCCCGGGTCAGGTAGTCCAGGGCCTGGCTGGCCCGGCCGATGGAGGCGCAGATCGCCGCCGCATCAAGGTAGGGCATGCTCCATCCGGGCGAAAGGGCGATGGATTTATCGAGCAGCAACAGGGCCTGGTCGTGGTTTTTCTCCGCGAGTTCGAGGACCGCCAGCACGCCATACGCCATGGCCGCATCCGGCTTGCGCTTGATGTACTCCTCGAGCAGCGGACGTGCACTGGTGTAATCGCGCAACTGGACCAGCGCATAACCCTTGTTGAAGAGGGCGGCTTCGTAGTCGGGCCGGGCCTTCAACAAGCGGTCATACAGCATCACCGCCTCGCGGGGCTGACCATCAAAGGTCAAGGCTACGCCGAGATCGTTCATGATGTCCGGATTGCTGTTGGCGCCCTCGATGGCTTTCTGCAACGACCGGACGGCTTCACCGTACTGGCCGAGCTTGATGGTCAACCGGCCGATTTGAGCAAGTACGGTCACGTTGCTCGGGTCGACATCCAGCGCTTCGCGGTACCGGGCCAGTGCCCCGTCGAATTCGCCGGCGTCTTCCAATACCTTGCCCCATCGGTAAATGGTATCCACGGTTTCCGCGTTCGTGCGGTTGATGCGGCGCAACGGATCAGCGGCAGGTGCCGTCGCCGTGATGGGCGGCGCGATCGGTTCAGCCGCAACGGTCGCCGGAGCAGACGGAGCGGCCGTGGCAGGGCGGGATAACACCGCCGGTTGCGCTTCCACCGGCTGGCTGATGGTGATCCGTCGCACCGACCGGTCTTTGCGGCCCCACAAGACCTCGAGGATCTTGATGCTGGCGAACAGGAACCCTCCCATGAAGACGACCAGCAGAATCAGGATGCGGATCGTCTTCTGGGTATTCTGGTTGGCCTTGCCATCCGGATCGTTCAGCGGAGCACCCGGCTTGGCCGGCCCGTCGATGACGACCACTCGATCCCGACGGTTCCGGGAAGGCTGGGGCTGCTTATGGTAGACATTGGAGCTCATGACCGGGGAAACCATAGGGGCAAGCCGGTTGCTGCGCAAGCCCGGTGTGACCCATGTCACCCGGCCAAGGTTGCACTTTGCCGGCGAGAGCGGTACGATGTGGCCATGAAGACGATCCTTCCCTTGTTGTTGATCACGCTCGGTCTTGGTGGCGTCGCCCCCCTTGTCGCATCGGAAACGCACAACGACAAGGTGGTGGAGTTTACCGGCGACACGCTGGCTCCCGGTGGTCTGTTTCATGTGGTGACCTACGCCGCCCCGGCCGCGATGGCGGTAAAGGACACTGGCTTGCGCGAGGCGGGTCTGGCCGCCGGACCGGTGGTGCCAAAGTCGGACGAGATCCGCATCTTCGCCAACCGCGATGCGATGAACGCCGCACCGCTGGCCCGCATCTGGCTGAACAGCCGCGAGGGGGGAGCCTACTGGTTCATTACCGGCGGGGAGGGCGATGCCTCGGCCTTCGTGATCCCGGCCGGCGCTGCCGTCGTGGTGTGGACCCGCGCGGGCACCGCCCCGGTGAGCTGGACCAATGCCTTCCGTTAAGCAGGAACGCCTGGCGCGCGCGGCGATCATCGACCGCACCCTCGAATCCCTGTACCCCGATGTCCGCGTCCCGCTCGATCACCGCGATCCCTACACCCTGCTCGTCGCCGTGCTGCTGTCGGCCCAGTGCACCGATGCACGCGTGAACCAGGTGACCCCGCACCTCTTTGCCCGCGCCGCCGACCCGGCCGCGATGGTCCGCCTGCCGGTGTCCGACATTGCCGCGATCATCCGCCCCTGCGGCCTCGCTCCGGCCAAATCGAAGGCCATCCATGGCCTGTCGGTGCTGCTGCTCGAGCGCCACGGGGGCCAGGTTCCGGCCGATTTCGCCGCGCTCGAGGCCCTGCCCGGTGTCGGCCACAAGACCGCCTCGGTGGTCATGGCCCAGGCCTTCGGCGTGCCCGCCTTCCCGGTCGATACCCACATCCACCGCCTGGCCCAGCGCTGGAAGCTCACCAGCGGGAAAAACGTCGTCCAGACCGAGGTCGACCTGAAGGCGTTGTTCCCGGAAGCGCGCTGGAACAAGCTGCACATCCAGATCATCCTGTACGGACGCGAGCACTGCACCGCGCGCGGATGCGACGGCACGACCTGCCTGCTCTGCCGAACCCTGTTCCCCGGCCGTACCCGGCCGGTCACCACGAGGAAATAGCCATGAACGAATCGATCGACCTCCGCGAGTTCGAGAGCCACATCGCCCTGCGCACCCTCGAGGCGGGCGACTTCGAGGCCATCATCGACCTCCAGCGCCGCTGCTTCCCCGGCATGACCGAGTGGACCCGCGACCAGTTCAACAGCCAGCTCGCCCATTTCCCCGAAGGGCAGTTCTGCATCGTCCACGACCAGCGCATCGTCGCCTCGGCCACCAGCCTGATTGTCGATTTCGATCTCTACTCCGACTGGCACAACTGGAAGGAGATCTCCGACAACGGGTTCATCCACAACCACGACCCGAACGGCGATACCCTCTACGGGATCGAGATCATGGTCGACCCGCAGTTCCAGGGCATGAAGCTCGCCCGCCGCCTCTACGACGCGCGCAAGAACCTCGTCCGCGAACGCAACCTCAAGGGCATTGTCATCGGCGGGCGCATCCCCGGCTACCATGCCCACCGCACCCGCATGACCGCCCACGAGTACGCGGAGAAGGTCGAGGACAAGACCCTGTACGACCCGGTGCTGACCACCCAGCTTTCCAACGGATTCGAGCTGAAGCAGCTGATTCCCGAATACCTGCCGTCCGACGAGGACAGCGCCGGCTGGGCCACCTACCTCGAGTGGACCAACGTCGATTACCGCCCCTACAAGAAACGCGCCATCCGCCCGGTGCAGGTCGTGCGGATCGCCGCCGTGCAGTACGAGATGCGCACGGTGAAGAACTTCAAGGAGTTCGCCAAACAGTGCGAGTACTTCGTCGATACCGCGTCCGACTACAAGTGCGACTTCGTCCTGTTCCCCGAGCTGATCACCACCCAGCTCCTGTCCTTCTGCGACACCAAGCGCCCGAGCGATGCCGCGCGCAAGCTCGCCGAATTCACCCCGCAGTACCTCGAGATGTTCAGCGGGTATGCCATCCGCCACAACATCAACATCATCGGGGGTTCGCAGTTCGCCATCGAGGACGGCACCCTCTACAACATCGCCTACCTGTTCCGCCGCGACGGCACCATCGGCAAGCAGTACAAGATCCACGTCACCCCCGCCGAATGGAAGTGGTGGGGCGTGGCCGGCGGCGACAAGGTCGAGGTGTTCGACACCGACTGCGGCCGCATCAACATCCAGATCTGCTACGACATCGAGTTCCCCGAGCTGTCGCGCATCGCCGCGCAGAAGGGTGCGCAGATCATCTTCGTGCCGTTCAATACCGACGAGCGCTTCGGCTACCTGCGGGTCCGCCACTGCTCGCTCGCCCGCTGCGTCGAGAACCACGTCTACGTCGCGGTGGCCGGCGCGGTCGGCAACCTGCCCTTCGTCAACAACGCCGACATCCACTACGCGCAGTCGGGGATCTTCACCCCCGCCGACTTCGCGTTCAGCCGCGACGCCATCGCCGCCGAATGCAACCCCAACATCGAGACCATCGTCGTCCACGACGTCGACATCGAACTGCTGCGCCGTCACCGCTACCGCGGCACCACCAACAACTGGAACGACCGCCGCCAGGACCTCTACGCCATCACCTACCGCGAGGACGGGAAGTCGAAGTCGATCTGAACACGGATTGCCGGACGTGGATCCGCTTTATCCCGAAAACAGGGGTGGATGAACCGCAGACTCGTCCGGGTACGTGCAGGACGGCCACAACACCCACACCTAACCGCCACCCTTGAACGGATACCCTTACCCGACCACTTACCCGCTTGCCTCCCATCGCTCCTCGTCGGGTACAACTCCATGGGAATGCCGCCTTGAATCCGCACGCCATCCCCGCGCAGTGCGCATTTCCTTCGCGACGGGTTGGGCTTTCGTGTTTTCGTCGCGTATGGTAGGTTCAGGTCATGAAATGCGAACCGGACATTCCCGAAGTGCCGCCGCGGACCGAGCAGTTTGATCAATTCATGCAACGCATGCTGCATTGGTTCGAGAGTATCGTGATGCGATTATTGGTCGGCATGATGATGTTGACCATCGGCATCGCGACCCTGGAACTGATGTGGTTCCTGGTTCAGGATCTGCTGGCTCCCCCGTTCGACTGGTTGACCATCAATGAAATGATGGAGCTGTTCAGTTTCTTCATGATGATCCTGATCGGGCTCGAGTTGCTCGATACCGTGAAGAGTTACCTGACCGAGCACACCATCCGCGTAGAGGCGGTCTTCATGGTCGCGATGATCGCGTTGACCCGCAAGGTGATCATGCTGGAATACAAGGATGTGCCGCCGCTGGCCCTTCTCGGCATCGCCGCGCTGGTCATCTCCCTGGCCGCCGGCTACTGGCTGACCCACCCGAACCGCAACAAGCGCAGCCGGTAATCCAACCAGCCCCGCGCATTCACTACGATTGAGGTCTGCGCCAAACCCGCGGCCTCAGGAACTCCCGTTGAACCTGCTCGCTCCGACGTCGGGCTGATGGTCGGGGTGGAAGCGTACGGCTCAGCCTCGCTTCGGTGGTGACGGGGGCGGGGGTGGGGGACGGAAGCGGCGGGCGAGCAGGATGATCGCGACGAACAGCGCGACGAGCAGGGAAACCGCGCCGCCACCAGTGAGGGCGATGGCGAGGAGCATGGCCATGACGACGAGCAGCAAGGCCGTCCACGGGAACCGCGAGGCGGTTTCGATCCGCTCCAGCCGCTCGGCCTGCCGCGCCAGCAATTCCTCGCGGGTGGGCGGGGGCGGACGCCGCTTGCGGAAGTCGATCACGGACCGATCCCCCGCGCCCCGCGCACCAGGGCGAAGAACCGGTCCTCGTAGTCCTTGAACACCCCGGCCTGCTCCAGGGCGCGCGACAGGGCGGGGATGTGCTCGGGATTCCGCGCGGCGTCACGGAACATCCGGTCGATCCGGTGACGCACCCCCTGCGGGTCCGCGCGCAGGTCGCGCGCGTTGGCGGCGACCGACTGCTGGACCACCTCGACGAGCAATTGCAGCAGGCAGACCTCCCACGGTTCATCGACCCCGTGGATCAGCGCATGCAGCGGATGCGGACTGCCCTCGACATCCGGGCGCACCCGCTCGAGCACGTTGGCCACCGTGTCGGTGACGATGTGTTCGTTCAGCGATTCCTTGCGCACCGAGAACCCGTACTTGAGCAGCAACAGGTTTTCCTGGTGCTCGCGCAACCACGACAGGTAATGTCCCGCCTGCTCCTCGCCGAAGCCCTCGAGCAGGGTCTGGCCGAGGGCGTCGGGGGTGATGATCTGCGGGCGGAAGGCGTGGATTTTCCCCTCGCGCACCCGCACCTGGTTGACCGAATCCATCATTTCGGCGACCAGGTGGTAATGCACCGTGGTCGTGCCGAACGTCTCCAGCACCTGCTTGGGCTGGATCAGCACCTCGGTGTGGTTCACGGCATACCAGAAATCAAATGACGCTTTGTCGTCCATCCCTGATATGGTACACGACAACCCATGAACGCGCCAGTGCCCGCTTGCTCGCCCGCCCTGTCCGGCCTGCTCCCGGTCGAGGGATCGATCCTCGCCGAGGCGGACTGGCGCGCCCGCATCGACCGCCACCACGCGGCACTGGATCCCGTGCTCGGTCCGCACCTCGACCGCGCGGCGCGCGGCGAGAAACATCCGGTGATGGATTTCCTGTTCCAGTATTATCCGTTCGCCCCGGCCCACCTGCGCCGTTGGTCGCCCGGGGTGGGCGTAACGCTGGCCGGCGACGCCGTGCCGGGGTATGACCAGCTCAAGGAGGTGTCGCGCACCGACGCCGGGTGGATCCTCGATCCGGCGCGCTTCCCGGAACGCCGGATCGACGCCGCGCGCTGGGTGCTGGCCCTGCTGGAGAAGACCGCGGTGCGCGCCCCGCGTTTCGGATGTTTCGGGCTGCACGAGTGGGCGATGGTGTACCGGGCCGGCGCGGTGCGCCACGGGCAATTGCCGTTGCGCTTTTCACCGGAGGAGACGGCGCGGGTGGTCGAGTCGCTGCCGGTCTCGTGTTCGCACTACGACGCGTTCCGGTTCTTCACGCCGGAGGCGCGCCCGCTCAACCGGCTGCAACCGAAGCTCGAGACGCGGCAGGACCTGGAGCAGTGCGGCTGCCTGCACGTCAATATGGACCTCTACAAGTGGGCCAGCCAGTTCTACCCGTGGATCGCCAGCGACCTGATCGGTGCGGCCTTCCTGCTCGCCTGCCGGATCCGCGAACTGGACATGCGGGCGAGTCCGTACGACCTCGCGTCGATGGGGTTGACCCCGGTGTGCATCGAGACGCCGGAGGGACGCCAGGAGTACGTGGCGTGGCAGCAGCGGTTCGCCGACGAGGCGAAACCGCTGCGGCATGCGATGATCGAGGCGTTCCGCCGCCTGCTGCTCGCGGTTACGCGGTGACCGTCCAGGTCGTGAGGTCCGACCTGCCGATGAAATGCTTGCTGTCGGTCACCGAGGCGGGTTTGCCGTTCACATAGACGGCGCTGAACGTATCGTACAGCACGAACGCTTCCTTGCACTTGCCGTAGCCCTTCGCGGTGTACTGCGTGGTGATGTGCAACGCGCCGTCCTTCACCGTGGCGGTGAGGTCCAGCTCGCTGCGTTTGCCATCGCGGTAGGCGTAGCTGATGCCGTCGTCGAAGGCGTACCGGTACCCGGCGGTCAGCGTCGAGTCGTTCTTCAGCAGCAGGTGGAAGACCACGTCGCGGCTGTCGAAGGTGTTGTCCTCGGGCAGGGTGGGGGTCATCGGAATGACCGATCCTTCGCGCAGGAACAGCGGGGTCTGCAACGCGCCGGGGGTGGCCGAGACGGTGCGGCCGCCGTCGATCCACGCGCTGGCCATCGTCGAGAACCAGCGCAGGCCGCCGGGCAGCGGGATGCCGCGGGTGCGTTCGTGCTCGACCAGCACCGGACCCTGCAGGATCGCCGGACCGGTCAGGAATGCGTCGTCCACGCGGCCGAGCGGCAGGGCGTCGGTGTCGGGGAAGTCGTAGAACAACGGACGGATGATCGCCTCGCCGGATTCCTCCTGGCGGATGAACAGGTTGTACAGGTACGGGCGGAACGCATAGCGGAGCTGGATGTAGTGCTTCATCACCGCGAGGGTCTGCTCGTCGAACGCCCACGGTTCCTGGTGGGTGGTGCCGACGCAGGAATGGTTGCGGCAGAACGGGAACAGGAAGCAGGCCTTCACCCAGTCCTGGATCAGCTGCGGCCAGGCGTTGTTGGCGAAGCCGCCGATGTCCGGACCGTTGAACGGGATGCCGGAGAGCGCGAGGTTCAGGCTGACCGCGATGCAGTTGCGCAGGTAGTGGTAGCTCGACATGTTGTCGCCGGTCCAGATCGCGGCGTGCTTGCTGATGCCGGTGTAGCCGGAGCGGCTGATCACGAACGGGCGTTCGCCGGGGTGGGCGGCGGCGAAGCCGGCGCGGGTGGCCTCGGCCATGCCGGATGCGTACTGGTTGTGGTAGGTGTCGTGGGTCAGCTTGCCCTTGTTGAACAGCATGTCCTCGTTCAGCACGCTGCCGGTCGAGGGGTCGTTCATGTCGATCCAGCAGCCGTGGAAGCCGTGCTCGGCGAATTGCTTCACCCACTTCGCCCACCAGGCGCGGGCGCCGGGCAGCGAGAAGTCGGGGAACACGGTTTCACCGGGCCAGACCAGGCCGACGAAGTCGTCGCCCTGCGGGTTGCGGCAGTACACATCGGCCTTCTTGCCCGAGTCGTAGACCGGGTAGCCCTTCTGCTTCTTCACGCCGGGATCGATGATCGGGATGACCTTGCGGCCCTTGCGGGCGAGTTTCCTCAGCGTCTTGTCGATCGACGGGAAATAGCCCTTGTTGAAGGTGAAGACCTTGAACGAGTCCATGTAGTCGATGTCCACCCACAGGCCGTCGCAGGGGATGCCGTGCTTGGTGAAGTTTGCGTCGAGGTCGTCGAGGCAGGCCTCGGACTTGTAGCCCCAGCGGCACTGGTGGTAACCGAGCGCCCAGGCCGGCGGCAGCGGGGTCGTGCCGACGAGCGCCTGCAGCTTGCGGGTCAGTTCGGCGAGGCTCGGACCGACGAGCACGTAGAGGTCGGGCTGGCCGTTCTCCGCGCCGATGGTCAGGTACTTCTGCTCGGGGCCGCCGAGGTTCATCTGGCCGCCACCGATGTTGATCGAGGCGCTGGTGGACATGAAGGTCGCGTGCGGGTTGTCGAGCAGCAGGCCGATGAAGGTGTTGCCGCGCTTGATCACCACGTAGGGCACGCTGACGTACATCGGATCGGGCCGGTCGGTCTCGATCTCCTTCCAGTGGAAGTCGGCGAAGATGTCGGTGTTCCAGAACTTCGTCTGGATGCCCGACAACTCGAGGCCGCGCATCTTTTCGCCCATGCCGTAGAACTGCATGTCGTCGGTCTGCTCGAACACGAACACCGATCGCGGACCGCACACGC
>ERZ761607.4547-NODE-4547-length-12182-cov-4.330667_pt1 | contig 12182 bp, 7 predicted proteins | sample MGYA00511164_ERZ761607 | MGnify/ENA primary metagenome ERZ761607 (study PRJEB28899, sample SAMN02445080) | bioreactor sludge metagenome | biome: EBPR sludge | place: Australia: Brisbane, Thorneside Wastewater Treatment Plant | collected 2011-06-22 ...
ACCCAGGGCGAACGTGCTGTCGACATCAGCGACTTGCGCAAGAAGACCGGTTTGATCACCTACGACCCGGGTTTCATGAACACGGGGTCGTGCGAAAGCTCGATCACCTTCGTCGATGGCGACAACGGCGTGCTGCGTTACCGCGGCTACGAGATCGAGGATCTCGCCAACAACTGCACGTTTGTCGAGGTCGCGTACCTGCTGATCCACGGCAAACTTCCGACCCGCGACGACCTGCAGAAGTTCTCCCGCCTCCTGAATCTCCACTCGATGATTCACGAGGACATGCAGATCTTTTTCCGCAACTATCCCGAGCGGGCCCACCCGATGGCCATCGCGTCGGCGATGGGTGTATCGTTGTCGAGTTTCTATCCGGAACTCGAGGACATCGAAGAGGAGAAGAACATCGCCGCGACCCGCCTGCTCTCGAAACTGCGCACGATGGCGGCGATTTCCTACAAGAAGTTCATCGGCGAGCCGTTCATCTACCCGAGCAGCAAGCTGACCTACTGCGAAAACCTGCTGAACATGATGTTTGCATCGCCGGTGGCCGATTACCAGATCGACCCGTTGCTGGTGCGCGCGATGAACCAGTTGCTGATCCTGCACGCCGACCACGAGCAGAACGCCTCGACGTCGGTGGTGCGGCTGGTTGGCAGCACCGGCGCAAACATCTACGCATCCATCGCCGCGGGCATCTGCGCCTTGTGGGGTCCCTACCACGGCGGTGCGAACCAGGAAGTGATGGACATGCTGGAGGAGATCCAGCGCAGCGGTGGCGATGTCGACCTGATGATCAAGCGGGCGAAGGATCCCAACGATTCGTTCCGCCTGATGGGTTTCGGTCACCGCGTCTACAAGTCGTACGATCCGCGCGCCAAGGTCGCCAAGCGCATCTGCGAGGAAGTCCTGACCAAACTCGGTGTGAAGGATCCGCTGCTCGACATCGCGAAGCAACTGGAAGATCGCGCCCTGTCCGACAAGTACTTCATCGACCGCAAACTTTACCCGAACGTCGATTTCTACACCGGCATCACCTACCGGGCGATGGGCTTTCCGACCAACATGTTTACCGTGTTGTTCGCGATTGGCCGGTTGCCCGGCTGGATCGCCCAGTGGTACGAACTGCACGGGGATCCGGCCCAGAAGATTGGCCGTCCGCGCCAGGTCTACACCGGGCCGACCAAGCTCGATTTCGTGCCGATCGAGCAACGTTCCTGATCCGTCCGTCGACGGCTTCCTCATCATGTCGGATTCGCGCGAACCATCCCAGCGGACCAAGGAGTGTGTCTTTCTCGAGGGCGTTCTGCGCCGTTGTCCGGGGCATCTTCCCACCATGGAGGCGCTCGGCGACCTCTATACCAGGATGGGTCGTATCGACGAAGGGCTGGCCATCGATGAATCCCTGACCGCAGCCGATCCCCGGAATCCCACCTATGCCTACAACCTGGCCTGCAGCCTGGCGCTGGTCGGTCAGAAGGAAAAGGCGATCGAGGCGTTAACCCGCGCGGTGCAACTGGGGTATGACGACCTGGAGTGGTTGCTGAAGGACAGTGACCTGGACTCGCTGCGGAAGCATCCGCACTTCGTGCTGATCCTTGTGCAGCTCAAGAGTGCAAGGAAGAATTCCCCGGCGTCCTGAGCGGTCCGGTCAGATCGCCGCTTCCAGCATGTACTTCAGGTGCGGCGCGTACAGCTCCGGCTCGAGCAGGAACGAGTCGTGGCCCTTTTCCGAATGGACCGTGATGTGACGGTGGTCCACGCGGCACTTCGCCAGGACATCGCACAACTGCTCCTGCTGGTGGGGGCGGAAGCATTCGTCCGACTCGATGCTGAACACCAGGTATTTCTGCTTGCGGCAGGCGGTGAACACTTCCCGGAAGGACTTCCTGCGGGTGTCGCGCAGCAGGTTGAACCGCTGCCAGGCGTCGATGATGCGCAGGTAGGTGTTGGCATCGAACCGGCTGACAAACTTGAAGCCCTGGCCGCGCAGGTAGGATTCCACGCGGTTGCTCATCCAGTACCACTTGTCCTTGTCCTCCTCGGGCCGTATCACTTCCTTGCGGGCGCGCCGCTCCATCATCTCCAGCGAGACAAAGGTCTTATGGCTGATCATGCGGGCGAGGGCGAGGCCGCGGTCCGGCCGGGGGCCGTTGTAGTAGTGGCCACCGTTGAAGAACTTGTCCTCCTCGATGGCGCAGATCTGCTCATAGTTGAAGATGCGCTGGTGGATCGAGGTTTCGATGCCGGACGCAATGGGAATGACGTTGCGTACCCGTTTCGGATAACGCACCGCGAAGTTGATTGCGCACATGCCACCGAGCGAACCGCCGATCACCGCGTGCAGCTTGCGGATGCCGAGGTGGTCGAGCAGGTGCACCTGCGAGTCCACGATGTCGCCGATCATGACCGTGGGGAACGAACGGCCGTAGGGCTTGCGGGTGCGCGGCTTCAGCGTCACCGGACCGGAGGAACCGTAACAACCGCCGAGGTAATTCGCGCATACCACGAAAAACTTCCGGGTGTCGATTGCCTTGCCGGGACCAATGAAGTCGTCCCACCAACCCTCGACCATTTCATCGGTCCAGAGCGGCCCGGCTTCCGGCACGGACCGGTTGATGCCGGCGGCGTGCTGGCTGCCGCTCAGGGCATGGAACAGCAGGATGGCGTTGTCGGCCTTGTGCGACAGGGTTCCGTAGGTCTCGTAGGCCAGGGTGATCTGGTCCAGCTTCTCGCGTGACTTGAAGACGAACGGTTTGCGCGGACTGCCGAAGGTGAAGAACTGCGTCTTCACCAGGCCGACCGAGCCGTGCGGGGCGGATGCTCCAGGTTTCTTTTTCACAGGTTCAGCGCTGGCTGGCCGACAAGGCCTGATCGAGGTCTGCGGTGATGTCCTCGATGTGCTCGATGCCCACGGAAAGGCGAACAAGTTCGGGACGGATGCCGCCGGCCAGTTGTTGCTGTTCATTCAATTGAGAGTGGGTGGTGGTCGCCGGATGAATGGCCAGGCTCTTTGCGTCGCCGACATTCGCGACGTGCGAATGCAGCTTCAGCGCATTGATGAACTTCGAGCCGGCCTCGCGACCGCCCTTGATGCCGAACACGACCATCGATCCGCCCTTGCCACGCAGGTACTTCACGTTGCGTGCGTATTCGGGATCGTCCTTCAGTCCGGGGAAGCGCACCCATTCGACCAGCTTGTGGGCCTTGAGGTGCTCGGCCACGGCGAGGGCGTTCTGGCAGTGACGTTCCATGCGCAGGGGGAGGGTTTCGATGCCCTGAAGGAACATCCAGGCGTTGTCGGGCGCGATGCAGGCGCCGAGGTTGCGGAGCGGAACGGTGCGCATGCGGAGGATATACGCCAGCGGGGCCAGCGGGGCGGGCAGGTCGTGGCCCCAGCGCAAGCCGTGGTACGAGGTGTCCGGCGCATCGAAGAGCGGATGTTTGCCCGCGCCCCAGGGGAAGCGTCCGGAATCCACGACGATGCCGCCGATGCCGGTGCCGTGGCCGCCGAACCACTTGGTCAGCGAATGCACGACGATGTCGGCACCGTGATCCAGCGGACGGGTCAGGTAGGGGGTCGAGAAGGTGGCGTCGACGATCAGCGGGATGCCGTGGGTCTTGGCGATCGCCGCCACCGCCTCGAGGTCGGTCACCTCGAGCGCCGGGTTGGACACGGTCTCGCAGAACAGGGCCCGCGTCTTGCCGTCGATCGCCTTCGCGAAGTTCTCCGGATTGGTCGAGTCGACGAGTTTCACCTTGATGCCCAGGGCGGGCAGGATGTCGTTGAACTGGGTATAGGTGCCGCCGTACAGGTTGCGGGCGGAGACAATATTGTCGCCCGCCTGGGCAAGGTTGATCACCGCATAGAAGATTGCCGAGGTGCCGGAGGCGATGCCGAGACCGGCCATCTCGTGCGCACCCTCGAGCAACGCGACGCGCTTCTCCAGCACGTCGGTCGTCGGGTTCATCAGGCGGGTGTAGATATTGCCGAGTTCCTTCAGGGCGAAGAGGTTCGCCGCGTGTTCAGTGTTCTTGAATTGGTAGGCCGTGGTGCGGTAGACCGGGACGGCGCGGGACTGGGTGGTCGGATCGGGTTGCTGTCCGCCGTGCAGGCAGAGGGTCTCGAGCTTCATTGGCGTATCCTTTCCTCGTTGTGTCGGTTCAACACCCGGAGTGTACGCGTAACCCAGCCCGCCGATTTCCCGCCAGGGACTCATCGTTTCCCCGGCAACCGGCCGGGGCTGGCGTTGGCACCTTGCTCCCTCGCGGGATAGGTTGCTGGGCGGTCCAAGGGCCAGATCCCTCGCGCCACTCTGGATGCATTATCACGGTAATGACATCTTCCGTTTTCACGGAAACTGAAGCGATACCATACGGCATCACCGCGGAACGTCAATGGGAAAGTCCGGCCTATCCACTTGCCGCAGGGGGTTTTAGGTTTTACCATGCCGGCCATGAACCCATGGGATGAGCGGTACAGCGCCGAGGGCTATGCCTACGGGACGGAACCGAACGATTTCCTCCGCGAGCACGCGTCGCGCCTGGAGGGGCCGGTTCTGTGCCTGGCCGAGGGGGAGGGGCGCAACGCGGTGTTCCTCGCCTCGCTCGGGTTGGACGTGACGGCAGCGGACCAGTCGCCGGTCGGGATCGCCAAGGCGAAACGACTCGCCGCGGAGCGGGGAACCCGCATCGACGCGATCGTGGCGGATGCGGATGCGTTGGACTTTGCCCTCGCCTCGTTCGCCTCGATCATCGCGATCTTCGGGCACATGCCCCCGGAAACGCGTCGCCGCGTCCATGGCCGTGCGGTGGGATGGCTCCGGCCCGGCGGACATTTCCTGCTGGAGGCCTACACGCCGGATCAGACCCAGCGTACGACCGGGGGCCCGCGCGATGCGGATCTCTGCATGACCGAGGCCGGCTTGCGCACGGAATTGGCAGAACTCGATGTCGTGTTCGCCCGCGAGTGCATCCGCCCGGTGATCGAGGGGCGCTTCCATACCGGCGAGGCATCGGTCGTTCAATTCCTCGCCCGCAAGCCATGAGGCATCGCTATACCGGCACATACGCCGCGGGTATCGGTTGTACCATGCGGCGGTTCGCCATCGGTTGGTTTCTTGCCTGCGTGTTCGGTCTCAAGGCCCATGCCCAATCCTGGTCGCCGCCGTGGTATGACACCGGTTCGCCGGTGTGGCAGGAGGTCTGGGTCAACCCGGTTCAGGGATCCGATGCCAACAACGGGACAACCTCGAATACCGCACTCCGATCCGTCTCGGCGGCGTGGAACCGCATCCCGCGCGACGCCGTCCTGACCAACCACGGCTTCCGCATCCGCCTCGTCCCCGGACTGCACACCAACGTGCCGACCTACTGGGAAGAGCGGCGCGGTACGCCCTCCTGTCCGATCTGGTTCGAAGCGATGGGCACCAACGGCTCGGTAATCCTTCCCGACCTGAACATCTTCGATTGTTCGCACCTGTACTTCACCGGCATCCAGTTCAACAAGACCGTGGCAGGCGGAGATGGCTTCCATGTCGAGCGCGGGCGTCACCTCCTGCTGCGCGATTGCACGATCCGCGGCAACGGCCTGGTGCAGGAGGGCATCAAGGTCAACCAATCCCGACACATCTACCTGGAGCGGTGCGACATCTCGGGCGCGGGTGACAATGCCGTGGATTTCGTCGCGGTGCAGGGTGGACACATCCGCGGGTGCCGCATCCACGACGCGGGCGATTGGGCGCTGTATGTGAAGGGTGGTTCGGCCGGCATCCTGATCGATGGCAACGAGGTGTTCGACGCCGGGACCGGCGGCATTACCGCGGGGCAGGGGACCGGCTTCGAGTTCATGACCGCGCCGTGGTTGCACTACGAGACGTACGATATCAAGATCGTGAACAATTTCATCCACGATACCTCCGGGGCCGGTCTCGGCGTCAACGGCGGCTACAACATCCTGCTGGCCCACAACACACTGGTGCGCGTCGGCGCGATCAGCCATGTCATGGAATTCGTCCACGGTCGCCGCGGGTGTGATGGCGATACCGCAACCTGCTCGTCGAACCAGGCCGCGGGCGGGTGGGGCACGTCCGGCGCGGAGTTCCAGTACATCCCGAACCGCCACGTCTATGTCTTCAACAACATCGTGTACAATCCTGCGCCGTTCCAGAGCCAGTGGCAGCAGTTCGCCATCCATGGTCCGGTCTCGCCGCCCGTCGGCTCCAACCTGAGCGGGCCGCAACGCGCCGATGAGGATTTGCTCATCCGCGGCAACGTGATCTGGAACGGCCCGGTTGATCATCCGGTGCTCGGCGACTCCGGCGGCTGCCAGACGCCGCCCTGCACCGAGGCCCTGCTGCTCGCCGAAAACCAGATCAATACAGTGCGCCCCCAGTTCATCGATGAGGCGGCCGGCGACTACCGACCCGCGATCACCGGAAACCTGCATCGGGTAATGGCCTTTGTGATCCCGCCGTTTCCCGGCGGCGATGCCCCGGCCACCCCGGTGGTGCCGGCCGGCGAGATCGCCAACGACGTGCCGCGGGAGCGCACCGGGTATCCGCGGTATGGACAGTCGGCCCCACCCGGGGCGTGGACTGCGGGTGCGAGCGTGCGGCTGACCGGCCTCACCGCGGCATCGGCCGACCTCGCCGCCGAATCCGGATTCCGCTACCGCATCGAAACCGCCTCGTATCCGGGCCCCTGGACCGCCTTCACCACGGTCCAGGTCAGCCAAGCCACCCAACCGGTCGCCATGCCTCCCGGCACGGCGGCGGTACGGCTCGTTCGCGCGGTCCTCGTGCCGTAGCGGCGCGGATTATCCCGTTGCCCGCCTCTGCGCAAACCGCTACCATGCGCGCCTTTCAAGGAATTATCATGGAAGCTGGAATTGTCGGATTGCCCAACGTCGGGAAAAGCACCCTGTTCAACGCCCTCACCGCGGCCGGGGCGGAGGCGAACAACTACCCGTTCTGCACCATCGAACCCAACATGGGCATCGTGCCGGTGCCGGACCCGCGCTTGCAGGTCATCAGCTCGTTCATCAAGACCCAGCAGGTCATCTCGTCGGCCCTCAAGCTGGTGGACATCGCCGGGCTGGTACGCGGGGCGAGCAAGGGCGAAGGGCTGGGCAACAAGTTCCTGTCCCACATCCGCAACGTCGATGCGATCCTCGAGGTGGTGCGCTGTTTCGAGAACGACGACGTCACCCACGTCGACGGCTCGGTCGATCCGATCCGTGACATCGAGACGATCGAGACCGAGTTGCTGCTCGCCGACCTGCAACAGGCCGAGGACGCCCATCCGAAAGCGGTGAAGGCGGCGCGCGGCGGCGACAAGGAAGCGGCCCTGCGCGCCTCCGTGCTGGAGCTGGTCAAGACGGCGCTGGGAGAAGGGCGCCCGGTGCGCACCCTGACCTTTAACGACGAGCAGGCCAAGGCGATCCGCAGCATGGGCTTCCTCACCGCGAAGAAGATCCTCTATGTCGCCAATGTCGATGAATCCTCGCTCGGAGGCAACGCGCTGGTGGACAAGGTCAAGGCCCATGCCGAGCGCAACGGCGGCGAAGTGGTGGTCGTCTGCGCCAAGATCGAATCCGAACTCGCCGAGCTGGAGCCGGCCGACCGCGCCGAAATGCTTGCCTCGCTCGGCATGAGCGAACCGGCCCTCGCCACCGTGGCCCGCGCCACCTACCACCTGCTCGGCCTGCAGAGTTTCTTCACCGCCGGCGAAAAGGAAGTCCGCGCGTGGCCGGTCCCGATCGGCGCCACCGCGCCGCAGGCCGCCGGGGTGATCCACTCCGATTTCGAACGCGGCTTCATCCGCGCCGAGATCTACAGCGTGGCCGACCTGGCCGCGCTGGGCTCGGAAGCCGCGATCAAATCGGCCGGCAAACTCCGGCTTGAGGGAAAGACCTATATGATGCAGGATGGCGATGTCTGCCACTTCCTGTTCAACGTCTAGGGAGAATCCGCGATGAGCAAAACGCCGGTCCGCAAACCTGATTTCACCTCCGCCGCCTTCGCCCGCAAGTACCACTACGCCGGCAAGGACCTCGGCATGCGTTACCAGCCCAAGGTCACCACCTTCCGCGTCTGGTCGCCGATGGCGAGCCAGGTCGAGCTCCTGTTGTTCCGCACCGGGCACGGCGAGGAGTCGCCGCGCGTGTTGCCGATGAAACGCGACCAGCAGGGAACCTGGTTCCTCAGCGTGGCCGGGGACCTGAAGAACCAGTACTACCGGTACCGGTTGACCCATCCCGGCCAGCCGTCCCCGGTCGAGGCGGTTGATCCGTATGCCGTGGCCACCGGCGCCAACGGCAACCGTGCGATGGTGGTGGACCTGCGCGAGACCGATCCGTCCGGCTGGAGCGACGACGCCAAGCCACCCTTCGCGCACGCGACCGATGCGGTCATCTACGAGGTGCATGTCCGCGATTTCACCATCCACGCCACCTCCGGCAGCAAACGTCCCGGCACCTACGTCGGCCTGGCCGACAAGGGGACCCGCGGTCCGGACGGGGTGCGCACCGGCCTGGACCACCTGCGCGAACTCGGCGTCACCCATGTCCACCTGCTGCCCATCGCCGATTTCGCCAGCGTGGATGAAACCCGCAAGACCGGCCAGTACAACTGGGGCTACGATCCCAAGAACTACAACGTGCCGGAGGGCTGGTACGCCACCGACGCCACCGATGGCCGCATCCGCGTGCGCGAGTTCAAGCAGATGGTCCAGGCCCTGCACAAGGCCGGCCTACGCGTGGTCCTAGACGTTGTGTACAACCACACCTACCACGGCACCGATTCGCACTTCAACCACCTCGCTCCCGGCTACTACTACCGGCAGAACGCGGAGGGCGCTTTCTCCAACGGATCCGGCTGTGGCAACGAAACCGCGTCCGAGCGGTTCATGGTCCGGAAGATGATGGTCGATTCGCTGGTGCACTGGGCCCGCGAATACCATGTGGACGGATTCCGTTTCGACCTGATGGGCCTGCACGACCTCGACACGATGAAGCTGATCCGCCGCGAACTCGACAAGGTGGACCGTTCGATCCTGCTCTACGGTGAAGGCTGGACGGGCGGGGACAGCCCACTGCCCTACGAGCAGCGGGCGATGAAGACCAACGTCGGCCACCTGCCGCGCATTGCCGCCTTCAATGACACCCTTCGCGACGCGATCAAGGGCCATGTTGCCGAACACAAGCAGGGCGGCTTCGTGCAGGGGGTTCCGGGCATGGAATCCCGGCTGAAGACCGGCATCACCGCCTCGGTCCGCCACGGGCAGATCGCCTATCCCAAGGGCGACCTGTGGAGCGGGGCCTGGGCCAAGGAACCGCACCATACGGTCAGCTATGTCTCCTGCCACGACAACCACACCTTGTGGGACAAGCTGCTGATCACCACCCCGGGGCTGACCACCGCGCAACGGATCGCCCTGTACAAGCTCTCCGCAGCCATCATGATGACCAGCCAGGGCATCGCCTTCCTGCACGCCGGGGAGGAATTGCTCCGGACCAAGAAAGGCCATGAGAACAGCTACAACCTGCCGGACGCGATCAATGCGATCGACTGGAAACGCAAGGTCGCGCACCGCGATGTCTTTGACTACTACCGTGGCCTGATCGCGTTGCGCAAGGCCCATCCCGCGCTGCGCATGACCACCGCGGCCGCGATCCGCAAGAACCTGGCCTTCCTGCCGATGCCGGCCGAACACATGGTCGGTTACTGCATCAACGGCACCGACGTTGGCGATTCCGCCGAATGGTTGGTGGTGCTCTTCAATGCCAGCGCGGCGGCGCAGACGGTGGATCTGCCGGAGTCCGGTTGGAAGGTCGTCGTGGACGCCACCCAGGCGGGAACGAAAACGCTGCGCACCCTCAAGGGTAGTCGCGTCGAGATCGCCCCGCGCTCCGCCCTCGTGCTGGTGCGCTGACCGGAGGTAGGGCATCCATTTGACGTCCGTGTGCGGTCCTTGTATGTATGTTCAGGATTGTGCGCAGGATCAACCGGACAACCGGCTTGATCGATGACCAACAAAACCGATCCGGAAGATGCTACCCGGTGCGGTTCACGGGCGTTATGCATCAGGGACATTGCATGAAATCACGACTCGTTTCCAGGGCTCTCGTCTGGCTTGCCGCGTTGACGGTGAACGCCGGCAGCTACACCGAAAACTTCGAGATCTATGCCTCGGGTGCGACCTCGCTCAGCAACGGGGCCACGCTTTCGTGGTCCACCACCGGGACGACCTCGGTGGTGACCAATCCGGTCAAGGAACTCCAGTTCACGCGCGCGGATGTGACGGATACGCGCGCAGCCCTGCTGCTGCCGGACCTCGATCCCGGTCAGCCGATCCGCAGTTTCTCGGTCCGGTGGGATGCGCTCGTCTTCGGCAACTTCCCGAATGCCGGCGCGGGTTTCTCACTGAATCTCGGCCATCTCGGTTCCACGAACCTCGTGGCAACCAACGGGGTACAGGACATCGGCTACGGAACAGGGCTTGCCGTGAGCGTGCACACCGGAACAAACTTCAGCCCCGGCATGCGACTGCTCGCCAACGGAACGGCACTCATCACGGCGCGGAGCCTTGAGCCTGGTGCGACGTGGGGCACCAATTCCACGACCCGCCGCACGTTCCAGGTGTTCTGGGCCGAGGGCAAGGGCGTCTCGGTGATGCTGGACGGGACGATGCTCTTCACGAACGTGCCAATGACCAACTACATCCCTGCGGCGGGTGATCGACTGGTCTGGGCGGCGCGCGCCGGGCCGTCGACCAGCCAGACCTACCGCATCGACAACATCAGCGTCTACACCTCCACGAATTCGGCCGATGCGCTCGTGCTCGAATCGGCCGACGCCAGGGCCGTACTCGATCGTCCGGTGGTCCGCATGACCGCGCGCGTTAACACCCTCGGCCTGCCCACAACGATGCTCGTGGAAGTCGGCACCAACACCGCCTACGGCACGGTGGTGACCAACCTGCTGCCGGCGGCCGGCACCGCGACCAACGTTTCGGTCGATATCCCGTACACCTTCGACCGGACCCGCGGCCTGTTTGCCCGCATCACGGTGAGCAATGCCCTGCATACCGCCAGCAGCGGCGACCTCCCGTTCGAGTCGCACCGCTTTCTCAGCACCTTCGTCCAGTCATACAACGATGGTGATCCCGGAGCGATCAACGGCGCGACGGCGTGGTTGGACAAGGACAACGACGGCTGGCTGGACTTCATTGTCACAGGACTGCAGAACCCGTATGCCATGATCGGTCGGTTCCACTTCAATCCCGGTGTGAATCCGACCAATGCACCATGGCCGTGGGCGGTCGCGGTGGCGGGCTCCCGGCCCGGGATTGCCGTCGGTGACTTCGACAACGACAACCGCCCCGACGCCTTCATCGCCGCCGGGCTGGCACCCACGGTAAGTGGTCCCCTGAATGCCTCGATCAGCGGCATCTTTGGCGAATCCTACCTCCTGTACGGAACCGACAACCGGACCGTGACGTTTTTCACCAATGCCGTGATCTTCACCAACCATGCGGTGATGGGTGCGCTTGCCGTGGCGAGCGACTTCGACCGCAACGGCCAGCAGGACATCCTCCTCATCGGCCAGCGTACCTTCAATGCACACGCCTCGAACGATATCTTCGCACCGATTCATGTCCTGATGCAGAACACGGCCTTCGGGCTTCGCCTGACCAATAACCATGTCGGACTCCCTTACAACTGGGCGTTCAAGCAGCGGCACACCGCCGTGCCGTGGTCGGCCGACCATTGGCTGGGGCAGGGCGAGGAGACGAGGGGGCAATCGACGCTGTCGGTCGGTGACGCGGACGGAGATGGCTTCGACGATGTGTTCAACCTCGGCTTCGGCGATTCGCAGCGCTTGGAGTATGGACATTTCCGGGGCGACGGCGACCTGGGCTTTACGGAGACCTGGCGCTACCGGATCCAGGACGTGCCGCTCTACCGCAAACCGAACGGGGATGACCAGCCCTTCTTCAACATGGCATCCGCCAGCAGCGCCTGGGCGGATTTCGACGGCGACGGTAGCCTCGATCTGTTGTTTACCCGGGCCGACGGCTATTACCCTGACAGCGGCATCGTCCATCCCCGGAACGAGCTGTGGTTCAACGACGGTTCCGGCAACCTGACCAACAGCGGCATCATCCTCCCGGCGCTGGCT
>ERZ761607.4548-NODE-4548-length-12180-cov-4.657897_pt1 | contig 12180 bp, 10 predicted proteins | sample MGYA00511164_ERZ761607 | MGnify/ENA primary metagenome ERZ761607 (study PRJEB28899, sample SAMN02445080) | bioreactor sludge metagenome | biome: EBPR sludge | place: Australia: Brisbane, Thorneside Wastewater Treatment Plant | collected 2011-06-22 ...
TAACAGGGAAGATTGCTCATTCATGGCCGATCTCAAACTTAATAAGGGCTAAACAAAGGTAAGCATTCACCCCCTCCCTTAGAGGAGAGGGGAGCCAAATAACTCATTTACTTCGTAAGACGCCCTCCCCCCTTATGAAGGAGGCGCGGGGGGGCTGAACGGTTACAAACAGATCATGGGGATAAAACGCCAAAATGGAAGCGCCCGGCAATCGGATAACCTCACCCTCACTCAAGGCAGTTTATCCAAAACTCCTACGGTCTTTTGAACCACTGCGCCACCCAGACGCTGCGCAACGCTCTCATGCACGGACAGCAAAGCCGGAACGAAAAGCAATACCAATACCGTCGAGAAGGCCAACCCGAAGGAAATGGAAGCCGCCATCGGAATCAAAAATTGCGCTTGCAAGGATTTCTCGAACAACAACGGCATTAACCCAGCAATCGTGGTCAGTGACGTAAGCAAGACCGCCCGCAACCGTTGACAGGCGGCTTCGACCAGCGCCTCCTGCACCGCCAGCCCGCTGGCTCGTAACTGCTGGTAGAACGTTACGAGAATAATGGAATCGTTCACCACAATACCCGCCAGGCCAAACAGACCAAACAGCGACAGAATGGTTAGATCGATACCCATGACCCAGTGACCAGCAATGGCCCCGACGATCCCGAAAGGAATGGCGGTCATCACCACCAGCGGCCAGCCATAGGAAGCAAAGACCCAGGCCAGAATCAGATAGATGAACGCCAGCGCAAACAAAGCACCGCGCCGCATATCCGCCAAGGTTTCTTGTTGATCGGCGCTGCGGCCCTCCAATGAGTAGCCGATGCCATAGCGTTGCCGTAAATCCTGGAGCACGCCTTGTTCAAGGGCGGCAAGCACCTCTCCCGGCTTAGCAATGGATGTGTCCACATCCGCTGAAACCTGCACCGCTAGCTTGCCCGCGGCATGGCGCACCGCTTCAAAGCCACGCCGGGCTTGCAGATTCACGACATTGTTTAACGGCACTGACTCGCCACTGGGCAACAGCACGTTGAAATCATCCAAGCCGATGAGATTATTGCGTTCGGCGTCGGGCAGTACGACCCGCACCTCCACCTCATCGTCGCCATCTTGGAAAATTTGCACCAGTTGACCATCGAAAGCCGCCCGCAACTGGCGGCCGATCATATCGACCGTCAACCCCAATGCCTCGCCCGCCGGCGTTAACCGGTAGATCAATTGCTCCTTGCCGTAGGGCATATCGTCCTCAATGGCGGAGACACCCTGAATGCTAAACAGCGACTGCGCCAGTTCATTAGCGGCGATCTTAAGTTGATCAACATCTTCCCCGGTCAGGCGAATATCCACATCCCGGCCCGGCGGGCCAGCCGTACGGGAGAACAAAGTAAATGTCTCGATACCGGCTGGCAATTGCACCTTGGCGCGCCACACCTTGAGAAAGTCGCTCACTCGCACCTCGCGGGTATCCGGCTGGGTTAATTCCACTAGCATGGAAGCATGCTGATCACCCTGTAAACTACCCGCGCTGGCGAGTTGACCCTGGCCATGACGGGTCTCGGCTGCCACCACCAGGTTTCCGCCTAACTCCTGCTCGGTCTCCCATAATGCCGCGTTAACCTGGTCCATAAACGCCCACACCCGCTGTGGCGGCGTGCCCGCGACAAAACTGGCATTCGCGTTGATGGTGGCGCCTTCGGGCGTCGGGAAGAAGTTGAACCCGAGCCGCCCGCCCGCTAATAAGCCCGCGGCGAGAATCAGAATCGCCATTGCCCCAGCTAATGTTGTCCAGCGATGCTTCACTGCCAATGTGGCCAGCGGCCGGAACGCATGATCCCGAAAACGGTTGAAACCGGCATCCAGGCGCTGACGCAGCGGACCTGGCTCAGCATGATGCAAACGATGGAAGCTATGGCGCAAATGGCCCGGCAGCACAAAAAAACTTTCGATCAGCGAGGCCACGATGACGCAGACGATCACCAGCGGAATATCGCCGAGGATATTACCAATCGGGCCACCGACTAGCATCAGCGGCAGGAAGGCAGCGACGGTGGTCAACGAGGAGGCCATCACTGGCGCCAGCATCCGGTGGGCGCCACCCTCGGCGGCTTCCAGCGATCGTTCACCGATTTGATAGTGAGTTAAAGCATCCTCACCGACCACAATAGCGTCATCGACGATAATCCCCAGCGCCATGATCAAGGCGAATAGACTGATCATATTGATGCTGCCGCCGGCCGCGTATAACACCCCCAAGGTCGCCATGAACGATACCGGGATACCCAATGCCACCCACCCAGCAACCCGGCCATTGAGGAACAGGAACAAGATCGCTATCACCAGCACCAGACCGCCCCCACCGTTTTTAATCAGCAGGAAAATACGATCCTTGATCAATCGCCAAGACTCGTCGAAGACGGTCAATTCCACGCTTGCCGGCAGATTTAGCCGGGTTTCCACGACCCAGTCCTCCAAAATCCGGGCGGCCTTGAGGGAATCAGCCGTTTCCGTGCGCTGTAATTGCAGTTCCACCGCTGGACGGCCATGAAAGCTCAGGCGCACCTCGCCATCGCGAGGGCGGCGCTCGATGGTGGCAACATCACCCAGGGTCACCAAGGCGCCGTCACGGGCCGTTTTCAATGGCAGCGTGGTAAAAGCCGCCTCATCGCGACGCTGATCCAGACTGCGCAACTGGCGAGCGACATCGTTGCGGCCGACTGTGCCCGCGGGCAGGTCGCGACTCAACGCCTCCAGCCGCTCTGCCACTTGGGGCAATGACAAGCCCAACTCCCGCAGCACCGCCGTCGGCAATTGAATCGCGATTTCTTCTTCAGGCAGGCCGGTGATATTCACCTTGGCGATGCCGCGCGCCAATAACTCACGTTCGAAGCGCCGTGCGAGATGCCGCAATTCGGCCCGGTCGCTGGGGCCGGAAATGACCACCCGGGCAATGGAATCGTAGCGGATCATGCGGGTGATCGCAGGTTTCTCGGCAGTGGCTGGCAGATTACGCACCTGATCAACCGCCTGCTTGACATCGTCCAGGGCTTGGCCAATGTCACTGCCTTCCTCGAATTCCAGACTCAGCGCGGCAATACCATTAGATGAGGTCGAGGTCAGTTTCTTGAGTCCATTCAGATAGCGTAATTCCCGTTCCAAGGGATGGGTGATCGACTCCTCGACATCCTCGGCGGCAGCACCGGTCCACACCACGCGCACAGTCACCACATCCAAGGCGAAGTTGGGGAAAAACTGGGTGTTGAGCTTGGCCAGCGCCCACATACCCGCCAGGATCATCATGATCATCAATAGATTGGCGGCGACCTTGTGCTGGGCGAAGATGCCAATTAAGTCATTTTTGTGACTGAAGGGCATGGCGCTTATTTTTTCACCTCGGCCTCTTCCATCCCGGCCTCTTTCACCTCAACCTTGAGACCGGTGATGGCGTTCGGTAATTGGGTAGTAATGATGCGATCGCCCGCTTGCAAATCCGGGCTACGCGCCAGCACTTGCACCTCCCCCTCGACATCCCGCTGCTCGCCGACGCGCTCGACTGTCAGCGCCGCCATACGGCCATCTTCCAGACGGTAAATGCGATTCAGGCCATAGAGCGCCTCAAACGGCAACGCTACCACGCTGTCTTCCGGGAGCAAGTCCATATGCAACGTCAGCACGCGGCCTGGGATCAACCATCGAGTGCCTTCGGTGATCCGAAACAGCGCATCCAGCCCACCGCTGTTCTGACCGGTTTCCCCGCCTAACCGGTCTAATTGAGCAGTGACCGGCCGGCCATCGACAGTTGCCACCGCCGGTAGCGGCTGATTCCCAGCCAAGGCAGCACGCACGGCAGGCAACACACGAAACGGAATTTGAGCGCGAATCTCCAAATCATCCATAGGGTACATCTCCAACAGTAAATCGCCTGGCCGCACCCGGTCGCCTGGCGCAACCAGCACTTGGACCGCGCGGCCGGTAAAGGGAGCTGTGATCATCGCGCGCGTTTGATCCAGCCGCGCCTGATCCTGCAACGCCTTGGCGCGAGTACGGCGCGCCTGGAGCTGGGCCAGCCGCGCAGAATGATCATCCACTTCCAACTGACGCGTATTCAACGCTAGTGCCTGCTTCTCTACTGCTTGAAACGCTTCATCCAAGGCCGATTCAGAAACCATCTTTTGAGTATTGAGATTCTGAGCACGCGCCACTGCTCGTTTGGCTAGATCCAGCAAGGCTTTTTCCCGTTTGAGCGCATCCCGGTTAGCAGTATGGCGCGCTTGTTCACTAGCGATTTGGGCCTCGATTTCATGAAAATCCGCTTCGCGCTGGCGGATGTTCAGCGCCAGATCACGGTCATCTAGCATCACCAAGAGCGCGCCAGCCGCAACGGTTTGGCCTTCCCGGATCTTGACCTGAGCCACATCGGCTGTCACCGCCGCCCGGATTTCTGCCTTTCGCGGAGCTTCAATCGTACCGTAGAGCAGCAGGTTGGGAGTTAAACGCTCAGGCAACACTTCAATGGTGCTAACTCGCCAGGATTTTTCCTGAGCGGCAACAGGCAGCGTCACCGCGCGAGTCGCCTTGAGCAACAGGAATCCGGCGGCAGCCAGACCGAGGATAGCGAGCGGAAGAACTGCTTTTAACAGCCATCCCGTGTGGCGTCGACGGGGAAGAGCAGTCATTTCAGACATGGATAACTCAGAGTGTACGGGCTTCATTCTTCAGGGATCAGTGATCATCAGGGTATACGTTGACTGATGAGGTCAGACCACAACCCCGCCGAGCAGTGCCGGGCAGTGTATAATTCCCTTAATAGTCTAGGTAATTTGATGTCCTGGCTCGATAAATATAATTAAGCTAGAGAGTGTAAGGTTATGATCAAACTCGTTGAGTGGTCAGACGCACTGAGCGTAGGTATCGAGGAAATCGATGCTCAGCATAAAGTGCTTGTGGATTTATTGAATGAGATCCATGAAGCGATGCAGCAGGGGCGGACGGTGAAAACAACTAAGGGTATCATTGATCGGCTTGGTGAATATACACATGTCCACTTTTCTGTCGAAGAAAGCTTAATGCGTATCCTGCACTATCCGGATTATGAGAGGCACAAGGAAGAGCATGACAAACTCATCACTCAGTTGGCGGACATGCGTATCAAATGGGAAAAAGGCAAGGGTGCTATTGGCATTGAGTTAACCCATTTTCTCAAGACTTGGCTGACCCAGCATATTATGGAAGGAGATCAGCGTTACACTGCTCATTTTCTAGCGCAAGGTATCCGGCCGGAATTATCGAAAGGTTCTTGGGCAAAGCGGTTCTGGCATTCGTTGAGCGGGAGTTAAGCATGCGCATAGGTAGCTAGCATGGATTTTAATCCGCGATGCTAAACAAGCACCGGGGATCGGTGGAACGATATAAGACCATAATCCCGCCAAGCAATGCCTGGTTTCAGCGTATCATTCCTCCTGATATATTAATTGAGTGAGTTCTCAGCTTCCTGGCTCGACAAGCACAAACATAAACACTAAACACTAAACACAGCGAGGTGTATGGATTATGGTCAAATTTATCGAGTGGTCCAACGCGCTGAGCGTGGGCATCGAAGAAATCGATGCCCAGCATAAGGTATTAGTAGACTTGCTCAATCAGGTTCACGAGGCGATCCAACAGCGGCAAGGTATCGAAGCGGCCAACAAAATTGTCGAGCAACTTGGTGAATACACCCGAATCCATTTTGCAGTTGAAGAAAGTCTGATGCGAATTTTGCACTACCCGGAATATGAACGTCACAAAGAAGAACATGATCGATTAATCGAACAACTGAATGCGTTTCGCGCCAAACTAGAGGCAGGCAAAGGCTCGATGAGTTTTGAGTTAGCACACTTTCTCAAGGTCTGGCTGACTAGACATATCATGGAAGGAGACAAGCGTTATTCATCTTATTTCCTGGAACAAGGCATCCGGCCCGAACTATCCAAAAAATCCTGGGTGCAGAAGTTATGGCACTCATTTGGACGGGGATAATTATACACCATGGATAAATTAACATAATAATAAAATTACAAAAATATACTCAAAAACCAATGCAAGATAAGCAATTGCTGTATCTAATTTAACAGCTTCTATTCTAGCCGCACCCGTTCTAGAGCATTACGTACCCGCTCACACAGCGCTTCAGGCGTCCGGGAGATGATCGCCTCCGGTATGCCAAATTTCTGAGTCAGCCGTTCATGATTCTCGAATCCATAGGAAACCATAAAGGGGTGCATACCTGCACCAACCGCAGCGATATAATCCTTGTGTTCATCACCGCAAGCGTAAGCGCAGGCTGGATTGATGGTAAAACGCTCTCTGGCTTCCCGGAAATGAGCGCCCTTCTCCTGGACGAGAGGGACATGGATTAAGAAATCCAGATCACCCACATTGATATCATGACGCAAAAACAGGCGTCCAAGGGTTTCTTCAGGCTCTATGGTGATATTACGGGTGACTAAGCCCACCCGCAGTCCGGGCAAAGCTAGGAGTGTCCGGATCAATTCAGCAATACCGGGATAAAGCTGACCTTCTTCGCGATACACCTCAGTTAAAGTTGCAATAAGCTGACTGCGTTTTTGCTTGCCGAGTTGCTTTTTCAGATTGACTGGAAACTCCTTCAATCCACCTAAATACTTGAATAATCTATGGCGTTTCTGAAATCTTGTCAGATCGCCAATATCCATGCCGTGATGGGCAAAAGTCTTGTCAATGGCGGTGAAAGCATCGATAGTGGTTCCGTCAGCGTCCAGAATAATCAATCGTTCGCGGCTGTACATCGATGTACGGTTCCTGAATCAGCGGATTGAAGAACAGCGCAAGGAAGTCTCCAGTCCATTGCAGTGAGAAGCCCGAAGGCGTCAATGATAAGCATTACTCAATCCATTGTATTTAAATAATTTTATTATACCTATAATCATATCCGGCTTTTCATGATGAAAATTTCATATTCGGGTCATGTTGTCCTCTCATCTTACCGGCAGTTTTTTTCTTATTTGTGACCAGCCGCCTGGCTTCAAAGGATCGTTAACTGCCATACTGTCAGTGGATTATCACTTATGATTCAAGATATCACCCGAAAACTCTATTCCGATATTCCGCAGGAAACTCTTTATCACTACACATCTTTTAAGGGTCTACTGGGCATCGTTGACAGCGGAGTATTATGGGCCAGCGATATCCGCTATATGAACGACTCGGCGGAAATGACCCATACTGCTGATCTGATTCGCAAAGAGATCCGGCAACGCGTTGCAGGCGGCCATCCGGATCCTCAATTGCTTAATCAATTCCTGGACTGGGTTGCCTATCGGATCACGAACGGTCATATGCTGTTTGGCGCCTCATTCCGCTCGAATGGGAACTTGCTAAGTCAATGGCGCGGTTACAGCGCACTGGGTAAAGGGGTCAGCATTGGTTTCAATCCTAGTACCATCATGCAGTGCGCCCAACAACAGAGATTTCAGATCGGCAAATGTCTCTATCAACTTGTAGAGCAACAGCGATTGATCGCGCAAATTGTCGAAGCCATCGAGGCCTTAGCCGAGCGGTATGACGCCGCCGACCACACCAATCGCCCCCTGGCACAAGCCTATTACGGTATTTTTGAGCGGATCGAAAGCGACCTGTTGCGCATTGCCGCACTCCTTAAGCATCCATCGTTCCAGGAAGAGGAGGAATGGCGGATCGTCTCACCGGTATTGACCAATTATGTCGCCTCGCCGGTGCTGTTTCGAGAAGGCACCTCGATGCTGGTGCCCTATCTCGAATTCTGTTTGCAGTTTCCTGATGGAGAACCTATCACGCTGGAGCATCTGTATCTCGGACCAACCCCCAACATCAGTCTGTCGATGAATTCACTGGCCATGTTTCTCGCCAAACGAGGAATTCGCCCCCGGCAAGGGATCAGTTACTGCCAGATTCCCTATCGCCAGTGGTAGGAACGATGCATCCTTCCCGCCAGGCAGGCTTTAATGAGACTATCTAGCAGCCTTGACTCCATTCCTGAACTCCCTGCAGCATCTACCTGCCCCAGGCAGCGGCCTAACGAGTAGAGTTGGATAGGTAATCTGGCAAAGTAGAATTAAAATTAACTTAAATCACGCTGATTTCAGGATTACTCATAAAGTAAGGTACCTATCCATGCGCAAGCTCATGACTATCCTGGCGACTATCCTTGCCGTCCTCGTGCTGATGGCTGGTTGTATCTGGGGTTATCTGTGGTACAGCACCCGACAACAGGTTGAACAACTGGTCACAGCCGCCAAACCTTTCGCTGAAATCAGTTACGATGGCGTTAGTGTTTCGCCGGCTGGCTCAATCGGCGTCAAGCAGATCAAGATCATCCCCCATTTCGTGAACGACGTAATTTCGATCGGCGCTATCCGTCTCAATGCACCGAATATCCTGGCGCTGTTGAACGCACGCCGGCAACTAAGCCAAGGGCAGCTTCCAGAAGCCCTGTCTCTCTCGATTCGTCAGCTTGAACTGCCACTGCATGGCAGCATTCTTGGCGCTAAGCCACCCTCTCCCCGGGAACAAATGCCGTTTGACGATCTAGGAGCACTGGGTTGTGGTCCAGTCATCCACTTCGGCGGCAGCGAGTGGCAGGAGATGGGCTACGACAGCTTTATCAACAACATGGATGTTGGCTACCAGCTTGACGCCGCTCATAGCCGCATCCGCGTACAAATCAACAGCCATACCCAGGACTGGGCAGGTCTGCATTTAGATATCAGCTTTAGCCTGAATACTGCATCTACATCCATGATGGAGCTGGCCACGTCGCTTACATCCAAAGTTGCCAGTTTGAATGCTGTCCTGCAAGACAATGGTTACAACGACCGTCGCAATAAGTATTGCGCGGCCAAAGCAGGTAAATCGATTAATGAGTATATTACCGATCATGTACGGCTGGTGGCTGAGCGCCTAAACGCCAACGGCATCAACCCAGGCCCCGGATTGATTGCTGCTTACCAGCACTACTTGATCGAGGGACAGCAACTGACCATCACTGCCAATCCTCCTGCACCTATTAATCCTGCCGAGTTGCAATACTACAAAGCTGACGATGTCATCACACTGGCAGGATTGACTGTCAAGGTCAATGACCAAGCCGTCACCGATCTGAGCATAGACTGGAATGCCCCCCAAGTAGCCCGGGCGTTGGGCGTAGGTATACAACAAACGCCTCAAGCGGAGGAACCAGAAACTACCGCGGCGGCTCCAAAGCCAGTCATTACCGGAACATCCTTTCATCCAACGCCAATCGGCGAACTGGGCCAGCATGTAGGCAAAGTCGCCAAATTGCAGACGGCAACCGGTGCAAGCTATCGGGGTAAGCTGGGGCCTATTACGAAGGACATCGTCAAGATTACCATCCGCAAGTCCGGCGGCACGGCCACCTTGTCACTGCGCAGCGCCGATATCACTGAAGCGCAAGTGCTTTATTAACAGGTTAGCGCGTTATCGTATCCTTTTCGAGATCGCGCTCCAGCAACGCTTCGTAAATCGGCACATCCGGCCACCATTCAGCGATCACATACGCCGAGAAACACGCCGTGAACAAGGGTAAAATCAGCGAGTAGTTACCCGTCATTTCAACGATCAGCACAATACCGGTTAGCGGCGCGCGAACGATAGCTGTGAAGTAGGCCGCCATGCCTGCGACGGCGACCGTGAGCGGTTCCGGCGCAACCAGCGGAAACCACTCGCGCCCCAATTCGCCAATGATCAAGCCGAGCAGCGCACCAAGCACCAGCAACGGCGCGAAAATACCGCCGGCTGCGCCGGTGCCATAGCTGCCCATGGTCAGCACGAACCGCAGTCCAAACAGCAAGGCCAACGTCCAAAGGTCAATGTATTCATGACCACCCAGAATCCGCTCCACGATCAAATGGCCACCGCCGCAGAGTTCCGGCATCCACCAACCCATCAAGCCAATAATTGTCCCCCATGAAATCCACTTGGCAGCCAGCTTCCATGGCCCTCGGACATCACTCAAGCGTTGTGTCGCCAGCAAGGCCCGATTGAAAAGAACACCAAGAACCCCCGCGAGAATGCCGAGCGCCAGGAATAGCGGCAAGCTAGCAAGATCAGGAATAGCGGTGACTGTGACATGGAAGACCGGATTCTGACCCATCAACCAGCGGGACAGCACATCGGCGGTCATCGAGGCGATCAATGCAGCAAAGAACACCGGCGAGGCGAAATTTCCCTGCAATTCCTCAAGAACGAAGACCACGCCGGCCAGTGGCGCATTAAAGATAGCAGACAGTCCAGCGCCCGCACCGGCAGCAATCAGGATGCGCTGCTCCAAGGTATCGCTGTGTGAACGGCTACCAAACATCTGGCCCAATGCACCACCCATTTGCACCGTTGGTCCCTCTCGACCCAAGGTCAAACCGCCGGTCACACCGATCATGCCACTGATGAACTTCACCCACAAAATACGGTGCCAGACCATCGACCGGTAACCGAGTAGCACCCCTTTAAGATGAGGAATACCGCTGCCAGCGGCCGCCGGCGCGAAAAATCGCACCAGCCAGACTGCCACGCTGATCGTGATGACCGAGAACAGAATGGACAAGACCACGCCGCCATAGCTGCCAGCTTGATGTGCAAACTGGAGAAACTTGGTCCGCAACCCTTCACCGGCGTCCAGCGCTGTCGCAAAGGCAACAGCCATCAACCCGGAAAGAACACCCAGCGCGAGTGCGCGCGGCAAAAGGCGTAATCGCTGGCGATTCAGTTTCTCCATGCGCCGCTTGGCGCGGAGAAGATTACTGTCAGTACGGGACGGGGTCGAATGGGTTACAGGTGTCATTGATCCAGTAAGTTCACTGGCTTTCCAGTTCTGGGTACGCAAGGCTGGCGTTTGTTATGCGGTTAAGCAGGTTACTGTCTTTTGGCAATCCAGCAGAAGTCTAAAGGTAGTGGAATAAATCCAGTGGATACCGGTGCCCTGCCAGATAGTCGTCGATACAACGCAGCACCATCGGACTGCGCAACTTGGGTCCTAGAGCAGCGATTTCCTCCCGAGTCCGCCAGATCGCTCGCTGAATACCGTGGTCGAGCGGCTGATCGGCGTGATGATGCAGAGCGGAGCCTGAGAAACAGGTACGCACAAAAGTATGGCCTTTAGGATGGGTCCAGTAGTAAACGCCGACGACAGCATCTACCTGAACCTCCCAGGCGGTTTCCTCCAGGGTTTCCCGGATAGCCGCCGCAGCCAGCGTTTCATGCTCGTCCAGATGACCGGCAGGCTGGTTATAAACCAGCTCATCACCGTCTGCATACTCTTCCACCAGCAAAAACTGACCATCGCGCTCGATGATCGTGGCCACTGTCAGGCGCGGACTCCACTCCAAACTGCTATTCATGATATCCCCTTCTATGGCAATGGCTTGGCGATGGTAAACGCCCCGCGCAGGTCGCCTTCCTTGAAACCACGCGCCTTGTCGTAGGGATATAGCTTCTTGAGTTCAGCGTCGACCTCAGGCGCAATGTTTTCACCATGACAATTGAGACATAAGCCAACGGTTGGAATCGCTTTCATATAGCGGAAGGTTTTCTGGCCTTGATCATCGTCAATCACCGCAAAGAATTCCAACTGATTGACTGGTTCGCCTTGAGCCTTGCGTGCCTCAAACTGCTTGAGCACTGCGGATTCCCAAGCATCCGGGGTGTGGCTGGGGTTGCGAACCTTGAGACTGGTTCGACCCACCAGCATCTCTCGCTCTTCGGATAGCCGTGCGGCAATCTGGCCGGCCTGGTCGTGACAAACCACGATGCCGTTTGCCGGGCCTCCGCTCTTGATCGCCTGCTGGAGCGCCTCTTTTAACGTCTTGCCGAACTGCTGCGCAGCAGCGCGGCTGGCCATGACTTCTGCATTGACCTCCGGTTGCTCGGTGCCATCTAGCGGCTGGGCGGAGACAAAACCCGCCGCCAGCACTGCACCCAATGCAGCAAGCAAAGCATATCGCATGCAAATTCTCCAATTTAGGTCAATAATTAATTGATCAGTATAAGTGAATTAGCGGATTCAGGCGGATTTTTCCCAGCTTCGCTGTTCTAAAAAAACCACAATCCACGGTTTCAAATGAATCATTGAGGTGCCTAATGGAATTGTCCCAGAAAACTTGCACACCCTGTCAG
>ERZ761607.4549-NODE-4549-length-12179-cov-19.588750_pt1 | contig 12179 bp, 10 predicted proteins | sample MGYA00511164_ERZ761607 | MGnify/ENA primary metagenome ERZ761607 (study PRJEB28899, sample SAMN02445080) | bioreactor sludge metagenome | biome: EBPR sludge | place: Australia: Brisbane, Thorneside Wastewater Treatment Plant | collected 2011-06-22 ...
TCCCTATACTGCCGGCCGATTTGTCGATTTCCCTGCCGCACGCGATCGTGGTTGCGCGCCGCGACCGCCGTCCGGCGACACCCTGCCCGGGCGTTGAAGCAATTGAGGAGGACCAGATGCGCCGAACCAAGATCGTGGCCACCATCGGCCCCGCCACCGCCACGCCGGCGACCCTGCGGCAGCTCCTGGAGGCCGGTGTCGACGTCGTGCGGCTCAACGCGGCGCACTCGGACATGGCCACCCACGCCAACAATGCACGGCTGGTCCGCGAAGTGGCCAGTGACCTGGGCCGTAACGTCGGCGTGCTGGTCGATATGCCCGGACCGAAAATCCGCAGCGGTGTCGTGGCGAATGACGAGGTCGAACTCGAGAGCGGCCAGGAGTTCGTCCTGAGCAGCGGCGACGGCATCGGCGATGCACAGCACGTCGCCACGACGCTGCCCGACATGGCGAAGTGGACCCGCCGCGACGACGAGGTCTACCTCGCCGACGGGGCGATCGTGCTGCGCGTTCTGGAGACGCTCGGCAGCGACGTACGCACCGAAGTCGTCCGCGGCGGCACGCTGCGCTCGCGCAAAGGCATGCACCTGCCGCGCGCCGAGGCGCACGTCGAGCCATTCACCGCTCGCGATGCGCTGGCGCTGGAGATGGCCATCGCCGCCAAGGTCGATTTTCTCGGACTTTCTTTCGTCCGCCGCGCCGAGGATGTCGAGCGCGTGCGCGCGCGGCTCCCCAAGCGCGGGATGCGGCCGGCGCTGGTGCCGAAGATCGAGACCGCCGCCGCGGTCGACAACCTTGCCGGGATCATCGCCGCGGCCGACGCGGTGATGGTTGCCCGCGGCGACCTGGGGATCCAGATGCCGGCACGGCGGGTGCCGCTACTCCAGAAGGAAATCATTCGCGCCTGCAACCTGGCCGGAATACCGGTGATCACCGCGACGCAGATGCTCGAGTCGATGACCCGCTCGCCGTTGCCGACCCGCGCCGAGGTGAACGATGTGGCCAACGCTGTGCTCGACGGCACGGACGCCCTGATGCTCTCGGAAGAGACCGCGGTTGGCCTGTTCCCGAGCGCAACCGTGCGGATGATGAGCGAAGTCGCCGAAGCGGCCGAGGGCTGGCCGCACGACCGCGTCCATCCGGCGGCGATCGCCGGCGCCGACGCCGACCGGGTGGCGTGGGCGGTGGCGCACGCTGCGGTGCAGGCGGCAGAGGATCTCCGCGTCGCCGCGATCCTGTGCCCGACGCGCAGCGGCAAGACGGCGCATCGAGTCGCCGCTTTCCGGCCGACGGTCCCGATCGCCGGCATCTCGACCTCGCCGCAGGTCCTCGGCAGCCTGGCGCTGGTATGGGGCGTGCTGCCACTGCTGGTCCCGGAAAACCGCGAGGAAGAACCCCTGCGACTGGCGCTGGCGGCTGCGCGCAAGGCCGGCATCGTCCGCGACGGCGATCTGGTGGCGGTTGTTTTCGGGGCCACCGGGCCGCGTACCGGCAGCACCGACTGCGTGCGCATCGTCCGGGCCTGACGCCACCAACGCGCACGACCTGCCCGGCGGCGACCGGTCGCTAGCTGCCAGCGGCCGCGACCCGCTGCCAGTAAGCCCGGTGCGCGGCGATGCTCGCGTGGCGATCGATCACCACTTCGAGCAACGTCGCGCCGCCTCGCTGCAGCGCACGATCGAGGCCCGACCGGAATTCCGCCAGCGACGACAGCCGCTCGCCGGCAACGCCAAAGCTCTGCGCCGCGGCGACCAGGTCGACCGGCTGCGGCGTCAGCCAGGCGATGTCGAACTCCGGCAAGGCGGCGACCGGCAGGTACTCGAAAATGCCACCGCCGCCGTTGTTGATCACCACCACAACGATCTCGCGGCCGCCGGCAGCGGCCAGCGCCGTCAGGTCATGCTGGGCCGTCAGGTCGCCGACCAGCGCCACGCAGGGGCCGTCGCTGGCAATACCCAGCGCGGTCGACAGATTGCCGTCGATACCGCTGGCGCCACGATTGCCGAAGATGCGCAACGGCTGGTCGCTGCTGCCGGAAAAGGCGTCGAGGTCACGGATCGCCAACGAGTTGCCGCAGAACAGGCGATGACCGGCTGGCAGGCGTTCGAGCAGGGCCGGGATCAGCGCGCCTTCGAAGTTCTCCTGCCGCCGGCAGCTCCCGGCGACCCTCCCGGCGTGCGCTTCCGCGCGCGCGAACGACGCTCGCCAGGCACCCGGCGCGCGCTCGCCGCCGCCAGCCAGCAAGGCCTCGCAGACCAGGACCGGATCAGCTTGCAGCAGGGTCGTGGCGAGGTGCAGCGGGTCTGGCCAGCGGCCGTCCGGACTGACCAGGATCTGCGCTGCCGGCGCTGCCGCGCGCAGCCAGTCCTGCAGCGCACGGGTGACCGGAAAAGCGCCGAAGCGCAGCAGCCACGCCGGCCGCGCGGTCGCCAGCACCGCTGGCTGGCGCAGGAAAGCCTCGTAGCGCACGCACAGCCGGCTGCGGTCGTGCGCGCCGAAACGCAGGTTGGACAGCGGTTCGGCGAGAATCGGGCAGTCCAGCCGCTCGGCCAGCGCGCTCACCGCGTCGGCGAATCCTGGCGGATAGGCGGCACCGCCACAGACGATCGCCCCCGGTCGGCCGCTGACCCTGGCCAGCGTGCTCGCGATCTGCCGCGGGTCGGGAAGCAGGCGCGGCGCAGCCAGATCGACCACTGGCTCGCCGGTCGCGGCGCACGCCGCCGGAAGTGCGTCGCCGACAGACAACAAGGGCTCGCGAAAAGCCAGGTTGAGATGCACCGGACCGGCCAGTGGCCAGCCGCTCTCGGCCATTGCGCGGGCCGCCAGACGCTGCAGGTAAGCGGCCGGGAATTCGCTGCCAGGCGCCGCTGGCGCGTGAAAGGCGCGCACGTGGCTGCCGAACAGGCGCTGCTGGTCGATGGTCTGGTTGGCGCCCCAGCCGAGCAGCTCGGGCGGCCGATCGGCTGACAGCAGGAGCAGCGGAACCGCGCCGAGATCGGCCTCGATGACCGCCGGAAACCAGTTGGCCGGCGCCGATCCCGAGGTGCACAGAAGCGCCACCGGGCGAGCGCTGGCCCTGGCGATGCCCAAAGCGAAAAAGGCGGCGCTGCGCTCGTCGAGAATCACCTGGCAGCGGATCGCCGGCTGCCGCAGGAAGGCCAGCGCCAGGGGACTCGAACGGGAACCTGGCGAGAGCACCAGGTCCCTGAGGCCGGCGGCGGCCAGCGCATCGACCAGCACCTGCGACCAGCGCAGATTGAGCTCCCCGAGGTCGTCGGCGGTGGCGCCGGAAGCGACTTCGGAAGCTGCCCCGGGAGACGTGGAACTTGCGTCGGGACGCTTCATGCGGCACCGCTCCGGGGTGTCTGGCGAGACGCGACGCGGCGCGGCCGGCGCAGCTCTGCGCTGATCACCGACAGTTTCGCTTCGGTTTCGGCGAGTTCCTGCGTCGGGTCCGATCCGGCAACGATCCCGGCACCGGCGAACAGCTCGGCGGCGCGGCCCTTGATCCGCGCGCAGCGCAGCGCGACGACCACCTCGCCGTCACCGTCACGGTCGATCCAGCCGACGCCGCCGGTGTACCAGGCGCCACGGCGGTCGCCATGGCGCCGTAACCACTGCCGGGCAGCGCTGCCGGGCGAGCCGCCGACGGCGGGTGTCGGGTGCAGGCCGGCGACCAGATCGAACAGGCCGACCCCAGCCCGCAGCCGGCCGGTGATCCGCGTGCGCAGGTGCTGCAATTCGCCAAGCTGCATGATCTCGGCCGCCTGCGGCGGATTCAGCTCGGCGCACACCGGCTCCAGGGCAGCGCGCACCGCGTCAACCACCAGTTGCTGCTCACGGCTGTTCTTCTCGTGCTGCAAGGCCAGTGAGACCGGCTGCCCGGGCAGCGGGTCGGCCAGCAGCCAGGCGGTGCCGGCCAGTGCATCGGCGTGCACCATCCCGTCGCGCAGCGACACCAGCCGCTCGGGTGTGGCGCCGACGAAACACTGGCCATGCTGGCCAACGCTGTAGGTGGTGCACTCGCGATGGCGATCGGCCAGCGCCGCCAGCAGGGGCGCCAGGGCGATCGGCGTCTCGCTGTCGAAGCGCACGCTGCGCGCGAGAACCAGCTTGTCGACGGTGCCGCGCGCGATCTCGGCCAGCGCTGCGCGGGCGCGCGCCAGGAAAGCGCGATCGGCCAGCGGCTCGCTCTGGCGCAGCCAGACGCCTGCGGTCACCGCCCGGTCGGGTGCTGGCGCGGCGGCCCGCAACTCGGCCAGCCAGCGCGCGATGGCGCTCTCACCTTCGCGCACCGCGCAAGTGAAGCTGGCGCTGCAGCGCCCGGCGCGGCTGCGCAGGAGGATGGCAGGGACCAGCAGGCGGGCGTTGGGCAGCTCGTCACGGCTCTCTTCGTCGAAGGCAAAGCCGATGTGCGCCGCCGGAACGACGCCGGTCTGCTGGTCGTCGTCGTGCAGCCAGACCGCTGCCAGGCCCGTGAAAGCTGCCTGCAGCGCGGCGAAGCGCGCCGGCCCCGCGGTCGCAAAGCTCATCGCGCTGCCGAGTGCCAGGCGATAGTCGCCGGCCCCGCCGGCCGCTGGTCGCGCCCACCAGTTGACCTGGCTTCGCGCCAGATCGACGTTCAACCATTGCGCATCGCCCGCGCCAAGGTCGAGCGTGATGCTCAGCAGGCCGTTCGCTGGCGCTCCGGGCAGCCGCGCACGCAGCCGACGGCGCAGCAACGCGAGCTGCGCGGCGCCGAGCAGCCGTGCGAAGTTCATGCTCCTCCCCGCTGCTGGAGCAGTTCGCGCAGGGTCTGCCTGGCCAGCTTGCCGATCGCGTTGCGCGGCAGCGCTTCGACCCGCAGCACGCGCCGCGGCCGCTTGGCGGCCACCAGATGGCGCCGGCACCAGTCGTGCAGCGTACGGATCTCGGCCTGACCGACGACCAGCGCGACCAGCACGTCGCCCCACACCGGGTCGGGCGCCGCGGTGACCGCCACGTCGCTGACGCCAGGACAAGCCGCCAGGCAGCTCTCGACCTCGAGCGGGTGAAGCGTGACGCCGCCACTGATCAGCAGATCATCGGCGCGACCGATGATCGTCACCTGCCCGCGCTCGTCGAGCAGGCCGAGGTCGCCGGTCCGCAGCCAGCCATCGTCGAGTCCGTGGCCGCGCTGCCCCTCGGGGTTCAGATAACCGTCCATCACCTGCTCGCCACGCAGGCACAGGCGACCGTCGGCAGCGACCCGTGCCTGCAGCCCCGGCAGCAAGGTGCCGACCTGTCCGACCTGCCAGTCGCTGCCGGGCTGCACCAGCGTCGCCGCCTGCGCGGCGGTCTCGCTCATCCCCCAGCTCGGGCGGATCGGCCAACCGCTGGCCAGCGCACGTTCGCACAGCGGTCGCGACAGCGCCGCGCCGCCGATCAGGGCATGGCGCAGGCTGGGCGGTGGGTGCGCGCCGTCAGCCACGTCGAGCAGGCGCGCGAGCATCGCCGGAACCAGCGACAGGTGACTGACACGGAGGCGGTGCAGATCGTCCCAAACGGCCGCGGCCGCAAAACCCTCGTGCAAGCGCATGCTGGCGCCGGCACGCAGGCAGCGATAAAGAATCGAGATGCCGCCGATGTGATGCAGCGGCAGGCAAGCCAGCCAGACGTCACCAGCGGCCAGCGGCAGGCGCTGGTTCGACGCGGCTGCCGCGGCAGCGAGATTGCCCCGGGTCAGCTGGACGACCTTTGGCGCGCCTTCGCTGCCGCTGGTGGCGATCAGCAACGCCACCTCGCCAGCGTTGCCGGCAGGCGCTGGCGGCGCGGCGCCGGCACTGAAATCACCTGGCCAGCGCAGCGGCGCGAAGCGCTGCAAGCGACCACCCGCCAGCGTCTGCAGAGCCGGCCAGGCGGCATCGGCGGTCAGCGGGTCGAGGGGCAACAGCGCCGCACTCGCCGCCGCACAGGCCAGTGCCGCCAGCGCCAGCTCGCTGGCACTTCCGGCTATCGCCACGATGTCGCCGGGCTGCACCGCCTGGCGGCGCAGAAAGCGGCCACCCGCGTCGGCCAGCGAAGCCAGTTCGCCGTATCGCCAGTTGCCGTGCGGGCCGAGCAAGGCCGGCGCCGCCGGATGCCGGCGAGCGCCGTCGGCCAGCCAATGGGCGAGAGGACTCATCGGCCCCTGAGCGTGCTTGTGTTCATCGGCCGCAGATTATACGCAGCGACCCGGCAAGCGCCTTTGCTGCCGATCAAGAAAACGCCGCCGCGTGTCTGCGTCGGTCCGCATCGGCCGGCACCGGGTCGTTGGCGACGCTTTCCAGGCCCGTTCGAGCCGATCCGGCGTTACACTTCGCCGATGTGTGGACGCTATGCTCTGGAAGCTCCCAACTCGCGTTTGTCCTGGCGCTTCGGCCTCGACGAATGCGCGGCCGTCGTCGCCCGCTACAACATCGCGCCGGCGACCGACATTCCGGTGATTCGCCAGTCGCCGGCCGGCCAGCGCGTTTTGCACCTGCTGCGCTGGGGGCTGCTGCCGCATTGGGCGAAGGACCCGGCGATCGCCAGCCGGCTGATCAACGCGCGTGGCGAATCGCTGGCTGAAAAGCCCGCGTTCCGCGACGCCTTCCAGCGCCGCCGCTGCCTGATTCCGGCCAGCGGCTTCTACGAATGGCAGGCGATCGCCGGAACGGCCGCGGCAGCGCGCAAGCAGCCCTGGTATATCTCGCTGTCGTCGGGCGAAACGATGGCCTTCGGCGGCCTCTGGGAGTCGTGGACGGCGCCTGGCGGAGACGTCGTTCGCAGCTGCTGCATCGTCACCACCGCCGCCAATGGCCTGCTGCGCGCCGTCCACGAGCGGATGCCGCTGATCCTCGCGGCCGAGCACTGGCAGGACTGGCTGGCTGCCGGCGTCGACCGGGCCGGGGCGCTGATCCAGCCGTATCCCGAGGCCGGGATGCAGCGCTGGCCGGTGAGCAGCCGGGTCGGCAAGGCCAGCGAGGACGATCCGGCGCTGATCGTCGCCTTGAACAGCATGCCGCAATGAGAACGCGCTACCGCGAGATCGCCGCCTACGCCACCCGCGACGGCTCCGAAATCCGCGAGCTGATGCACCCCGGCGTCCATGGCAACCGCCAGCAGAGCCTGGCCGAGGCGATCATCCAGCCCGGCCAGCAGACGCGTCTGCATCGCCACCGGATCAGCGAGGAGCTGTACCACGTGACCCGCGGCACCGGCCTGATGACGCTGGCCGGCGAGACGCTGGACATCGCCGTTGGCGACACCGTCCTGATCCCGCCGGGGACGGCGCATGGCGTCACCGCCACTGGCAGCGAGGCGCTGCACCTGCTCTGCTGCTGCAGTCCGGCCTACGACCACGGCGATACCGAGCTGCTGTAGGGCCTCGGCGATCGGACCGCAGCGGCCCGGGTTTTGTAGCATAATCGGCCGCTTATGCTCGACTTGAAACTTCCTTGATCCCCTTCGTCGACCACGACCGCTACCATGCGATGAAGGCGACCGGCAAGCTGCCGTCGCCCAAGGGCGTTGCCTTTTCGATCATCAAACTTCTGCAGCGCGACGACTTCCGGGTCTCCGAACTGGTGCGGCTGGTCCAGTCCGACCCGGCGATTGCCGGACGCCTGCTCAAGTTCGCCAACGCCGCCGCCTTTGGCCGGACCCGGCCGATCGTCTCGCTGCAGCGGGCGATCGTCGCGCTCGGATCGTTCAAGGTGCGCGACCTGGTGATCGGCCTGTCGGTGATGCACAGCAACAAGAGCGGTCAGTGCGCGGCTTTCGATTACGGAGCATTCTGGGGACATTCGCTGGCCACCGGCATTGCTTGCCAGGAACTCGCTCATTTCGCGCAGATTTCGACTGAAGACATCTTCACCATCGGCCTGCTGAGCCGCGTCGGCGAACTGGCGATGGCCTCGCTGTACCCCGACGAATACACGGGCGTGCTGATCAGGGTGCAGGAAACGCGACAGGATCTGGTCGATCTCGAACGCCAGCGCTTCGCCATGGACCACCGCCAGCTCGGCGCGACGATGCTCGCCGAATGGGGCTTGCCCGAGATGCTGATTCAGGCCGCCTACCACCATGAGCAACCCGACGTCGCCGGTTTTCCGGATGGCTCGCGCTTGCAGACGCTTACCCAGTCGCTGAACTTCGCCCGCTCGCTCGCCGAAGTCTGCATGGCCGATGAAGAATCGCGCTGGAGCCTGCTGCCAGCCCTGCTGACCCGGGCGGCGCGCCTGGGGATCAGCGGTGACGCGCTGAACGACATCGTCGACCGGATGGCCCGCCGCTGGCGCGAGTGGGGTGCGCTGCTGCAGGTCCGAACACAGGAGATACCCCCTTTCGCCGAGATTCTGGCGGCCAGCCCGCCCAGCCTGCGGGTCAGCGCGGCCAGTCCCGAACAAAGCGGCAAGGGCGGCGCGCCGCGCCTGCAGGTGCAGCTCCTCGGCATCCCCCCGGCCGAGTTGCCGGTGCTGGTGCAGCAGATCGAAAGCCTGGGGCACCTGCCGATGGTGCTCGAAAGCAGCCGCGAAGGACTCCAGCAAGTGCTCCGCCAGCCCGCCCAGATCGTCATTGCGGACATGTCCATGCCTGAATTGCAGGCAGCGGTCTTCTGCCGCCGCCTGCGCCAGACAGCGGCCGGCAAGGAGAGCTATGCGCTGCTCCTCGCTTCGCCGGAAGGTGAGCGGCACATCCTCGAAGCGGTCGACGCCGGCGCCGACGACGTTCTGGTCAAGCCGCTGACCATGCAGACGCTGCGCGTGCGCCTCAATACGGCGAGCCGCATGCTGCTGCTGCGCGAAGAGATTCAGCGCGAGCGCCGCGGCATCATGCGCTCGACCGACGAGTTTGCGGTGGCCCATAAGCGCCTGCTGCAGGACGCTCTGACCGACACCCTGACGCAACTCCCGAACCGCCGTCACGGCCTCGATTTCCTGGCCTCCGAATGGGCCTTTGCGCAATCCAACGGACTGCCGATGGCCTGCCTGCTGCTCGATATCGACCACTTCAAGCGGATCAACGACACCTACGGCCATGCCGCCGGCGACGCCGTCCTGCGGCAGCTCTCGGACCTGCTCAAGCGCACCTCGCGCGGCGAAGATCTGGTCTTCCGCTATGGCGGCGAGGAATTCGCGGCGGTCCTGCCCAACGCCAGTGCGCGCATCGCGGCGCAGATCGCCGAACGGATCCGGGCGCTGGTCGAGAAATACGACTTCCTGTGGACGCGGCAATCGCTGCCGGTCACCGTCAGCATCGGCGTCGCCCACCTCGGGACAGCGGTGAAGGACAGCCAGGCGCTGATCCAGGCCGCCGATGCGGCGCTTTACCAGGCCAAGAACAGCGGCCGCAACCGCGTCGTCGTCGCCGCCTGAGCAGCGCCGCCGCCGGCCAGGCACCGCCTCGGGGCAGTGCGCGTCAGGGCAGCAGCGCTGCGGCGTGATGGCGCAGGTGATCGTCGATGAAGCTGGCGATGAAGAAGTAGCTGTGGTCGTAGCCCGCCTGCAAGCGCAGCGTGAGCGGGTGGCCAGCGGCAGCACACGCCTGCCGCAGCGTCTCCGGCTGCAGTTGCTCGGCCAGGAAGCCGTCAGCCAGGCCCTGATCAACCAGCAAGGGCAGGCGCTCGCCGACGCCGGCGGCGATCAGCTCGCAGGCATCCCACGCTTTCCAGGCGCCACGGTCGGCGCCGAGGTAACGCGAGAAGGCCTTCTCTCCCCAGGGACTGGCGAGCGCGTGGCTGATCGGCGCAAAGGCCGACAGCGAGCGGTAGCGACCGGGGTTGCGCAGCGCACAGACCAGCGCGCCGTGGCCGCCCATCGAATGGCCACTGAGGCCACGGCGGGTGTTGACCGGCAGACTCGCTTCGAGCAGCTCCGGCAGTTCAAAGACCACGTAGTCGTGCATCCGGTAATGCTCGGCCCATGGTTGCTGCGTGGCGTTCACATAAAAACCCGCGCCGTGTCCGAAATCCCACGCGCCGTCGGGGTCACCCGGCACCTGCGCGCCACGCGGGCTGGTATCGGGAGCGACGATGGCGATTCCCAGTTCGCCGGCGACGCGCAGCGCACCGGCCTTCTGCATGAAGTTCTCGTCGCTGCAGGTCAGCCCGGACAGCCAGTACAGCGCCGGCACTCGCGCATCGGCGGCCTGCGGCGGCAGATAGACGGCGAACACCATCTCGCAACGCAGGGTCGCCGAATAATGACGGTAGCGCCTGTGCCAGCCCCCGAAACAGCGGTTGGCGGCGATCTCCTCGATGGGCACTGCCTTTCGGGTCATCACCGCTCAGAAGTGGATCACCGAGCGAATGCTCTTGCCTTGGTGCATCAGCTCGAAAGCGTGATTGATCTCCGCCAGCGGCAGGCGGTGGGTGATGAAGGTGTCCAGCGGAATCTCGCCGCTTTGTGCGCGCTCCACGTAGCCCGGCAATTCCGTCCGCCCGCGAACACCGCCGAACGCCGAACCGCGCCAGACACGGCCGGTCACCAGCTGGAACGGTCGGGTCGAGATCTCTTCGCCGGCGCCCGCGACGCCGATGATCACCGATTCGCCCCAGCCCTTGTGGCAGCACTCGAGCGCCGCGCGCATGACGTTTACGTTGCCGATGCACTCGAACGAATAGTCCACCCCGCCATCGGTCAGATCGACGATCACTTCCTGGATCGGGAGGTCGAAGTCGGCCGGATTGACGCAGTCGGTCGCGCCGAGTTGCCTGGCGATGGCAAACTTGCCCGGATTGGTGTCCACCGCAATGATCCGTGCAGCCTTGGCCAGCACCGCGCCGATCACCACCGACAGACCGATGCCGCCGAGGCCAAATACCGCCACCGTCGCCCCGGCTTCGACCTTGGCGGTGTTGACCACCGCGCCGATGCCCGTCGTCACGCCGCAACCCAAGAGGCAGACCTTCTCCAGCGGTGCATCCCTGGCGATTCTGGCCAGCGAGATTTCCGGCAGCACGGTGTACTCGGAAAAGGTCGAGGTGCCCATGTAATGAAAGATCGATTGCCCCTTGTGCGAGAAGCGGCTGCTGCCATCGGGCATCAGGCCCTTGCCCTGGGTGGCGCGAATCGCCTGACAAAGATTGGTCTTGCCCGACTTGCAGAACTTGCACTGCCGGCACTCGGGCGTGTACAGCGGGATCACGTGGTCACCGACGGCAACCGAAGTCACCCCGGGACCGAGCGCCTCGACGATGCCACCACCCTCGTGGCCGAGAATACTTGGAAAAATCCCTTCCGGGTCGGCACCCGAGAGCGTGAAGGCATCGGTATGGCAAACACCGGTGGCGACGATGCGCACCAGCACCTCGCCCTGGCGTGGCGCCGCGACGTCGACCTCGGTGACTTCCAGAGGCTGCCCTGCAGCCCAGGCCACGGCAGCGCGTGCTTTGATCATGGCGAAACCTCCTCGAAATGTCTTGCCGCGGGAACTGGCGATGGGCTGCGCCTGGGCTGCCGCGATGGTGCCCTCAGCCAGCGCATCAGTGCAGATCCTCGACCTTCAGCCGCGGCAGGCGCAGCACCTCGACGCCCTCCTCGCGCAGCGCTTCGTATTCCTCGGCGCTGGCCTCACCGCGAATCGCGCGGTCCGGGGCCTCCAGGTAGTGGATCTTTCGCGCCTCTTCGGCAAAGTCGGGACCGACGTCCTCGCACCTGGCGAGCAGCATCGCCGTCAGCTGCCGATAGGCGGACCGAGCGCCGGCACGCGCGTCGATCGCGGTCGCGTCCGGAACGCTTGCCAAAGCACCTGTCGAAGCGCTGACCGGAGCGGCCGCCGGGGTCTGCAGCTGCTTGCCCAGGTGGAGCGCCGACGGGATGCGGCGAACCACCGGCGAGCCACAGTCCGGACAGCCGACCAGGCCGCGCGACAACTGGCTGTCGAATTCGTCCCGCGACTGGAACCAGCCTTCGAAGCGATGGTCATGCTGGCAGGCAAGGTCAAAAATGATCATTGGGACCCATGGCAGGAAGCTCGCGGTACAGCGATGGTACCCGGAGCCGGGGTCGAACCGGCACAGCCGCAAAGCCGAGAGATTTTAAGTCTCTTGTGTCTACCTATTCCACCATCCGGGCGACGCAGGCCATTATACCTGCCCCGAAAAGCGGAAAAGGGAAAGTGCGTGCGCACTTTCCCTTCGATGTCTGGAGCGGGAGAAGAGTCTCGAACTCTCGACCTATACCTTGGCAAGGTATCGC
>ERZ761607.4550-NODE-4550-length-12172-cov-299.174548_pt1 | contig 12172 bp, 11 predicted proteins | sample MGYA00511164_ERZ761607 | MGnify/ENA primary metagenome ERZ761607 (study PRJEB28899, sample SAMN02445080) | bioreactor sludge metagenome | biome: EBPR sludge | place: Australia: Brisbane, Thorneside Wastewater Treatment Plant | collected 2011-06-22 ...
GCATTTCTGACACCATCGGTGCAGACGTCATAGCGCCGAGATCAGGTTGTCTGAACTGAAGCCACCTGGCGATGGCAACCGTCCAAAACGACCTGCCGAAGCACAAAGTCGAACTCAAGCCAGCCAAGCTGATCCACATCTACGCGACGCTCGCCGAGGCGAACAAGTACGTCGCCGGCGTCTGGAAGAAGGCGCATGCGCCGGCAGAGCTGCTGCGCTGGGTCGAACGCTGGCACACCTGGCGGCGGGGCGGCGGCTGAGAGGTCCTCTCCCGCACCGCGCCTCACTCCATGCCGACGCTGGCTTCGGTACGGAAGAACTGCTCTGCCCGGCGCTTGTCCTCGCCGCGATCGTTGTTGCGATCCGCGGGCGTCGCTTCGAAGTCTGCCCGCGCCGCCAGCACGGCGCGGCAGCTCATGTAGGCACGTGCCCGCTGCGAATCCAGATCGTCCAGGTGGTCGTTGAAGAGCGCGACCAGCGCAGCCTTGCGACGGAACAGTTCGACCTGTCCGGCGAAGGTCTCGGCGCGCTCGTTGAGCAAAGCCTGCACACAGATCGTGAAATCCTGCCGCCGGCACCAGGTCGGCAGCGTCAGCGCATGCAGCTGATGCGCCTCGCGGCCGAGGTCGGCATCCAGTTGCAGAATGGTCTGCAGCAGTTCGTCCTGATAGGCCTGGGCATGTCGGTACAGCGGCTCCTCGCAGGCCTCGCAGACCGGCGCGAAGAACTCGACCAGCCATTCGAGCAGGCTGCCGCGCGAGGCGCGCTGCAGTTGCACCAGTGCCGCATCCTCGGCGCGCATGCGGTCGAGCGGCACCGCGGCGACGGCGCAGGCCTCCTTCTCCCATGCCTCCAGGAGGTCGGCATCGCTGCGGATGGGCACGTCGCCGCGCGGCATCAGTTCGCCGCGCACCAGCAGGCTCCTCGCCTCCTCGTCGTAGGCAAAACTGATGCGCCGGTAGGCGATCGGCCAGTCCGAGAGCGAACTGACGTTGAGCTCGAGCAGCGGACGCCGGTCGAGCGCGCGATGCAGCGCCCAGAAACCGCGGTGCGTGTGCGCCGAAAGGTAGACCAGGGGATGCTCGAGCCTTTGCATCAGGACGCGCAGGAGAACGCGCGACGGCAGCCCCAGCGAACGCCAGTTGTGGTGGCCGGCGAAGATGACGATGTCGCCGCGGGCGATGGCCTCCTCCACCCACTGCGTCACCGCCCGGATCTGGTCTGGATTGATGTGCCCCATGCTGCCCGGGCTACGTCCCATGATCGTGTCCCAGATGCTCACCAGGCGGCCCGCCTGGTTCGTATCCAGGCCGATGATGATCGTGTCGCGCGTCGCAGCCGGTGCGCGCGGCAGGCGCAGCCGCTGCGCGACGAAGGAATCGGCGTAGTCGAAGCCGTCGAGCACCTGTGCCTCGATCGCCGACAGAAAGGCGCGCTCGTCGGGATTGCGCCAGCTCAGCGTCTGCCTGCCCTGCGCGGGCGGCGCAGCAAGCCCGGCCTTCGTCGGGCTGCGCTGGCTCTGCTCGGCGAGATAGAGGCTGATGAAGTCGCGCTTGGAGAACGCCTCGTTGTCGGTCCTGTGACGATCGTCATCGGCTGCTGCGCCGCGCCGGCAGGCATGGTTCCATTTGCGGGCGCCGGCATCGAGCATCGCCTGCAGCAGGCTGTAGGCATAGATGCCGAACATCAGCCCGTCATGGTTGCCGGGAAGGATCGCGCCCTCGGCAGGCGCGGTGCGAAAGATCCGCGCCATCCGCTCGGCCTCGCTGCGGCAGGACAGATCCATGACATCGCCGAGATGCAGGAACGGCATGTCGGGATTGCTGCGCAACGCCCATTCGAGCAGGCGACGGCCGAACAGGAGTTGCTCGGGTGGCCTCTGCGCCACCTCAACGTAGGCATCGACGGCGCCATCGTTGTCGTGTACCGGGAAGCCGCTGGCGTGGTGCTCCTGCGTGTCGCCGACGGCGATGAACGGCAGGGTCAGCGGCGCATGGCGGGCGGTCGGCGGCTCCGGATCGGGACCCGGCTGCGGCACGAAGCCGGCGCAGCCGCCCAGCAGCGCCAGCAGCAGGAAGCAGGCAATGCGCGCCATCAGCGAGCCGCACGGCGGCGCGGCAAGAGCAAGGACGCGACCGCCGGCAGCCGCGTTGCCGCCCGCCAGGCACGCGCTGGCAGGCCTCGCCAGCGGCCAGCCGGAGGTACGGCCGGCAGACCGGCAGCGCCACGGCAGGCGCCCGGAGAAAGCAGCGAACGCAGCGCACAGCCGCGGCCGCGACGGCCGATCCTGCGAGCCACCGGGTTGCGGTCGCGGCCAGCGGGTGGCGCTGTCGGCGGTGCCCCCCCCAGCGTTCTCAGCCATCCAGAGTGCTGCGGCCGATGCTGCCGGCGATCCGCCGCAGGAGCCACTTCGGTACCGCCCGCCCGGCGATCGTCGCCGCCTGATTGAGCAGGCCGGGAACGCGGATCACCTCGCCCTGCATGCACGCCTCGTAACCCTCGGCAGCGACCGCGTCGACGTCGGCAACCAGGAAATCCGGCAGCCGCGCGAGTGATGCGCTCGCCTCGGCCGCACCACGCAACATCGGCGTCGCGGTGATTCCCGGACACAGCGCCGTCACGGTGACGCCGCTGTCGCGCAGTTCCTCGGCCAGCGACTCGCTCAGCGACAGCACGAAGGCCTTGCTTGCCGCGTAGGTGGCAAGCGAGGGAACCGGCTGGAAGGCGGCGATCGAGGCGACGTTGAGCACCCGCCCACGACCCCGTTCGACCATCGCCGGCACGAAGTGCGCCAGCATCGCCGTCAATCCCGAGACGTTGAGATCGATGAGCTGCTGCTGCCGCTCTGCGTTCAGGCGCACGAAGGCGCCGTGCTCGAGCACGCCGGCGTTGTTCACCAGGATGTCGATCGTCAGTCGCCGCCGCCGCAGCCTGGCGGCCAGCGCCGCGGCGGCGCCCGCCTGCGCCAGGTCGGCGGCGAGCACGATGGCGCTGACGTCATGCTCGCTGGCCAGCGCCCGCGCCAGCGCCTGCAGTCTGTCGGCACGACGCGCGACCAGCACCAGCCGGTTACCAGCGCGCGCGAAGCGGTGCGCCAGCGCGGCGCCGATTCCCGACGATGCGCCGGTGATGAGTACGGTCGAAGAATTCTCTGGCGAGTTCATGGCTTGCTTCCATGGATGAGGCCGTAGTATCGGGCGATCGCCGGGTTCTGCGCAACGGCGAGCTTTGCGCGGCCAGCCGACCATACCGCAGGCCTCCCCGGCTTTCCCGGCGGAAGCCCGATGCCGGTCACGATGGCTCGCCCGCAGCCGTGCAGGTTGGGCTGAGCCGGCGAAGCCCAACGCCCAGCGCACCCTCCTCGCATCGTGCCGCTGCCACACCGCTCCCGCCTGGTCGATGAGCTTGCCCTGCACCGGCGCAACGCAAGCTGCGACGCCTCCTGGCCTCCTCGCCTTGATCGGAGTAGCATTGATCAATGGAATTCTGTATCGTCGGCAAGATCGTGGATGTCCAGACCATCGCCGAAGGCAGTGGTAGTCGGGAGCTTGCCCTGCTGCGGCAGCGATACGGGGTTGGCCATTGGCGGAAGAAGAAGGGGATCGCCACGGTGCGCCTTGTTGATGGAACGACCGCCAGGGCCGAGCTGCACTGGCATGCGGCGCATGGCATCGGCAAGGTGAAAGTCAAGATAAGGGAATGGCTATGAGGTTTGTGGTTTGCCTGTCCCGCGAAGGATTTGGCGAGTTCTCCACGGATGACCTGACGCTCGGCCGGCTCTATGAAGTGCTTGCCCCGGCGGACAGCCACAGCATGCTGCGGATCATTGACGATTCCGGCGAGGACTTCCTCTACCCGGCTTCTCTTTTCGACGCCGTCGAGGTGCCGGAGCAAACGGCCATCCGGCTGCACGAGCTGTTGGCCGCGTGATGCAGGAGAGCCTCTTGCAAGACTGCACCCTGCAGGACTGATTTTTCTCGCGGCTGCAGACGACAGAGGGACGCGCGCGGCCGCTTCCGGCACGATCCCGTCATGCGGACCAGGATCATGCCGCCCGCCGAATGGATACGACCCAACCCCAGCCGATCAAGCAACGGTGCTACGTGGTTCAGCAGTGCCGGAAACAACCGGGACAGGTCGCCGCCGGGGTCACGCGTCCCGCGTGACCCCGCTTGCCGCAGGCAGGCGCTCCGCGCCTGCCTCCAGCTGTTGGCTGGTGGACCTCAGGGCAAAGCGAAACCCCAAGGCCTTGTCGCGGTTGTCGCGGTACCACTCGTAGCGGAAGGCGGAGCGCAGCCCACCGGCCACGATGCTCCACGAGCCGCCGCGCACGACGCGGGCGACCGCCCCCTCCGGACCACGCGGATCCTCGACCGTCCCGTCAGCGTAGTCCCGAAGCCCGTCGGCACACCACTCCACGACGTTGCCGTGCATCTCGTAAAGACCCCAGTCGTTCGGGACGAACGACTTCACCGGCACCGTCTTCTGCCGGTACTCGCCTTTCCTACCCCCCGCATAGGGACCATTGCCGTCGTAATTGGCCTGCTCCGGAGCGATCGTCGCGCCGAAATGGAATGGCGTTTCGCTTCCCGCCCGGCACGCGTACTCCCACTCGGCCTCGGTCGGCAGTTCCGCGATGACGCCGGGCATCAGCGAAGCCACACGTTGCAGGAAACCACTGGCGCCACTGACGTCATCCCACGAGACGCCGTCGACCGGGTTGCGCGCGTCTTCCTGGAAAGCGCTCGGATTTTCCCCGCCCATCACAGCCAGCCACAGCGCCTGCGTGCAGGCGGTGTCGGCGAGCCAGAAGCCGGTGGTCAAGCGCACGCGGTGGCGCGGACCCTCCCGTTCCGCTCTCTCGGGCTCGCCGGCCGGTGAGCCCATCCGGAACTCGCCGGGTTCGATCCAGCGGAAGCGCTGCACGACGCCGGCCAGGTTGACGTCGATCCACAGCCCGTGGGCATCGTCACCCCAGGCGTTCGCGCAAGCGGGCGGCAGCACGGGTGGCCGCCGCGCGTCTTCGGGCGGAAAGGGTGCGCCCGGCGGGAGCACTGCGCGCTTCATCGGGCGGGGCGGTGGCACACGGAGTCGGCGACCCGGGGGGCTGTCGGCGCCGGCATCCGCCGTTGTCGCCTACCGGCGCCCCGGGCGCCTTGCGGTTCGCCGGCACGACAAGCCGTGCCGGCAGGACGTCGCGTCTGGTCCATGGTTCTCGGCAAGTCCATGCCGTTGGCTCCATCGAGCTCAGGGCAAAGCGAAACCCCTGGTTCTCGTTGCGGTTGTCGCGGTGCCTCTCGTTGCGGTAGGCGGAGCGAAGCCTCCTGGCCTCGTTGTTCCGCGAGCCGCCGCGCACGACGCGGGTGGCTTTCCTTTACAGTGACCGACATCCCTGCCTCACTATCTGAATGAACGAACCACGGATACGCCCGCAAACTCTGCTGTACTGTGGCCACCGCGGAATGGACGCCCTTGCCGCGCCGGCAGGCATGACAAGCCTCGACCAGCATCCGCTCCAGGCGTGGCTCGGGAAGATTGAGAATCGCGTCGTGCAGCACCCGGTCGGCGAAACACGCCGCGTGGATCTTCGAGCGTCTTCACCTTGCCGCGCACCATGCTCGCCAGCTGCTCGTTGGCGAACACCGCGTATTGCGGAACTCCCTCGGCGTCGGCAATGCTCTTGCGCAGTTCGCGCAGCCTGGCGAAGACGGCAAAATCGGCTTCGCTGAGCACTTCGCGATAATCGACGCGGCGGGCGCTTCCCGGATCGGCCTTCAGCGCGTCCGGCAGCGGACCCGGGCCACTGGCGATCCGGACGCAGACCGCCCAGAACGACGCCTCGCCGCTGGCGACGAAATGCCGCTCGACGGTGAGTACCGGGCTCGCGGCGAGGAGCTGATTGAGTTCGGCCTCGGCCACAGCGGGGTCGCAGGCGGGAATAGCGAAGAAACGCAGGGTCATCGCTGATCGCTCTCCTTTTTCAGTTCTTGGTATCCGTTCCTGGGCCCTTGAACCACGAGGCGATCTTGTTGCGAAACTTCGCGAAGCCACCCGTGGCTGCTTCGGCGTTCGCCGAAGCAGCCACGCTGCCTTCCCGTCCCGGGAAGGCAGCCAAAGCCTGCGGGGCCTCCGGCCCCTCCGGATTCAAGTCCTGCTGCAGGCGCTCGGCGCCCGCAACCTGCTCCTGACTGGTGGACCTCAGGGCAAAGCGAAACCCCCGGTCGCCGAGGATCCCGTCGCGGAGGTCGCGGCGCCTCACGCTGCGGAAGGCGGAGCGAAGCCACCTGGCCCCGCCGTTCCACGAGCCGCCGCGCACGACGCGCCACGCGCCCTTGGGGCCGCGCGGGTTCTCCTGGTCGCTGCCGTCGTAAGGCCGCTCCCCGTCAACGCACCACTCCCAGACGTTGCCGTGCATCTCGTACAAACCCCAGCGATTCGGGGCAAACGACTTCACCGGTATCGTCTTCCACCGGGACTCACCTTTCTCGCCTCCGGCATAGAGGTGGTTGCCGTCGTAGTTGGCCTGCTCCGTAGTGATCGTTGCGCCGAAACTGAATGGCGTGTCGCTGCCCGCCCGGCACGCGTACTCCCACTCGGCCTCGGTCGGCAATTCGACAACGACGCCGGCAACCAGCGCAGCCACACGCTGCAGGAAAGCACGCACGTCACCCCACAACACGTTCTCGACCGGGTTGCGTGCATCGTCCTGAAAACGGCTCGGATTCTTCCCGCCCATCACCGCCGCCCACAGAGCCTGCGTGCAGGCGGTGTCGGCGAGCCAGAAGCCTGCGGTCAAGCACACGCGGTGGCACGGTCCTTCGTTTCGCTGTCGTCCGGGCTCATCGTCCGGCGACCCCATCAGGAACTCCCCCGGTTCGATCCAGCGAAAGCGCTGGACGACGCCATTGAGGTCGACATCGAGGTACAGACCGTGCCCGTCGCGCGCCAGCTCCTTCGCCCACTGCGGGCGTTGCAGACGCGCCAAACGATAGTGGCGGCGGCCACTGTCGATGGCGATCGCCGAAAGCTGCGCTGCGTGCGCGATCGGCAGCGTCAGCGGCGCCGCGCGCGGTTCGATCCAGCGCTGCCGCCAGCCGGCAGCGCTGCGCAAGCCACAGAAGACACCGCCCTCGAGGGTCAGCGCCGGCCAGCGACCCGCAGCCGCTTCGCCGCGATCGGGCAGCAGAACGAAGCGATCGTCCTGCTGCCGCAGCCACCATGTGCCCGCGACCGCGACCGCGTCCGCGCCGGCGCGCTGGCGGGCGGCGGCGACGTCGGCCGGCTGCAGGCCGACGGGAATGTCGTCGACGCCGGCGAGCGCCCAGATCGTCGCCAGCAGCGACGAGTTCGCCGCCAGCCACGCGCGGTCGCCGCCGTGGCGATGGAAGAGATCGCCGGCGTAGCCGGCGGCGTCGCCGACCGCCTCTGCGGCGGCAGCGCCGAAACGCGCGAACCAGTCGCGCGCCTCGCCGAGCCGGGCGACGAATTCGTCGCTGGCCGCTTCCGGCCTGGCATGCGCTTGCCAGATCAGCAGTTCGGCACTTTCGGTCGCGCGACCGCGCCAGGCGTGCGCATCGAGAGTCCGGCGCAGGATTTCCTGCTGCGCGGCGGCGGCGAGTTCGGAAAAGCGGTCGCGGTAGTCGGCGACGCCGGCCGGGGCGAGTTCGCAGAAGCGGCTGCCGGCGGCAACCACCGGCGCGTACGACCAGACGATCGCCTCGAGACCGGGCTCGGCGGCGGTGTCGGCGTCGAGGCGGCGCAGCGCGCGCAGCAATCCGGGTTCGACGCGGACGCAGCAGGCCAGCCGCGTCAGCAGCGCCGGCAGCAGCGGGTGCCGCGCCGCCGCGCCGATCGGCGAGTCGGCAACCGGCGTGGCAGCAGGGACAGTGGCTGGCGAGACCGGCGCCGCAGCCGCCGTGCCGGCGTGGCGCGCGCGCAACGCGCGCAGGCCGTGCGCGCCATCGAGGCAGTGCAGCTCGCTGTGACGCAGCGCTTCTGCCGGCACCAGCGCCGGTGACATCGGCAGCCAGGCGACCGGTAGCGCGCCATGCTCGGCGAGGCGGCGGGTGAACTCCTGCCACGCCGCGGCGCGCACGGGATCGCCGGCGAGCAGGCCGAGGTCGCCGAGGATCAGCACCCGCGTCGCCGGCGGCGGCAAGGGAATCGGCCCGGCCGCGGCGGCCGGCGACGCGCGCCCCGGCGCAGTGACCGCGCGCGCGACGAACGGCGAATCGTCGACGAGCCACAGCCGCAGACCGCCCGCGCCGTGCCGCCGGCGCACCTCGCCGAGCAGCTCGCGGTAGTCGGCGTCGTAGGGAACGAGCCGGTGCGCGAGATCGACGACGACGTCCATCTCGCCCCCCCAGCGGCGCAGCAGCCGCCGCGGCAGGCGCTGCGGCGCGCGCGCGCGCGCGAGTTCGCCGACCAGCGCCGGCACGTCGAGCGGGCCGCGCCGCAGCGACGCCAGCGCCCGCTGCAACGCCGGCCACAGCCGCGTGCCGCCGACCAGCGGCGAGTGCGGCGCGCTGCCCGATCGCCGCGGCTGGCAGTCGAGGCGGGTCAGCGGCGGCAACGGCTCGCTGCTCGGCGGCGTCGCCGCGGCCTCGACGCGGTACTCGACGAGCGCGAAGTGCGCCGCCGAGACGGGTGGGCGGCGGCCGGCGGCAATGGCCCCCGCCCCGGCTTCGCTGCCGCCGCTGGCGGCGGCGGCTTGCTGCCGCTCGTCGACCGGGAGATCGATCCGCTCGCCTCGCTGCGGCTGCGGATGCAGGCCAAGCAGGCGGGCGAGCGGCGTCAGGTCGGCGGCGATCGCCTGGTCGCTGCCGACCGCTTGCGCGCCGTGGACGGCGACCGCCGCGCGCAACAGGTCGGCGCGGCCGGCGAAGCCGCGACGGCTCATTCAGCCATGCTCCGCCGGCGGCTCGCCGAGGCCGTCGATCGGCGATCGCGTCTGCGACACGCCCGACTTGCCGGCTACGACGCCGTGCTTCAGGTAGCCGTAGGCCGAGAGGCGACCGAGCCACTGCCCCTGCGCGCTGGTCTGCCCCGGAAAGATCTCGTGCAGCGCGTAGAGCAGATCGAGGTATTCGGCAAGGCCGGGCGGCGGCAGGTTGAGGTTGCTCACCTGCTGCCGGTCGCTGACCAGTTGCTCGGCCGCCAGATCGAGGATCACCGCCGCGATCAGCTCGGCGCGCGGCGGGCTGGCGGTCGGCAGTTCCGCGAAGTGTGCCGCACCGCGCCTGACGAGCCAGTCGCGATAGCTCATTCCGGGGTCCGGCTGCTGTGTCAGGACGATGCAGCGGCGCAGGAACGCCGCCGGTAGCTCGCGTTCCTCGTTGGTGGTGATGACGATCAGCGGTGGCTGCGCATTCGGTCCGCCGATCGGCTGCGCCAGCGGTTCGACGTGGAAGCTGCGCTGCGCCAGGACTTCGAGCAGGCTGTTCGGCAGGTCGCTGTCCGCCTTGTCGATCTCGTCGATCAGGACGACGTGTCCGGCCGGCGCCGCCGGATCGATGCTGCGCTCGTCGGCGGCAAGGAAAGGCTGCGCCGACTTCCAGCCGAAGGCCTTCCACAGCACGCCGGGCCGCCAGTAGCGGGTCGGGTCGGCGAGCTTCTCTTCGGCGCCCACGCGGGCCTGCGCGTCGGCCAGCCGGCGAACGGCGTCGAAGCGCGCCAGCAGCTCGGGCGGCTCGAAGCGTGGATGGATCGTTTCGGCGTGCAGGCGCCAGCCGAGCGCGTCGGCCGCGGCGCGCGCGAGCTGCGTCTTGCCGGTGCCCGGCTCGCCGCGCACGAGCAGCGGCCGGCGTGCCGCGTAGGCCAGCGTCAGCGCGTCGATTTCGGCCGCCGACCACTGGTGCCAGGCGCGCGCCTGGCCGGGAGATTCGCCGAGTTCCTGGACAGCGCCGGGCCGCAGGGTGGCGAAGGGAGAATTGGGGACGGCGCTTGCGGTCATCGGTTTGCCTGTCGGTCAGTTGAAAAGCGCGAGAAAAGCGGGCCAGGACTGCTTCAGGCCAGCCCAGACGGGGGCGAGCGTTTCGATGATCGTGCGGCCGTTGCTCAAGGCCCTGGCGCTGTTCTCGACGCCGTCGAGACAGCGTTTGACCAGTTTGGCGTCGGACACCGAGCGCCCTTCTCCCTGCAACACCGTGCGGACCTCGTCGAGTTCCTGCGCCATCAGCCGACGCTGCTCGGCGTCCTCGGGCTTCGTCGTGCAGCCATCGATCGCCCGTTGCACCGCCGCCAGGATCGGCAGCAACTCGGCGCCGTGCAGGCCGATGACGATGTCGCGGGCGGCGGCTTGCGCCCCCGGGGCGTTGGCCTGCGCGAGCGTGCCGACGGGGGCGTTGAAAGTCATCGTCAGGTTGGTCACCGCCGGCGCAGCGGCAGGTGCCGATTCTCTTTCGGGCATCTCTTTCTCCTTGCTCCCCGCCTTCTGCGGCGAGATGTCAAAAACCGGGCCAAACGCATGCAGCAGGCTGTCCTGCATTTGTCTCGCCCAGGGCGGCATCGCGTCGTCGCCTCGCCGCTGGAAGAAGGCGCGCAGATCGAACTGCTCACGCAGCTCGTTGAGCAGTACTGCTCGCCGTTCCGGACTCTCGAAGCGGCCTGCCGCATCCGTGCTCACCACCAGCGCCGCACCCAGTCTACTGGCGCGACGTCGAATGAAGGTGCGCAGGTAGTGGGGGTCATAGTCCTGACCGGTCTGGAACTCGCGCCGCTCGATCGTTGCCAGCAGCTCAGCCGCGGAGAGTGCCGCGCCTTCTTCGCCCCGTACTCCGGGTTCGGGAACCGGATGGACGAGGCGGAAGACATTCTCGGGCTGCGGGCTTCCGGGCGAGAAACACAGCCCAAAGCCCAGCCGCACCGCGGCCTCGATGCATGCCACCAGATGATCGGAACTCGCCACGGGGTCGTGATCGCGATGCGCAGCGGCATCGACCTTGGTCCTGACGTAGCGCTCGGCGGCGACGAGCGCGCAGCGGACGATGGCGCTGCAGACGATGCCGTCGGCCTCGGAGACCGACGCTGCGGGGGAAAGGCCTTTCGCGACTCTGGCTTCGAAGAACTCGCGGGCGCCCAGCAGAACCTCAAGTGGAGGACCATCGCACGCCACGGCGAAGACGCGCTCGGCGCTGAGCGGCACTGCCCGCTCGAGATCGCCGAACAGGTCGGCGCGCGTGAATGCCTGCTGCGTGCGCAAGGTCGCCCAGTTGTCCTGCAGGTAGCTCCCGAGCAGCTTCTGCAGTTCGGTTCGCGGCGCTGGCGGCGGAGCAACGGTGGCGCCAACGGCGGGCTTCGCTACCGCCGGCGACGGTGGCTCGGCGAGGGGCGCGGCGGGCGCTGGCGCAGGCTGCCGCTGCAGCGCCCGGAGAACTTTCACCTTCAGATCGTCGGCGATGGTGAACCGCGCTGCCCGCGGGATGTCGCTCGCCCCGGACGACAGGCGCGCGCGGAAAGCTTCGATCAGCGCGGGATCATTCTCCTTCGTGTACAGATCGGTCCGCGAGACCGGGATGGCAGCGACTTCCCGGACGAAGACGAAACAACGCAGACCCGCCGCCAGCGCCGCGTCGAACTCGAGTTCGGTGATCGACTTGCCCTGCCCGGGCGGAACGAATCCATAGCGCAGGCCGACGATGCCGATGTAGATCTTGCACGTCGCGACGTCGCCGACACAGCTTTGCCAGAGTGGTCGCGGATCGGCCTCGTAGCTCTCGACGACCGTGTACTCGCCGCTGAGGACCTCCCTGACCGCGCGCCGCTCCTCCTCCAGGTCGGACAGAGTCGAAGACAGATAAAGTCGCATGCCTTGTTGCTCCGGTTGTAGACCTTCCGCGCACCCACCTCCGGGTGCCTACGACCATGCTGGTTTCTTGCGCGGCCACGACTCGCCGATGCCGGGGAATGCCGCCGCGCGCGCACACGCCCGACACGCGAGTCCGGGCAGGCCGGCGACCCGCCGCTCCCCTCCGGAAGGCACTTCCTGCGCGGATCGGCCGGCAGCGGATTCGGTCGCCGCAACCATAGGCAATCATACCGTGCAGATTGACTGAGAGACAGCGATGCACATCGACCCGACGCTCGCCGAGGCGAACAGCTACGTCAGCGGCATGCAGACGCCGATCAATCCGTCCCGTTCTGCTTCTGGATTGACGCCTTGAGCTGTTCCTCG
>ERZ761607.4558-NODE-4558-length-12149-cov-7.441955_pt1 | contig 12149 bp, 8 predicted proteins | sample MGYA00511164_ERZ761607 | MGnify/ENA primary metagenome ERZ761607 (study PRJEB28899, sample SAMN02445080) | bioreactor sludge metagenome | biome: EBPR sludge | place: Australia: Brisbane, Thorneside Wastewater Treatment Plant | collected 2011-06-22 ...
GTCATGGACTCCCCCCACCAGATCGTCGGTGGTCAGCACCAGGGTCTCGCCGGTCGCCACCTCCAGAAAATCGCCCTCCAGTTGGCCGAGTCGAATCTTCGGACCCTGCAGGTCCTGGAAGATGGCGATGTAGCGATTCAGTTTCTGCGCCGTTTCCCGCACCAGCCGCACCGACAACGCATGATCGTCGTGATTGCCGTGCGAGAAATTGAGTCGGATCACGTCGGCCCCTTCCCGCAGCAGTTTTTCGACCGTGTCCGGATTGCGGGAATTCGGCCCCAACGTCGCCACGATCTTGGTGAACTTCATGTTCTTCGCCATGTTCGGTGTCGCCCCTAAGTCGGAAAAGTTCTTAAAATCAAATGGTTATCATCATATCCTTCATGCAGAGTGTAAAGGATGCGACCGCCGCCCTCAAAGTGGTTTGCGCAGGAACCAAGCTTATCCAAAGTTCGCGCGGCAATTCGCGCCTGCTTGATTAAACTGATGCGTGCAAGACAAACCAACGCGAGGTTTTCAATGGCTGACGTTTTCACCCGCATTTTGCGAATCGACCTGCCCGAAGCGCTGCAATGCGACGAATCGGGCAAGAATCCGGCTTTTACGATCGGCTTCGTCACCGACGGAACGGTGCCGTTTCCCCAAGTGATCCTGCATGCGCCGGACGGGCAACACCTGATCAAGGGCGACGCGATCCAGGCTGGCGTGGGCGGCGGCGGCGAGTATACCTACACCGCCAGCGTTCCGGCCGGGCTGCTGTGGCCGAACACCATCAACGTGCAGGTGGAAGGTTGCCGCAAGGCCGACATCCGCCAGTCCGGCGGCGGCGACTGGATCAAGGAGTTCCGTCCGTTGCGGATCGCGCCGAACGCCAGGATCAAGCCGGTGATCCGGGTCGCGACCGGGCCGGGCGACGCGCCGGTCAAGCTGTATTTCGGCATCCACAAGCACATGCACCAACCCTACTACAACGCCACCGACCGGCTGTACTGGGACGGCGAGAAGGACTCGATCTTCGGGGCGCGCGGCGGTCCCTACACCCATTTCATCCCGACCGCCGTCCGCCAGTACGCCAGCGGCGGCCTACCTCACGCCGGGCTGTCCACCAGTTGGAGCGGCTCGCTGATCGAACAACTGGATCGTTGCGCCGCCGATGGGCTGTGCGGCGGGCGCTTCGGCGGCTGGAACAACGAACTGCGCGCCGTCGCCCAGGAAAAGACGGTTCTGGGCCATCCGCGCGTCGATTTCGTGGCCTTCGGCTTCTTCCATCCGCTGATGGCGCTGACTCCGGCCCGCAACATCGTCAAGCAGGTGGAATGGCATCGAGGCATCATCCGCGCGGCGTTCGGCATCGAGGCGTCCAGCGTGATGTTTCCGCCGGAAACCGCTTTCCACGTCCGCATGATCCCGGCGCTGAACCAGGCTGGGGTCAAGGCGGTGATCTACGACTCCATCCACCGCTTCCGGGCGTGCCAGGATTATCCCTACGCCGGCATCAACGAGGGCATGTTGCCGCCCAATCCCGCCGAACAGGTCAATCCGCCGGTCAACGACTGGCTGCAACTGCGCAACATTTGGGCCGGGTCGAAGATTTCGCCCAGCCTGCTGCGGCCGGAGTACGTCCAGTACGAAGACCCTGAGGGCCAGATTCATAAAATCATCGCGGTGCCGGCGGAACGCTACATCGGCAACGAGGACGCGCGCGGCGGCTTCGGCGCGCTGCAATATCCCGACGTGCTGGGGCAGGTCTACAACCGGATCGTGGATACCGGCACTTTCGACCCGAAACATCCGCCGTTCTTCCTGCTGCATTCCGACGGCGACAATCACGGCGGCGGCGCGGACAGCTACTACAACCACAACACCGGCCAACTGGTGCAGTGGTTGCAGGGCGATCCGCGCTTCGAGCTGACCACGGTTCACGACTATCTGGACCGCTTTCCGCCCGATCCCGCGCAGGCCGCGCACATCGAGCCGGGTTCCTGGAGCGGCGCGGACAACGGCGACCCGCAGTTCATGAAGTGGTTCAGTCGCTACGATCAGCCCTACTCGCCCGACCTCAATTCCTGGGCGGTGCTGACGGCGTTCCAGAACGTGGTGCACTCGATGGAGGACGCCTAGCCCGGCAAGCCGTGGCTGGACGACATCAGCCGGCTGATGCTGACCGCCGAAACCAGTTGCTACTGGTACTGGACCGGCCAGCACATCTGGGACCAGCAGGTCACCAACGCCGCCAACGCTGGTTACGGGATGGTCAAAAGCGAGGTGGACACGCTGCTGTCCGCCGGCAAGGACCGCACCGGCCCGACCATCTTCGCGCCGTGGGTCACGCCGGAAAATCCGGGCGGCAAGCGCTGGGGTCAGGGCTGCCTGCTCGACGCGCCGCGCGAGGGGACGGTGCATACCTTCGTCCACGACATCGCCGGCTTGAAACGGGTGACGCTGGTGCTGCGCGCCGCGTCCGGCGAAACCCGGCTGGCGATGACCGACAACGGCCCATATCCATCGCAGACCGGCGCGGCGATTACCGCGCATTACTTCACCGCCAAACTGCCGGTCGGCGCGGGCGACGTGCGTTATTACATCGAAGCCGAGGACGGCAAGGGCAACGTCTCGCGCGGAGCGTTGGAGCGGGTGTATTTGGCGTAGACTTGAAGTGGCCCGGATGAGCTCCAGAGACGTTTTTGGACAGCCTCTGGCAAGCTAACCGATTGAAAAACGGCCCTCACCCCTGCCCCTCTCCCGCCTGCGGGCGAGGGGTTCTCAGACAGTGTCTAAGGCAATACGTCCTCGCTGCGCAAATGCGATTCCGGCGGTTGCGGTCCAGGCTCGCCGAGCGCTTCGTGGACGAACAGCGGACAGGGCCGGGCGCTCGTTCGCCAGCGGTCGACAAACTCGCCCCAGTGTGGATGTCGCGCCCGGCCCGCTTCCAGGTAATCGAGCAGGTTTTGCACGCTGGCGTTGTGGCCCCGCGCGCTGACGCGGGTGCTGAAGCAGGCCCAGCGCAGATACAGCGCGTAGGTGTTGAGCACGTCGCCCTCGCAATAGCGGTCGATGGCGGTGTAGTCGCCGGCGGCGGCCTGGGCGGCGACGTTTTCCCCGTGGCCGTTCCACTTGCCCGGCAGACCCAGCGCCTGGGCCGTTTCGTCCAGTCCCAACCTGGGCGAGGCGCCGAAATCGCCCAGCACGTCCATCAAATCGCAGTGCCAATTGCTCTCGTAACGGTAGTCGTAGCCGAAGCGCGGGTCGGTGCGGTGCCAGTTGAACGCGGTGAGGCCGTGGATCAACGAGCGTTGCTTGAGCACGGCGACATCGAAACCGCGCCCGTTCCAGGTGACCAGCCGGGGTTTCTGCCGGTCCACCAGTTGCCAGAACCCCGCCAGAATGTCCCGCTCGCCACGCTCGGCGATGCTGGCCGCGCCCAGCTTGCGAATCACATAGCGTTCGCTTTGACCATCGCGGTCGATCCGCGCCAGCAGGAATCCAAGGGTGACGATTTCGTGCTGGATCGGTTTGGGAAAAACCTCGGGATCGCGGTCGGCGGGCAGCAGTGCCACGTCAGGGCGGGTTTCGAGGTCGACGACGAGCAGGTGGAGGGGATGGGCCATCGGTCGTCCTGGCGGGTTGAATTGCGGGACCGGTCTCTACATGTCCTGACCCAGGGGGCGGGTAAAGGTGTATTGAGCCGGTTCGACCACCAACGTTTGCGCGGCTTGCCCGGTGCTGCCGCTGAGCAGGGTAAAGGGCAGTCCGACGACGAAGACGGCGGAACCGAGCACCGTGGCGACCAGTCCCCCAGGTCGCGCGATGAGCAGGTCGGCGGCGGTGGCGTCGGCGGTGGGAGTAGGGGGTGGTTGGGGCGACTGGTCCTCCGCGCCAGCCAGGTTGGCGCTCAACGTCAGGGTCGCGGCCAGGATGGATGCGACGCCGCGCTTGGTAATCGCTGGGTACATGATTTTGCGCCTCTCGGTTCGATGATGGATACCCTGCCTGAGCCTTGAGCGGGGAGGGGCTACAGCAAGAATACCGTCGCCAGCCCCAGAAAAATGAAAAAGCCCATGCCATCGGTAATGAAAGTCAGTAACACGCTCGATCCAAAGGCGGGATCGCGTCCCAGATGGTGCTGAACCAGGGGAATGGCGACACCTACCGCCGCCGCCAGCAGGAGGTTCAACAACATGGCCGCCGCCATGACCAGACCGAGCGGAACGCTCCAATACAAAACATAAGCGAACACGCCCACGGTCGCGCCCCAGACGACGCCGTTGAGCAAACCCACGCCCAACTCCTTGAAAATCAGGTGCCAGGTATTATCCGGCGTAATCTCCCCCAGCGCCAGACCGCGCACCACCAGAGTCGTGGTCTGATTGCCGGAATTGCCGCCGATGCCAGCCACGATCGGCATCAGTGTCGCCAGGGCCACGATCCGGGTGATGGCGTCCTCGAACAAGCCGATGGCCCGCGAGGCGATGAATGCGGTGCAGAGGTTGACCGACAGCCACAGCCAGCGGTTGCGGGCGCTGTCCCAGATCGGCGCGAACAAGTCTTCGTCGCCGCGCAGACCCGCCATGTTCAGGGCGTCTTCCTCGGATTCCTCGCGGATGAAGTCCACCACCGCGTCCACGGTCAGGCGACCGATCAGCTTGCCGCGCTCGTTCACCACCGGCGCCGACACCAGGTCGTAACGCTGGAAGGCCCGCGCCGCGTCGCTGGCGTCGTCGTTCGGATCGAACACCGCCTGATCGGTCAGCGTCAGGTCCGCCACGCGCGCCTCCGGGTCGTTGAGCAGCAACGCCCGTAGCGGCAGCACGCCCTTGAACAGGTTACGGAGGTCGACCACGTACAGACTGTCGGTATTATGCGGCAGATTCTCCCGGCCACGCAGCATCCGCAACACCTGTTCGACCCGGTGGTCGTCGCGCACCGTCAATACGTCCTGACTCATCAGATGGCCCACCACGGTTTCGGGATAGGCCATCGTGGTTTGCAGCCAGTCGCGGTCGCGGGCATCGAGCTTTTGGGAAACCTCGGCCAGCACTTCGTCGGGAACCGCCTCGGCCAGCGCCGCCAGATCGTCGGCGTCGAGTTGGGCCAGCACCTCGATCAGCGCCGGCGGGTCCAGGGTTTCGATCAGGGAGTTCCGCACCGCGTCCGAGACTTCCAGTAGCACTTCGCCGCCTTGGTCGTCCTGAATCTGTCGCCAGATCAGCAATCGGTCGTCCAGCGGCAGCGCTTCCAGGATGTAGGCGATGTCGGCCGGATGCAAGCCGTGCAGCTTGAGTTGCAGTTCGACCAGGTGCTGGCGATGTACCAGCGACTCGATCAGCTCGTGGCGGGGGCTGACCTGGTCGCGGTCCACCATCCGTTCGACCAGGCGATGTTTTTCCAGCAGGTTGACGATATGCCGCAGGCTGTCTTCCAGCTTGCGCTGCGTGGCGGGAGCATCGCGCACGGGCAATCACCGCGCGCCATAGCGGCGGACCACATAATCGGCCACCAGTTGTCGGAATTCGGCGGCGATGTGCTCACCCTTCAGGGTCACGGTCTTCTCGCCATCGACGTAGACCGGCGCCACCGGGATTTCGCCGGTTCCCGGCAGGCTGATGCCGATGTGGGCCTGCTTGCTTTCGCCGGGGCCGTTGACCACGCAGCCCATCACCGCCACCTTGAGTTCCTCGACGCCGGGATAGCGGTTGCGCCAGATGGGCATCTGGTCGCGCAGATAGACCTGAATGTCCTGGGCCAGCCGCTGGAAATAGTCGCTGCTGGTTCGGCCGCAGCCGGGACAGGCCACCACCGCCGGGGTGAACGAACGCAAGCCCATCGCTTGCAGGATTTCCTGGGCGACCACCACTTCCTGGGTCCGGTCGCCGCCCGGTTCCGGGGTGAGCGAGACGCGGATCGTGTCCCCGATGCCTTCCTGCAACAGCACCGCCAGCGCGGCGGTGGACGCGACGATGCCCTTGCTGCCCATTCCGGCCTCGGTCAGACCAAGGTGCAGGGGATAGTCGCAGCGCCCCGCCAGCCCGCGATAGACCGCAATCAGGTCCTGCACCCCGCTCATCTTCACCGACAGGATGATGCGGTCGTGGCCCAGGCCGATGGCCTCGGCCCGCCGCGCGCTGTCCAGCGCGGAGCGGATCATCGCCTCACGCATCACCTCGGCGGCCGGTTTCGGCGCGGGCAACCGGGCGTTCTCGTCCATCAGCCGCCCCGCCAATTCCTGATCCAGGCTGCCCCAGTTGACCCCGATCCGCACCGGCTTGTCGTGGCGACAGGCGATCTCGACGATGGTGGTGAACTGCTCGTCCTTCTTGCGGCCCCGCCCCACATTGCCCGGATTGATGCGGTATTTGTCCAGCGCCTCGGCGCAGGCCGGATATTGGGTCAGCAAGCGGTGGCCGTTGAAATGGAAATCGCCGATCAGCGGGACGTTCATCCCTTGCGCCGCCAGTCGCTCGCGGATCGAGGGCACGGCGGCGGCGGCTTCCTCGGTGTTGACCGTGACGCGCACCAGTTCCGAGCCGGCCCGCGCCAGTTCCGCGACTTGGCGAACGGTGGCGTCGGCGTCGGCGGTGTCGGTGTTGGTCATGGATTGCACCACGATGGGCGCGTCGCCGCCCACCGGGACGGAACCCACGCGGACGGCGACGCGGGGACGGCGCGGAACGGGAGAGGACTGGTGGGCCATGGCGTTATCCGAGTGGGTCAAGCCTGCTTCAACGCAAGAATTCGCGGCTGATGGCGCGGAAGCGATCATCGCCGGATTGATGCAGCCACTCGAACACCACCATCTCGCGGCTGACGATGCGCACCCCGTCGGCGCGCATCCGCTCCAGGGCCAGTTCCACGTCGTGTGGCGCGCGCGACGAAACGGCGTCGGCGACCAGATACACTTCCTTGCCCGCCGCCCGCAAATCCAGGGCGGTCTGCAACACGCAGACATGCGCCTCCACCCCGATCACGACGATCTGCTCGCGGCCGATGGTGTCGATCCGCCTCATGCAATCCCGCTCGGCGGCGCAGGAAAAATGGGTTTTGGTCATGAAGGCGTCCGCCGGTAGCAGCTCGCGAATCGCCGCCACTGTGCGCCCCAACCCTTGCGGATACTGTTCCGACGCCAGCACCGGCACGCCCAGGCGCTGAGCGATCTGGATCAGCCACGCGCCATGGGCCACCACTGGATCGGCCTGGTGAATCGCCGGCATCAGCCGCTCCTGGAAATCCACCGCCAGCAGGCAGGAGGTCTCGGCTCTCATCAACATGGGGATTTTCTCCTGAATTTCGAACCCGCCGGAGCGGGCCGCGTCAATCGGCAATCAAGGTAATGCGTTCGTTGGGATTGGCGCCCTTCACCACGCGGGTTCGCAATCCCTGCCAGGCCGGTGCCAGCAGATCCGCCGGGGCGCGGGTCAATGGGTCGTCCACCGCGAAGGTGAACAACCGCATTTGGGGTTCCAACTTCTGCTGGCTGATGCTGCCGACCCAGACCGGCGGTCCTCCCTGCCCCAAGCGCGCGCTCACGTCCCAAAATCGCAGGAGCCAGCGTTTATCCGGGGCATCGCTGTAGCGCACCAGGGCCAAATCATCCTCGCTACCCTCATGGGTTTGCGGCAGGACCGGCAATTCCCGCAATTGCACCTGTGGACTGAGCCACAACAACATACTCTTCAAATTCGCGGCCGGAGCGGGCTGCCAGCCGGCCTCCCGCAGTCGCCGTTCCAGTTCCTTCCTCGATGTCGCCCACTGCAACACGAAATCCTGGCGACGCTGGCCGCCGAAATCCTGGCGCTGCTGGGGCAGGCGCCGCCAGTCGTGTTTCCACCACCCCGCGCGGTCGAGGATCAGTTCGGTGACTTGCGGCTGATAGCGTTGCAAGTCGGCGCGGAAGTTGGCGCTCACATGCAGCAAATCGGCCGCCAACAAGGCGATGAGGCTGGTGGCCAGCAATCGGCGCCAGTTCACCGCCACTGTCGTATGGTGGTTGTAGGCCAACCCAAGCACCGCTACCCAGATCAGCCCCAGACAGAGTCCCGCGAGAGTGTCGGTCAACCAGTGGATGCCCAGGTACAGGCGGGCAAAGGCGATCGGCACGATGATGAAGGCCGCCGCCAGATGGTAGACGATCCAGCGCCTGGCTGGCGGAATCTCGCGGGCGATCAACACCGCCAGGAATCCAAAGACCAGGGTGCTGAACGTCGCGTGACTGGACGGGAACGAATAGCCGACCAACTCCTGTGAAATCTCGGTGGAGTTTGAGATCGGCAGCAGTCCCTTGAACAGCAGGTTGGTGACCATGCCGAAGCCCAGCGCCGCCAGCCAGTACCAGGCCGCTGAATGGTTGCGCCGCCAGATCAGCCAGCCGAACACCACCAGGCTTACCGGCAGCGTTACTGAATAATTACCCAGCCCGGCGGTGAACACCATCAGGGCGTCGGCCCAGGGCGTGCGCAGTTCCTGAAGGAAGTGATAGAGGCTCAGGTCAAGACCACTGGGCAATTTCTGACCAGCGGCGCTCAGGCTCAGGCTGAACAGGACGATGCCGCCCAGCAGCACCGCCGCCAGCACCGCCAGCCCGCGCAGCTCGCCCTTTTCCGGATCCAGCAGCGAATCGCTGATGGGTCCGATCAGACGTCGACCTTGGCTCCAGGCGTGGAATCGGGGCACCCAGTCGGCGGCGTGGGCCTGGAACAGCCGCACCAGGTGCTTGACCAGCCAGGTCGTCGCCCACAGCAGCGCCATGATGATGAGGATCAACACCACCAGCCGGCCCGCCACCCGCGAGGCGATGTCCAGCGAGGCGCCGAAAGCCATGCCGGGCAGCAGGTAGACCGGTGCCCACAAGATCCCCGAGATCACGTTGGCGATCATGAAGTTGCGCCAGGTCATGTCCATCATCCCGGCCACGGTCGGGATGGTGCCGCGCACGGGACCGAAGAAACGCCCGAACAGCACGCTCTTGCCGCCGTGCCTGCGGAAAAATTCCTCGCTGCGGGTGATCAGTTCCGGGTGCTTGGTGAAGGGCCAGACGCGACGGATGCCTTGCTGGAACACCCGGCCAATCCAGAAGCTGATGGCGTCGCCGACGATGGCGCCCAAGGTCGACCACCAGTAGGCGGTCCAGAAATCCACATACCCCAGACCGATGAAGGCGCCCAAGGTGAACATGACCAGGGCGCCAGGGATGATGACGCCGATGATGGTGAGCGATTCGGCCGTCGCGCTGACGAAGATGAAAAAACTCATCCATCCCGGATGCGCGGCCACCCAGGCGAACAGGGCATTGACGAATTCGGACTGCATGGCGGGGGTTTATGGTGGGGAGGGACGGCGCTGGTTTTAGAGCGCGCGAATGCTCGCCTTGCGAAAAGCCTCGCGCATCTCCTCGAAGGTCCGCGTCACCGGAAATTGCGGAAATTCATCGATGACATTTCGGGGCGGGCGGAACAGGATGCCGGCCTCGGCCTCGGCCAGCATCGCGGTATCATTATAGGAGTCGCCGGCGGCGATCACCCGAAAGTGAAGCGCGTGAAACGCCCGCACCGCCTCACGCTTGGAATCGGCCTGGCGCAGGGTGTAGCCGACCACCCGGTCATCCACCACCTCCAGCCGATGGCAGAACAGCGTCGGCCAGCCCAGTTGCCGCATCAACGGCAGGGCGAACTCGTAATAGGTGTCCGACAGGATCACGACCTGGAACCGCTCGCGCAGCCAGTCCAGAAACTCGCGCGCCCCGTCCAGTGGCCCCATGTTGGCGATCACCCGCTGGATATCGGACAGTTTCAAGCCATGCTGGTCCAGCAGCGCCAGTCGCCCCCGCATGAGTCGATCGTAATCGGGAATGTCGCGGGTGGTCAGCCGCAACGCCTCGATGCCGGTGCGCTCGGCGACATTGATCCAGATTTCCGGTACCAGAACCCCTTCCAGGTCCAGGCAGGCAAGTTCCATGAGCGTCCCCTTGTTGGCCGCCGCCCGCGCCACCGCGGCGGTCGCTCGGAACGGTCGAAGCAATGATGATGATCGGGCGGTAACGTAACCCGTTTGCCGCCGTCGCCGCAAGAACCGCCGCGCCTGGGTTCGCCGGTTGCCGCCCAGCTTGCGCTATTCTCCCTAATCGAAGACGACTAGGTACTCCGCTAGCCCGGATCGAATCGACAGGTTTTCTTCCAACATTTCCTCACCAGTCATTTCCGGTTTTCCATCCGGTTGAACTCGCACCACGGCCCGTATGAGTTGACCCCTGAAAAGTACCGTGGCCCGCAGGACGGCACATTCTCCTTCGTTATCCTGCCGGATCATGGGCTCCACCAGGGTGTCCACCTGTTCCCGGTCCGCTTCGGTTGCCTTGGGCAGCCAGGGAATCTGGCTTGCCCAGTCAATGAAGCGAATGCCGCTAAGTGAAGTGATGCTAACTGAACATAGGAAGCGGAGATAGGCGAGGAGCGTTTCGGTAGCTGCTACGTCGTTCGACAGATCAAGGGGAGGACGACCCGCCATCAGCCGATAAATCCAATCAGTTCGCCGTTCGGCCAGGACCAATCCTTCCGCGTGGAGCGCGAACGGCACGGCGATTTCATTGCTCCGATCGGGCAGCAGAAGCAGACTGGCGCCGGGCAGGAACGGGAGCGCGGCGACGCGGAGCTTGGCGCTGTCGAATTCCTCCAGATTGGTAATTTTGAGCTTCGGCGCAAGTTCGTCGAACCGGGCGATGGTCGCCGGGGTTGCCGCTTCCAGGGGCAGTCCCGCGAAATGGGTGCTGGTGATCGGAGCCACCACGCAGGGCCGCAAGACTAAACCGGGGTCTTCCGCTCGCGGCAGGCGAGTCGGCAGAAGACCGATCTCGGACATGGATTGGTAAAGCCGAGCGAGATCGGGGTCGATCCGTTCGACGGCGGCCAGTTCACCACCGCTTTCCAAGTAAAGAGCGCGGCCCCTCAAAGCATCGATTTGCGCGCCGAAGGCCATGCCGTCTTGTTCCGCCAGGAAATCGGCCAAGTCGCGGAGCAAGCCAGTATCCCGCAAAAGTAAGGCTAACCCCCGGACGAGAACGTGCCGAGAATCCGAGGGAGGGGCAGCCTCGCCGGATTCTGGTTTCAGCGCGGTCAACACCGACACGATGGTGGCGTAACCCTTGGCCCGACCGGTTGCCTCGCTGATCTGGCTCAACCCCTGAGCCAAAGCCGCAATCGTATCGGGTTGGATAACTTCCTTTCTGACAATGCGGCGCAGTCCGCTTTCAAATTCCTGGTATTGGCCCAACGTGGTAGCAACACGCAAGGCGACAGCCATGAAGTTGAGCGCCTTGGGCGCATCTAGTTCGGCCAATTCGCCGAAGGCCGCCAGGACCTTGGGTCCGGAGACCGCGAAATTGGCCGATCCGGGCATTTGCCGGGCGTAAATCAGAAGGTTTCGAAGATCATTGGCACGAGCCTCGATGTCCCCCTGACGGACGCCCAAAGCGGCGGTTTCTGCCAGAACTTCAATGGCTTCCTCGTGCCGGCCTAGCCGACCAAGGCAATGACCTAATAAATTCAGGATTCGCCAGCGGAGGTTTTCGTCGTCGCTGCCCAACTCCAGGGCTTGACCTAATACTTCGACGGCTTCGGATCGACGCCCAAGATAATCTAGGGCGTTCCCCTGCTGAGACAGGGCCTCGGCTTGGGCGCTGGCGTCGCAAGCGGTTTGCGCCCATTCCTCAGCCCTCTGGGCGGCGGCCAGTGCTTCTTCGGAGCGTTGCAGCACATTCAAGCAATTGCTTTGCCGGACAAACGCCAAAGCAGCAGTCTTGAAGTTCTCTACCTCCAGCGCCCGTTCCGCCGCCTTCTCGGCCTTCGCAAGAGACTCCTGGGCGCGGTCAAGTTGGAAGAGCAACCAAGAAACTAGCGTCAAAACATTCGCTTCCTGCTGTACATCTTGCCCGAGTCGCGCCCTTTCGACCGCCCGCCGGGCAGACTCTAGGGCCTCCTCCTGGCGTCCCAGGCTGTTGAGCGCAAAAGCTATCGATTCCAAACTCCGGCTTTCATAGGCTGGCAGGGCCAGGTTAGATGCTAACTCCAAGGCTATCTTCGACTGCCGAAGGCTGGTTTCATAGTCCTTAGGACTTACGCATTGACAAGCATCGTATAATGTGCATATCCAGTCAAACCTTG
>ERZ761607.4559-NODE-4559-length-12146-cov-7.073030_pt1 | contig 12146 bp, 12 predicted proteins | sample MGYA00511164_ERZ761607 | MGnify/ENA primary metagenome ERZ761607 (study PRJEB28899, sample SAMN02445080) | bioreactor sludge metagenome | biome: EBPR sludge | place: Australia: Brisbane, Thorneside Wastewater Treatment Plant | collected 2011-06-22 ...
CGCGGTTATAAAAAAACTTAATGGTGATATACGTTATTCATTATTTTCATTGTTCTTCCTTTGGAATTTTGAAGTCTCATTTGGTTTTGTTGGATATACACTTTCTGTTCCATTTCTGATTTTATTGATTTTGTTTCTTGTAGATTTTTTTGAAACACCCACATATAAATATACTTTTTATCTGATGATTTTAAATGTTCTGTTGTTCTTTATTCATTTTCAACAGGCAATTTACGCTCTTGTAATTCTGTTTGTATTTTCTCTTATAAATTATAAAACATTTTTTAAAAATATTTTTAAAAAAATTATTGCTATAATTCCTGTCTTAATATTGATGGTTATTTCTTATACTTCCGATGCTTCTGAACATTATGAAAGTTTATTTTCGTATTTATTAAAATATTATACTTCTGACTTTTGGCTGATGTATTATCAGAGATTCATAGATTTATTTGTACTTGAAAACTTCTTTTGGATTCCCGAAACTCCGGGGCTTATATTTACATTATTATTCTCTATATTTATATTTTTACCTTTAATCATTTTTCTTTTCAAAAAACGGAATGAAATTCTTTTAATTTCTCTTGAAGGTAACAATAAATATTTTTTAATTTTTGGGATAATTTCATTTATTTTATTTTTTACTCTTCCCGATAATATTCCAGGTCAAAATATAATCTATCAGAGATTTTTAATTTTTGTAATGCTTGTATCAATAGTGATGTTGAGTGTTTTTTCCTGTTATATAAATATGAAAAAATATTTTTTAATTGGAATTGTTCTTCTATGTTTGCACACGGTTGTCTCTTTTAATTATTTTTCTGATTTTAAAAAAGAATCAAGATTTTTTACCGAAGATATTTTCCCTCAGGAGAATAATCATACACTCGCAGGACTTATGTTTGATGCGAAATTCAGGAATAGTTATGTTTACATTCATTTTCAGAATTATTATACCATTTGGAACAAGGGAATTACCGCAAATGGAAATTTGGATTACAGATATTCTTTTATTCGCAGAAAAAACGGAGTTGATATGAATATTTTACCTCCACATAATGCATGGGTAGATATTTTTAAAATTTATAATCCGCCGGGTTATAAGGATGTTGATTATTTACTGACAAGAGACTCAACCTCTCGACCGTTTGAAAATTTTCAAATTATCAGATCGTCAGGAGATTGGCATCTATATGAAAATATTCTTAAATCAAATAAATAAATTAACCTCAAATTGAGATTTTAATCATAACTTAAATTGAAATCTAAATTCTTTATATTAATAAAAAATCTTATTTGAAATCACCGGTAACAACTGTTTTTCTTATTTTAATATTTCTGTTTCTTAACTATGTTATGTTCACTCAGTCAACTAAAAAACAGGAATATTATGATGCTATTTTTGGATTTGTCCCATCTGAAAACTCTGATGTCGTTCAGACTAATGCGGATAATCTTGCCGCTATGATTAAAAAAGAAACCGGACTGAATGTAAAAATATTTATTTCAACAAGTTATAATACTCTTATTGAAGCAATGAAATCTAATCAGGTTGATTTCGCTACATTTCCTCCTTTCGCTTTTACTGAAGCAGAAAAACTTGCTAATGCGGAGTTGTTGTTAAAAACAACAAGACAGGGCAAAGATTATTATTACAGTGCTATCATTGTCAGAAAAGATTCGGGAATAGAATCCATTCAGGATTTAAGAGGAAAATCTATTGCATGGGCACAGCCAACTTCAGCAGGCGGATATATTTTTCCAAAAGCAGATTTAATAAAAAAAGGAATACTCAAAAGCGATAATGATAAAACTTTTTTTAGTGAGGAATTGAACGCAGGCGGACATGATGCCGTTGTCTTATCGGTGTTTAATAAAAAAGTTGATGCCGGAGCAACCTTTGCAAATGATAATGAAAATATAAGCGGTGCTTGGGACAGATACCTGAAAGATTCGGCAGATGTTAAAATGATTAAAGCAATTTATTATACTGAAAAAATTCCTATGGATGTTTTTACTGTGAGAAAAGATTATAAAACAAATAACCCTGAGAAGACTCAAAAAATAATTGACTTCCTTTTGAACATAACAAAAACAGAAGAAGGAAAACAAATCATAAAATCTTTTGACAGGGAAAGTTTTGTTCCCGCAAGGTCTGAAGAGTATGATATAGTTAGAGATGCAGGAAAAATTTTAAATGTTCAGCCTGAAAAATGATAGAAGCAATAAATTTATCTAAAATATATCCGGCAACAGATCACACTAAAGAAGTTTTTGCATTAAAAGATGTTAATGTTAAAATTGATAAAGGTGAATTCGTTTCTATTATTGGTCTTAGCGGAGCAGGAAAATCAACTTTCCTCAGATGTATCAACAGAATGAATACAATATCAAAAGGAAAAATGATATTTAATGGTGAAGATATTACGGAATACGCTGAACATCAGTTAAGAGATATAAGAAGAAAAATCGGATTTATTTTTCAGCAGTTTAATCTTGTTAAAAATATTTCTGTGTTAAATAATGTTCTAATTGGCAGAATAGGATATAACTCAGTTTGGAAAAATGTATTGGGTAAATTTTCAAAAGAAGATATTGAAAAAGCGAAACATTACATAAATGAAGTAGGTCTTATTGAAAAATTAAAAGTCCGTGCTGATAATCTCTCAGGCGGTCAACAACAAAGAGTCGCTATTGCTCGAGCAGTTGTTCAAGAACCTGATGTAATTCTTGCAGATGAACCTATGGCTTCTCTTGATCCTAAACTGTCCGATGTAATACTTGGCTTGCTAAAAAAATTTAATTCTGAAAATAATATTACGATCCTTTTGAATGTTCACGTTATTGAATATGCAAAAAAATATTCAAGCAGGATAATTGGATTTAATAAAGGTGAAATTGTATTTGACGGAAAACCGAATGATTTAGATCATCACACAATTGAACATATTTATAAACAGGATAAAAAAGAATTGGAAAATTTATAATTTTACGAATGGAAAAGGAATTAATTTTAAAACCGGGTAAGTTTGAATTCACAAAAAAACTTAATAAAATTCTCCTTACAGTAATTTTATTACAAGTTGTTTTTATTTCTTTCAGTGCCGTTGAATTTTCAATTCCTAAACTAATTGACGGCTTACCTAATATGTGGAAATTTTTAAAAGGATTATTTCCTCCCGATTTTTCCATATTTCCTCAGGTTCTTGAAGCGGTAATCATAACGATACAACTTGCTTTAATCGGAACTATTCTTTCCGCGTTGATCGCTTTTCCTTTAAGTTTTTTTGCCGCAAGAAATCTTACAAGTGAAAAATCTATTATTGGTAAAATATTCAGATGGTTCACCCAGTTAATTTTTAACGTTACACGTTCTATTGATATTCTGATTTTTGCATTAATTTTTGTTTCTGCTGTCGGATTAGGTCCCTTTCCGGGTGTATTAGCCCTTGCAATTCATTCAATCGGTATGCTCGGTAAACTCTTTTATGAATCAATTGAAACTATTGATAAAGGTCCGGTTGAAGCACTTGAATCTGTCGGTGCATCAAAAACTGAAATTATTAGATGGGCTGTATTGCCACAGGTTATGCCTTACTTTATTTCTTATTTCCTGTTCCGTTTTGAATTAAATATTAGAGCCGCTGTTGTGCTGGGATTGGTCGGTGCAGGTGGTATTGGATTTTTACTAAACCAGTATATGATGTTATTTAGATATCAAGAGGTATCTATTATATTAATCACGATTATAGCACTCGTTCTTTCAATTGATTATTTATCTTCAAAATTAAGAAAAATTGTACTTTGATTGCTGAGTATGATATATACACGGAGAAAAAGTTCTCGAAATTAAGTATTGAGCCAAACACTTTATACATAGTTTCAACCCCGATTGGAAATCTTGAAGATATATCTTTTAGGGCTTTATTTGTTCTAAAAAATGTAGATTCAATTCTTTGTGAGGATACAAGAAAAACTTCAATATTATTATCTAAGTATAATATAAAAAATAAACTTATAAGTTTTTATTCAAGAAACGAATTAATAAGGTTAGACGACACTATTGAAAAACTTAACTCCGGTTTATCAATGGCAATTGTTTCCGATTCCGGTACTCCTTGCATTTCTGATCCCGGTGGAATTTTAGTCAATAAATGTATAGAAAACGGTATTAAAGTAAAATCTGTCCCGGGTTGTTCGGCTTTGATTCATTCTCTTGTTTTATCGGGATTCAAAATTAAGAATTTCTATTTTCAGGGTTTTTTACCTCAGAAAAAAGGACGTGAAAAAACTTTAACTGAACTTTCTAAAATTAAATCTCTGATAGTTATTTATGAGTCACCATACCGGATTGTAAAATTACTATCCGAAGTAATTAAATTTTTTGGAAATAAAGAAATTTCTATCGGAAGGGAACTTACAAAAATTTATGAACAGTTTATCAGAGGAAGAATTTCTGATATTAACAAAAATATACAATCTTTAAAAATTAAAGGTGAATTTGTTTTAATAATTAATAATAATTAACAATTACGTATGTCTGAAAATTTAACGAATAACGGTAATGAAGTCAGAGTAAGGTTTGCACCTTCTCCGACAGGTTATGTCCATGTTGGTTCTCTTAGAACTGCATTATTTAATTATCTTTTTGCCCGGCACTTTAACGGAAAATTTATAATTCGAATAGAAGATACTGACAGGACGAGACTTGTGGAAGGTGCGGTTGAAAATCTTGTTGAAGTTTTAAAAAATCTCGGAATTGATTATGACGAAGGTCCTATCATCGGAGGTGATTATGGTCCTTATTATCAGTCTGAAAGACTTGATATATATAAAAAATATTGTGATGAATTGATTCAAAAAGGTTTTGCGTATTACGCATTTGAAACTCCTGAAGAACTTGAAGAAATGAAACGATTACAGCAACTTGAGGGAAAACAAACCGCTTATGACAGACGTGCGAGAAATTTAACACAAAAAGAAATTGATGAAAATTTAAATTCAGGAAAACCTTATGTTGTAAGATTAAAAGTCCCTTTGAATGAAGAAATTAAATTTACTGATGCGGTAAAAGGAATTATTAAATTCGATTCTAATCAGGTTGATGATCAGGTGCTACTTAAATCCGATGGATTTCCGACATACCATCTTGCCAATGTAGTTGATGATCATTTAATGAAAATTACTCATATTATTCGAGGTGAAGAATGGATAACATCCGTACCAAAACATATAATTCTGTATAATGCGTTTGGTTGGGAAATCCCCAGTATGGCTCATGTTCCGCTTCTATTAAACACGGATAAATCTAAATTGAGCAAAAGACAAGGTGATGTTGCTGTTGAAGATTTTATTAAAAAAGGATATTTGAAAGAAGCACTTATTAACTTTGTTGCTTTACTCGGCTGGCATCCATCAGAAAAAGACGGTGTTTCAAAAGAAATTTTTTCTATAAATGAGTTAATTGAAAATTTCACAATTGACAGAGTTCAGTCTTCAGGTGCAGTGTTTAATTTGGATAAACTAAACTGGATGAATAATGAGTATATTAAAAATTATAATCTTGATGAATTATTAAATCTTAGTCTTCCGTATTTTAATAATACAGGTCTTGATTTAAATGACAAAGAAAAACTGAAATTAATATTATCCGCAATCAGAGTTTATCTTGACAGGTTAGATCAGATTCCTGAAAAAGTAAAAATATTCACTAAAGAAAAAATTGAAATTCCTGAAGAGTTTAAAGAATTGGTTTTTAATGATTCAAGTAAAAAAGTATTTGAAGTTCTTAAAAATAAAATTCAGTCATCTGAAAAAATTACAGCAGAAGAATTTAAAACTATGTTAAATGAATCGGGAAAAGAAACCGGCGTTAAAGGTAAAAACTTATTCAAACCGGTAAGAATAGCATTGACAGGGGAGGAGCACGGACCGGAAATGCCCGTTATTGCTGAAATCTACGGCAAGGAAAAATTGATTAACATTTTATCCTCTTACAAATAAACTAATAACCAAAATTTTTAAAGATTAAAATAAAATGTAGTTTTGAAAATTAATTCAAAACTACATATTTAATTTCATAAAAATACTTTCCGGAGAAAAAAACCGGTTATCTTATTTTCTTTTTATGTCTGTTTTTTCTTAATCTTTTTTTTCTTTTGTGCGTTGACATCTTTGCACGTTTTCTTTTTTTACCACAAGGCATTATTGATTTACTCCTTTAATTATTTTTTTCTAAACTTTCTTGAACTACTTTTTTAAATTCTTTTGAAACTTTGAAATGAGGAATGTATCTTTTTTTCAACATTACCTTTTCTCCTGTTTTAGGATTACGAGCTTCCCTGGGATCTTTAATGTTATTTTTAAAAGTACCAAATCCCCTGATTTCTATTGTTTCATTATTTCTGAGAGAATCAATTACACATGTGATAAATCCCTCAACAACTATTTCAGTTTCTTTTTTGCTTAAACCGGTTGCTTCAGAAATTTTCGCGGCAATTTGTGCTCTTGTCATCTCTTATAATTTTATTTTACAAATTTGTATTGCAAAATAGGTGTATTGATAAACTCATTTGTCAGTTCATCTTTCACTTCTTTAATTTCGTTTTTAAACATACTTTCATAAAGTATATCAAAGTAATATCTTCTTTCCCGTTCTCTCACTATTTGTGGTTTTCCTTCTATACCTGCTTTCTCTCCGGTAATTCTTATTGCATCTTCAAATGTTCCGAGTTCATCAACTAATCCTAATTTCATTCCTTGTTCACCTGTAAATACTCTTCCGTTTGCTATAGTAGATAATGCAAGACTATCAATTTTTCTTTCACTGGAAACGACATTAAAAAACTGATCATAACTGCTCATAATTATATCCTGAAAATATGCTTTGTCACTGTCGTTCATTTGCCTGAAAGGACTTCCCGCATCTTTTAAATTACCGCTCTTAATTGTTGTTTCGGTAATTCCAAGTTTATCAGCCAAATCTTTGATTGATATAAACTGAGCAATCACTCCTATACTTCCAACAAGAGAACCGGGATTTGAAATAATATAAGAACTTCCACAAGCCGCGTAATATCCTCCGCTTGCAGCAATTGAACCGACTGAAACGACCACAGGTTTTTTCTTGACGTCTCTAACCCATTTAATAATTTCATACATTTCCTGTGATGCGGCAACACCGCCACCCGGTGAATCTATCCTAAGTAATATTGCCTTTATCTCTTTATCTTCACCGAATTTTTTAAATTGTCTTACAATAGGTTCGCTTGAAAAAATTGCATAATTCAATTCAACAACAGCAATTTTTCCTTTACCTGAACCTTCTGTTTCAACCCAAAAATCTTTTTGTTTGTCCAACCTCGTTACAAAAATAATAAACAAAGCAAATATTCCTATTATCATAAATAAAAATATTACTCCGAATATCCCCCAAAACCAGGGCCAAAAACTTTTTTTCTTAGGTTGAACGTTTTCCATAAAATTATTGATTTAATGCGTTGTATTTATTTTTTGCATCATCTCTTTTTGCTTCGTTTCCTAAAACATCATAAGCAACAACTAACAACTGATATGAATCTTTTAATAAATCTTTATTTTGAGTTTGTGCTGTTAACGGCTCAAGATTATCAACCATATTCTGAGATAAAATTGTCATCATTGCATTGTCAGTTGTATTCTCAAGTTTTTTATAATTCGCAAGACCAATATTAAATAATGCTACTTCATAATATTCACTGTTTTTTTCAAGGTAATTTAATCCTTTAATCTTATTAAAAATTGAAAGTGCATCATCATATTTTTTATCATTCATAGCCAATACACCTGTTTGATATAATACTCTTGCAATTCCTAAAGCATCACTCGGACTTTTTGTTTTTTCGATTATGCTTTCATAAATCATTAATGCGGAATCATTTTTTCCTAAATATAAATATGAATCAGCAATTAACTGATAAGTAGAAACACTGTCAGGTAAAATGTTGACTGCTGCATTAAACTTATCAAGTCCTTGTCTTAAATTTCTGAATGCTGTCACACTGTCTTTTGATCCTAATGCTTTTGTTCCGGCATTGAAACTGCTGATACCTTCATTATATTTTAAAGCCCAGTAACTGAATGCATCCTGAGAATACTGAGGTGATAAACTTCTTACTTTTTCAAATGATGCTCTTGCATCTGCATATTTTCCTAATTCAATCTGTGACACACCGAGCATATACCATGCTTCTCCGTCATTAGCATTTTTTTGTAAACCTTTTTTTAATTCAACTTCCGCTTTCGCATAATCTTTTTGCTGATAAGCAAGTTTACCGGTTGTAGTCTCTGCAGACGCACAACCATATATGTAAATTCCGAATGAAAGAAATGATAATATTAAAATTGAATTTATAAACTTTATGTTTAAAAGTTTCATTTATTTTCTCCGATAGTTTTATTATAAGTATATATAAAATAAGCAATTTATTAAACTTTTTCAATTTAAGTTTTTGTATTATTTATTTAAATTGTTAAAAATTTAAATAAATATATGGCAAATACTTTTTCATTTGATATCGTCTCTGAAATTGACCTTCAGGAAGTTGATAATGCAGTTAATCAGGCACTTAAAGAAGTTATGCAACGTTATGACCTCAAAGATTCAAAATCTGAAATTGAACTGAACAAAAAAGACAGAATTATAAAGGTAAGTTCAAAAGATGAATTTTCTCTAAAGTCTGTTAATGATATACTTCAAAATAAATTAATCAAAAGGGGAATTTCTATCAAAGCATTGAAATACTCTGAAATTGAACAGGGAAGTATGGGCTCTGCGAGACAGCAAATTACTCTACAGCAGGGAATTGAAAAAGAAAATGCTAAACTCATTGTCAAAATGATTAAAGACAGCAAATTCAAAGTGCAGGCGACGATTCAGGATGAGCAAGTTAGAGTTTCCGGAAAATCAAAGGATGATTTGCAATCTGTTATGAATTTACTTAAAAACGGTGAACTTGATTTTGCATTTCAATTTACTAATTACAGATGAAGAAAGTTATAATTTCATTCTTAACGGTTTTTCTTTTCTTGGGAGTAACGCAGGAGTTAACATCTCAGCGTAATCTCAAAATTTTAAATACAATAATTCTCGATGCGGGACATGGTGGAAAAGATCCTGGTGCTATAGGAGTAAATAAATCTTATGAAAAAGATTTAAATCTAAAAATTACTTTCAAAGTTAAAGAATTACTGGAAAATAATTACAGGGATTTAAATGTAATACTGACAAGGTCTGATGATACTTTTATTGAACTGCAGGAAAGAGGAAGAATAGCCAATGAATCAGGTGGTAACCTGTTTGTGAGTATTCATTGTAACTCAAAAAAACTTGATGATCCCGAAGAAAAAACCGGATTTGAAATGTATATATTAGATCCAAAACGTCTCGACAGACATTTTGATTTAACTCTGAACCAGAATTTATATTTGTCCGACATTAAAAGAAGCACTGAAGATTCAGTTATTAATACCATCAAAGCATCTTCATTCATTTTTTCAAATTACAAGTATGAAGAGCGAATGGCAAAAATTCTGATAAAAGAATTTGTGAAAGAAACAGGATTGACTAACAGGGGAATCAAACAGGAACCATTTGTTGTGCTTTATGGAGCGTCTATGCCTGCGGTATTGATTGAATGCGGATTTTTATCTAATCAATCGGATGAAGCATATTTGAATTCTGAAAAAGGTCAGAATGATGTTGCCAATGCAATTTATAAATCAATACGGTTTTATAAAACTGAATATGATTTTGAAAATAATTTTTACAGGTAGGTAAAACAAAACTTCAAATTCATTCAAAATAATTTATTTTTAAAATTTCAATTCTGATTGTTATTGGAGAAGTTTTTTCAATACATGCAAAAAAAAAGCCCTTAAATTTATTAAGGGCTTTTTTATTATTAACTGCCAATTTTAACTATCATAGGGTCAAGATTCATTCTTACAAGTCTTCTTTTGTCGCTTCGTGATTCATTTTTATATTCATAGTGACCGGCATAAACATTATAGACACTTGAATCATCAACGATTGTTTCTTTTATCATTAAAGTGTTAAAATCGTTGGTTTCAAGTTTCCCAATTAGTTCATAAGCTTCTTCTTTTGTATAAAATTGTCCGAGCAAGAAAGTAAATCCTTTTAATGATTTAACTTTTTTTGTGATATCTAAATTTATCAACTCCTGTTCGTCATTTAAATTCAATGTTGAAGTATCAGCGCCCGGTGTAATGACTTTGATATGTAATTTTTCTAACGCATCAAACAATTCGTTAATCTCTAATTCCTGTAACTGGTCGTTTGATACTAATCCTTCATCATCTCTTGTAAGTTCGATGATTACTTTAGAGTTTTCCGGTAATACGGTTTCTAAAAGCGAAACATTTGAGGTCGTTTCTGTGCTATTAACTGATTCTAAAGTCTCAGGATCTAAAACTTCAATCATTACGTCCGCAAGACCACCCATTCCAATTTCGGTTTTTGCCGCATGTGAAAGGTCAATGATTCTACCCTTTATATAAGGTCCTCTGTCATTGATCTTAACGATTACAGATTTACCATTTTCAAGGTTAGTTACTTTAACCATTGAATTAAAAGGTAAAGATTTGTGTGCTGCTGTGAGGTCGTGTGTATTAAACCTTTCCCCATTTGCTGTCTTCCTGCCCTGAAATCCGGGTCCATACCAGGAAGCAATACCTTTTTCTGTAAATCCTATTTTATCATTGGATGGTTTAGCTGCTAATTCGTTTACTGAACTAACGGGATTCATTAGAAATAATGCAAAAATGATTAATATTGCATTACTCAATGTGATTTTCCGCAAAATGCATCTCCTATTTTATTTTATCGGAATATGTTTAACAAAACACTTTTTTCACATTTGAATCCATCTGGATTTCAAAGAACGTTATTTTCGAACGTAATTTACCCTTTTAATGTAAATTACTGTAAAAACTTATATTTATAGAGAAATACGGTGATTTACCGTATTTGATTTGTAATTTTCCCTTTTTTCAGGCTGTCATTAGAAAATTTATCCACATTCCTCTAATGAGCATTTAAGATACTTAAAATGATTTTAAGATGCAAGTTTCAAAATTGGTATCCTCAAAAATTTTGAAAATTTTCTTTTAATACTACTTAAGTGCTTGTAAAAACAATATATAATGCATATTTTCACCTCTTAAATGAAAAATTTATTCAAATCTATTGGTCCGGGTTTCATCGTCGCTGCAACAGGTGTCGGTGCCGGAGATATGGTTGCATCAACTATTGCAGGAGGTAAATTCGGTCTGGTAATTCTATGGGTTATCGCGTTCGGTGCTTTACTTAAATACGTTCTCAATGAAGGGATTGCAAGATGGCAATACGCAACCGGATCAACTCTTCTTGAAGGTTGGATCACACATCTTCCAAAAATTTTTTCATATTATTTTATAGGTTATCTTTTTGTTTGGAGTTTTATTGTCGGAGGTGCTTTAACCACAAGTTGTGGTCTTGCCTTAAATGCGATGTTCCCGTTTTTATCAATTGAATATTGGGCTGTTATTCAGGCAATTATTGGATTTTTACTGATTTATTTCAGCAGATATTCTTTTTTCGAAAATATTATGAAAGTTTTTGTTGTTAGTATGTTTTTAACTTTTATAATAACTGCTTTAATAATTAATCCTGATTGGATTTTGACATTTCAATCTCTATTCATCCCTTCAATTCCCGAAGGTTCATCTAAATTTCTATTAAGCGTAATTGGTGGAGTTGGTGGAAGTTTAACTATTTTATCTTACAGTTACTGGATTAGAGAGAAAAAATGGAATTCACCGGAAGATTTTAAAAAATCAAAAATTGATCTATCTGTCGCCTATATATTTACAGGTTTATTCTGTTTGTCAATTGCGATTATCGCTTCAGGTATCCATCCCGATGAAATTAAAGGTGAAAGAATTTTAATAGGTGTTGCGGATAAACTAACCTCCTTTGGTGGTGTCTGGCTTAAATGGATTTACCTTCTTGGTTTTTGGTGTGCTGTCTTTTCCTCTTTAATTGGTGTTCTTCAGGGAATACCTTATATGTATGCTGATTTTATTAAGTCATTCAAAAAATCAAAAAA
>ERZ761607.4562-NODE-4562-length-12138-cov-3.607962_pt1 | contig 12138 bp, 11 predicted proteins | sample MGYA00511164_ERZ761607 | MGnify/ENA primary metagenome ERZ761607 (study PRJEB28899, sample SAMN02445080) | bioreactor sludge metagenome | biome: EBPR sludge | place: Australia: Brisbane, Thorneside Wastewater Treatment Plant | collected 2011-06-22 ...
GGGCTGCGCAGCTTGACGCCCTTGAAGTCGTCGGCGCTCTTGAATTCCTTCTTGGTGGTGGTGAAGACATGCGCGGCCGAGCCTGTGAACAGCGACAGCACGGTGATGCCCTTGAACTCGTCGTACTTCTCCAGCTCCTTCTTGTAGATGCGCCAGGTCGCGGCCGAGCGCACCGTGGCCACGTCGCCCAGGAAGGGCAGCTCCATCATCTCGATGAGCTCGAAGCGTCCGGGCGTGAAGCCCGGGATCACCAGTGCCATGTCGGCCAGACCGTCGCGCACGGCATCGAACTGGCCTGCCACGGTGCCCACCACCTTGGGCGTGCTTTCCACCTTGACGCGGCCCTGGGTGACCTTCTCGATCTCGGCGAAGTAGGGTTCGAGGATCTGCACGCGCACCGGGTAGCCGGCCGGCAGCCAGTTGGAATAGCGCAGCACGGTCTGCGCCGCGGCCGGCGTGGCCAGGGTGATGCCGGCAAGGGCGGCGACGGCTGCGGCGAGGATGCCGCGGCGCGAGGGCTTGGATGACATGGGGTTCTCCTTCAGGCGATCTTGCGGGTGTGGCCGACCCAGTGCGGGTCGCGGAGCACGTTCTTGCGCACCTTGCCCACCGGGGTGACGGGCAGCGGTTCGCGGCGGAATTCGTAGCTGCGGGGCACCTTGTAGCCGCCGATGTAGGCGCGGCAATGGGCGTCGAGCTCGGCCTCGGTGACGCTGGCACCGTCCTTGACGACGACCACGGCGTGCACCTGCTCGCCCCAGCGGTCGCTGGGGATGCCGATGACGGCGGCCTCGCGCACGGCCGGGTGCAGGAAGAGCACGCGCTCGACCTCGATCGAATAGACGTTCTCGCCGCCGGTGACGATCATGTCCTTGATGCGGTCGGCCACGTAGACGAAGCCGTCCTCGTCCATGGTGCCGGCGTCGCCGGTGTGCATCCAGCCGTCCTTCAGCACCGCGGCCGTGGCCTCGGGATTGTGGAAGTAGCCGCTCATCAGCATGTCGCTTCTGACGACGATTTCGCCCAGCGTGTCGGGCGGGGCGGTGCGGCCGTCGGGCAGCACGATCTTCACCTCGTTGCCGAAGGCCGGCTGGCCGGCTGAGCGCAGGCGTTTGGCCTTGGGCCCATCGGTGAGGTGGTCGCGCCAGCGCAGCACGGTGGCGAAGCCGCCGGTCTCGGTCATGCCGAAGACCTGGAAGAAGCGCCAGGTCGGCAGCTTTTTCATCGCCAGCGTGATCAGCGCCTCGGGCATCGGGCTGCCGCCGTAGACGCAGGTGCGCAGGCTGCTCAGGTCGTAGCGGTCGAAGTCGGGGTGCGACAGCAGCATGTTGATCATCGTCGGCACCAGCACCGCATTCGTGACCTTGTGCTCCTGGATGGCCTGCATCACCAGCACGGGGTCGAACTTGGGCAGCGGCACATGGGTGCCGCCGGCCATCGTGATGTACAGCAGTGCGCTGGCACCGGCAAAGTGGAAATAGCCGGCCACGTAGGCAAAGCTCAGGTCCTCGGCGTCGGGCAGCCAGGCCAGGTAGCCCAGCGTGGCCACGAACAGGCCGCGGTGGCTCATCATCACGCCCTTGGGGTGCGAGGTGGTGCCGCCGGTGTAGAAGATGACCCACAGGTCCTCGCCCGAGCGGTTGGCATCGGGCAGCGGCGCGGTGGCGGAAACCAGGGTCTCGTAGTCCAGCAGACCGGCAGGGCAGGGGCCTTCGCCCATCCACACCAGCGTGGCCAGCCAGGGCAGGCGCTGCTTCAGCTCCAGCGCCTGGTCGAGGAAGTGCTCGTCGACGAACAGCACCGAGGCCTTCGAGTCGGTCAGCGCATAGTCGTTCTCGGCTACCGACCAGCGGATGTTCAGCGGCGCGAATGCTCCGCCGGCCCAGGGCACGGCGAAGAAGAGCTCGATGTAGCGGTCGGAATTCATCGCCAGCGCGGCGACGAAGGCGCCGTCGGCGATGCCCAGCGCCCGCAGCGCGCCGGCCAGCCGGGGCACACGCTCGCCCACCTCGCGCCAGCTGCGGCGCCGGCCGTTGCAGATGGTGGCGGTGCGCTGCGGCTGGCAGGCCACGGCCTGGCGCAGGAACTGGGTGCCTTGCATGGGTGCGGTCTCCGGCGCGGGTTCGTCGATGGTGGTGCGCTAGCGCACGATACGGCATCGCACGAAAAGCGGCAGCCGGGTTTTTACGCAGCCACGACACCTTTTGGCGCTGCGAGCCCTGAACCGGCGTCACGGCAGCTGTGCGCACGCGACACGGGTGGCGCCGCCAGGGTTGCTACGGTGACCGGCCGCGAGATCGTGCATTAGCATACGATCGACCCGTCACCGGCATCCACGGAGCCACGTCATGCGCCTGTTCACACGCCTCCTCGGCGCCACCCTGCTGGGCCTGGCCACGCTGGCGGCCCACGCCGACACCTACCCCTCGAAGCCGGTGCGCCTGGTCGTGCCCTATGCCGCCGGCCAGGGCACCGACATCGCCGCCCGCTTCATCGCCGACGAACTGGGCAAGGTGCTCAAGCAGACCGTCTTCGTCGAGAACCGGCCGGGCGCCGGCGGCAACATCGGCACGCAGGCGGTGGCACGTTCGGCGGCCGACGGCTACACGCTGCTGATCGGCACCAACGCCACGCATGCGGCCAATGCGCACCTATACGCCAACCCGGGCTTCGACGCGCAGGCCGACTTCGAGGCCATCGGCATGGTCGGCATCCTGCCGCTGGTGTGGGTGGCGCCGCCCACCAGCGCGGCCAACAGCGTGCCCGACCTCATCCGCATGGCCAAGGCCAGGCCCGATGCGCTGAACGTCGCCATCAGCACCACCACCTGCCGCATGGCGCACGAACTGCTGCGTCAGCGCGCCGAGGTGGCCCTGTTCCCGATCGACTTCAAGGGCAGCGCTCAGTCGGCCACCGCCGTGATCGGCGGCCAGGTCGAGTTCATGGTCGACACCATCACCTCGCTGCGCAGCTTCATCGCGTCGCAGCAGGTCAAGGCCTTGGGCGTGACCTCGGCAACGTCGAGCCGCCTGCTGCCCGGCGTCAAGTCGGTGGCCGAGCAGGGCGTGGCCGGCTACGAGCTGGTGGGCTGGACGGTGCTGTTTGCGCCCAAGGGCCTGCCGGCCGAGGTGTCGCGCACACTGACCGAAGCCTTCGACCGCGTCGTCGCGCGCCCCGAGGTGCAGGACCGGCTGCTGCAACTGGGGATCGAACCGCAGGCCAGGTCGGGCGAAGCCCTCGAGCGCTTCCTGGCGTCCGAACGTCCGAAATGGGAGCGGCTGATCAAGGGCGCGGGGCTCAAGCCGGGCTGAGCCGCGGTGTACGGCGCGCGCCTCAGGCAGCTCGATCCCTGCTGCCCGCGCAGGACGGCCGAGCGAGGCAAGGCGCCTGCCTGGCCCGGCTCGTGGCCGAAGGCGTGATCGCCACGGGGCCGGTCATGCCGGCGACGGGTTAGCAAGAGGCTCAGTCACCCCTCGTCTCGCCATCAGATCCGCGGGCCATCAGTTCGCTGGCCAGTTGCTGCATGCGCTGCCCGAGAGCCGCGCTGCGCGTCGGGTTCAGGCGGGCCGTGGTACTGACGAGCACGATGGCAGCCACCGGCCGCTGCCGGGCGTCGATCAAAGCAACGCCGAGGCCGGAGTAGCCGCGCACGAGGGTTCCGGCGACGACGCAATAGCCCTTCTGGCGCGTCTCCTGCACGAGTTCCCGGATCACCGTCGGCGTCTTGCGTGGGTAGTCGCGCGCAATGGCCTCGGCGTTGACCTCCAGCGCGCGGGTCACTTCGTCGTCCGGCAACTGGGCGAGCATGGCCGCACCGCCGGCGCCTACGCCGAGCGGATGGCGGTCCCCCACCTTGAGTGCCGATGCCGGGTAGGGGATGTTGCCGCTCTCGCGGGACAGGCAGATGACCTCCAGGCCCTGCAGCACCGAGAAGAAGACCCAGTCACCGGTTTCCAGTGCCAGCGTGCGCAATGCCGGTGCCGCCCGGCGCTGGAGTGCATACGCCGGTTCAGCGGCCAGTCCGACGGCGAAGGCCTCCGGCCCCAGGCGGTACAGCCGTGTCGCGACATCCTGCGTGAGGAAACCCTCCTCGACCAGGGTCAGCGTCAGGCGAACCGCGGTGGCCTTGGGCAAGCCGAGCCGGCGTCCGATGTCGCTCATGCGCAGGCCGCCGGTGGTGGAGCGCGCCAGCAACCGCAGCACGGCGAGGCCGCGCCGCAAGGTCTGGGCGCCAGCGGTTTCCGCACGGACGGCAGTTGGTGCAGGTGGGTTCATGGATTGGTGTAAACACGGAGCAATAGGTTCATTATGTGAACCAGTTTGAAGCGGGTGACTGGAAGAAACCCGATGATTCGAACCGCATGCCGGTGGGACGATTACTCCAAAGGTTTCATATTCTGGACCGACCAACGCGATGACGCTTCCGCATTCCCACCGGGTGGCCCTGGTCACCGGCGCTGCCAGCGGCATCGGCCGCGAAATTGCGCTTCGCGCCGCGGCCGATGGGGGGGCCGCGGTTTACGTGGCCGACCGGGACGCCGACGGTGCCGCCGAGACGGTGTCTGTCATTCGTGATGCGGGAGGGCGCGCCGAGGCGATCGACGTCGACCTGGCCGACACCGCAGCGCTGTCGGCGCGTTTGCCCGTGCTGACGACCCCCTTCGGGCCCCCAGACATCCTGGTCAACAACGCCGGCGTCGTGGCCACCATGCCGGCCACTGCCTACCCCCTGGACCATTGGAGCCTCACGTTGTCCGTGAACCTCACCGCCCCCATGCTGCTGTCGCAGTTCGCGCTGCCGCACATGCTGGCGCGCGGCTGGGGTCGCATCGTCAACATCGCATCGATCAGCGGTGTGAGAGCGGGGAGCGGGCGGCTGGCCTATGGCACCAGCAAGGCAGGGCTGATTGCCCTGACGCGCCAGTTTGCGATCGAGGTGGCTGAGCACGGCATCACCGTCAACGCGGTGGCACCTGGCCCCATCGACACCCCGCTGGTCCGCACCCTGGTCGGCAAGACCAACGATTCCCCCTATGCCGAGATGGTGCCGATGCGCCGTTTCGGCCAGCCTGGCGAGATCGCCGACGCGGTGATGTTCCTGGCTTCCGAGCAGGCGGCCTACATCACCGGCCACACGCTGGCGGTGGATGGTGGCTTCCTGGCCAGCGGCGTGTTCGTGCGCCACATGTTCGACAGTTCCGCACCAAGGAGATAACGATGGTCCTGCAACGCAGACACCTTCTGCATACCGGCGCCGCCGCCGCACTGGGCGTGGCCCTGCCTGGTCGCTTCGCCTACGGCCAGGCGGCCGAGGTCTCGTACAAGTACGCCAACAACCTGCCTCCCGCCCACCCCTTGAACGTGCGCACGCGCGAAATGGCTGCGGCGGTGAAGCAGGAATCCAGCGGCCGCATCGAGATTCAGGTGTTTCCGGCCAGCCAGCTGGGCTCCGACACCGACATGCTCAGCCAGGTGCGTTCGGGCGGCGTCGAGTTCTTCACGCTGTCGGGCCTCATCCTGTCGACGTTGGTGCCGCAGGCGGCGATCAATGGCATCGGCTTTGCCTTCGCCGACTACAACGCCGTATGGAAGGCGATGGATGGCGAACTCGGTGGTTTCGTGCGCCAGCAAATTGCCAAGGTCGGGCTCGTCGCGATGGAGAAGATCTTCGACAACGGCTTCCGACAGATGACCTCAGCCGCCAAGCCGATCAATTCCGCCGAGGACCTGAAGGGCTTCAAGATGCGGGTGCCGGTGTCGCCGCTGTGGACCTCGATGTTCAAGGCCTTCGACTCGGCGCCCGCATCGATCAACGCGTCCGAGCTCTATACGGCGCTGCAGACCAGGGTGGTCGACGGGCAGGAGAACGCGCTGTCTGGCATCAATGCACTGAAGCTCTACGAGGTTCAGAAGTACTGCGCGCTGACCAACCACATGTGGGACGGCTTCTGGTTCCTGGCCAACCGCCGGGCATGGGAGAGGCTGCCGCCCAACCTGCGCGAGATCGTCGCCAAGCACGTCAACGCCGCCGCCGTGGCCGAGCGCGCAGACCTGGCCGCGATGGCGGGCTCGCTGCAGACCGACCTGGCCGCCAAGGGCATGGTCTTTAATACGCCCAGGACCGACGCCTTTCGAGACAAGCTCAAGAGCGGCGGCTTCTATGCCGAATGGAAAGGCAAGCTCGGTGACGACGCCTGGGGTCTGCTCGAGCGATTTGCCGGCAAGCTCGGCTGAGCCCACGCCCGATGCCGGAAGCCATGACCCCGGCCGCCTCGCCACCGGCACGGCATGGCGGCGGGCCGATGAGCTGGATGCGCCCGCTGGAGGCGCTTGCGGCGCTGCTGATGGCGGCCATCACCGTGCTCCTGCTCGCCGGGGTCCTGTCGCGCTACGTGTTTGCCAGACCCGTGATCTGGATGGACGAGGTGGTGTCCACCGCCTTCATCTGGCTCAGCATGCTGGGCGCCATCCTGGCGGTCCATCGCAACGACCACCTCCGCCTGGCCTTGTTCGTCGACCGGCTGCCGGCGGGCGCGCGGGCGCAGGTCCAGGCACTGGGGTTCGTGGCCATGGCCGCGATGCTGGTGGCGCTGCTGCCGCCGGCGTGGCACTACGTCGAGGATGAATGGTTCATCCGCACGCCGGCGCTGGAAATCCCGAACGCCTTCCGCGTCGCGGCGCTGGCGCTGGGCTTCGCCGGCATGCTGGTGCTGCTGGTGCTGCAGGCGCTGCGCAGCCTGCCGCCGCGCGTGCTGGTGGTGGCGGTGGTCGTGGTGGGTGCCGTGGCGGCGGGCTGCTGGTGGCTGTCGCCGATGCTCGTCAAGCTGGGAAGCGTCAATCTCGCGATCTTCCTTGTCGGCTTCGTGGCCGTCTGCCTGATGGCCGGCGTGCCGATCGCGTTCTGCTTCGGCATCGGCACCGTCTGCTTCCTGGCCTTCAGCACCCAGGTGCCGCTGCAGGTGGTGGTGGGTCGCATGGACGAAGGCATGTCGGCGCTGGTGCTGGTTTCGGTGCCGGTGTTCGTGCTGCTGGGCTGTGTGCTCGACCACACCGGCATGGGCAAGGCCATCGTCGACTTCCTGGCTTCATCGATCGGTCACGTGAAGGCGGGCATGTCCTACGTGCTGCTGGGATCGTTGTTCATCGTATCGGGCATCTCCGGCTCCAAGGTGTCGGACATGGCCACGGTCGCGCCCGCGCTCTTTCCGGAGATGAAGCGCCGGGGCCACCAGCCCGGCGAGATGGTCGCGCTGCTGGCCACCGGCGCTGCGATGGCCGACACGGTGCCGCCCAGCATCGTGCTCATCGTGCTGGGCGCGGTGGCCGGGGTGTCGATCGCAGGGCTTTTCAACGCCGGCTTCGTGATCGCCGGCGTGCTGCTGATGACGCTGGTGGCGCTGGCACGCTGGAAGGCCCGCCACGAGCGAACCGACGGCGCGCCGCGCGCTGGCGCCCGACGCGTCGGCCAGTTGCTGTTGATCGCGGCCCCCGCACTCGTGCTGCCATTCCTCATCCGCGGCGCCGTCGGCGAGGGCGTGGCCACGGCGACCGAAGTGTCGAGCGTCGCCGTCGCCTATGCGCTGCTGATCGGTCAGGTGATGTACGGCGGCATCGGCTGGAAGAGGCTTTACGGCATGCTGGTCGACACCGCGGCGCTGTCGGGTGCGGTGCTGCTGGTGCTGGGCGCGGCGTCGGCCATGGCCTGGGCCATCACGCAAAGCGGCGTGGTGCAGCACCTGTCGCAGATGCTGACCACGCTGCCTGGCGGCGCATGGGCCTTCATGGCCGTGAGCATCCTCGTCTTCCTGCTGCTGGGTTGCCTGCTCGAGGGCTTGCCGGCAGTGCTGCTGCTGGCGCCCATCATGTTCCCGATCGCCAGGCGGCTGGGCATTCATGACGTGCACTACGCGATGGTGGTGGTGTGCTCGATGAACGTGGGCCTGATGCTGCCACCCATCGGCGTGGGCTTCTACATCGCCTGCCGCATCGGCGAGGCCCGACCCGACGACGTGCTGCGCGCAATCTTCCCCTATCTGGCCGCGCTGCTGATCGGCGTAGGGGTGATTGCCGCGGTGCCCTGGCTGTCCACCGTGGCGCTTTGATGGAACTCATCGACCTTTACCGTGGCATGGCGCGCATCCGCGCGTTCGAGCTGGCCGCCGAAGCGGCCAGCGTGGGCGGCGTTGCCGCGCTGGGGCAGGCGATCGACCCACGCTCCAAGGTGCGTGGACCGCTGCACGTGTCCATCGGCCAGGAGGCCGTGGCTGTCGCGGTCTGTGCCCACCTGCAGCGGGCCGACCTGCTGACCAGCAGCCACCGGGGCCACGGCCATACGCTGGCCAAAGGCGGCGACATGCGCCGCATGATGGCCGAGTTGTACGGCCGGCGTGACGGCAGCAACGGCGGCAAGGGCGGCAGCATGCACATCGCCGACTTTTCGGTTGGGATGCTGGGCGCCAACGGCGTGGTGGCAGCCGGCCTGCCGATTGCCTGTGGCGCGGCGCAGGCGCTCAAGATCCTGCGCAGGCCTCAGATCGTGGCCTGTTTCTTTGGCGACGGCGCAGCCAACCGCGGTCCTTTCCTGGAGTCGCTGAACTGGGCTTGCGTGTATGGGCTGCCGGTGCTCTTCGTCTGTGAGGACAACCGCTGGTCGGCCACGAGCAAGACCGGGGCCTTGACCGGTGGGCCCGGCATCGCGGCCCGCGCGGAGGCGCTGGGGGTACCGGCCTTCACGGCGGACGGTAACGACGTCGCGGCCGTGCACGACCTCGCCGGCCGCCTGGTACACGAGGTGCGCGCTGGCGCCGGCCCGCGCCTGCTGCATGCAAAGACCTGGCGCGTACGCGGGCACTTGTCGGCCGACCGCCAGGGCTACCGCGACCCGGCCGACATCGAACGCGCCACGGCCGCCGACCCGCTGGCGCGCGCCAAGGCGCAGCTGCTCGCCGGCGGTACGCCCGCCGCGGAACTGGCCGCCATCGACGCTGCGGTGACCGACGAACTGGCGCAGGCCATGGCCTTCGCCGAAGCCTCGCCGCCGCCGGCTGCGGCCGAGGCCTACGAAGACGTGCAGACGATGGGAGCGGGGCCTTGGCGATGACGACGATGAGCTATGCCGAAGCCTCTGCCGCAGCCTTGCGCGAGGCGATGCGGCAGGACCCGCGGGTGGTGGTGCTGGGCGAGGACGTGGGCCGGGGCGGCATCTTCCAGCAGTACCTGGGCCTGCAGGCCGAGTTCGGCGCAGAGCGGGTCATCGACACACCGATCAGCGAGAGCGCCATTGCCGGCGGAGGCGTCGGCATGGCGCTGGCCGGGCTGCGGCCGGTGGTGGAACTTCGTGTCGTCGACTTCGCGCTGTGCGCGATGGACGAGATCGTCAACCAGGCGGCAAAGAATCGCTTCATGTTCGGCGGCCAGGGCCGCGTGCCGGTGGTGCTGCGCATGCCCATCGGCATGTGGACGCACTCGGCCGCGCAGCACTCGCAGAGCCTGGAAGCCTGGTTCGCGCACCTGCCCGGTGTGACGGTGATGTGCCCGTCGACCCCACAAGACAACCACGTGCTGCTGGCACAGGCACTGCGGGGCGAGGACCCCGTGATCTACATGGAGCACAAGGAGTTGTGGGGCGTTCGCGGGCCGGTGGATCCGGCTGACGCAATGCCCGCAGGACATGCCAGGGTGTTGAGGCGGGGTGCCGACGTGGTGCTGGTGGCGTGGTCGGCGGCGGTGCCGCTGGCCGAGCGCGCGGCCACGGAGCTGGCCGCGCAGGGCATCGACGCCGGCGTGATCGACCTGAGGACGCTGTGGCCGTGGGACCGCGAGACCGTGCTGGCCGAAGCCGCGCATACCGGCCACCTGCTGGTGGTGCATGAATCGGTGCAGGTGGCCGGCTTTGGCGCCGAGGTGGCCGCCAGCGCTGCGCAGCACACCGGTTGCCGCGTGGGCCGCCTGGGTGCGCCGCGCATTCCCGTGGGTTATGCGGCAGCCCTGGAGGCCGAGGCGCGCATCGGCGTGCCGCAGATCGTCGCGGCGGCGCAGGCGCTGCGCAGTCCGAACCACAGGCAAACTCACGCATGACGACCTGCTGCGACAAGGGCGTCGATGCCCTGAGTGACACGCCGCGCACCCTGATGCTCTGGAACCGGTCAGACAGGCTGGGCGACATGAGGTGCGACTGAAATGGCTGCACCACAAGACGCATCACGCGTCGCCGTTGTCACCGGCGGGGCACGGGGGATCGGGCGGGCCATCGGCGAGTGGTTCCTGCGCGCCGGCTGGCGCGTGGCGCTGATCGACCGCGATGCCGCGACGCTGCTGCGCACGGCGGCCGAACTGGGAGCGCCTGGCCGTGTGTTGGCGCTTCAGACCGACGTCTCGCTGCCTGCACAGGTGGCACAGGCGGCCATCGCCGTCCCCGAGCGATTCGGCCGCGTCGACGCCCTGGTCAACAATGCCGGCGTTGCCGCCTTCAAACCGACGCTGGACACGACCTTCGAGGAATGGCGAGACGTCATGGCCACCAACCTGGACGGGGCGTTCCTGTGCACACAGGCCTTCGGAGCGCTGATGGTGCGACAGGGGCGGGGTGCGGTGGTCAACATCGCGTCGATCTCCGGGCTGCGCGCCAGCACGATGCGCGTGGCCTACGGCACCAGCAAGGCAGCGCTGATCCACCTGACGAAGCAGCATGCCGTGGAGCTGGGCAATGTCGGCGTGCGCGTCAACGCCGTCGCGCCCGGGCCGGTGGAGACCGAGATGGCGCGCTTGGTCCATACGGCCGCCATCCGCGCCGATTACCGCGACGCGATTCCTCTCGCGCGTTACGGCACGACCGAAGAGATGGCCGCCGTCGTGGGCTTTCTATGCAGCGACGCGGCGGCCTACGTCAACGGGCAGGTCATTGCCGTTGACGGGGGCTTCGACGCCGCAGGCATCGGCCTACCCACGCTGCGCCAGGCGTCATTGCCGGGCTGAGCGCACACCGGGCGGCACTGTCCCCCGTCCCCCGGCAGGGGTCAGGCCATACCGCCCAGCCCTGCTTGCGCATGGGCTCGGGCCGACGCCTGCGCTTCATCAGCGCACGTACAGCCCGCCATTCAGGTCGAGCGTCGCGCCGACGAAGAAGCCGCCGCGGTCCGATGCCAGCAGGGCCACGGCGGCGGCCATCTCCTCGGCTTCGGCGAAGCGGCCGATGGGTACGCGCGCTTCAATGGCGCTGACCTGTTCGGGCGACAGCCGGCCTTTGGCCGTGGCCGTGGGCCCGGGTGCGATGGCGTTGACCGTGACGCCGTGGGGCGCCAGCAGCTGGGCGAAATATTTGGTCAGCATGATGGCGCCGGCCTTGGCGGCGGCATAGTGCGGCGCCGCCACCGTGCCGCCGTTCTGCCCGGCCAGGCTGGTGACGTTGACCATGCGCCCATGGCCCTGCGCCTGCAGCACGGGGCCGAAGACCTGGCAGCTGCTGAAGACGCTGCGCATGTTGACGGCCACCACGTCGTCGAACTCGGCCGCCGTGATGGCGGCCACCGGCGTGAGCGGCGCCCAGCCGGCGTTGTTGACGACGATGTCGATGCGGCCCCAGGCGGCCACCAGGCGGTCGCGTGCGGCCTCGAAGTGGTCGACGCGCCGCACGTCCAGCGTTAGCCCCAGCGCGTGCACGCCCAGTGTGGCGGCGGCCGCTGCGGCGGCATCGCCGTCCAGGTCGGCCAGCGCCACGCGGGCGCCGCCGGCGTGCAGCTCGCGAGCGATGGCCAGGCCGATGCCCCGGGCGGCACCGGTGACCAGGGCGTGGCGGCCGTCGAAGTCGAAGGCGGCGCGCATCACGGCCCCCAGCGCCGCGCCAGCGCCAGCTGCGCGCGATAGGCGGCTTCCAGCGGCTCGCCCGCCGCGTGGGTGAAGGAGCCGGCGCGCGCCCCGTGGTAGACCGCGGGCTGCGCCACGCCCGGCGGCAACTCGCCCTGGTCGCGCCAGGCGCGCGCGGCCTGGAGCAGGCGGCGGCGCGTGCGCGTGATCATGCGGTCGCTGGGGCCCAGGTGCTCGAAGCCGTGGTCGCTGATCGGGCCCATGCTCTCGGTCACGGCCTGGTCCTGCATCGTGATGTTGGCGATGCCGGTGTAGTGGCGGCCGGCACGCTGCGCC
>ERZ761607.4563-NODE-4563-length-12131-cov-65.426300_pt1 | contig 12131 bp, 6 predicted proteins | sample MGYA00511164_ERZ761607 | MGnify/ENA primary metagenome ERZ761607 (study PRJEB28899, sample SAMN02445080) | bioreactor sludge metagenome | biome: EBPR sludge | place: Australia: Brisbane, Thorneside Wastewater Treatment Plant | collected 2011-06-22 ...
TTGCCTGAGGTTCAGCCGGTTTGCACGCTGGCAACTGCGGTTTTTAGGTTCAAGGGGAGTCGTCGAAGAGCTGCAGTTCGTCGCCTCCGAGCATGCGGTGAACGTCGGCCTGCAGTTCCAGGGAGCGATCCAGCAAGCGCCCGAGTTCAACATAGGTTGTGTGGTGTGCCCGGCTCAGGCCGCCAGCGCCTTGAACAGCGCATCTCGCCCGTCCTGGTAGAACTCAATGTCCAGCTTGGTTGCCATGTCGTCCGACAGATCGAAGAGCTGCCGGCGGCAAGACACGGGCAAGAGCAGTGATTTGGCTCCCTTCTCGACAGCCGCTTCCGCGAGCGTGACCGCGTTGTGGATGGGTTCGATCGTCCCGCCCAGCGTCACCTCGCCGACGACAACCAGTCCACCACGGACCGACTTCTTCAGCAACGCGCTGGAGAGCGAAATCAGTGCGGCCACGCTCGTCTTGGCGCCGGACTTGGCGGCGTCGAAGCTCCGGAGCTGGACTGAGAACTCGTGCGATCGTGGATCGCGGTCACCGACGAGTTGTTGTGCCCTGGCATACAGGTTCTGCTCGGCACACCGGATCGATTCCTTGAAGGGGGCCGGCACCGGGTTGTTCAAGACCCGAACGCCGCCGCCAGGCCCCTCGGTGACTTCGAGCCTGAAGAGCCCAGGGTGCTCGTCCAGCCCGCCCGGGCTCAGGGTCCAGATCTGCCCGCACTCCAAGGGCTCATCGCCGATGCCGCCTTGGCTCTGCAACTCGGGCGTGGAGACGAACTTCTCGACGCACTCCGCATCCATCGTGTAGCTGAAGTGCGTGTTCCTGAACTCGGCCGCACCGATCCGCTTCTGCTGTTCCTTCACGCGCCGGCGCACCTCCAACGCCAGGCGAACGGCCCACTCCAGGTCCTCCTCGCTTACCGGCGCCTGCATGCAGGGGTACAGCAGTTTAAGCAGTCCGCTGACTGTCTTGTTCACTGCGTTGGTGTCACGTCCCGAGAGCGCACCGCCCCAGTAGACCCGGCCTTGAAGTGACGAGACCCGGCTCTGGCTCCGCAGCTGGGTGAAGCACTCCGACAGAAAGTCACTGACCAGCCCGAAGTGATCGGTGAAGAGGCTGGGGTTGAGCTTGGGCACGTCCCAGCCTGGCAGGAAGCAATGGATTCGATCCATGAAAGCCGTGTCGTTGCGCATTTCGGACGGCAGCGGCCCGAAGAGGTGGCCGACGCGCTGCTGGTGCTCCACGTCGACATCGAAGTTGCCGACGAGCACGATGGAGCCGTCCGCGCGGATGCTCTCCTTGCCGCGGGAGAACTCGCCGCTCTCCATGTACCCTTTCATGATATTGACGCCGTCCTTCTGGTCGAAGGAGACCCCGGAGACTTCGTCGAAGCACACCACGTCGTACTGACACACCAGGCCCCGCTGGCCCGACGCGTTGTTGACAAACATGCGCGCCACGGTTGCCTTGCCGCCAGAGATCAAGTGCGCGTAGGGCGACACCTGCTGGAACAGGTGGGACTTTCCGGTCCCGCGGGGACCCAACTCCACGAGGTTGTAGTTGCGCTCGACGAACGGCACCATCCGCAGCAGCAACGCGTCCTTCGCTCGATCGGTCAGCGTCGCAGGCTCGAAGCCCACGCTGCACAGTAGCAGATCCTTCCACTCCGCCGTCGAGAAGTGTTCTCGGCCTTGGGCCAGGGTATCCAACACCTCACGTTTCGAGAGCTGAATGGCGCGAAGCGCATCCACCCCGAACGGGCGTCCGCCTTTTTCCTGGGCAATGGACGCGTCGTACCCCAGCGTCACCTCGGCATAGAAGCCGCCGGTCAACATGCGCTCGTTGTCCTTGACCATCTCCGGGGACACGCGGACATCGTTCAGACGCAGGCTGGGCAGCGTGGCAATGTACGAATCCGTCTTGGAGTCAAGGCGTGCCGTGACCAGGTCAATGATCTTGACCGAACCGGACTCGCGCGCCCGCGCCTTGAACAGCTCCTCCTCGCCGGCCTTGACGGTCCTTGACCCCAACTGCTTCTGAACGATGTCCAGGCCCTCCCCGATCTCGGCTTCATCGGTGGTGGCGCAATAGCGGCCCAGCAGGAACTCGACCACGTAGGTCGGCACCGGGAACTGGCGGCTGAACGTTCGCACCAGGTCTTTGCGCACGACATAGCCTTCAAAGGCCGATGTCGCCTTCCGGTCGAGATCGTCAAGTTGCATACCTGTCCTTCATTCTTTCGTTTGGCCGCTCGGCAATCGGCTACTCGCCGACCGTCGTGGTGGCCTTCTGGACGATTTCGCCATCGGCAGCGAGCACGACCACGAACACCACCGTCCCCAGGAGTTCATCGTCGGCAACCGCCAGACTGGCCTTGCCGTTCTGCAGCGGTTTGGGTGCCGCGACCGGGTTGGTGGCCACGGCCGCCTTCTTGCGGATGCCAACTGTCAGGCCTGAAGCCAGTGAGTCCACGACCACCGTGCACCGCAGGCCCTTCCAGGTGATCGACAGGATCGTCGCGGTGGCCGCGGTTTGCCCCGGCGTCGCAATGTCCAGGGTCACGACGGGCACGAGGCACTCCTGCAGGCTCAAACCGCCATGGGCGTATTCGCTGCCGGCCACAAAGCTGGAAGCGCCCGGCGCGTACGCGACCTGGACCTCCGCGCACCAGCTCCACCCAAACGTCAGCGCGCTGCCGTGCGCTGTGTCCTTCAGCACCGCGCACCGCCCCCAGCGGGTCTCCGTCTGATGTTTCGGCAGCTCCGACTTGGGCAGACCGCCTGGCATCAGGAGCCAGCCGTGGTCGGTCACGATGCGCAGCTTCTTCCAGCCAGCTTGCTGAAGCTCCACAACACGTTCGCTGACCTGCTGCAACTGGACGTCCATGTCGCGTGCCAGACGAATGCCGTGCGCGTGCCCATAGTGATCCAGGTCACCGGCCTCGGTCCAGGCGCAGCCTGCAGGGTCTCCGAGCTCATGGCTGTCCAACACCTGGATGCCCTGTTCAAGCAGCAACTTGCGGAAGCTGTGGCTGGAGAGTGGCCTGGAGTTGCTGGTGACTCGCGGCTGAAACTCGACGTCGGCCTTGGTGCCGCCGATCGAGCTGGCCACTGGCGAGCACCAGGCCTTGCCCGATGCCGTGACCGATGGCAGGCTTGTCCAGTAAGCATCGATGTGCGCGGTGCTCATGGACGCGAGCCGCGCTAGCAGTCGCTGGGCTGCGTCGTAGCGCAGGCCGTCGACGAAGATCGTGCAGGTGCCCGGTGCATTGGCATCCATCGATGGCGGCTGGGCCGTCAATCCACCGATGCTCTTCACGGCCTCTTGCAGGCGCTTGGCAGACTCCTCGGTCCAAGGGAGGTACAGCGCGCGAACGGCCGCGGACATGGCGTCGATGTCCGCCTTGGCCTGCACCGCGCCCAGCGCTGCAACGGCGGCGGCATCCACCTTCCAGCCCTCGTCCCTGTAACTCTTGGCCAGCAGGTCGGGTGCGCCTCCGGTAGGGAGCGTTGCGGTCCCGCTTGCCAACTCTGCAAGTGGGGCCAGAGCCTTGGCCAGTGGCGCGCTGCCCATGGTCGCCCAGAGCCACCCGCGGCGCAGGCCATGTTCCGCCTCGGCCTCCTGCACAGCAGTCCGGGCTTGGTCCGCCGTCATTGCGCCCATCGCCGCCAGGCGGTATCGCAAGCTGGCCTCTTTGCTCTCGTTCACCTGTGGATAGCCGGACAAACGATTCCGGTCATCGAACAGATCCAGCTGGGGCGGCTGACCTTGGCCAGCACGCCGTACACGTTCGGGAAGCTGCTGAAAGAGTCCCGGTAGATCTCGGCCACAGCGGACCACTTGCCTTCGCCCTTGGCCAGCTTCTCGGCCGCAGCCAGTACGCCGTCGGTCGCGGGGTCGAACCCAAAGTCAGCCTTGCAGCGCGATGTGAACACGCCCCATCGCACGGGCCCCCACCGCGCAACCGCTGCGGCCGGCTCGTTCAGCCACACCAGCACGTCTCGAGTGGGGTTGGGCGCGAACAGGCTGTGCAGCCACTCCGCATTGACATGCCGGGTTGTCAGCTCGTTGAGCTTCCGGTCCAGGAGGACGCCTGCCACAAGCGCCTGACCGAGGGCTTCTTTCGTGGCGCGGTCCTGTGAGACGTTCAGGCCAAGGCCGCCGTTCTTCGAGCTCAGGAAAGCGTTCACGGTCCAGTCCTTGCCGTTCGACTGGCTCCAGAAGACACCCCGGTACTGAAGTTCCGCCAGCGGTTGCAGTGCGCGCGGGCAGGACTCGATGGCGCGCAGGTTCACGCGGCTCACCATCGGCAGGTAGACCACATACGGTCCGGCTCCGGGCTCGATACCGGGCACCAAGCCGGCGAGTGCGCACTTGATCCAAATGGAAGGGCCTTGCGCCGCTGCAGGGACGTACTCACCCAGACTCACGAGACCTGCCAGCCGCTGGCGCAGCAAGGCGATGACCGGCAACCATTCGCCGACCGCATCCGGCCAAAGCACGGCAGCCGGCTTGACTTGCACAGATGCGTTGACGCGGCTGGACTCGACCAGTTGCTCGACGAGCGCATCCAGTAGGGTCATCTGCTCATTCACGGCACGCTCCTTTCGTCAACACAGCATGCCCTGACGGCTCAAGGTGTAGCGCACAGGCTTCTTCAGCTTCTCCACCGCACCGGTCTCGCAGGCCCGCTTGAGCCAGACCTTGACTTGTCCCTTCTCGAGGTGCAAGGCCGCCGCGAGGTCTTCCTCCGTCAGCGGCCCGCGGGCGAACACGGTGGGCAGCCGGGACGCAAATTCAGCGAACAGGTCCAAGCTGGCGTCGTGCCCGTTTGCGCTGGTCGGATCCAGGGCTGCAGCGGGCTCGGGGTCGGCTTGCGGTGCAGCGACCGGCTCGACTTGCGGAAGACCCGCAGCCGCTGGCTCGATCAGGGGCGCCGAGTCCGCCGAGACCGCGTAGTCAACTGCCGGCTCATTCGCCAACGGCAGGCTTGTCTGACTTGTCGGCGAATCGACTTCAGCCGCGGAAGCCGCAGCGGCGGACATTTCGAAGAAGTCGACGAGTGAGTCGCGGCTGGCATCCTCCGCCGTGAAAGGCCGTCCACCCTGCGCAATCAAGGCTGCGTTGCCAGCGCCTTCTCCCGGCGAGCGCACGTACATCGGTACCCAGCCATGCTGCAGGTTCTCGACCGCTCCTTCCCAGGTTCCGCCGGTGCGCAGGGCGGAGTCGATTACAAGAGCCTGATCGGCCAAGGCATAGATGTAGCGGTTGCGTCCCATTGCATTGCCCGCATTGAAGCCGGCCTCGGGGTAGAAGGGCGACACCAACACGAGCCTGCCCTCCAGGATTCCGATGCGGTTCTGCCGGTTGACGCTGGTCTTCAGCAGGTCTGCCGCCAGCACGCCGATGCAGCATCCGCCGGCCTCCGTCGCGCCCTGCATCGCAACAGCATCGACGCCTCGCGCGCCACCCGACACCACGGCCATGCCGACCCTCGCGCACCGGCCGGCGACATCGCGCGTGAACTCCAGAGCGGCTTCGCTGGCGTCGCGTGACCCGATGATGGCCAGACCGCCCCCCTCCAGCAGTGCCTTGTCGCCAGCACCGTAGAGCAGGGGAGGTGCACCGTGCTTCAACCGCTGCTTCAGGCGCCTGGGGAAGGCGGGGTCGCCACGCGAAATCACCCAAAGTCCGCCCCGAGACCAACGCTCCAGCGCCAGCGCCATGGCGGTTCCGCGTCCCAGCAGGAACTCCAGACGCTTGCGCTCCAGCTTGGCCTCGTGGGCGGACGCCAGTTGATCGGCTGCGCCCGGCCCCATCAGATCGGAAGGGCGCAGTTTGCGGCCGTTCAGCCACTTGGCCAACTCGCCGTACTCGCGCGGTGACAACGGTGCATGGGGCTCTTGCTTCTCGCCGCCAAATCGCCCGCACAGCAGCAACACCACTTCGGTGTCGGCGCTCAGTGCTTCTTGGGTCATCGAAAGATCCTTCACTTCGCGGCCGTGGTGGCCAGCGCGAACGGGGAGACTGCGCCTGCTCCCGCCTGCTTCAACAGTGCGGCTGCCAGCGTCAGCGTCCAGGCAGAGTCGACCACGTCATCCACCAACAGCACGGGCCCATCGACGTCCGCCCCGTCCTGTATGACAAAGGCGCCGTCCAGGTTGTGGCACTGGTGGAAGCGGTTCTCCATGTGCTTCTGCGGTTCCGTCTCTCTGCTCTTCTCGATGACCGCACGGAAGGGCACGCCCAGCGCTGCAGCCAGGCGCCGCGCAAAGTCGGGCACCAGATCGGGATGGCGACGCGATGGGATGCTCGTCACCCACGCGACTCCTCCCGCTTGGGGCCAGCGATGCCGTAGCAGGTCTACAGTGGCTGCAACCAGCTCGTCATCGAATCGGCCCGCCTCTTTCCCGCGGGTCACCAGGGCACCCCAGACCGGCTCACCCCAGCGCGAGAGAACCCGACCCTCTTCGCCACGCAACGCGAGCGGAATGTTGGCCTTGTTCCAGCCAAAGGCCGCCACGTAGTGGACCAATGCACCTAGGTCCCACTGCTTCTTCAGCTCCAGCAGCATCTCGCTGTGCCGAATGAACTGCTGGGCAGCGATCAGCGTCTGGCGCTCCACCGTTGCCGGCAGCACTGGCCGGCCCAGGCACACCGCGCAGCGCCCGCATGCTGCCGCATGGGTATCGTCCAGGGTTTCGGCCAGGAACTGCATCGAGCAGCGCTCGTTGACAAGGTACGCCTGCATCTGCGCCCACTCGGCCTCGCGCTGGCGTGTCAGGTGCCGAATGCGCTCGCGGTCCATGGCGAACGGGTGCGGCGTGCGAGCCCACTTGCCGTCGACCCGCAGCACCGGTGACAGCGGCTCCACCACCAGCAGCTTGAGAACCTTCTCGATCTGCGAGGGCCGCAGGTTCACGGCACGCTCGATCTCGCGCACGTTCAGGCCGTCGTCTGCCGCCTCCAGCGCCCGCAGGATGCGGTCCACCTGCCACTGCGGTGGAAAGGCCGTGTCCCGGAAGTACTCGTTGATGTCGGCCTCTTCCTCGCCGGACATCAACACACCGTAAGCTTTGGCGATGGCCCGGCCCGCGCGGCCCACCTGCTGGTAGTAGGCCACCACGTTCCCGGGCGTCTGGAAGTGGATGACGAAGGTCAGGTCGGGCTTGTCGTAGCCCATGCCAAGTGCCGTGGTGGCCACCAAGCACTTCAGCTGGTTGGCCAGCAAGGCTTGTTCCAGCGCCTGACGCTCTGCGTCGTCCTTGCCTGCGTGATAGGCCCTGGCATCAATGCCGCGGCTTTGCAGCCACTGCGCCACGCGGTCAGCGTCCCGGGTGGTCAGCGTGTAAACGATGCCGCTGCCCGGAATCTGAGGAATCCGGTCCGCCAGCCACGCCAAGCGTTCGGCCGGGCCGGGCAGGCGCATCGCTTGAAGGGCCAGGCTGTTCCGCATCAGCGGGCCGCGTTGCACCTGAACACCGTCGCCCAGCTGGCTGGCCACATCGCGCTCCACCCGATGGTTCGCCGTGGCCGTGGTGGCCAGCACCGCGATATTGCGGGGCAGCCTTGCCAGCACCTGGCCAATGCGTCGGTAGTCGGGCCGGAAGTCGTGTCCCCAATCAGAGATGCAATGCGCCTCGTCGATGACCAGCAGGCCGATGCGCGCGGCGATGGGCAGCAGCGTATTCGCGACAAAGTCGTCGTTGGCCAGACGTTCAGGCGAAATCAGCAGCAGATCCACCTCGTCAGCCAGAAGACTCTGCCGAACCGCAGCCCAATTGGGTTGATTCGTCGAATTGATCGTCAGCGCGCGCAGCTGCAGGCGCTGCGCCGCTTCGATCTGGTTGCGCATCAGCGCCAGCAACGGCGAGATGATCAGCGTCACCCCGTGTCCTTGTGCGCGCATCAGCTTGGCCGAGACGAAATAGACCATGCTCTTGCCCCAGCCCGTGCGCTGAACACAGAGCACCTTGCCCCGTTGGTTGACGATGTGATCGATGGCTTCCCACTGGCCATCGCGGAACTCGGCTCCCGCGTGGCCCATGGCGACACGCAGGTGTTGCTGAGCAGCGGCGCGGTTGATCATGGCTTGTCGGCCTCAGCCGGTGCGGCAGCAGGCAGCGAGACGCGGACAAAGTCGTCCGTGGCCTCGAAAACGGCATCCCGGCCCGTGAAGTCGCGCGTCAGCGGCACGATCTTCCTCCGCACGCCCATGCCGCGCTGCTCGACGTAGCCATAGTCGCGCATCACTTCCATGATGACCGGGTTGCGTGCCGAGCGTTGCCCAGCCAGCATCTTCTCGACCGTCATCGAGTTCTGCAGCGCTCCCGGGCTCGTGACTTCCAGCCGGTCGGCGTAGTTGACGATCTCCACTTCCACCGGGCGCGTCCAATCGCGGTGAACCAGTGCGTTCACCATCGCTTCACGCACGGCTTCAGCGGCGAAGCGCAGTCCGATACGACGCCTCAATCCATCCTGCAATGCATCCGAGTGCACCTCGACGAAAGGCCTCATACGGCTGGACAAGCGTTCGATCAGCCCGTCGTCAACGGACGGCTGGCGGTGATCTCCGGTCCACAGTGCGACCAACGGGCCATCGATCACGCTGTCGTCCTGAGCCTGATAGCTCATGTCGATGCCGCCGAAAGACATCCACCGCACCCCTGTGTATCGCATCTTCTGGCGCGGGCTGTGACCGAACAGCGCCAACCCGGCGATCGAACAGACTGGCTCCTCGTCGTCGCGTGCCACCATGAGTCCGAGCCCGACAAGGCGCTGATGCCAGGCGCCGTCATCCGCGGGCGCTGTGTGATCTCCCACCACACGCAAGAGATAGTCCTCCAGGCGGCTGCGGTCCAGGTCGTTGAGCGCCGTGCCTGACACCGGCAGCAGTTCGGCATGAAGCATCCCGCCACTTTCGAACAGCCGTGCGAGTTGCTCTCGTGACGCCCGGCGGGACGTGCTGCCCACGCGCACGTAGACCTCCTCCCGGTCGTTGTGCCGAACCGCATAAGGCTTCGCGCTGCCTTCGGTGAGCGTGACCACCGCGACTCGCTTTCCATCGGCCAGGGTCACGACCTCGAAGTACGGCAGGATCATCGGGTGCACATACCGGCCGAAGACGGTATCCATTACCCAGTGCTCCAGATCGTTCCGCTGGATGCCGCTGATGCTGCCGTCGTCCTCCACGCCCAGCAGGACCTTGCCACCCTTCAGGTTGGCCAGGGCAACGATCTCCTTGGCCAGCTGGTCGGGACGCAGGTCATCCCGCTTGAACTCGACACCCGAGTTCTCGCCGTTCGCGATCAACTGCAGCAAGTCACTCTTGAGCATGGCCACTCCAAGTGCGCTTTCGCGCTGGAATCAAAATTCATACTTCGCCTTGCGCTGCATGAATGCATCGCGGCCACCTTCCAGGATGGTGGCAACACTGTCTCGAATCGCCGGAACGTCGATCGAGCCCTGGGCATCCGCTGCGAGGCTGCCATGGGCATCCGTTGCGGTGAACACGCCAATCCACTCGGCGTCGCCGAACACGGGAATGTTGGCGTTGTGCGTGGCGAAGATGAACTGGCGCTGCGTCTTGGCCTTGCGAAGCTCGCGCACGATGCGCTCGGCGATGAAGGCGTTGTCGAGGTTGTCTTCGGGCTGGTCCATCACCAGCGGGTCGCGGTTGTCCAATAGCAGCAGGTGAAGGATCGCCGTGCACTGTTGACCCGTGGAGAGGCGTTCCAGTGACCTGTAGACAGGCGGTCCTTCTCCAGCGTTCACGTTCAGCTCGATCTTCACGCTGTGGTCGAGCTCCAGCGACTCCAGCGCCATCAGCTTCGAGCGCGGCAACTTGCTCAGGGCCTCGGCGACCACGGGCGTGAGGTTCCATTCCAGCGCCAGCATCTCCTTGCCTTCCCGGATGCTCTGAGCCAGCTGAATCGTCGAGAACTGCCCGCGCTCCTCGATCCATGCCAGCCGCCTCTCGCCAACGCCTTCGAGCTTGCAGTCCTTCAAAAACTCCAGTAGCGGTTTCCGATCGCCCTGCGGTTCGATGTCCACCTTCAGGCGGCCCTCTAGCTGGCGGTTCAGCTTCTTTGCAGCGGACTGCAGAGCCTGAAGACGCACGTGTCGCCGATCGGACAGCTCGGCCAGGAGGTTCCTCCGCTCCTGCTGCAGGCTGTCGGTGAGCTGCTTGAAGGTGGCCATCCTCGACTGCAGCGGGCGGATGCGTTCGATCTCCTGTTGCAGCTTCTGGTACTCCACGCCGATCTGCTGACCCGTGCGCCCCGCCGCTGAGGGCAGGCCGCGCAGAGCGCCATCGATCTCGGCCTGCGCTGCCGCCTGCGCCGCCTGCCACGCTTGGCGGGCGGCTTGCATGTCAGCCGTACCCTGGTTGAGCAGCCCTTGTCCCTGCGCGATCAACGCGGCCATGGACTGCCGGAGCCCCTCGAGCACCTTCCGCATCACCACCAGTTGCGTGGCGTGGGGCAACCCTTCCAGGGCCTTGTCGCTGATGAAGGTGGTGTCGGGCAGCGCGTCTTGAAGGGTGGCCAGCGCGGCCTGAAGTCCCTTCAGTTCCTCCTGAGCACGGACATCGATCTGGCGCTCGCGTTCCAGCAGCGGAACGCGCGCTAGCTTGTCCTTCAGGCCCAGCGCCTCGTAGCTCTGCAATTGCTCTTGTAGTTTCGGCAGCCGGTTCACTTGCTCGTGCAGCGTGTCGGCATCGTCGAAAGCCTTGGTGAGTTTCTCGGCGTTGTCTCGCAGCCGCTTCTGCACCTGGTCCAGTTGAGCCTTGCCGTCCTGGTCTTGCGGCAGGAACTTCTCCAGCAGCCGCAGGCGGCTCCCTTCGTCCTGGGCCAGCTCGTAGATCTCGTTCTGGCCGTAAATGTCCAGATCGGGCAGCAGGTCACGTGGCAGCAACGTGGAGACCTGGCCTTCAGCATCGCGCACGATCGGGGCTTCGCCAACCTTGCGGGTGACCGTGTGGCGCTTGCCATGCTGCGCGAACGAGGTGAGTTGCACCTCCACCCGGCCCAGGTCCTTGCCCAGGTTCTCCTTGATGATCTCGTTGTGCTGCTTGCGGGCCTGCATGCCCTTGGGCAGCACGTCCAGAGCGAACCGCAGGCATTCGATCAAGGTCGACTTGCCCGTCCCGCGCCCGCCGATCACCGTGTCCAGGTGGCCGGACAGCACCGCTTCCATGCCGTCGAGGTAGCCCCCGCTGACCTTGACGCTGTGGATCGCACTGGGCTTGTCGTCGGGTTGCTCGGAGTTCAGGCGCACGCGCGACTCCGGGTCGAGAAACGCGACCTTGAACGCGGCGAACGTCGGTCGCGTCATCTTGATCCAGCACGTGGCGCCCGGGTCCGCCAGGTCTTCGGGAACGGCGACGTCGCGGGCGTTGATGACTGCAACCGGGCGGCCCCGCTTCCAGTTCGGGTCCTTGTCCAGAACGATGTTCTTGAACTCCGGTGGCAGGTCTCCCACGGCCCCCGGGATCTGGATGGCTCGAAGCCGTTCAGCGTCGACCCAGTTGTGCATCGACTTGCGCACGAGGATGCCGTTCTCCAGCGTCGCGTGCACGGCGTACCAGAACCCACCGAGCGACGCCACTTCGCGCGCGATCTCGTGGCAGCCCTTGCTGGACGGCCAAACGGTCTTGTCCGGATTGGTCAGCCCCAGTGCGCCCAGGTAGCGGTTCAGCTCATCCCGGCTGGTGGACTCCGGGAACAGGCACACCATGTGGAATTTCTCGGTGCATGCGATCTCGAAGCCCGGGAAGACGACGATGCCCGATGCCTGCAAGGTGCTGCGCAACGCGTCGATCCGGTCGATGCCGCCGTGGTCGGCGATGCCGACGACTTCGATCCCGTGTTGCGCGCACTGCGCCGCCACGGCTGTGTTGTAGGCCTGTTCGTCTAGCCCATGCGACGCCCCGCGATAGTTCGCGCTGTAGCCGAAGGTGTTGACCTGCAACGCGCACTTCCAGAAGCGCGCGAACGTCGGTTGCTGTAAGGTCATTTCTCCCCCTTCGCCGCGCTGGCAGCACGCTTCTCGGCCAGCGTCAGATGGTGGTCGTTGATTCGGTCGCCCTTGAACACCTTGAACCAGGGCGCGCTTTCCACGTCTTTGCCGCGGT
>ERZ761607.4566-NODE-4566-length-12128-cov-4.402385_pt1 | contig 12128 bp, 14 predicted proteins | sample MGYA00511164_ERZ761607 | MGnify/ENA primary metagenome ERZ761607 (study PRJEB28899, sample SAMN02445080) | bioreactor sludge metagenome | biome: EBPR sludge | place: Australia: Brisbane, Thorneside Wastewater Treatment Plant | collected 2011-06-22 ...
CCATGAGGAATTCGCCGCAGTTGGTCTGGATGCCGCGCAGCTCGTCGAGCTCGGCGTCGAAGCCGGCGGCGATCACGCCGCCGTCGCGCAGCAGCACCGCGGGCTCGGCGGCGACAGCCGCCAGCGGTGCCGCCACCTCGTCGGGCGGCTGCAGCGCGTCGAGCAGCCGGTCCAGCAGCGGCGTGCCGCCGGGCACTGTCGCTCGCAGGGCCGGCAGCCGGCGCAGCGTCTCGCGCAAACCGGCCAGCTCGCGCGGCCTGGCCTGGCGCAGCGCGATGCGCGCGGTGGTGCGCTCGACGTCGCTGACCTGGCGCAGCGCCTCGCGCAGCGCCTCGAACCCGCCGCCGACGAGCGCCGCGATCACCTCGTGCCGCTCGCTGGCCACGCCGCGTTCGCGGGGCGGGTGTGTCAGCCAGTGGCGCAGCATCCGGCTGCCCATGCCCGTGCGGCAGGTGTCCAGCAGCGACAGCAGCGTCGGGGCGTCCTCGCCCCGCAAGGTCTGGACGAGCTCGAGGTTGCGGTGCGTGGCCGGGGGCAGCTCGAGCAGCTCGCTGGCCTTCTCGACCGTCAGGCTCTGCACGTGGGCCAGCGCCCTACCCTGCGTGTGCTCGGCAAAACTCAGCAGGGCCGCCGCCGCCGCGTGGCCGACCGAGAGGTGCTGCGCATCGAAGCCGGCGAGCGACTGCACGCCCAGCTGCGCGCACAGCTTGCGCTCGCCCAAGGCCGCGTCGAACTGCCAGGCCGGGCGTGCCGTGCGGACCGCGCGGGCCGCCTGCGCAGCCGGCGGCAGCTCCGCACCGTCGTGCAGCAGCTCGGCCGGATCCAGCCGGGCCAGCCAGGCGGCCAGCTCGTGTTCGCCGCACTCGGTGATGCCCAGCGTGCCGCTGGCCACGCCCAGCCAGGCCAGCCCGAAAGTCGCGCGCTGGCGATGCAGGGCGACGAGCAGCGTGTCCGCCCGGTCGGCGAGCAGCTCGCTGTCGGTGACCGTTCCCGGCGTGACCACGCGCAGCACCTTGCGTTCCACCGGGCCCTTGGCCGTCGACACATCGCCCACCTGCTCGGCCACCGCCACCGACTCGCCGAGCTTGAGCAGCCGCGAGAGATAGGACTCCACCGCGTGCACCGGCACGCCGGCCATGACGACCGGCTCGCCGGCGCTGACGCCCCGGGTGGTCAGCGTGATGTCCAGCAGCCGGTGCGCCCGGCGCGCATCGTCGTAGAACAGCTCGTAGAAGTCGCCCATCCGGTAGAAGACGAGGGTGTCCGGATGCTCGGCCTTGATGCGCAGGTATTGCTGCATCATGGGCGTATGGGCCGAGAAGTCGCCTTGCAGCAGTGCGGCGGTGGTGATCGGGGCGGTCATGTCGGCCGGGATGGTAGGTCAGGACGCCGGGGGCTGCGGCAGTGCCGCGGCCGAGCCGGCGCTCGATGGGCGCGGGGATTGAGCAAGAGCGCTGGGCGAGGACCCGCTCCAGACTGGGTACGGTCACTCAGGCTTGTTGCCCGAGCGGCGGCCTTCGCCACAAGCGGTCTCACGCGGGTCGGCAGTGCCGGTGAGCGCTTTGTGCCAGTAACCGGCCAGCCAGACACGGTGGGCGTGTCGGCGGCCGAACGACCGCTGCCACCAGCGGCGAACTGGTGCTACCGACCCACAGCAGTCATTTTGTGCATAGCCAAGCGGTCGCTGGGCCGAAGACCTCGACGCCCCAAAGCCAACTGACACTGGGAGGCCAGAGCCTGCTCCTGTCGCCGCGCGCGAATACGTGCCAGCTGTGCCTTCGTTTCCGGCAACGCCGATGCGGCCCGTCGTGGTCGCCGCTCTGCAAGGCTTCGAAGCAAAGTCAATCGGGGCTGGCTCGTCGTCCTGTTGGGCAATAGACGTTCTTGACCTCTTTGCCTCGCAGAAACCGCGACTCCTCCTCGGCAGTCGCGGCCCGCACCCCGACCCCCTGCACCCGATTACCGTACAGCGCTCGCAGTTCCTCTTGAACCTGCTGGGTGGGATCGAGCCCTTGGCCGAACACCTTGAACCAGCGACGCGGCCGGCCTTCGAAGCGGAAGTCGATGACCCAGGTGTTCGAGTTCCTGTAGAACGCCACCGCACGTCTCCTTGCAGCGTGTGCCGCCCTCAGATTGCCCGAGAGGGCCCGCCCCCCAGGGCATCGCAGACGCGGCGCAGACGCCTTTCTGCGTCGTCCGCGACCGTCTTCACGCCCGGCTTGCCGACCAGGCCGACCATGGTCTGCGGATCCAGGAAGCCGACCACGACGCGGCCGGGAACTTCCTGTCTGACGATCACGTTGCAGGGCAGCAGCAGACCGATGTCCGGCTCGGCCTGCAAGGCCTGGTGTGCCAGCGGCGGATTGCAGGCGCCCAGGATGCGGTAGGGCAGCATGTCGGCTCCCAGCTTTTCCTTCATCGCGCGCTGGACATCGACGTCGCTCAGCACGCCGAACCCCTCGGCCTTGAGAGCCGCCGTGGTCTTGGCCAGGGCGTCGTCGAAGGACAGTCCCGTGAGCGTGGTGGTGAATCCGTACATGTCAGACCTCTCGTGTCGTTGTGGCCGAATTGGCCGGGAAGACGGGGCCGACTGCCGCACCGACAGGTGCATGTCGCCAGTGTCGCGCAGCTGCGGTCGACGTGCACTTCTCGATACGGCACTGGGTATGTCGCAATCGGAGTATAGTGGTAAGTATCTGGTGACTTACCGAATGCGCAGACCAGCATGCAGACCCGCCTCCCCACCGAAGAGCGCCAGGCCGAGATCGTCGAAGCCGCCCTGCGTCTGGCGCGCGAATCGAGCCCGGCGCTGATCACCACGGCCGACATCGCCGCGGCGATCGGCGTTACCCAGGGTGCCGTGTTCAAGCACTTTCCCACCAAGGACGCGATCTGGCTGGCCGCCATGCGCTGGGTGCGCGAAGCCCTGCTGCGTAAGCTTCAATCCGCTACGGACGAAGCCACCACACCCCTGGACGCGCTGGCCGCGATGTTCCGGGCGCACGTCGAATTCGTCATCGCGCATCCGGGCGTGCCCAGGTTCATCTTCCACGAACTCCAGCAACCCGCCGACTCGGCGGCCAAGCTCGAGGTGCGTGGCGTGCTCCAGGGCTACCGCAAGCTGCTGCTCGGCCAACTGGCCGAATCGATCGACCAGCGACAGGTCAGCCCGGACCTGGACCCCGAAGCGGCCGCCACCAGCTTCATTGGCCTGATCCAGGGTCTGGTCATGCAATCGATGCTGACCGGCAAACCCGCGGCCATGCGCCAGCAGGCCGCCGCCATCTTCGCGCTCTATCGGCGCGGCCTCGGGGATGCGCGATGAAGACCTCATCGATCGGATCGCGCCGGATCGCGCTGACCGGGCTCGGCCTCCTGCTGGTCGCGGCCATGGCCTACGTGGTCATGCGGTCCGGGCCGTTGGCGCCGACACGTGTCACGATCGTACGGGCTGCCGAGGGCCAGATCACCCCGCAGCTGTTCGGCATCGGCACGGTCGAGGCCCGGCGCAACTACCTGATCGGGCCGACCGCGGCCGGGCGGGTGCGGTCGGTGGCCGTCGACGTTGGCGACACGGTCAAGGCCGGCCAGCTGCTGGCGGAGATGGACCCGGTGGACCTGGACGAACGCACCGCCGCGCTCGATGCCTCGGTGGCCCGCGCCGGCAGCGCCATGGCCGCCGCCGAGGCGCAGCGACGCGATGCCGAGGCCCGCAAGGACCTGGCGGCCGTCAATGCGCGCCGCTACGTGGAACTGGGCCGTCAGAACTTCATCAGTGCCGGTGTCGTCGAGGCCAAGCTGCAGGAGCAGGCGTCGGCCGACGCCCTCCTCGCGGCGGCCGACGCCAACCTGGTTGCAGCCCGGCAGGACCAGCAGCGCCTGGCAGCCGAACGAGCCGGCCTGCGCCAGCAGCGAGCGAATGTGCGCCTGCTGGCGCCGGCCGACGGCGTGGTCACCAGCCGCGATGCCGAGCCGGGCTCCACGGTCGTGGCCGGGCAGGCCGTGCTGCGCGTGATCGAGCCTTCGTCGCTGTGGGTCAAGGTGCGGTTGGACCAGGCGCGCTCGGGCGGCTTGGCCGTGGGTCTGCCTGCCCAGATCGTGCTGCGTTCGAACCCGGGCCGCCCCCTCCCGGGCAGGGTCGCCCGTGTCGAGGCGCTCAGCGACAGCGTGACCGAGGAGCGCGTGGCGCAGATCGGCTTCGACCAGGTGCCCGCCGGCCTGTCGGTGGGTGAACTGGCGGAGGTGACCTTGTCGCTGCCGGCGGCCACCCAGGCGGTGCTGCTTCCCAATGCCGCCATCAGGCGACGCCAGGCGCAGACCGGGATCTGGGCGATCGACGCAGGCACATTGCGATTTGTGCCGGTGCGCATCGGCCAGACGAGCCTGGCCGGCCAGGTCCAGGTGCTTGACGGCGTCAAGCCCGGCATGACCGTCGTAGTGCACAGCGAGAAGGAGCTCGGCGAGCGCAGCCGCATCACCGTGGTCGATACCCTCGCGGGGCGACAGCCGTGATCAGCCTGGCCGGCAGGGACATCCTGCATTCCTGGAGCAAGTTCGTGCTGACCGGCATCGGCCTGGGCCTGCTGATCGGCGTAACCCTGACCATGGCGGGGGTGTACCGCGGCATGGTGGACGACGCGCGGGCGCTGCTCAACAACAGCGGCGCCGACCTTTGGGTGGTGCAGCAGGACACACAAGGCCCCTACGCCGAATCGTCGAACCTGCGCGACGACGGCGTGCGCAGCGTGCTCGGGCTGCCCGGCGTGGCGCGTGCCGCCAACGTGACCTACCTGACGATGCAGGTGCGGCGCGCCTCGGTCAGCGGCGCGGCGCCGGCGGGCAGCGCCAAGGACGACGTGCGCGCGATGGTGGTCGGCTTCGAGCCCGGCCAGCCGGGGGAGCCGGGCTACCTGGTGGCCGGCCGGCACATCACCCGCAGCCACTACGAAGCCGTGGCCGACGTGCGCACGGGCTTCACCCTGGGCGAACGCATCCGAATCCGCCGCCACGACTACACGGTGGTCGGGCTGACGCGGCGCATGGTGTCGTCGGGTGGCGACCCGATGGTCTTCATCCCACTGAAGGACGCTCAGGAAGCGCAGTTCCTGAAGGACAACGACGCCATCGTCAACGAGCGCGCCCGCACCGCGGCCAACCCGAGCCTGAACCGACCGGGCGTGCCGGGGCTGCTGGAGGCGATCCAGGCGTCGCAGGCCAACAACCGCAACGTCAACGCCATCCTCGTGCAGGTGCAGCCTGGCACCGACGCCGAGGCGGTGGCCGAACCGGTGCGGCGGTGGAAGCACCTGGAGGCGTTCACGCGCGAGCAGATGGAAGAGATCCTCGTGGCCAAGCTGATCGCCACGTCGGCCAGGCAGATCGGCATGTTCCTGGTGATCCTGGCCATCGTCAGCGCGGCCATCGTCGCCTTCATCATCTACACGATGACGCTGGGCAAGATCCGCGAGATCGCGGTGCTCAAGCTGATCGGCACGCGCAACCGCACCATCGCCGGCATGATCCTGCAGCAGGCGCTGGGCCTGGGACTGATCGGCTTCGTCGTCGGCAAGGTGGCGGCGACCTTCTGGGCACCCATCTTTCCGAAGTACGTGCTGCTGGAGCCGGGCGACGCGGTGCGCGGGCTGGTGGCTGTGGTGGTGATCTGCGCGCTGGCCAGCACGCTGGCGATCCGCGTCGCGCTGAAGGTCGATCCGGCGGCGGCAATCGGAGGCTGAGGTGGGCGAACTCGGCATCCGCATCGAGCACCTTCGCAAGCGCTACGGCGAGGGCGACACGGCCGTCGACGCGTTGAAGGACGTGAACATGACGGTGGCGCCCGGCGAGGTGGTGGGCCTGATCGGCCCATCCGGCTCGGGCAAGAGCACGTTGCTGAAGTGCCTGGGCGCGGTCATCGAGCCGACGGGTGGCCGGATGGTGCTGGGCGGCGAGGCCATCTACGACGATGGCTGGAAGATCCCCGACCTGCGCGCCCTGCGGCGCGACAGCATCGGCTTCGTGTTCCAGGCACCTTACCTGATCCCATTCCTCGACGTGACCGACAACGTGGCCCTGCTGCCGATGCTGGCGGGGCGACCGAACGCCGAGGCCCGGACGCGCGCCCGCGAACTGCTGAAGGCCCTGGACGTGGACCACCGTGCCGGCGCGCAGCCTTCGGAGCTGTCCGGCGGCGAGCAGCAGCGCGTGTCGATCGCGCGTGCGCTCGCCAATCAGCCGCCGGTGATCCTTGCCGACGAACCGACGGCACCGCTGGACAGCGAGCGCGCCTTGGCCGTGGTGCGCATCCTCAACCAGATGGCGGTGCAGTACCACACGGCAGTGATCGTGGTCACGCACGACGAGAAGATCATCCCGACCTTCAAGCGGCTTTATCACATTCGGGACGGACGCACGCACGAGGAACGCGGCGAAGGGCTCACCCTGTAGCGGCGTCTGCTGTTGCTCAACGAACGCAGAGCACCGAACGCCGCCGAAGTTCCCTACTTCCGCTTGCGAGAGCGCAACGACGTTTTATACCGGGCCGGGTATCGTGACGTTGTTGTCTCATCAACCAAGGAGCGAAACATGAAGAACCTTCGAATGGTCGTGTTGGCATCCCTCGTCGGATTCTCGACAGGCGTTGCGATGGCACAGCCCGGCGGCGGCAAGGGGCCGGGTGCAGGCCCGGGGCCGATGGGCGCGGGTCCGGCAGCGAGCGCACCCGGCATGGGCATGGGCCCCGGTGGAGGTCGCGGCGCAGCACGCTGGGGTTCGGACTACACCCCAGGCTGGTCACTCATGACGCAGCAGGAACGCAACGAACACCGCGAGCGCATGCGCTCGATGAAGACCTACGAGGAATGCAAGACCTATCAGGAGCAGCACCACGAACAGATGGCGGCGCGCGCGAAGGAGCGTGGCGGCAAGGCGCTGGCTCAGCCGCGGCGTGACGCGTGCAGCGGCCTGAAGAAGTAGGCAGAGACGCATGACCAGGAGAGCCCCAATGAAACGACGTTGGTTCAACGCTTCGCTGCTGGCCGTGATCGCGGGGACGCTCGTCGCCTGCGGCGGCGGTGATGATCCCGGCCCCGTGATGGCGGTTGACGCCACGGGCACCTCAACCTTCAGCGCAGGGAATCTGGCCGCCCAGCTGGCAACCTACCCGCTGGCGCCTCTGTCGCCCGCGGAAGCGGACAGCTTGGCGTTCATGCGGGAAGAGGAGCAACTGGCGCATGACGTGTATGCGGTGAGCGCCACGCTCTGGAACCCACCGGTCTTCGCGAACATCTCGGCCAGCGAGGCCACGCATTCGGCGGCAGTGAAGGCACTGCTCGACCGCAATCAGCTGCCCGACCCGCTGGCTGGCCTGCCGAACGGCAGCTTCAAGACGCCGGCGTTCCAGGCGCTCTACGATGCCCTGGTGGCCACGAGCCGCACGAGCCTGATCGAGGCGCTGAAGGTCGGTGTGCAGATCGAGGAGTTGGACATCCGCGACATCACGGCGCAGAAGGCCGGCATCGACAACGCCGACATCCTGATGGTCTACGACAACCTGCTGCGTGGCTCGCGCAATCACCTGCGAGCGTTCATGAAGGTCCTGACGCAGCAAGGCGGCACCTACGTGCCGCAATACATCAGCCAGGCCGAGTTCGATGCCATCGTGAACTCAGCTGTCGAGACAGGGCCCTGAACGCCCACCAGCCAAGAACCATGGCCGAACCTACCCACAAGTACCGCGACCTGACCCAGTCCATTTCTGCAGGGTTGTCGAACCTGCGTACCAGCACGCCCGAGGTCATGAAGGGTTTCAGCGACCTCGGGCGGGCAGCGACCGCTGACGGGGTGCTGGATGCGAAGACCAAGGAGCTCATCGCGCTGGCGCTGAGCGTCGCCGCAAGATGCGATCCCTGCATCGGCTTTCACGCCAAGGCCCTGGTGAAACTCGGTGCCACGCGCCAGGAGATCGACGAGACGCTTGGCGTCACCACCTACATGGGCGGTGGCCCATCGCTGATGTACGCCGCCAATGCCGTCGCTGCCTTCGATGAATTTTCAAAGACGACCACCGCAAAGACGGCGTAGCGTGGGTGTGCGGTTTCTGAGCCGTCGCCGAACTCGACGGTCGCTTCGATGATCGTCGAGGCGGGCGCAACGCTCGCAGGCATGCTGGCAATTCGTAAGCTGGCGCATCACGCGATCCTGCGGGGCCTGCGCGCCCCCCGACTGCCTCACGAGCTGGACCTCGGTCCGCCCGGCGTGGCAGCGGGAAGTGTTCGCGAGCAGCGCATCCCCGGCCCGCGCGGCAAGACGCTGGCCGGCTGGCTGCTGTTGCCGGCGGAACCACTCGAACGTCCGGTGCCGGCCGCGATGGTCATGCATGGCTGGGGAGCAAACGCCAGCATGATGTGGCCCGTGGTGCCGCCGCTCCATCAGGCTGGCTTTGCCGTTCTGTTGCTCGACGCGCGTTGCCACGGCCGCAGCGATGACGACTCGTTCAGCTCGATGCCCAGGTTCGCCGAAGACATCGCGGCCGGACTTGACTGGTTGAAGCGGCAGCCGGGTATAGCGGCGGATCGACTGGCAGTTCTGGGGCACTCGGTAGGCGCTGCCGCGGCGTTGTTGCACTGCGACGACGGGCGCTGCGTGATGTTGCCTGGCTCTTCGCACTGGATCCAGCAGGAGCAGCCGGCAAGGAGCGCCAGCGAACTGATCAGGCACTTCTCGGTTCATGCAGGCGATGCCCCGAAATCTGTCGGACGCCTGAGCTGAGGCGGCATCGCTGCCGGGTGTGGTCGAGCCGCCATGACGGATCGATCGATCCGTCCTGCGGGTGGGTTCAGCGACTGGCGCCAGCCTCGTACCAGCCCTTGCTCTGGTTCACGATGCGCACCACCCACAACATCACCGGAACCTCGATCAGCACACCGACCACGGTGGCGAGCGCGGCACCCGACTCGAAGCCGAACAGGCTGATCGCCGCGGCCACCGCCAGTTCGAAGAAGTTGCTCGCGCCGATCAGCGCCGAGGGACAGGCGACGCTGTGCGACTCGCCCAGCCGCCGGTTCAGCCAGTAGGCCAGCCCGGAGTTGAACAGCACCTGGATCAGGATCGGCACTGCCAGCATGGCGATCACGAGGGGCTGCTTCAGGATGGCCTCGCCCTGGAAGCCGAACAGCAGCACGAGCGTGGCCAGCAGCGCGCTGATGGACCAAGGCCCGATCTTCGCGATCGTCGCATCGAAGGCCGCCTGTCCCTTGGCCAGCAGCGCCTTGCGCCACAGCTGCGCGATCACCACCGGGATGACGATGTACAGGACCACCGAGGTGATCAGCGTGTCCCAGGGCACGGTGATCGACGACAGGCCGAGCAGCAAGGCGACGATCGGCGCGTAGGCGAACACCATGATGGTGTCGTTCAGTGCCACCTGGCTCAACGTGAAGACCGGGTGGCCGTTGGTGAGCCGGCTCCACACGAACACCATCGCGGTACATGGCGCGGCGGCCAGCAGGATCAGCCCCGCGATGTAGCTGTCGGCCTGGCCTGCCGGCAGGTAGGGCGCGAACACATGGCGGATGAAGATCCAGCCCAGCAGCGCCATCGAGAACGGCTTGACGGCCCAGTTGACCAGCAGCGTCACGCCGATGCCGCGCCAATGCTGCGTCACCTGGCTCAAGGCGCCGAAATCGACCCTCAGCAGCATCGGGATGATCATCACCCAGATCAGCAGACCGACCGGCAGGTTGACCTTGGCGATGTCCATCCGGCCGATGGCCTGGACCGGCCCGGGCAGCAGCTGGCCCAGGGCGATGCCGGCGACGATGCACAGGAACACCCAGACGGTGAGGTAGCGCTCGAAGACGCTCATCGGCGCGGGTGCCGCTGCTGCCACGGGCTGCGGGGTCGTGGTCGACATCGGGCTAACGGGTACCGATGTCGCGGACCTCGCGCTGGATCGCCATCTTGTCCAGCGACGCCAGCGGCAGCGCGAGCATCAGCTCGATGCGGCGCTTCAGCACCATGGCCGTGTCCCAGAACACCCTCGCCTTCTGCTCGTCCGTGCCCTCGAAGGCCGCCGGGTCGGCGACACCCCAGTGGGCGGTCATCGGCTGGCCCGGCCACACCGGACAGACCTCCCCCGCAGCCTTGTCACAGACGGTGAACACGAAATCGAGCTCGGGCGCGCCCGGGCGGGCGAACTCGCTCCAGTCCTTGCTTCTGCAGCCGTCGGTCGGCATGCGCAGCGTGTCCAGCGTCTTCAGCGCGTAAGGGTTGACCTCCGGCCCCGGGTGGCTGCCCGCCGAGTACGCCTGGAAGCGGCCCCGGCCCAGGCTGTTCAGGATGCCTTCGGCCATGATCGATCGTGCCGAGTTGTGCGTGCAGACGAAGAGAACCTTGTAGACCTTGTCGCTCATGGCGCGCCTCCTCAGGGGGATGTTCAGCAGGTGGGACCGGCAGCGGCGGGAGCCACGGGCGCCGCCTCGCAGGTGACGGCCTGGCAGCAGTGCGCCGACAGGTAGGCCAGCAGGTCGTTCAGCGTCTCGATGCCGGGCCGGCCGACCCGGTGACGGCCATCGCGCTCCGGCGTGAGCAGGCCGGCATGCAGCAACTCCTTGACCTGGAGCGACACCGTCGAAGGCGGCACGCCCAGGTCGCTGGCGATGCTGCCTGGCGTCATCCCGACGGGGCCCACGCCGACGATGGCCCGGTAGATGCGCAGGCGCAGGTCCTGCGCGAGGGCTGCCAACGCACGCACGGCGAGCTTCTCGTCCATCATCGTCACGTTCGCTGGTGCGTCTTGGCTGATGGGTGCGGCATCGCCGCCAGCGCGGTGGCCGCAGCCCCGTCGTCGACGAGCACGTCCTGCTTCCCTTGGCCTACCCTGGCCGTCGGCAGCGCCAGCGTGACGAGCCAGCAGACCACGCCAGGCCGCCCCATTGGTAGAGCAAGCCCGACATGAGCGTGCCGAAGAAGCGGCCCAGCGCGTTGGCGGCGTAGTAGAAGCCGACGTCCTCCGCAGCCTTCTCCGAACCCGCGTAGGCGAGCACGAGGTAGGAGTGCACCGAGGAGTTGATGGCGAACGCGAAACCGAACACGCCGAGCCCGGCGACGACCACCCATTCGAGATGCGGGACCTGCGCGAGCACCAGCGCGGCCAGGACGATGGGCACCAGGGCCAGCAAGGCCGACCACAGGCGGGCAGCCGGTACTTCGTTCGTCAGGCCGTCGTCGCTGCGGCGGATGATGGCCGGCGCCAGGGCCTGCACGACCCCGTAGCCGATCGTCCACGCGGCGACGAAGCCACTGACCATCGTGAAGGTCCAGCCCGAGGCGTACAGGAAGACGGGAACACCGACGACGAACCACACGTCGCGGGCACCGAACAGCGCGACACGGGCGGCGGCCAGCAAGTTGATGCCTCGGCTCTTGGCGAAGAGCTCGCGGGCCGACCTGGAGGCCTTGCTCTTGCCCATCAGCGGTGGCACGAAACCGGCGACGCCGAGGAAGACCAGCGTCAGCAGGCCGGCCATGATCCACAGCGCGACCTGGAAGCCGGCCGCCTGCAGCAGCAGCCCTCCCAGGAAGAAGCCGACGCCCTTCATCGCGTTCTTGCTGCCGGTGAAGAACGCGACCCACTTGAAGAGTCGCCCCGACGCGTCACCGGCAGTGGCCTTGATGGCCGATTTGCTGGCAGTCTTGGTGAGGTCCTTGGCGACGCCGCAGATGCCCTGCGCGATCACGACCCAGGCCACCGACATCGCCACGGTCCACGAGGGCGATAGCGCCGACAGCAGAAGGAAGCCGGTGACCTGCGTGGCCAGGCCCACCGTCAGCATGCGCTTGATGCCGTAGCGGGTGGCCAGCCAGCCGCCGACCAGATTGGCCACCACGCCCATGGCCTCGTACAGCAGGAACAGGAAGGCCAGCGTGAAGGGTGAGTAGCCGAGCCGGTAGAAGTGCAGCAGCACCAGCATGCGCAACGCGCCGTCGCTGAGCGTGAAGCCCCAGTAGGCGGCGGTGACGATGGCGTAGTGGCGGGTGCCGGCGTTCATCGCGCGTCAGAGGACTTGGCGCTGCAGGTGGCAGGCGAGGTCGACCATGCGGCAGGCGTAGCCCATTTCGTTGTCGTACCA
>ERZ761607.4573-NODE-4573-length-12112-cov-8.635233_pt1 | contig 12112 bp, 10 predicted proteins | sample MGYA00511164_ERZ761607 | MGnify/ENA primary metagenome ERZ761607 (study PRJEB28899, sample SAMN02445080) | bioreactor sludge metagenome | biome: EBPR sludge | place: Australia: Brisbane, Thorneside Wastewater Treatment Plant | collected 2011-06-22 ...
CCTACAGGTGGTTAAGGGGGTCGCTAACGCGGCCCTCCTAGCGGGTACCCCCTGAAGGGGGTTCATCCGGGTCAAAGTTGAGCTGATCCAACCGGCGATCTTCCTCTTCCTGACGACGAAGGTAATCGCGAACCACCGCTTCGTCTCGACCGACGGTCGAGACGAAGTAGCCTCGCGCCCAAAAATGCTGCCCGGTAAAATTGCGCCGACGCTCCCCATCCACCCGCGCCACATGAATCGCACTTTTGCCCTTGATAAACCCAATCACCTGCGATACCGCATACTTCGGCGGGATCGCGATCAGCATATGCACGTGATCCGGCAGCAAATGCCCTTCCTCAATCGCGCTCTCCTTCTGCCGAGCCAATGGATGGAACACTTCTCCCAAGTGCCGTCTCAGTTGCGCATACAGCCTCCGACGACGCTACTTCGGGATCAATACAACATGATATTTACACTCCCACAGGGAGTGGCTTAGGCTTTCTGGTCTGTCCATCAGGATTCTCCTCATCGTGTGCTTTGGCGGCTCACGGCGGGGAGTCTCCTGAGGGACTCCCGGAACTGTCAAACGGCTACTGTCACCCCGGCAGAGCCGGGGGTTTACCCAATGTAATTAAGCAGTCCAATCCAAGCCTCCTTCAAGCTTTATATATTATTATAAATCAATGGCTTGTAGATACCTGGAAATACCAAAGAGCCAAAATTTTCCCGATAACAACCCAAAATGGGAAAGTTTTTAACATCCATCACGATCAACTCAGGCTGGAATGGGCACAAATTGAGCTACCTCAACCCTCGTAAATGGGAAAGTTTGCCTTGCCGGAAAAATCTCGGGTTTGGGCTTACACCCCCTTAATCGATGCGCGGCACCGTCAGCCCCTGTCCGCTCATTGGGGAGCCGGCACCACCTCGTCATCGGATGCGCAGTTCTTCCGCGCCGGCGGGCGCGGTGAGGTCCGCAGTCACGCCAATCCGCACTACGGTCCAGTTCCCGGCGTAAAATTCTACACCCACCTTTCGGATCAGTTCGGGCCCTATCACACGCACGTCATCGCAGCGACTGCCCATGAAGCGCCGCACGTCTTGGACGGGCCGCTCTACCACGAAAGCAGTCTCGTCATTGACGAGCACTACACCGACACCGGCGGGTTCTCGGATCATCTTTTCGCCGCGTGTCGCCTGCTCGGCTTTCGCTACGCGCCGCTTATCCGCGATCTCAAGAAGAAACGCCTCTACACGATACCCGGCGTGATCGTACCACCGGAACTGGCGCCCTGGGTGGCTGGCCCCATTCATATGAAGGCCATCCATGATCACTGACCGGACATCCTACGCTTGGTGATGTCGATCAAAACCGGCACGGTGACGGCCTCGGTCATCCTGCGCAAGCTCGCCGCCTATCCCCGCCAGAACGGTTTGGCCCATGCGCTGCGTGAACTGGGCAAGCTCGAGCGCACCCTCTTCACGCTCGACTGGCTGCAGGACCCCGAGTTGCGTCGTCGCAGCCAGGTCGGACTCGACAAGGGCGAGCAGCAAAACGCGCTGCGACGGGCCGTGTTCTTCAACCGACTCGGGGAAATCCGGGACCGTTCCTATGAGAATCAGCGCTATCGAGCCAGCGGCCTCAATCTGCTGGTTGCCGCCATCGTCCTGTGGAACACCGTCTATCTGCAACGCGCCGTGGACTACCTGCGAACGCAAGGGATTGAACCCGGACCGACGGATCTCGCGCACTTGTCGCCACTGGGATGGGCACACATTCGCCTCACCGGTGATTACGACTGGGAAGTCGAGCCATCAATAGGGCCAGACTTGTTCAGGCCTTTGCGGACCCCGGACTTCGCCATGACGGCTTAGGGTGCGTTAAATTCCGTTTCGTGTCTTCCCCTCAGCACCAGCCGGCAGACCATCCTGCGGGTCAGGGATCACGCCTGATCCCGATGTCGCTTCACGTACCTTTGTTGGGATGGACCCATGTCATAACTCCATAGATCATCCTCAGTCACGGTCGCTTCGCAGATCCGGTTGAATCTGGTGATTACGGCGCTGAACCCATGCGTCGCGCACGAAAACATAGTCATCGAACGCATCGCGGCGAAACTGATCTATGGGCAGCAGGCGTGTTCGCACCTCGACTATCTCCAGCGCTTGCAATCCGCTGGCTGTACCGCTGTTCTGAATCTGGCCGATGGGCGACAGCGGCTGGTCGCCGACGATGCCAACCGCATCACGCACCGTGCTCGGACCAAGCAGCGGGAGCACCAGGTAGCGTGAGTCGCGCCAGCCCCAGATCGCCAGTGTCTGGCCGAAATCTTCGTCATCACGGCTGGGGATGCCGAAGTGGGACGCTGGGTCGAACACGCCGATGATGCCAACCGTCGTGTTGACGGCGAATCGACCTAGCGATCTCGTCGCATCGCCGGGCCGCCCCTGTAAGGCTTGGTTCACCACCGTTACCGGCATGCTCAGGTTGGCAAAGAAGCGAGATACGCCCACCTGGACAGGCTCAGGCGTGATCTCCTTGTACCCGACCGCCACGGGCCGCAGGACGAATTTGTCCGCAGCGTTGTTGAAGCTGTGCATCTTCCGGTTGAAACCCTCCCAAGGATCACGAACGAGTGCTTGGTCGTAGATCGCTTCTGCATCCAGATCAGCCCGGCTGGAGTCTTCGGTTTCGACGACATCACCAGCCTCGGCAACAGCCCCATCTTGGGAAAGAGGCATCGCAGGTGTTGGCGTTGGCAGTTCGTCGGGTTGGGAGACGGCCACTGCCGCAGGCGCGGGCTGTACCTCGGCCGCAGGGTACGCGACGGGGTGTTTGGTGGCATTGCTGGCGTACGCGGCGGTAGCCAATACGATTGCTGTGAGCAAAACGGCTTGGAAGGCTTTCATTCAAGTGCTCCGTCGAGGTACGGGCCGAAGTTCGGCGAAAGAGTGAGCAAGGCAACCTCTATGCTCCACGCCAACCTCTTACTGAACACTTACCTGCCAGCGGCAGCGGGAATAGCTGCGGCCCGTCATGCTCCCTGTTCCGGTGGATGGGCTGGGACATGGTCGGCCAGTGACCGCCGCGCCGGACGTTTGGCCTCGAAGCGTGCCTTTACCCACTGCACCCCGTCGTCCACATAGCTGTACACGACCGGAACGACCAGCAGGCTCAGCACCGTCGAGGTGATCAGGCCGCCGATCACGACGATGGCCATCGGCGCGCGGAAGGCAGGATCGCCGGACCAGCCCAAGGCGATAGGCGTCATGCCCGCGCCCATGGCGATCGTGGTCATGAGGATCGGCCGGGCTCGCTTGCGGCATGCGTCGATGATGGCGTCCGTGCGGCCAAGACCGTGTTCGCGACGTGCGATGATGATGTAGTCGACCAGCAGGATCGAGTTCTTTGTCGCGATCCCCATCAGCATGATCAAGCCGATCATGGACGGCATCGACAGGGCCGATCCCGTCAGGAACAGCGCCAGGACGGCCCCCGGCGCCGACAGCACCAGTGCGCTCAGGATCGTGCCGGGCTGCGCGAAGTCTTTGAGCAGCAACACCAGGACCATGTAGATGCAGAGGACGCCGGTCAGCATCGCGACGCCGAAACCGGTCGCCAGTTCTCCGAATTCTTCGGCGTCACCCAAGGCGCCGCGTTCGATGCCGGGCGGTAGCCGCTGCAGACTGGGCAGCGCCGATATCGCCTTCTCGACATTGCCCAAGGCCAAGCCGTTGAGCTGCACCTCGATGTTGATGTTGCGCTTGCGGTCATGCCGGGTGATCTCCGACGGACCGCTGCCCACCTCGAGCGTGGCGACGCTCTCCAGCGCCACCGGCCCGCGCGCGCCGGGGATGGGCAGGCGCTTGAGCGTCTCAATGTCCTGGCGCGCCGCATCGTTCAACCGCACCATGACGGGTACCTGCCGCTCGCTCAGGTTCAGCTTGGCCAGCTCCTGAGAGTAGTCACCCACCGTTGCGACGCGAAGTGTCTCGGCAATCGTCGAGGAGGTGACCCCCAGGTCCGCAGCGCGCGCGAAATCGGTCCGAACCGTCAGTTCGGGCCGCACCAGGCTGGCGGTGGAGGTCACGGCTCCAATGCCGGGAATGTTGCGCAGTTCGCGCTCGACCTGCAGTGCGTGGCGCTCAAGTACCCTGCTGTTCTCGCCTGCCAGAACCAGGACATAGTTGCTGGAGCCGCCCATCCCGACCGCAACGCGAACCCCTGGCAGCACGGCCAGCGACTCGCGTAGCTGCACCTCAATGTCCTGCCGCGTCAGCCCGCGGCGCTCGCTGCGAGGTGTCAGCTTCAGCGTGAGCACCGCCGTGCGCACATTCGATGTCGATGCGGCCGCATCGCCCGGGCCACCGCCACCGCTGCTGCCGCCGCCAATGGCCGTATAGGCCAAGCGCACATGCGGGTTCTGCACGAGCACGCGGCGAGCCTGTTCGGCCATGGCGACCGTGTCGGCCAGTTCGCTGCCGGGCGGCAAGGTGAGCGTCACCTCGGTTTGAGGGTCGTCGTCCGGCGGCATGAAGGTCGTGGGCAGCAGCGATGCAAGGCCCAGCCCGCCGACGAACAAGGCCGCAGCCGCCACGACGGTCGTCGCTCGGCGTTGCAGGCACCAGCGCGCCATGCACAGGTAGCTCGGCATCCAGGCCGGCTCCGGCGCACCCCGCTGTGTTGGCGCTTTCAGCAGGTAGGCCGCCATCATGGGCGTCAGCAGGCGCGCGACGACGAGCGAGAAGAACACCGAGATCGCTGCGGTCCAGCCGAACTGCACAAAGAACTTGCCGGGCACACCGCTCATGAACGCGGTGGGCAGGAACACGGCCATCAGCGTGAACGTGGTGGCGACCACGGCCAGTCCGATCTCGGCGGCGGCGTCCATCGATGCCTGGAAGGGTGTCTTGTCCATCAACAGATGGCGCTCGATGTTCTCGACCTCGACGATGGCATCGTCAACCAGCACCCCGATCACCAGCGACAGCGACAGCAGGGTGACGATGTTGAGCGTGAACCCCATCCAGTGCATGACCGCGAAGCTGGGGATCACCGACAGCGGCAGGGCCACCGCCGAGACAAAGGTCGCACGCCAGTCGCGCAGGAACAGGAACACCACCAGCACAGCGAGCGCAGCCCCTTCGTAGAAGAGGCCCATGGACACTTCGTAGTTCTCGGCCACCGGGTCGACGAAGTTGAAGGCCTCAGTGACTGTGATCTCCGGATGCTTGGTCCGCAACTGGGCCAGCGCGTGGCGCACGCCCTCCGCGACGTCAAGCTCGCTGGCGCCCTTCGCGCGCACGATCTCGAAGCCGACCACCGGCACGCCATCGAGGAAGGCCGCCGAGCGAGGCTCGGCCACCGAGTCTTTCACCGTCGCGACCTGGTCGAGCCGGAGCTTGCGCCCGTCGCCGAGCGCAAGCTCGATGGCCCCCATCTCCTCGGCGGTTTGCACCGTGGCCAGCGTGCGCACGGACTGCTCGGCGCCGCCGAAGTTGACGCGGCCGCCGGAGGCTTCCTGCTCCACCTGCTGCAATTGCCGCGAGATGTCGGCTGCCGTCGTGTGCAGCGCGAGCAGGTGATCGGGGTCGAGATCCACGCGCACTTCGCGACTGACGCCGCCCACGCGGTTGACGGCACCGACGCCGGGCACCGCCAGCAGCGTTCGCGCGGCCTCGTTGTCGACGAACCACGACAGCGCCTCGTCGTCCATGCGCGTGGAGGCGACGGTGTAGGTCAGGATCGGCGAATCCGCGATCTCCGCCTTCTTGATCACTGGATCGCGCAGACCGGCCGGCAGGTCGGACCGGACGCGGGAGACGGCATCGCGCACCCCGTCCACCGCTTCTTGCGTGGGCTTATCGAGCCGGAACTCGACCGTGATGCTGGCCTCGCCATCGCTCAGACTGCTCTTGATGTGCTTGATGCCTTGCAACGTCGCGAGGGAGTTCTCGATCCTGCGTGCAACCTCGGTTTCCATCTGCGACGGCGAAGCACCGGACAGCGAGGCCGTCACCGTGACCGTGGGCACGTCGATGTCGGGAAAGCTTTGGACCTTCATGGTCGGAAAGGCCATCAGGCCGCCGACCGTCAGAAGAATGAAGAGCAGCACCACAGGGATGGGGTTGCGGATCGCCCACGAAGAAATGTTCGGGTTCATCGCGCACCCTCGCTGCGGGTCAGCGTCAGACGCTGTGGCGTCGATAGCGAGCCCGCGGGCGGCGCGGCCTTTGGCGCATCGGTCACGCGCACGAGGTCGCCATCGCCCAGGAAGGCCGCGCCCGAGACAACGACGCGATCTTCCCTATCGAGGCCGCTGATGATCTCGACGCGATCACCCGAACGGCGACCTGGCGTTACCTTGGTCTGGATGACCCGGGAGTCCGGTCCGACGCGCATCACATAGCTGAAGCCCTCGCGCAATTGGACCGCGCTCTGCGGCAGCGTCATCACCTCGTTCGAGCCGATCTCGAACTCGCCGCGTGCAAACATGCCGGCACGCGCGGAGTCGTTGAACGGCAGGTCCACATAGGCCAGACCGTTGCGAGTCTGGATGTCGATCACCGGCGCCAGCATCCGCAGCCGGCCCTCGATAACATCCCCTCCGGTCGGCGTGATCCTGACCTTCTGTCCGGGTTTGAGCTTGACCAAGTCCGCGGCCGCCACCTCGGCGCGCCATTCGAGCCTGCCGCCCCGGATCAGACGAAACAACTCCTCGCCCGCCGGCACCACGGCGCCGACGGTGGCCGCACGTGAGGAGATGACACCATCATCCGGAGCGGCAATCCGGGTCTGGACGAGACGCAGTTGCTGCGCTCTCTCAACAGCCCGGGCAGCATCCAGTCTTGCCCGCGCCGTGCGCTCCGCGTTGACGTACTGTTGGATCTGCTGCGCCGACAAAGCGCCCGTCTTCTGCAGTATGCGGGCACGCTGGGCATTGGCGGCGGCTTCAGCGAGCACCACTTCTGCCTCGGCGACCGCCGCACGACTTTGCGCCAGTTCGGCTTCTACCGTATCGGCGGCGAAGGTTGCCAACGACTGGCCACGGCGCACTTTGTCCCCCACATTGACTTTGACTTCGATCAATCGCAAACCGTTGGCCTCAGTGCCGATACTGGCCTCCTGCCAAGCCACAATGTTGCCGTTGGCGGGAACTCGGATGAGGAATATTGCGGGCTGCAGCTTTGAAACGGCGACGGTCAAGGAAGACTGTCCCGCAGGCGACGCCCCGGTATCCTGCAAGGGCTGCTTGGGTACCACCATGGCGTACATGACAGCCATGACGACGCTGATGAGTGCGATGCTCGCGGCGGCACGCACGAACTTGTGTGATGTTTTCATCTTCAATCTCTGGAGTCAGCCGACGCCGCGAAGGCGTCGACGCGGGTGGTCGTGGTCGAGATGGACTCGATGGCGTGGGTCTTTTGACTGGCGAGTTGCTTCAGCGGCGTTGGTGACCATCCGCCACCCATCGACCGATAGAGAGCAATCCAGGCAACCAAACGCTCACGGCGCAGTTCGATCAACGCGCTTTGCGCGGATACCAGGCTGCGACGCGCGTCTTCCAAGTCGAACAGGCTGGCTGCGCCAGCGTCGTAGCTCGCTGCTGTGGCCCGATACGAGCGTTGAAACCCGTCGGTGGCGACCTTGGCGCTTTCGCCGCGCTGCGCCGTGTTCTCCAGCGTGACGAGAGCGCCTTCCACCTCTTGGATCGCCGTGCGCAGGCGTGCCGCATTGACTCCGGCGCGATTGGCGCCGAAGAGATCGAGTTCCCACCCGGCCTGCAGGCCAACCGATGAGGTGGTGCTCGCAGGAGCAGCCAGATCCGAGCGCCCCCTAGTGGCAGTAGTGGTGCTGTCCAGTGAGGGCAGCAGTGCTGCGCCGCTGGCCACGCGCGCCGCTCGGGCATCGGCAATGTTTGCAGTGGCTCGTGCAAGCGTCGGGCTTGCGCGTTGAGCGGCCTCGATCAGGCGAAGCATGAGTGGATCATCGAACTGTGACCACCACTGCTGCAGGCCGTTGAGCTGCCCGCCGTGCGGAAGCGGTGCATGCCATTGTGTGGCGACTTGTGCGTCAGCGCTTCCTGGCGCCAATGTCGATGCTGTCGGCGCGCAACCGACGAGCACGAGCAGCAAGCCACTGGCAGCGCACGACACAACGCGGCGGGCCACCTGGCGCGGCTCGTGAGACGGAACCAATAAGCGAGCGTGTTGGAACCTGGATTGGACGTTCATTGATCGGACTTTTGGAGGCTTGCGAGCCTTCGCCTTGATCTGCAATGAACGTGACTATCTGGCCGTGCGACTTTCCAAACACTTACTGGGAATGCATTCAACCGTTCTGAGTGCAGAACGTGGTTTGGGTAAGTGTTCGGTAAGACGAGGAACTGGAACATGGGGACTTTCGACACCTGAAAGGAACGAACCAACTCATGTCGCCCTCACTCGTTCTCGCCCCTCGCTTCAAACCAAACGCAGTCAACCTAGTCTGTGTCTCCACACTCGCAGCGGTGATGATATGCTCCGCTCCGGCCTTCGCCCAGCAACCTCCCGACAAAGACGAACCCGATGGTTCTTCCTGGGGCTTGGGGCTGGCCGTCGTTAGCGGCCAGAGTGCCTATAAGGGAGTGGATCGTGAGACCAAAGTCTTGCCCATGCTCTCCTTCGAAAACCAGTACGTGAAGCTGAGCGGCCCGAACCTGGAGCTGAAATTGCCCGGGCTCCAATTGAGTGACTCGCAGCGCCTTAACTTCGGCGTTGTGGCCGATCTGCTCGGCGGTGGTGGCTACGAGGCCAGCGACTCGCCGGCCCTGGTCGGCATGGCTGAACGCAAGTCCAGCATCTGGGCTGGCGCCAAGGTGGAGTGGGAGAATGACTTGGCGGACGTCAAGCTAGAATTGCTGGGCGACGCCTCGGGCAATAGCAAAGGCCAACGCGTTCTCCTGGGCTTGGAGCGCAAGTGGATGTTGAGCCCCAGCCTGATGCTGATTCCGCAAGTGGGCGTCGAATGGGTGGACAAGGAGTACGTAGACTATTACTACGGGGTGAGCGCCAGCGAAGCAATGGCGGGGCGTCCAGCCTATGTCGGCAATGGCACTGTCAACGCCGAGATCAGCTTGGCTGGCATTTACCGTTTTGACCAGCACCATTCGATGATGCTCAATCTTGGCGTGACATTCCTGGGCAATGAGATCAAAAACAGCCCCATCGTGGATCGCTCGACCGAGAACCTGGTGATGCTGGGCTACAAGTACAATTTCTGATGAGCCGAATACTCCTGATCGAAGACCACGCGCGATTGGCTCAGCTAATACGCAAGGTCTTGGTGGCCACGGGAATCGGCGTTGATGTGAGCGGCCGTATCGACGCCGCATGGGCTGCGGTCCAGCAGATGCCTTACCAAGGCTTGGTCCTTGATCGGGGTTTGCCGGACGGGGACGGCCTCGTCTTGTTGCAGAGGCTGCGCAATGCCGGCATTCGTGTGCCTTGTCTTGTGTTGACGGCACGCGACGCACTGCACGACCGGGTGGAGGGCCTTGAAGCCGGTGCCGACGACTACCTTCCCAAACCGTTTGCCATGGACGAGATGGTGGCGCGGGTGCGGGCGTTGCTGCGCCGCCCCGTGGAATTCCGCCCGCTCGATCCCAGCCACGGCGATCTGACGCTGCGTTCCGCCACCAGTGTCTTGTGCTGTGGGGACGAAAGCACCACCCTTGCCCCAGCGGAGGTGCATATCATGCGGCTGCTCCTGCGCAAACATGAGAAGGTCGTGCGTCGCAACGCGCTAGAGGCGGCGGCATGGGGGCTGAGCGAGGCGGTCACACCGAACGCGCTGGATGTGGCCCTGCACCGTATCCGCCGTAAGCTGCTGGCCATCGGTTCACAACAGCGGATCGTCAACGTCAGAGGTCTAGGCTATGCACTCCGTGAAGACGATTCGGCTCAGTAGTCTGGGACTGAAGGTCCTGGCGGCCTATGTCGTCGGCGCCCTCCTAAGCATCGCGCTGGCCGTTGCCGCTGCGGTCTGGACGGTAGAACACGACGTCCTGGCTGACTTGGAATTGAGGGAACGCGCGGGGACGCTGGCAGGCAAGGTCAAGTTCGACGCCAGTAGTAAGCCTGTCGAACTCGATGCTAGCGAGGCCGACCTGGACTGGATGTACGACAGCCTCCCTCACGAGACCGCCTATCGCGTGCTGGATGCAGCGGGCAATGTGGCGCTTGTTTCGAAGGCAGGGGAGGCATTCTGGCCATCTGGCGGCGGCAGGCCCCGGCTGGAGCGAGATAGCTTCGTCTTCGAGCGAGATGGAGTGAACATGTATGGAGCGACCGAGCCTTTCGAGCATCAAGGCCGGAGGTGGTACCTGCAGTTCGCCACCAGCGAGCGCCTCATGAAGCTCATCCAGCACAAGTTTGCGCTGCCCTACATGGGAATCGGCATCGGCATCTTCAGCGCCGTGCTGATCGTCGCCTTCGGCCTGTGCGCTTACATCACGCTGCGCTATGCGCTCAAGCCGCTGCGCAGCATCTCCGAAGTCGCGGCGGCCATCTCGCATCGATCGCTCCATGCGCGGTTGCAAACCGAGACGATGCCGGCCGAGATCAGCCCGCTGGTCGGCAGCTTCAACCAGGTGCTGGAACGGCTAGAGCGCGGCTATCGCCTGCAGCAGGAGTTCCTCGCGAACGCGGCGCACGAACTGAAGACGCCGCTGGCCTTGATTCGTGCGCAGATCGAGTTGAGAGAGGATGGCGAGAACGACCGCGACTCGCTATTGAGCGACGTCGAATACATGACACGTCAAGTGCAGCAACTTCTGCTTTTGGCCGAAGCAAGCGAGATACACAACTACAAATTCACCATCGTTCGAGTGCAAGAGATTGCCCACGAGGTCGTCTCCTACTTGCAGCGCATGGCCGAGGCTGTCGGCGTGCGCTTGACGGTGTCCGCCGCCGCCGACGCAGAGTGGAAGGCCGATCGCGGGGCCCTGTTTACCTTGCTGAAGAATCTGCTGGAAAATGCCATTCAGCATGCGCCCGCGAATACATCTGTACGCGTGGAGATCCAAGGCGACACGGTGACCGTGCGGGATAGAGGGCCAGGCGTCGATGTTGCGCAACTTCCCCTGTTGTTCGAGCGGTTCTGGCGCGCCGCGCATCGGCGTGACCACGGTGCAGGACTGGGGCTAGCCATTTGCCAAGAGATTGCTCTGGCGCATGGATGGCGCCTGACAGCCGAACGGGTTGAACCAGGGCTGCGGTTCCGGCTGACGAATGCATAGAGGAGCGATGTATCACCATAGACTCGCGGGGGATGAAGTATCAGGACTTTCGCTTGGAGTTACACGGCATCAATTATCTGATATAAGAACCGAATGAAAATTACTAAACGACAGCAGTAACTTATTAGACATTATCGGAAACATAAAGTCAATAGTTCGGACAGTTTTACGTGGCGATAGCCCCGTAATTACAAAGGCTTGCGAACAGGGGGTTGGATTTTATCGAAGTGCAATCCAAGCCTAACAGGGAAGAAAAGCGTTCGAGCAAATGCTCGTTGAATTTACGGATTTTCCAACTTGCGATAGAAATCGGCGAGCGTGGGCGATCAGCGGTGTATTGGCGATCTTCCAGCTTGAGGAGATTCAAGGCCGTCATCGTGGCATTGAAGTGAAAATGAAGCGCTGGTTCGGACCGCATCTGACCATCACAAAGGCCGGTAAACTGCTTGGCATCGCGGAACAGAAATTCAATTTGAAACCGGGCTTGGTAATACTGATAGAGTTCCAGGGCCGACAACTCGGTATCCGTCGAAAACAACAAGGCCGTTTGCCAGGTATGGCCGGCGGTTTTAAGGAGATAGACAATGCGAATGTCGCGTTTGAAAGCCACGCTGTTGACGATGGCCGTGTGGATTTGAATCCGGTCCACGGTACCCACCGATTCGAATCGGACCAGATCGGGGCGAAAGCAGCGGACCTTACCATCGTAGAGCTTGCGGCGCCCTCGGGGTTTTTGCGGGCCTTGATAGCGCCAGCGCAGGTGGGCGTCCTCGCGTAACCGACTGATGAGATGGTAACCGTTCAGTTCCCTATTGAGGTAAGGGGGCGAGAGGCAATCCGGCGCGGCG
>ERZ761607.4574-NODE-4574-length-12111-cov-5.360816_pt1 | contig 12111 bp, 11 predicted proteins | sample MGYA00511164_ERZ761607 | MGnify/ENA primary metagenome ERZ761607 (study PRJEB28899, sample SAMN02445080) | bioreactor sludge metagenome | biome: EBPR sludge | place: Australia: Brisbane, Thorneside Wastewater Treatment Plant | collected 2011-06-22 ...
GCCAGGCCGGCATCTCGACCGCACCGCGTTCGCGCGCGACGATCTCGTCGACCAGCGTTTCGCGCGGCGAGCCGGCGCTGCCCGCGGGCAGCCCCCAGTCGTAGCGCCGCAGCACGAGGTCGACGAACCGCTGCGGTCCGATGTCGCGCAGGCGCAGCCGCAGGTCGGGCACGCCGTCGCCGCCGCTGGCGTCCGCGCGGTGGCAGGACGCGCAACGCTGCTGGTAGACGCGCCAGCCGGCGTAGGCCGAGCCCAGCGGCGCCGCGCGCTCCTGCGCCAGCTGCCGGGCCGGCTCGGTGTTCTGCAGCCGGACCGTTCCGCCGCTGCAGGCGGCCAGCAGCACGGCGGTGAGCAGCAGCGCCGTGGCGGCGCGGCGGCGGGCAGGGAGGCTCTGTCGTGCTGGCATCGGGTCGGCAGGCGTGGTGGTGCACGCAGCATCGCGCCGCAGCGCCGCCTGTCCCTTGACGAGGATCATGTGCGCTCCTCTCGGCAGCGCACGACGCACCGCAACAAGCCGCCCGGCGACGGCGCGCGTGCGCCGGGAACCTGCCGCGCCGCGGCCCCGCGGCTGCCGTGTCCGGCATGACCCGGCGAGCGGGCCGTGCCGGGGCAGCAGCGCGGACCCCGCTGTCGAGGGGGCAGGCGTCCGGCCTCGGTGCTGAGCGTCTGCGTGGCGTCAGCGGGCGAGCTGCTGCGCCACGCCGGCACCGAGACACCGGTGGGCAACGGTGTGCGGGACCTCACCGACGCCATGCTCGCCCAGGGGGTGGTCCGAGCGGCGCGCGCCGCGCGCGCCCATCTGGTCTATGCTTGACGCCATGCGCTGCACCCTGCGACTGCCCCCCGCCCCGGCCCTGCCGGGTGTGCCGGTGCGCGCGTCGCGAGCCCGGGGCCTGCGCCGAACGGCCGGGCATTCCTGAGCCCGGCGGTCGCCCCCTTCTCCCCACCTTCCCGCGCACCACTCGACCGCCGGGCCCCGCCACAGCGCCAGGGCCGGTGGTGTCACGCGCGTGCCCGGCACGCCGCCACCGGACCCGCCACCCGGAGTGTCCGATGAACGACCTGCACGCGGTCCGCGCCGACCGCATCCTGACCGAACTCGACCATGCGCGCCTGGCGCGCTGCCTGCGCCGCAACGAGCTCGCCGCCGACCCCGACCTGCCCGAGATGCTGGCCGGCGCCCGGGTGGTGCCCGGCCGCGAGGTGCCGGCCGACGTGGTGACCATGTATTCCAGCGTGCTGGTGCAGGAGCACCCGGCGGCGGCGCCGCGCAAGCTCACGCTGTGCTACCCGGAAGACGCCGAACCGGCGCAGGGCTTCGTCTCGGTGCTCTCGCCGGTGGGCAGCGCACTGCTCGGCCTGCCGGTCGGCGCCCTGGCGCAATGGCGGCTGCCCGACGGCCGCACCGCGCAGGCCCGGGTGATCGAGATCCTGTTCCAGCCCGAGGCCAGCGGCGACTACACGCTGTAGCCGGTGTCCGACCTTGCCGGGTGCACGGCCGGCGCCGGCAAGGTCGACGCGGCCCGGTCATGGACGTAGCATCGGTCGCGGTGCACCGGCGGTGCATCCGGCCGGCGCCCATGCCGGGTCGCGACAGGAGTGATGGCCCATGCAACTGACCGATCTGCTCGCCCGCATGGGCGGCCTGCAATCGATGGCCCGCGAACTCGGCGTCGACGAGCGCCAGGTGGCCAGCGGCGCCGATGCCCTGCTGCCCGCCATCCTGGGCGGCTTCAAGAAGCAGGCGCAGGCCCAGCCCGCCGGGCTCGAGGGCCTGGGCGGCCTGCTCGGGCAGCTTGGCGGCGGCAGCCTGCTCGACGAGGTGATGGCGCCGCAGCCGACCCCGGTCGAGCATGGCAACGACGTGCTGGCGCAGATCTTCGGCTCGAAGGACGTCAGCCGCAGCGTGGCGCAGAACGCCGCGGCGCAGACCGGGCTGGACCCGTCGCTGCTGAAGAAGATGCTGCCGCTGCTGGCAATGGTCGTCACCGGCCTGATGGCCAGGCAGGGTGGCGCGGCACCGGCGGCGCCCGCGGGTGGCGGCGGCGGGCTCGGCGACCTGCTGGGCGGCGCGCTCGGCGGTGGCGGCGGCAGTGGCGCCGGCGGCGGCCTGGGCGATCTGCTCGGCGGCCTGCTCGGCGGCCAGGGCGGCGCAGGCGGCCGCGCTGGTGGCGGTGCCGGCGGCCTGGCCGCGATGCTGGACGTGGACGGCAACGGCAACCCGCTGGACGACATCCTGCGCATGGCCGGCAAGGCGATGCGCTGAGCACGGACACAAGGGCCGCCTGCGCGGACCCGCGTGCCGTGCGAAGGGCGAGCGCATACTGGCGCGAGCGCGGCCTGCGCGGCCGCGGCGCCGGGCGACCGGTCAGTCCGCCTTCGGCGCCGGCGCCAGCGGCGCGAAGACCGCGTCGCGCTTGGCCTTCCAGGCGGCGATCGCCGCGTGCATCTCGCCGAGGTCCCAGATCGCGCTCTGCAGCAGCGTCATCTGCTGCAGCGACTCGGCGGTCGGGTGGTCCACCGCGTGGTTCAGCGCCAGCTTGCTGCCGGCCACCGCCAGCGGGGACTTGGCGGCGATGCGCGCGGCCAGCTCCAGCGCATGGGCGTGCAGTGCCTCGGCGTCGGCGAGCACCGCGTTGACGAGGCCGATGCGCAGCGCACGCTCGGCGTGCACGCGGTCGCCGGTGTAGGCCATCTCGCGCGCCACCCCGGGCGGCACGATCTTGGGCAGCCGCTGCAGCACGCCCAGGTCGGCGGCCATGCCGATGTGGATTTCCTGCACCGTGAAGAAGGCGTCGGCGCTGGCCAGGCGGATGTCGCAGGCCGCCGCGATGTCCAGCGCGCCGCCGATGCAGCCGCCCTGCACGGCGCAGACGACCGGGAAGCGCGCCGCCTCCAGCACGTCCACGCAATGCATCAGCCGGCGCAGGCCGCGCTGGAAGGCCAGGCGGTCGCGCGCGCTGGCGGCCTGCAGCATCGGCAGGCCGCCGTCGAACACCGCGAGGTCCATGCCGGCGCTGAAGTGGCGGCCGCTGGACGCGATGACCAGCACGCGGGTCTGGCCGGCGTCGTCCAGCGCCTGCACGCCGTCGCGCAGGCGCTCGAAGAAGGCCGGCGTCAGCGTATTCATCTGCTCGGGCCGGTTGAACTGCAGCCAGGCCACGCCGGGCCGCGGCTCGCTCAGGTCGAAGGGCGCGGTGTCCATGGGGCCAGCATAACGCCGGCCCTGCCGTGCCGCGCCGGCCATGATCCAATCCCGTCATGGAGATGCTGATCAGCGGCGACGGCGTCCGGCTGCACTGGCGCCACTGGCCGGCACATGGCCCGGCCGGCGCGGCACGCGGCCTCGTGCAGCTGGTGCACGGCCTGGGCGAGCACATCGCGCGCTACGAACCGCTGGCCGAGACGCTGAATGCCGCCGGCTGGCACGTCGCCGGCCACGACCACCGCGGCCACGGCCGCAGCGAGGGCCCGCGCGGCGTGCTGCCTCAGGCCGCGCAGCTGATGATCGACCTGGCCACCGTGATGGACCACCTGCGTGCGCAGGTGCCGGCGCCGGCGGGCGGCGGCGCGCGGCCGGCCTGGCGCCACGTGCTGCTCGGCCACAGCATGGGCGGCGCGGTGGCGGCACGCTTCGTCGCCGAGGGCCTGCTGGCGCAGCCGGCGCGCTGGTCGCGCGACGTGCATGGGCTGGTGCTCTCATCGCCGGCGCTGGCCGCCGACCTGTCGGCCTGGCAGAAGCTGCAGCTGGCGGTGCTGCCGCGCCTGGTGCCCGACGTGGCGGCGGCCAACGGCCTGGACCCGGCCTGGATCAGCCGCGACCCCGAGGTCGTGCGCGCCTACGAGGCCGACCCGCTGGTGCACGACCGCATCAGCGGCCGCCTGGCGCGCTTCATCGTCGACGCCGGGCGCGAGGTGCGTGAACTGGCCCCGCGCTGGCGCACGCCGACGCTGCTGATGTGGGGCGGCGCCGACCGCTGCGTGGCGCCCTGGGGCAGCGCGGCCTTCGCCGGCGCGGCGCCGGCCGCCGTGGTCGACGCCCAGGCCTGGCCGGCGCTGGTGCACGAGATCTTCAACGAACCCGAGCGCGAGCAGGTGCTCGGGCGGCTGACGGCCTGGCTCGAGCGGCTCTAAACTGCCGCGCTGGCTGCCGCCGCGGCCCGAGGAGACCGACGATGAATGCCCCCGACCGTGCCGCCACCGCCGTGCTGGCGGACAGCGCGAAGCTCGCCGAGTTCAGCGCCCGCGCCTGGGACGAGCGCATCGTGCCGGCGCTCACTGACTACATCGCGGTGCCGGCCAAGAGCCCAATGTTCGACGCGCAATGGGCCGAGCATGGCCTGCTGGACCGCGTGGTGCGCGACGCCGCGGCCTGGGTCGAGTCGCGCCGCGTGCCGGGGCTCGCGCTCGAGGTGCTGCGGCTGGAAGGCCGCACGCCGCTGATCTTCTTCGAGATCGCGGCCAGCGGCCGCCCGGCCGGCGGCGACACGGTGCTGATGTACGGCCACCTGGACAAGCAGCCCGAATTCAACGGCTGGCGGCGCGACCTCGGGCCCTGGACGCCGAAATACGAGAACGGCCTGCTCTACGGCCGCGGCGGCGCCGACGACGGCTATGCTGTCTACGCCGCGGTCAGCGCGGTCGAGGCGCTGCAGGCGCAGGGCCTGTCGCACCCGCGCATCGTCGGCCTGATCGAGACCTGCGAGGAGAGCGGCAGCCCCGACCTGCCGGCCTACATCGAGGCGCTGAAGCCGCGCCTGGGCAACGTGGGTCTCGTCGTGTGCCTGGACAGCGGCGCCGGCAACTACGACCAGCTGTGGCTGACGACCAGCCTGCGCGGCATGGTCAGCGGCGTGCTGAAGGTGGAGATCCTGAGCGAAGGCATCCACAGCGGCGACGCCTCCGGCCTGGTGCCCAGCAGCTTCCGCATCCTGCGCCAGGTGCTCGACCGGCTGGAGGACAGCGCGACCGGCCGCCTGCTGCCCGAGAGCTTCCACTGCACGATCCCGGGTGCGCGCATCGAGCAGGCGAAGGCCACCGCCGCGATACTGGGCGACGAGGTCTGGCGGCGCTTCCCCTGGGCCTGCGGCGCCGACGGCGGCCCGGCGCTGCCGACCACCACCGACCCGGTCGAAGGCCTGCTCAACCGCACCTGGCGGCCGACGCTCAGCGTGACCGGCGCCGAGGGCTTCCCGGAACTGGCCAGCGCCGGCAACGTGCTGCGCCCGTACACCGCCTTCAAGCTCAGCCTGCGCCTGCCGCCGCTGGTGGACGGGCACCAGGCCAGCGTCGCGCTGAAGTCGCTGCTGGAGGACAACGCGCCCTACAACGCGAAGGTCACCTTCCACCCCGATGGCCGCGCCGGGCAGCTGGGCGCCACCGGCTGGAATGCGCCCGAGCTGGCGCCCTGGCTGGAGCAGGCGCTGAATGCGGCGTCGAACGCGCACTTCGGCGCGCCGCTGGGCTACATCGGCCAGGGCGGCACGATCCCGCTGATGAGCATGCTGGCCGCCGGCTTCCCGAAGGCGCAGATGATGGTCTGCGGCGTGCTCGGCCCGAAGAGCAACGCGCACGGCCCGAACGAGTTCCTGCACGTGCCCTACGGCAAGAAGCTCACGGCCGCGGTAGCACAGGTCGTCGCGGCCTGCCCCTGAACCTCGTCAGCGCGGGTAAGCCCCGTCCCGCGGTCGCGGGATCGGACCGCTCCTGAGTGTTCGCGCCCTCTTGCTGCCGGTGAGGCCGGCTGGCAGTCTGCGCGCGCGTCGTCGAGCGGCACCGGTGCGGTGCCGCACCGCCGCCGTCCTCAACAAGACCAGGAGCATCGGAAATGCAGCTTCGCATCGCAGCGGTCGCCATGGCCGCGCTGGGCCTCCTCGGGGCCGCCTCGCAGGCCCAGGCGGCCCGCTTCAGCCCCTACAGCGGGGCCGGCTTCCAGGCCGCCGGCGGCACGCCGATCCCGCTGTCCGGCACGGACCTGAGCATCGACGTGGGCGGCACCTACACCAACGCTGCCGAGGGCAACCCGGCCAATACGGTGCGCGTGTATCAGCTCAGCCCGAATGCGCTCGTCGACGGCGTGTCGTGGGCGGTGGACCTGCAGGCCTTCTCGCCGAGCTGGCTGTCGGAGATGACGATCTCGTTCCTGTCCTCCAGCGGCGACGGCGTCTACCTGACTGCCGCCCCCAACGACGACTTCCCCGGCACCGGCAGCTATGCCGACAGCGCGCAGCTGTCGGACTTCGGCCTGGCCTTCAACGTCGCCGCCGACGGGCTGCTGCGCGTGGAGTTCTTCGAGAGCTTCAACGACGCGTCGGTCGATCCCGACGGCCTGTTCGTCAGCGGCCAGATCACGCTCGCCAACGTCGTGCCGGAGCCCTCGACCTACGGCCTGATGGCGCTGGGCCTGATGGCTGTGGGTGCCGTCGCGCGCCGCCGCCGGGCGCGCTGACCCCCGAGCCGGAGGCGGCGCTGCCGCCTCCGGTCCTTGGCCGTCCGGCCACCCGTTAGCACAGGTCGCGGCGAGCTGTCCATCACGACCCGCATCCGGACATGCCCGGCCCCGCAGTCGCGGGGGGAACGGTGCGCGGGCCTTGTGCCCGATCCATGACGTTGGCAGATTAGGGCCGCCCGCGCAGCCGGCGCCGATCGGTGCATCGCGGGCCGAGCCCCTAACAACACGCAGGAGTCGAGGATGTCGAGCATGAGCTGGGTCGCCCGCGGGGCGGCCGTCGTTGCATTGTCTTTCGCCGCCACGGGATCGTTCGCCGCCCGTGGCATCGTCGACTCGCTGGGGCCGACGCCCGCGGTGCTGACGCCGATGAACTCGTCGGTCGACGTCGACCTGACCGGCTTCGAGGTCTTCGGCGGCTTCACCGACCCGAGCAACACCTTGGTGACGGTCGACATCGGCGCCGGCTCCACCGTGCTCGGCTACGAGTTCATCGGACTGACCTTCACGACCGAGAACGGCAGCTGGCAGAGCGAGCTGGTGCTCTCGGTCGAGCACCCGGACGGCTTCCTGTCGGGCTACATGGATGTCTCGCCGAGCACGGTCGGCGCCGGCGGCACCTTCGGACCGGCCGACGGGGCCTGGGGCGACCCGGGCCTGGACAGCTTCGGCGCCCCGTTCGCGGTCGCCGGCGGCCTGGTCAATGTCTACGCCTACGACGTGTTCAACGACCCGGGCCGCGACGCACTGATCACCGGCGGCACGCTGCGCATCATCTTCCAGCCCATCCCCGAGCCCTCGACCTACGGCCTGATGGCGCTGGGCCTGGCCGGCCTGGGCTTCTGGGTGCGCCGCCGCAAGGCCGCCTGAGGCGCCCCCTCGGCTGACGCAGTGAAGCCGCCGCGCGCACCGCGCGGCGGCTTCTGTCTTTTCCGGCGCCGTTCAGACCACCGCGGGCACCGTCGCCGACGGGTCGCTGTCCGTCGGCGTGTCGTCGTCGAGCAGGAAGCCGCCGCTCTGGTGCGACCACAGCCGCGCATAGTGGCCCTGCGGCCCCAGCGCCAGCAGCTCGGCATGCGTGCCCTGCTCGACGATGCGCCCGGCGTCGAGCACGATCAGGCGGTCCATGCGCGCGATCGTCGACAGCCGGTGCGCGATCGCGATCACCGTCTTGCCTTCCATCAGGCCGAGCAGCTGGTCCTGGATGGCGAGCTCGACCTCGCTGTCCAGCGCGCTGGTGGCCTCGTCGAGCACCAGGATGGGCGCGTCCTTCAGGATCACGCGCGCGATCGCGATGCGCTGGCGCTGGCCCCCGCTGAGCTTGACGCCGCGCTCGCCGACATGGGCCTCGTAGCCGGTGCGGCCCTTCCAGTCCTGCAGGCCGAGCACGAACTCGTGCGCCTGCGCCTTCTTCGCGGCGGCGACGATCTGCTCCAGCGTCGCACCGGGCCGGCCGTAGCCGATGTTGGCGGCGATCGAGCGGTGCAGCAGCGAGGTGTCCTGCGTGACCATGCCGATCGCCGCGCGCAGGCTCTCCTGCGTGACCTCGCGGATGTCGTGGCCGTCGATGCGCACGCTGCCCTGCTCCAGGTCGTGGAAGCGCAGCAGCAGGTTCACGAGCGTGCTCTTGCCGGCGCCCGAGCGGCCGACGATGCCCACGCGTTCGCCCGGCCGCACGACCAGGTTCAGGTCGTCCAGCACCTTCAGGCCGTCGCTGCGGCCGTAGGTGAAGGTGACATGCTCGAAGCGGATCTCGCCGCCGTGCGGGGCGGGGTCGACGACCAGCTCGCGCGCACCGGCGCGGTCGTGCATGCCGTGCGGCACGGCGATCGTCTCCATGCCTTCCTGCACGACGCCGATATTCTCGAAGATGCCGGTGACCTCCCAGCTGACCCAGCCGGCGACGTTGGCGATCGTCCAGGCCAGCGGCACCGCCATCGCCACCGCGCCGGCGTCCAGCGTGCCGTTGCCCCACAGCGTGATGCCGATGGCCGCGGTGCCCACCAGCAGCAGCGCATTGAGCACCGCCAGCGTGCCCATGAAGCGCGTCGTCTGCCGCATGTGGCGCGCGATCGCGCCGGTGTGCTCGTCGATGACCTCGCGCACGTAGGCGTCCTCGTCGCGCGCGCGGGCGAACAGCTTGACGGTCAGGATGTTGGTGTAGCTGTCGACGATGCGGCCCATCACGTGGCTGCGCACCTCGGAGCTGGCGCGCGCCAGCTCGCGCATGCGCGGCACGAAGCGGCGCAGGAAGAACACGTAGCCGGCGAACCACAGCGCGGTCGGGATCGCGAGCCGCCAGTCGGCCGTGCTCATCAGCACCAGCGCCGACAGGCCGTAGACGATGATGTACCAGACGGCCCGGATCGAGCTGACCACGCTCTCGCGCACCGCGTTGCTGGTCTGCATCACGCGGTTGGCGATGCGGCCGGCGAAGTCGTTCTGGAAGAAAGGCCAGCTCTGGCGCACCACGTGCCAGTGGCTCTGCCAGCGGATCAGGCTGGTCACGCCGGGCACCACCGCGTTGTTGCGCACCAGGCTGTCCAGCAGCAGCGCCGCCGGACGGCCGACCAGCACCAGCACCGCCATGCCCAGCAGTGACGGCAGGGCGGCCTGCAGCGCGGCAGCGCGGTCGGCGGCCTCCATCAGCGCGACGATGCGGCCGATGAAGACCGGGATCAGCGTGTCCATCAGCGCTACCAGCAGGCCGGTCGCGAACATCGCGCCGAACAGGCCGCGCGCCTGGCGCACGTAGTGCCAGTAGAAGGGCAGCAGCGCTTGCGGTGGCGCGCTGCCGGGCCGCGCGGTCGGCGCGAGGCGGCTCTCGAAGAAGGCAAACATCGGGGCGGGGCGCCGCCCGCCGCGCGGGCGGGACAAGGTGCAGGGGTGGGCGGGCGCGGATTATCGCGGCCGGCCCGCAAACCCGGTCGCGGCAACCGCACCCGTCGGCGCGCGACATGTAACTCTCCAGTTACTGCATGACCCTTGAGTTGCTCGGATATACCGAGCAGTTCAAATTATGACCCGTAAGCCTATTGCGACGCGGTGTCCCGCGCCGTGCAGTCCCCTCTTACCGGAGAAAACCCATGATTCGATGGCTCAAGGGCCTCGTGCTCGCCGGCACGGTCGGCCTGCTGGCCGCCTGCGGCGGCGGCGACGAGAACGACCCCGACCTGATGGCCGAGCTGCGCAGCGACCCGCAGTTCAGCCTGCTCACCGAGGCGGTCGACACCGCCGGTCTTGCCGGCACCCTGTCGGGGCCGGGGCCGCTGACGGTGTTCGCGCCGACCAACGCCGCCTTCGCGGCCCTGCTGACCGAGCTGGGCGTGACCAAGGACCAGCTGTTCGCCGACCGCACGCTGCTCAACACGGTGCTGACCTACCACGTGCTGCCCTCGCGCGTGGAGCGTGCGGTGGTGCCGCTGGGCCTCGCGGTCACCACCGTGCAGGGCGGCATCTTCAAGGTCGACCAGCGCAACGGCGCGCTCGTCATCACCGACGGCCGCAACCGCACGGCGACGATCACCGCCACCGACCGCATGCTGCGCAACGGCCTGATCCACACCATCGACCGCGTGCTGCTGCCGGCCAACCTGGACATCGTGCAGACGGCGCAGGCGCTGCCGCAGTTCAGCATCCTGGTCGACGCCGTGGTCGCCGCCGGGCTGGTCGACGCGCTGAAGGCGCCGGGCCCGCTGACGGTCTTCGCGCCGACCAACGACGCCTTCGCCGCGCTGCTCGCCGAGCTGGGCGTCACGGCCGACCAGCTGCTGGCCGACACGCCGCTGCTGACCCAGGTGCTGACCTACCACGTCGTCGCGGGCCGCGTGCTGGCCACCGGCATCGTGCCGGGTGCGCCGGTGACCACGCTGCAGGGCGCCACGTTCACGGTCGGCGCCGACCTGCGCATCACCGACGGCCGCCTGCGCAGCGCCGGCATCGTGGCCACCGACGTGCTGACGAGCAACGGCGTTGTGCACGTCATCGACCGCGTGATCCTGCCGCCGCAGTGAGCCCGGCACCGGGCAAGTCCTTTCCCACCCCAACCCAGACAGGAGTGACCCCATGAAGAAGCTGATGATCGCCGCGGCCCTGGCCGCCGCCTCGCTGGCCGTGCAGGCCAAGGACATCGTCGACACCGCGGTGGCGGCCGGCAAGTTCAACACGCTGGCCACCGCGCTGAAGGCCGCCGGGCTGGTCGACACGCTGAAGGGCCCGGGCCCGTTCACCGTGTTCGCGCCCACCGACGAGGCCTTCGCGAAGGTGCCCAAGGCCGATCTCGACGCGCTGCTCGCCGACAAGGCCAAGCTGACCGCGGTGCTGACCTACCACGTGGTGCCGGGCAAGGTGATGGCCAAGGACGTCCGGGCCGGCCAGGTCGCCACCGTGCAGGGCGGCAAGCTGACGCTGGGCACGATGGGCGGCGTGACGGTGGACAACGCCAAGGTCGTGCAGGCCGACATCGTGGCCAGCAACGGCGTCATCCACGTCATCGACAGCGTCGTGATCCCGAAGTGATCGGGCGCCGGCCGGGGCCCGCGTCCCGGCCGGCATGCGCGGTCAGAACGTGTGGGCGGCCAGCACGCGCTGGCCGCTCATCGGCTCCAGCAGCCGCGCCAGCGGCGCCAGCGGGGCGTAGCGCAGCGCGACCCGGGTCGCGTAGCCGAAGAAGCGCGGCAGGTCCTCGGCGTAGCGCGGCTTGGCGTCGCGGTGCTTGAGTCGGCAGAAGACGCCCAGGATGCGCAGGTGGCGCTGCAACCCGGTCCACTCCAGCGCGCGCCAGAACTCGCCGAAGTCGTCGTCCACGGGCAGCCCGGCGCCGCGCGCCTGCTGCCACCAGCGCACCGCCCAGTCCAGTTGCTGCTCTTCGTCCCAGGACACGAAGGCGTCACGCAGCAGCGAGACGAGGTCGTAGGTGATGGGCCCGCGCACCGCGTCCTGGAAGTCCAGGATGCCGGGCTCGCCGTCGTCGTCGCCACGGCCGAGCATCAGGTTGCGCGGCATCCAGTCGGCGTGCACGGCGACGCTGGGCTGCGCGAGCGCGCTGGCGACGATCGCGTCGCACACGCGTGCCCAGGCCGCCTGCTCGGCCGCCGTCCAGGCGATGCCGTATTCGCGCTGCACGCACCACTCGGGGAACAGCGCCAGCTCGGCGCGGATCTGCGCCTCGCCCCAGGCCGGCAGCGCCGTCGCGTCCACGCCCTGCTGCCAGCGCACCAGCGACTGCAGCGCCGGGCGCATCAGCCGGTCGGCGGTGGCCGCGTCGGCCTCGCGCAGTGCGTCCAGCAGCAGCCGGTTGCCGAGGTCGGTCAGCAGCAGGAAGCCCTGCGCGGTGTCGGCCGCCAGCACGCGCGGCGCGTGCAGCCCGGCGGCGGCGATCAGCCCGGCGACATGCACGAAGGGGCGCACGTCCTCCAGCGGCGGCGGGGCGTCCATCACGATCAGGCTGCCGCCCGGGGCGCGCGTCGCGGCGATGCGCAGGTAGCGGCGGAAACTCGCGTCGGCCGAAGCCGGCGCGAGCGAGTCGAGTTCGAGGCCGTGCGCGGGCGCGACGCCGGCGATCCAGTGCTCGAAGGCGGCCTGGCGCGCAGCGTCGGGCCAGCCGACCGGATCGGGGGTGCCCCTCATGGATAATCGATTCTACAAACCCGACCGTGCCCAGC
>ERZ761607.4577-NODE-4577-length-12106-cov-5.034769_pt1 | contig 12106 bp, 12 predicted proteins | sample MGYA00511164_ERZ761607 | MGnify/ENA primary metagenome ERZ761607 (study PRJEB28899, sample SAMN02445080) | bioreactor sludge metagenome | biome: EBPR sludge | place: Australia: Brisbane, Thorneside Wastewater Treatment Plant | collected 2011-06-22 ...
CAGCTTCGGGGTCGGCGCGCACGCAGTGCGCGCCTCCACATCTGACTCGCCGCCGATGTCCGAACGGAGCGAGCGCAGCGAGCGAAGTGAGTTGGGCGGCGCGACCCCGAAGCGAGCAGCGCAGGGAAGTCGCCGCCGCAGGCGGCGACCGCGGAACCCTGAGCCGGGAGCGGGTACCGCCTGGCGCGATGCGCAGCCATGAGCACGCGAGGCAAGCTGACACATGGGGAGCGTCAGCAATGCGCCGAGAGCCGTCGGCCCCCGCAGATGCTGGACAGCATCACCACAGCGCGTGCGTCGTGCGCCGGGGCCGCTGAGATGGTGCGCACGCTGCCGGTCCTGGCGCTGCTGCTCAACGCCTTCACTTGGGGCGTGTCGTGGTGGCCGTTCCGCTGGCTGCAGCAGCATGGCCTGCACCCGCTGTGGGCGACGGCGCTGATCTATCTGGCTGCGGTGGTGGCCATCACGCTGGCGCGGCCACAGGCCTGGCGGCAGCTGTTCGCGGCGCCGGTGCTGTGGGTGCTGGTGGCGGCGGCGGGCACCACCAACGCGACCTTCAACTGGGCGGTGACGATCGGCGACGTCGTGCGCGTGGTGCTGCTGTTCTACCTGATGCCGCTGTGGGCGGTACTGCTGGCGCGCGCGCTGCTGGGCGAGCGGCTGACGCCCTGGGCCGCGCTGCGCGTGGCGATGGCGCTGGCCGGCGCGGCCATCGTGCTGCAGCCCGAGGGCGGCGGCTGGCCGCTGCCGCGCACGCCGGCCGAATGGCTGGGCGTGGTCGGCGGCTTCAGCTTCGCGCTCAACAACGTGATGCTGCGGCGCGAAGCGCACCAGCCGGAGTCGGCGCGTGCGCTGGCGATGTTCCTCGGCGGTGCGCTGGTGGCGCTGCTGCTGGCCGGCGCGCTGGCGCTGCACGGCACGCTGGCCCGGCCGCCGGCGCCCGAACCCGCCTGGCTGGTGGGTGCGGCCGCGCTGACGCTGGCTTTCCTGGCGGGCAACCTGGCGCTGCAGTACGGCGCCGCGCGGCTGCCGGCCAACGTGACCGCGGTGGTGATGGTCAGCGAAGTGCTGTTCGCCAGCGTCTCCGCGGTGCTGCTCGGCGCCGGGCAGCTGACGCCCGCACTGGCGCTGGGCGGCGCGCTGATCGTCGGCGCCTCGCTGCTGTCGCGGCGCTGAGGGCCCGCGTCAGGCCGTCGCGCTGCCGGTGGCCGCGTCCTGCACCACCGGCTGCAGCCCCTGGCGCACGAGCAGCCGTTCCAGCTCGGCGTCGTTCAGCGGCTTGCCCAGGTAGGCGTCGGCGCCGGCCAGCGTGCCGCGCACGCGGTCGGCCTCGCCGTGGTGGGCCGAGACGATGATCACCTGGGACGTGAGCGCCGCCGCGGCGGCCTGGTGGCGGCGGATGTGCTGGCACAGCGCCAGGCCGTCGAGTTCGCTGTCGTCGCCCAGCTCGAGGTCCAGGAAGACCAGGTCGTAGGCGCCGCGCGCCAGCAACTCGATCGCGCGCCGGCTGTTGACGGCCCGTTCGGTCTGCACGCCGAAGCGGTGCAGCTTGACTTCCAGGAAGCGCAGCGCGAGTTCGCTGTCGTCGACCAGCAGCGCGCGCGGCGGCGGGCCCGACGGGATCTCGACGCCGCGCCCGCGGCGGCGGCGGCGCGGTGCCGGCGCGGCGGCGGCCGGCGGCGACGGCACCGGGGCCGCGGCCGCCGGCACTTCCGCCGGCGCGGGTGGGATGGGCGGCGGCGCCTCGGCCGCCGGCGCTGGTTCGATGGGCGGCATCTCGGCCGGCGCCGCTTCGGCGACCGGCTCCGCAGGCGCCGCAACCGGTGTGGCCGCTGCGGCCGGCGTCGCCGCCGGCACGTCGGCATCGCCGGCGGGCGGCGGCAGGTCCAGGCGGGCGACCTCGGGCGCGGGCACGAAGACGCCGGGCACGGTCTCGCTGCGCGGCAGCGGCGGCGGCGCCGTCGGCAGGCCCCGCGCCGCGACCTCGTCGAGCGAGACGTCCAGCGTCGGCAGCAGCGCATCGGCGTCGATGTGCTGCGGCAGCGGCGGCCAGACCGCGGCGGTCGACGGCGGCGCCGGCGCCGGCTCCAGCAGCGTCGGCAGGTCCAGCGCCGGCAGCGAGGCCAGCGTGGACGCGCGCCGCGGCCGGATCACCGTCGTCGGGCCGCTGCCCGCGGGCTTGCCTTCGGCGCGGCCCGGCGGCTGCGCCGGCGGCGCCGCCGCCCACGAGGCGGCGACCATGGTGTCCAGCTCGCGCAGCACGTGCAGCGGGTCGATCGGCCGCATCATCCAGGCCGTCGCGCCGGGCGGCGCCGCGGCCCCGATGAAGACCGTCTCGCCCAGCCGCTCGGTCACCGTGACCAGGCGCACCGACGGTGCGTGGTCGGCGTCGGCCACCAGGTAGTCGGCCCCCGCGACGTCCAGCGACAGCTCGTAGTGCGGCGTGCGGTGGGTGGCCAGGCGGAAGTACGAGCCGAGCGTCTTGCGCTCGAAGTCGCTGAAGCCGAGGAAGGCGACGTGGTAGGTCCGGCTCATGTCGGGGTGGGGGTCTGCGCCGCATGGTGGGGCCGTGCGCGGGCCCTTGTCAACGCGGCGCGGCGCGGCCGGCTAACATGGCCGGCCGCATTGCAGCGCCAAGGCATCATGACATGAGCGAGCCCACCGTCTACGACTTCGAGGCCCTGTCGATCGAAGGCAAGCCGGCCCACCTGTCCACGCAGCGCGGCAAGGTGCTGCTGATCGTCAATACCGCCAGCGCCTGCGGCTTCACGCCGCAGTTCGCCGGGCTCGAGCAGCTGTGGCAGGACTACCGCGACCGCGGGCTGGTCATCGTCGGCTTCCCGAGCAACGAATTCGGCGGCCAGGACCCGGGCAGCAACGGCGAGATCGCGTCCTTCTGCCAGCTCAACTACGGCGTCAGCTTCCCGATGATGGCCAAGGTGAAGGTCAACGGCGCAGAGGCCCATCCGCTGTGGCAGTGGCTCAAGGCGCAGGCGCCGGGGCTGCTGGGCACCGAAGGCGTCAAGTGGAACTTCACGAAATTCCTCGTCGGCCGCGACGGCAAGGTCCGCAAGCGCTACGCGCCCAACGACACCCCCGAGAGCCTGCGCAAGGACATCGAGGCCGCGCTGGCGGAGCGGGCATGAGCGGCTTCTTCGCGCACCTGGAGCCCTATGCCGGCGACCCCATCCTGAGCCTCAACGAGGCCTTCCAGAAGGATGCCCGCCCGCACAAGGTCAACCTGTCGATCGGCATCTACTTCGACGACGCCGGGCGCATCCCGGTGCTGGACTGCGTGCGGCGCGCCGAGGCCGCGCTGCTGGCCGAGAGCCGGCCCAAGCCCTACCTGCCGATCGAGGGCTCGCCCGCGATGCGCCGCGCCGTGCAGGCGCTGCTGTTCGGCGAGGGCAGCCGCGTGCTGGCCGACGAGCGCGTCGTCACGCTGCAGACCGTGGGCTCCAGCGGCGGGCTCAAGGTCGGCGCCGACTTCATCCGGCGCTGGCTGCCGGCCAGCGAGGTCTGGGTCAGCGACCCGACCTGGGACAACCACCGCGCGATGTTCGAGGGCGCCGGCGTCAAGGTCCACGCCTATCCGTACTACGACGCGGCGACCGGCGCGCTGGCCTTCGACGCGATGCGCGAGAAGCTCGACGCGCTGCCGGCCGGCAGCGTGGTGCTGCTGCACGCGTGCTGCCACAACCCGACCGGCGTCGACCTGAGCCGCGAGCAGTGGCGCACGCTGCTGCCGCTGCTGCGCCAGCGCCGGCTGCTGCCCTACCTGGACCTCGCCTACCAGGGCTACGGCGACGGCATCGCCGAGGACGCCTTCGCGGTGCGCCTGCTCGCCGACGAGGGCCTCTCGTTCTTCGTCGCCAATTCGTTCTCCAAGAGCATGAGCGTCTACGGCGAGCGCGCCGGCGCGCTGAGCGTGGTCTGCGCCGACCGCGCCGAGGCCGCGCTGGTGATGGGCCAGCTGCAGGCCACGGTGCGGCGCAACTATTCGAGCCCGGCGATCCACGCCGCCGGCATCGTCGAGAAGGTGCTGACCGACCCCGCGCTGCGCCGCGACTGGGAAGCCGACGTGGCCGCGATGCGCGAGCGCATCGCGGCGATGCGGCGCCGCCTGCACGAGCTGCTGGTGGCGGCCCGGCCGGGCCGCGACTTCGGCTACTTCCTCAGCCAGCGCGGCATGTTCAGCTATACGGGCCTGAGCGCGGCGCAGGTCGACCGCCTGCGCGAGGAGCATGCCGTGTACCTGGTGCGCAGCGGCCGCATGTGCGTCGCCGGGCTCAACGGCGGCAACATCGAGCGCACCGCGGCGGCCTTCGCTGCGGTGCTGTAGCCGCGCCGTTCCTCAGACCGACCCCGCGGCGGCCACCGCCGCCTGCACCTGCGCGCGCAGCCAGCGGTGCGCGGCGTCGCCGTCCTGGCGCAGGTGCCAGACCATCTCGACGTTGACCGGCGCCAGCGCGAACGGCAGCTCGCGCGTGACCAGCGCCGCGCCCTGGCCGGTGGCGGCGACGAAGCCGTCAGGCAGCACGGTCAGCAGGTCCGAGCGCGCGACCACCTGCCCGGCGGTGAAGAACTGGTTGACCGTCAGCACGATGCGGCGCTGGCGCCCCAGCGCCGCCAGCGCCTGGTCGACCAGCCCGTAGGGCCGGCCCGAGAAGCTGACCAGCAGGTGGTGGGCGCCGCAGTAGGCGTCCAGCGTCAGCGCGGCGCCGTCGGCACGCGCGAGCGGGTGCTCGCGCCGCATCACGCAGACATAGCGCGAGTCGTACAGCCGGGCGTGGCGCAGCAGGCTGTCGTGGCCCTCGGCGACCACCGCCGCCAGCACCTCCGGGAAGAAGCCGACCGCCAGGTCGGCCTCGCCGGCGTCGAGCAGCCGGCGCGGGTCGCGCGTGGTCAGCGGCAGCACGCGCAGGTTGACCTGCGCGCCGGCGCGCTCGATGGCGTCGACCAGCGGCGGCGCCAGCAGGGCCGCGGTGGCGTCGGCCATCGCCAGGCGGAACTGCGTCGCGTCCTGGGCCGGGTCGAAGCTCCCGGGCGCGATCGCCTGGCGCAGCGTCGACAGCGCGCTGCGCACCTGCGGCCACAGCGCCTGCGCACGCGCGGTCGGCTTCATGCCATGGGCGCTGCGCACGAACAGCTCGTCGCCGACCGTCTCGCGCAGGCGGCGCAGCGCGTGGCTGACCGCCGGCTGCGTCATCGCCAGCGTGCCGGCGGCGCGCGTCAGGCTGCCTTCGGCCATCACGGCGTCGAAGACGCGCAGCAGATTCAGGTCGAGATGGCGGAAGTTCAGAAGGCGACCCCAAGAAATAAGCTTTGTGAATATCGTACTTGACCAATATTCACTTGAACTACATTGGGGTCAACCCTAATATCGGTTCCGTTGCTGCCCGACATCCGAGGCAGTGTCGAAGGAACCCCGATGACCACGATCACCGTCCCCCGTCCCGAACGCATTGCCGAGCCGCGTGGCGCGCGCATCGCCGCGGAGTTGGCGGTCCGCCTGCTGGGCTGGTTCGAGAAGGTCGGCCGCGCCCGCGCCGAACGCGCGCTGCAGCGCCAGCGCCTGACCGACGCCGCCTGGGTGCGCAACTATGCGCAGCAGTTCCGCACCAGCGACCCGCACTTCGCGAGCGACCTGCTGGCCGCCGCCGACCGCCACGACCAGGACCGCTGACGCGGACCGCCGGCCGGCGACCCCGGCCGGCACCCGGCCCGCCGCCGGCGCGGCTGGCGGTGCAGGACGGCACAAGACGGCGGAAGGCGGCTCAGATGCAGCGCCCGCCGTCGACTTCCATGCACACGCCGGTGATCATGCTGGCCTCGTCGCTGCACAGGAAGCAGGCCGCGTTGCCCAGGTCCTCCGGCGTCGAGAAGCGGCCGATCGGGATCGTGGACAGGAACTTCGCGCGCATCTCCGGCGTGTCCTGGCCCATGAAGCTCTTGAGCAGCGGCGTCTCGCCGGCCACCGGGTTGAGCGCATTGACGCGGATGCCGAAGGGCGCCAGCTCCACCGCGTTGGCGCGTGTCGCGGTGATGACCCAGCCCTTGCTGGCGTTGTACCAGCCCAGGCGCGGGCGCGGGCTCACGCCGGCCGTGCTGGCCATGTTGAGCACGACGCCGCGGATGCCGCCCGCGCCGGCCGCTCGCGCCTTGAAGCGCGGCACCACCTCGCGCATTGCGAGGTAGATCGCCTTCATGTTGACCGCCACGATGCGGTCGAAGTCGGCCTCGCTCACGTCCTCCAGCGGCCCTGGCAGGTGGGTCACGCCGGCGTTGTTGACGAGGATGTCGAGCTGGCCGAAGTGCAGTTCGGCGGCCTCCATCATCAGCCGCACGTCGGCGGCGTCCGCGACGTCCACGCGCACCGCGCGCGCCGCCGGGCCCAGCGCCGCGGCAACGTCCAGCGCGGCCTGCAGGTTGAGGTCGGCGACGACGACCTGCGCGCCCTCGGCGACGAATTTGCGGCAGATGCCGGCGCCGAAGCCGGAACCGCCGCCGGTGACGATCGCGACCTTGTGCTTCAGGCGCATGGCCGGGTCTCCTTTCAGTCGTGCTTGATGGCCACGGTCTTCAGCGTCGAGAAGCCGTACAGCGCCTCGAAGCCCTTCTCGCGGCCGTGGCCGGAATGCTTGACGCCGCCGAACGGCAGCTCGATGCCGCCGCCGGCGCCGTAGTTGTTGACGAAGACCTGCCCGCACTGCAGCCGGCGCGCCATGCGCAGCGCGCGGCTGCCGTCGCGCGTCCACACGCCGGCCACCAGCCCGTAGGCGGTGCCGTTGGCGGTGGCCAGCGCGTCGGCCTCGTCGTCGAAGGGCAGCAGCACCTGCACCGGGCCGAAGATCTCGTCCTGCGCCAGCCGGTGGCCGGGCTCGGCGCCGGCCACCAGCGTCGGTGTCGCCCAGCAGCCGCCGGCGGGCAGCGTGGCCGGCAGCGGCGCCTGCGCGACGATGTACGCGCTGCCGGTGCCGACCACGCCGCCGGCCAGTTCCAGGAAGCCGAGCACGGCGTCGCGCTGGCGCTGCGAGATCAGCGGGCCGACGTCGGGGTCGTCGAGCGCCGGGCCCACGCGCAGCGCGCGGTAGCGCTCGGCCATGCGCTGCGCCACCGCGTCGAAGACCGGCCGCTGCACCAGGATGCGGCTGGCCGCCGAGCAGGTCTGGCCGGCATTCTGGATGCCGGCATTGACCAGGAAGGGCAGCGCGGCGTCCAGGTCGGCGTCGGCGAAGACGATCTGCGGGCTCTTGCCGCCCAGTTCCAGTGTCACCGGCACGGCGTTCTTCGCCGCCGCGGCCTGGATCAGCGCGCCGACCGCGACCGAGCCGGTGAACGAGATGTGCTGCACGCCCGGATGCGCGGCCAGCGCGGCGCCGGCCTCCTCGCCCAGCCCGGTGACGACATTCAGCGCGCCGGCCGGCAGGCCGGCCTGCCCGGCGATGCGCGCGAAGGCCAGCGCGGTCAGGCAGGCTTCCTCGGCCGGCTTCAGCACGCAGGCGTTGCCCATGGCCAGCGCCGCGCCGACGCTGCGGCCGATGATCTGCATCGGGTAGTTCCAGGGCACGATGTGCGCGGTGACGCCGTGCGGCTCGCGCAGCGTGAAGGCGGTATAGCCGTTGGCGAAGGGGATCGTCTCGCCGTGCACCTTGTCGGCGGCGCCGCCGTAGAACTCGAGGTAGCGCGCCAGCGCGACGGCATCGGCGCGGCCCTGCTTCAGCGGCTTGCCGACGTCCAGCGCCTCCAGCCGCGCCAGCTCGTCGGCCTGCGCCAGCACGAGCGCGCTCATCTTCAACAGCAGCCGGCCGCGTTCGGCCGCCGTCAGGCGCCCCCAGTCGCCGGCCAGGGCCGACCGCGCGGCGGCCACCGCGGCATCCACGTCCGCCGCGCCGCCGCGGGCGATGGCGGCCAGCGTCGTGCCGTCGGACGGGTTGAGCAGCGGCAGCATGGCGCCGCCTGCCGGGGCCTGCCAGCGGCCGCCGATGAAGACCGCGCGGGTGTCGAAGGGAATGGTGTGCATGTTCGGTTCCGTGCCTGCGCCGATGATGACAGTTTGCACGGCGGCCGGCCTTCCGGCGAGCGGATTGAGGCGCATCAACCCGGCGGCCTGCCGCGCAGGGTGGAATGCACGATGCTGATCTGCACGCCATGACCCATTCCAGTACCGAGACACCTGCGCCCAGCGGCCGGCACTGCCCGGAATGCGGGGGCACGCTGGTGCGCGAGCACCGGCACGCGCTGGACCGCTGGGTCAGCCTGTTCCGCACCGTGCACCGCTACCGCTGCACCAACGCGGCCTGCCACTGGCACGGGCTGATGGGCCGGCTGCCCGACGAGCCGCGGCTGCTGGCGGTGGTCGCCGGGCGCCTGTTCTGGTTCGGCCTCGGCGTCGCGGCGACGCTGGGGATCGTGCTCGGCCTGCAGGCCACGCGCGGCAAGGCGCTGCGGGCGGCCGACGTGGTCCTGCTCATCGGCAGCGCCCAGGTCGCGCCCGAGCCGCCCTGGGCCGCGCGCGCGGCGAATGCCGCGCCGCCGGGCGTCGACTTCGACGGCATTCCGCTGGCCGACAACCACGAGCTGGTGGTGAGCAACCCGTCGCCGCTGACGATGCGCAGCAACTGCGCCTGGGGCACGCCCGGCGGCAACCCGTACAAGGGCACGGTCGAGCAGGCGCTCGCCGCGCTGAAGCTGCCGCCGGAGGTCGTGCGCCAGGTCAGCGAGCGCGCGGCGCGCGGCGACATGACGGCGCAGCTGCAGATCTCGAGCAACCTGATCCGCTCGGTCGACGGCGAGCGGCGCTACAGCCCGCGGCTGCGCGCGATGGCCTTCGGCAACACCCTGTGCGTCAACACGCGCGTCAACTTCAAGGCCGGCCACACGGAGTTCGCGCCGCTGTACGAGGCGACCGACCGCGCCGGGCGCACCTGGTCGATCATGATCCCCTACGTGTGCCAGAACGTCTCGGTGCTCGGCGAGCGCGGCGAGGTGCCGGAGAACGGGCATCGCGTGCCGGTGCCGGCGTCCTGGGCGCTGGTGGCGCTGGGGCTGGGCCTGCTGGCGCTCGCCCGGCGCCGCCGCAGGGCGTTGCCATGAAGCGCAACGGCACGAGGACTGCCCTTGCAGCGCTGGCGCTGCTGGGTGCCTTGACCGGCCCTGCCGGCGCCGCGACCACGGCCCCGGCCCCCGCGCCGGCGGCCGCGTCGGCAGCGCAGGCTGCCTCCGCACCGCCGTCGGCGGTTGCCACGCTGCGCCAGCGCGCGGCCGCCGGCGACGCGCAGGCGCGCCACGACCTCGCCGTCGCGCTGCTGTGCGGCCGCGTGCGCGAGCGCGACCCGGGCGAGGCCGCGCGCTGGATGGCGCTGGCCGCCGAGCAGGGTCACCGCGGCGCCCGCAGCGTCTACGGCTGGATGCTGATGAGCGGGACCGGCCTGGCACGCGACGACGCGCAGGCCGCGCGCTGGCTGCGCGCCGCCGCCGAGGGCCGCGACACCGCGGCCCAGAACAACCTGGGCGTGCTGTACGTCACCGGCCAGGGCGTGGCCCAGGACCGCGCCGAGGCCGAACGCTGGTTTGCCGCCGCCGCGGCCCAGGGTTTCGAGGAGGCGGCGCGCAACCTGCAGCTGCTGCGCAGCCTGGCGCTCGGCGCGCCGGTGCCGCGCACGGCCGCCGCCCCCGGCCTGCACCCCGCGCTGGCCGCGGGAAAGTGCCGGCTGCCGTCGCCCACGCGGACCGGCTGAACCTACACTGCGCGCTCGGGCGACCGACATCCCGGGTGTCTGTCGCTGCAGGAGCATCCCGCCGTGAAACCCATCGGCCCGCTGGCCCTCTTTGTCGCCACCGTCACGACCCTCGGCGCCGTCGGCCCTGCCGCGGCGGACAGCGCGGGCTCGGGACCGCCGGCGGCGCCGCCGGCCGCCGGCGCCGAGGGCTACGTGCACCACCTCGCCGCGCTGATCAACGAATACCGGCAGCGCCAGGGCCTGCCGCCGCTGGCCTTCGCCGACGAGCTGTCCGCGCTGGCCGCCGAGCACAGCGGCGCGATGGCCGCGCAGCGCCGGCTGTCGCACGACGGCTTCCGCGACCGGCTCCGGCGCGCCGGCAGCCGCGTCTGCGTCGAGAACGTCGGCCAGGGCTACCGCAGCGCCGAGGCCCTGCTCGACGGCTGGCGGCAGTCGCCGGCCCACCATGTCAACCTGCTCGCCGACGATGTCGCGCGCATGGGCATCGCGGCCAGCGCGCGCTACGTGACCTTCTTCGCCTGCCGCTGAATGCGCGGCGGCGCTGCCCGCCGGCGGCCGGCGGCGGCGCCCGCTTGAGGCATCATCGCCCGCGATGGGCCCCTTCCTCGCCAAGCGCCTGGCCACCTTTCTCGCCACGCTGGCCGTGGCCTCGGTCGTCGTCTTCGCGGTGCTGGAGCTGCTGCCCGGCAACGCGGCCGAGGTCATCCTGGGCGACACCGCCACGCCCGAGTCGCTGGCCGCGCTGGAAGCGAAGCTGGGCCTGGACCGCCCGGCGCTGACGCGCTACGCGGACTGGGTCGGCGGCCTGCTGCAGGGCCGCACCGCCGAGAGCATCAGCTACGGCAACCCGACCGCCGAGCTGATCGGCGAGCGGCTGCGCGTGACGCTGCCGCTGGCGCTGCTGGCGATGGCGCTGACCGTGGTGCTGGCGCTGGCGCTGGGTGTCTATGCCGCGTCGCGCCACGGCAAGCTGGGCGACGTCGGCGTGATGGCGGCCAGCCAGGTCGGCATCGCGATCCCCAACTTCTGGTTCGCGATCCTGCTGATCCTGGTCTTCGCGGTGCACCTGCAGTGGGTCAGCGCCGGCGGCTTTCCGGGCTGGACCGAGGACGAGGGCGGCGGCGTCTGGGAAGGCCTCAAGGCGCTGATCCTGCCGGCCATCGCGCTGGCCATGGTGCAGGCGGCGATCCTGGCGCGCATCACGAGGTCTTCGGTGCTGGACGTGATGCGCGAGGACTTCGTGCGCACCGCGCGCGCCAAGGGCCTGACGCGGCGCCAGGCGCTGTGGCGCCACGTGCTGCGCAACGCGATGATCCCGGTGCTGACGGTGGCCGGGCTGCAGTTCGCCAACCTCGTCACCGGCACCATCGTGGTCGAGAACGTCTTCGTGCTGCCGGGCATCGGCCGGCTCGTCTTCCAGGCCATCGCCAACCGCGACCTCGTCGTCGTGCGCGACGTGGTCATGCTGCTGGCCGCGGTGGTGGTCATCGTCAATTTCGTCGTCGACGTGCTGTATGCGCTGGTCGACCCGCGGCTGAGGCATGGCTAGGGCCCCCACGCTCCCTCCGGTCGCTGCCCCCCGAGGGGGCTCCGGCAGCGGACCGGCAAAGCCGGATCCGCGCCGGCGCTTGGCTGGCCCTGCACCCTGCATCGCGCGGTGCCGGCCGGTTGCCTCGAGGTCGACGACGTGAGCGACTCCGTCTGGGCGCGCGCGCTGCGCCACAAGAGCTTCGTCGTCGGCGCGCTGCTGACCCTGCTGATGACGGCCGCGGCGCTGCTGTCGCTGGTCTGGACGCCGCACCCGGTGGCGGAGATCGACATCCCGAACCGCTTCGCGCCGCCGTCGGCGACCAACTGGCTGGGCACCGACAGCCTCGGGCGCGACCTCTTCAGCCAGCTGCTGGTGGGCTCGCAGAACAGCATCGTCGTCGGCATCGTCGCGGTCGGCATCGGCCTCGTGATCGGCGTCGTGCTGGGCTGCATCGCGTCGGCGCGCCGCGGCTGGGTGGAGGAACTGGTGATGCGCGCCAGCGACTTCACCTTCGCCTTCCCGGCGCTGCTGTCGGCGATCATGCTGACCGCCATCTACGGCCCCGGGCTCGTGATGAGCATCGTCGCCATCGGCATCTTCAACATCCCGGTCTTCGCGCGCATCACGCGCGCCTCGGCCAACGCGGTGTGGGCGCGTGAATACGTCACCGCGGCGCGCGCCGCCGGCAAGGGGCCGCTGCGCATCACGCTGGACCATGTGCTGCCCAACATCGCGAGCCCGCTGATCGTGCAGGCGACGATCTCGTTCGCCACCGCGATCCTGGCCGAGGCGGCGCTGTCCTACCTGGGCCTGGGCACGCAGCCGCCGCAGC
>ERZ761607.4578-NODE-4578-length-12105-cov-8.942739_pt1 | contig 12105 bp, 8 predicted proteins | sample MGYA00511164_ERZ761607 | MGnify/ENA primary metagenome ERZ761607 (study PRJEB28899, sample SAMN02445080) | bioreactor sludge metagenome | biome: EBPR sludge | place: Australia: Brisbane, Thorneside Wastewater Treatment Plant | collected 2011-06-22 ...
CAATATCTTGTTGATAATGAAAGCATAAGGCAAAATATTATTTATACCTTATATGATACTTATTTAATAAATCATTTTAAAACTTCAAGAAATTTTTATCTTGTAGGATTAAAAAATGAAGATAGATTGAATAATTTTACACTTAACTATCTCAGAAAGAATATTAGAGAAGGTGAAAGCAAAATCTTACTTGAAGTTTTTAATACTGATTATTACACTGATGAGGCGAGAAGAAATTTTAACAGAAGTCTGATAAAAATTCTTAATGAATTTTCACTCCTAACAGAAAACAGCATTATCACGAATCCTTCATTCTTATATTTGACCGATATTGAGAGAATAAAAAATTCGAGACTTAATATTATATTTAATACTTCTGATTTTTTTAAACTCGCCGAGAAAAATATTGAGTTTGAAGAATTAATTAGATCAAATATGAATATTTGTATCGGAACAGGATATGTCGGAAAAAATGTTTTTTCTGAAGTTAAAAGTTTGGCTAATTTGTTATATAAAAGTGGATTCTCTTACGAGTCTTATCTTAAAATGATTATAACGAACCCTGCTAAAATGTTAGGGCTTAATGATACTTTAGGATCAATTGAAAGAAATAAACTTGCCAATTTAATAACTTTTGATATTTCTGATCTGAGATGTATGCCCAATATTCCTGAGTTTACTTCTGAAAAAGTCTGTGAATTTATAATCGAAAACCTTTCTTCTGATAATATTTCCGATGTAATTAACAAAGGAAATTTTGAAGTTCATAATAAATTAGCAGTCAAACTTGATTTGGAATATACAAAATCCAACTACAATAAAATTATTGAGATAATTTACAAAGAAGGAAAGTATAACGAGTTTAAAGAAAAATATAATCTTAGATCAAAAATTGAAAGAGCAACTTTAAATCCGGAAGAATCAACTTTAGCAACAATTCTTAATAAAGAGAGAATAGAAAAAAATTCGGAAATACAGGATCTCGATGCTATTAGCGATTTCAAAGTAATTGGTTCCAAAAAAGGTGAAATAATTAATACTGTATCAAATGATGATGATGTTTACGGTGGTTTAAATCATGAAGAAATTCCTATACTTGAAATTTTAGAAATTGGAAAAGGATTTAATCTAAACACTCCTTATATTGCTAAAATTTCTGAAACTAATTTGAATTTAGTAAATGAATTCAAAGAACCTGAAAAAGAGAACAAAGAGATAATCCAAAAATCAAAACTCCCGCTTAATAATCCAAAAGAAGAAGTTGTTTTCAAAAAAGAGAAATTAAAATTTGGATTTGACGATTAAAAAAAAGCCGCGTTAAAGCGGCTTTTTAAATTACAATAAAAGGTTTGTATTCTATTTCACTAACATCATTCTTTTTACTGAACTGAAATTACCTGAAATAATTTTATAGAAATAAACTCCGCTGGTAAGTTTCGATGCATTAAAACTTACGCTGTAACTTCCTTTATCCATTTTCTTATTTACCAATGTTGCGACTTCTTTACCAAGTACATCAAATACTTTTATAGAAACAAATTCATTGTTAGGAATTGTGAAATCTATTTTAGTAGTAGGGTTAAATGGATTTGGATAATTTTGTGATAAGTTGTAAGATTCTGCAGTCGAACTATTATTAGTTATATTTGTAACTGAAGAAAATCTATCCCAGAATAATTTTTTATTACCCCCTTGAGTGGCAACAAATATTACTCCAAGATCTGCATTTGGTAATTCAATAACTGAAGGTTTATAATCTCTTGTATCAGATCCGGTAACAGGATTTTGATTTAATCCGAATGGATTATCAAAACTATTTGGAGAAGCAAAATCAGTTCCTCTGTAAAATAATCTGTCTGCTGCTGCTGTTGTTCCTGCTGAATCAGATAACCATGTTAAATCAAGACCATTAAATGACATTCCCATCCCAATACCACCGGCAAACCAAAATTCGTCTCTGTTTGGATTTATTGCCACATCAATTGGAGATCCGAAATTTAATCCGCTGTTTGTACTTACTAATGCTTTTATATCTCTGTTAGGTGTAATACCTTCAGTATATATCACCCAATGAACTGCACCGAACATATAGTAATTATATTGATCACGTTCAGTTCCTGCGGTTAAAACAGCAATAGAAGCACCGGCAGTTGCCAATACACCGGGAGCGGTTTCTCTGTATCTGAATCTTGTGATTGCAGAGGTATTTCCGGCAAGTCTATACATTGTTACTAAAGTATCTCCTAATGAAGAAATAGATAAAGTTGGTCTGGTATTTGATGTTACTAATCCACCATTACCCCATGTAAAGCCATAATCAGCTGAACCTGTTCTTCTTATTGAATTTACTGCTGATTGGAAAAATATATAAAGTGAATTAGTTGATGATGAAACTACCCCAAAAGGTCCAACACTTGCTTCCGGTAAAGCTAAAAATGAATTTGTTACAACATTAAATCTGTAAATAGTGGTTCCGGTTCTGAAAAAGCATATGGTTGAATCTCCTGCTTTGACCATATGAATTTCACTTGCTATAAATGCAGGTTGAATTGCAGTCGGATGTAATGCCCATGTATTTCCATCATTAGTAGATGTATAAAACAATAATCCTCTTCCCGCACTTAAGGTTGTATCATTTACTGCAACCCAAATAGTACCGTTGCTTGCTCTTACACCTGAAATAGGACCTTCCGGCTCTGAGTCCATAATTAATACATCATTTCCCCACACCGGTGAATCATTCGTTTTTATTTTTGAATAATCTACAGGTGCAGGTTTGACATCCAATGAATATACATTTGATGTAAAAATTAAAACAAAGAAAGAAAAAACAGTAATTGAAGTAATGAATCTTTTCATTAGTTAAATCCTCTTTTAGTTTGTAATAATTATTAAAGTAAAAAAATTATTTGATTATAAAAAGTAATTTCAATCTGAAATTTTTTTTAATATATCATAAGAATAAATTCCTGTATTATGACCGTCTTTCCATATAATTTGAATCGCATAATTTCCGACAGGTTCTATTGATTTTATTTCATAAAAACCTGCCGGCTTAAAAGGTGATTTAATCGGTATATAAGAATCAAATATTACACTCTCACCTTTACAGTTTACACACGGACATTCATCCCGCAGTTTTTTGAGATTTACTTTTGAATTCGTATTATCATTCCATGATAATATTAATTTATTTTCTTTTAATTCTATTTTTATTAATTCTTTCATTATTAACTCTCTGTTTCTTCTACTAAGGTTTCATTTTTTTTGTCAACTTCTTTAAGTTTATTTCTGTCAATTTTAAATAACTGATTTAATTTATAATCACTGAAATTTAAATAAGTGAAAATAGTATTAATGCACATCACTAAACCTGAAATTAAAAATATATGATGAACATTTAGTTTATATAATAATGCTGTACATAACAAAGGACCTATTAAGTTTCCAAATAAAGTAAAACTTGAAGCAAATCCCATTATTCCGCTCTTTCTTTCCTCGGGTACATTTTTACTTATATAAGCATAAAATACGGGTACTAATCCGCCAACACAAAATCCAAGAAATGCTCTGATAGGGTAAAGATAAAATACATTTGAAAATAAATTATGTAAAAAATATGCTATCGCTGCACCACTCATTGCTATTAAAATATTTTTCTTATAACCTTTTCTATCAACTCTTTTTCCCCACCATGGAGCAGCTATAACAGTAAATACACCGGTTATTCCAAAAATTGATCCTGTAATAGTTCCTTTATATATTAACTCCATATCAAAACTTTCTATAAACAATGCAAATACCGGTTGTGCTAAAGATATAGACATTGTAACAAGAGTTATAGAAAGTAAAGAATAAAATATTTTTTTTTGTCCGAATGCGAATTGAAAATTTTCAAAAAGTGTGAATCTCTGATGTTTTTTAATTATAATAGGCTCTTTTACATTTAAATATACTAATACACCGGAAAAAAAACATATTATAGCGGTTATAAAAAAAATGTTACTGTGTGAAGTGATATCTGCTAAAAATCCTCCAAGTACAGGACCTATAACTGTCCCTGCTGAAATTGATGTTTGCAATATTCCAATTGCATACCCTGATTTTTCTTTTGGAGTTGATGCTGATACTAAAGCGAGTGAAGCAGCAATAAATCCGCTTATCCCTCCCTGAAACATTCTGAAAATAAAGAGCCAGAAAATATTGGGTGATAAACCTATTAATAACTGTGACAGGGCTAATCCGAAAATTGCCCTTAATACCATTGGTTTTTTTCCGAATTTATCTCCGAGAGTTCCCCAGATTGGTGTCATCACAAATGATAGAATAAAAGGTCCTGCAAAAACTAATCCACTCCACTGCTCTATCTCTTTTGGATCTGTTACCCCTAATTCTCTGACGTAAAACGGAAGAAATGGTATAACCATACTCATTCCTACCATCGCAAAAAATTGCGCTATCCAAATACTATATAAATTCCTTCTCCAGAATTCCATTTTAAAAACTTATAGTAATTTATTGATTTTAGAAATTCAGATTTATTTAAGATTTAAAACAAATTCAGATTGACACAATAAAAATAAACAGGAATGCCAATTGTAATATTGAATGGAAATGTTACTCCTATTGCCATCGGTATATAAAGTCCGGGATCTGCTTTAGGTGCTGCGAGTGTCATCGCTGCTGGAACAGCAATATAAGAAGCACTGGCTGCTAATATTGCAAATATAAATCTATTGGCAGGGTCTGTAAGAAATAAACCACTTAATATTGCAACCAAGCAACCATTTATCAGAGGAATTAATACTGCGAATGCAAATACAAACAAACCGTATTTCCTAAATGCATTAAATCTCTTTGCGGTTATCATTCCCATTTCAAGTAAAAATATCGCAAGGAATCCTTTGAATATATCAGTGGTAAAAGGTTTTATCCCTTCTGCTTGTTTTGCTTCAGCAATTAACCCGATTATCAAACTCCCGGTAATCATTAAAACACTTCCGTTTGTGAAAGAATGCTTTATTATCTTCGATAAATGACCTGGTGTTCTTGCTTCTTTTTGAAAAAGCATAATTAATATTACTCCGACAATTATAGCAGGTGATTCCATTAATGCCATCACCGCTACCATATATCCGTCAGATGTCATACCTCTTGTTTCAAGAAATGAAACTGCAGCTACAAATGTAACAGCACTTACTGAACCGTAAGATGCTGCAATAGCTCCTGAATCATTTATACTTAATTTCTTCTTTAATATAAAAAATGTATAAAGTGGAATTGCTATTGATAAACCTACTCCAAAAAGTATAGAGTAAACTATTTCAATATCAAACTCAGAATGTGTTAATTCCTGTCCACCTTTGAAACCTATAGAAAATAATAAATATAATGCGATAAACTTACTTGAAGATGCCGGGATTTCTAAATCACTTTTTACAATTGAAGCTATTACTCCGAGAAGGAAATATAATAAGGTTGGATTTGTAAGATTTGATATTAATATTTGAAAATCCAATAAAGAGAATTTTTTTAATATTGTTTAAAGTATAATGTAATTCTGTTAAACTAAATACAAATTCTTAGTCACAATTATAATCTTTAATTAATTACATATTTTAATTAAGTTGGATAAACAAGATATTTGAAAATTTTTGTAAACATATTAATTTTATTTTCACTTGTATTTTTACAAGTTCACGATATTTTTCCTCATAATCATTCTCATGATGAGCATATTCATATCAATCAACAGTTTGAATATCTTAATCATTGTTTGAAATCTGAGAACTGTTCAAAAGAAAGTTCATCTCACAGGCATTCCGTTTATTTTCTGACAACAAATAAAAATATTGCAAAAACTATAAAAGAAATTTTTAATGAAGTTATTGCAATAAATTTATTCAGTATTCTAAAACCTCAGTTAACAGAATATTTAAGCCGGAAAATTGATTCGGTCAGAATTAAACCGGTAAATCATTCTAACTTACTGCCACCCCGTGCACCGCCTGCACATCTTGCGTGATAATTAATTGCAATAAAATTTTTTAACTAATTTAAAATTTAAAAATTTTCTTTATGAAAAAATATATTTCAATATATTTTATCATATCTGTTATTTTTATATCCGGATGTGATAAGAAAGAAGTGGCTACGCCTGAAATAAAATTAGAGCCGGTTTCCTATACTGTTTATTCTAAACATTTAGAATTATTTATTGAATTTTCACCATTAGTTGTAGGTGAAAAAACTATTTTTAATGTATTTGCAACTGAAACAGGAGATGTATTTAAACCATTAAACAATGGTAAGGTAGTAGTAGATATACCAAATAACGGCACTGCGATTGCAAATACTCAGGACTCCCCCGGAATCTTCAAACCTGAATTTATTCCGACTAAACCCTCCAATGATATTACTTTGAAATTTATAGTAGATTCTAAAGAATTTACTGACACTCTAAAGTTATACCACATAAATATTTTCCCGGATAAAAATTCTGTAAAAACGGATAAAAATTCAGGACATGATGACCATGACCACGATGGTCACGATCATGACCACGAAGGACATGATCACAAACATGATGATAAAGATCACAATCACGATTCGCATAATCATTCAGACGAAGAAAAAAAATCATTAATGGCTTCCGGTAGCAGCAATGAAGTAATTTTTACAAAAGAACAATCCTGGAAAATTGAATTTGCTAACAAGGAAATAAAAAGAGGAACATTCTATTATACGATTAAAACAACCGGACAAATCCAAACTCCGGTAGGAGAAGAAGCAGTAATATCTGCAAAATCCGGTGGAATTGTAAGATTTGGAAGTAATTATATTAATGGTATGAAAGTATTCAAAGGTGAAAATTTATTTACGATTTCCGGTGGCAACCTTAATGAAGGAAATATAAATTCAAAAATACTGGAGGCAAAAGCAAATTATGAAAAAGCACAATCTGATCTTGAACGGGCAACTGAACTTAATAATGATAAAATAATTTCAGATAAAGAATTTAATGCTGTAAAAAATAATTATATAATCTCAAAAGAGATATATAACACATTGACAACAAATTATGGTGAATCCGGTGTCCGGATTTATTCTCCAATTGGCGGATTTTTAAAATCAATAAATGTACTTAACGGTGAATATGTTCAACCCGGACAAACTCTCGCTAATGTAGTCAGAAATCAAAAACTTTTGATAAAGGCAGATTTATCACAGAAATATTTTGAGATTATTAATTCTATCAGGTCTGCAAATTTCAAAACACCTGATGGAAAAACTTATGATACGGAACAATTAAACGGAAAGTCCATCATATTCGGAAAAAACACCGGTCAGGAAAATTTACTTTTACCGGTAAATTTTGAAATAGATTACAGGGAAGAGCTTATACCGGGGACTTTTGTAGAAGTTTATTTAAAGACTAACAGAATTCCGGGTGCTCTTGTGATACCTATATCAGCTCTATTGGAAGAGCAAGGTGTATTTTATGTATTTATTCAAACTTCAGGAATTAGTTTCGAAAAAAGAGAAGTTAAAATCGGTGAATCTGATGGAAATAATGTCCGGATTTTATCCGGATTAGATGAAGGAGAAAGAGTAGTAACAAAAGGTACATATCAGATAAAACTCGCATCTTTATCCGGTAGTTTACCATCTCACGGACACGACCATTAAATAATTAAAATGCAAAGTTATGCTAAACAAAATTTTAGGTTTTTCATTAAAAAACAGAATCCTGATTATTATAATCTCCGTTTTATTGCTTGCTTTCGGAACTTATACAGCATTGAATATGGAAGTAGATGTGTTTCCGGATTTGACTGCACCGACCGTTGTTGTTTTAACTGAAGCTCATGGGATGGCTCCTGAGGAAGTAGAACAGCTTGTTACTTTTAAAATAGAAACTTCCGTAAATGGTGCAACTGATGTAAGAAGAGTTCGTTCATCTTCATCCGCAGGATTTTCTATCGTTTGGATAGAATTTAATTGGGGGACAGATATTTATCAGGCAAGACAAATAGTCGCTGAAAAAATTGCTACTATAAGCGAACAAATGTCGGAAGGAGTTGGCAATCCTGTATTAGCACCTCAATCTTCAATTATGGGTGAAATTATGTATATAAGTGTTACCGGAAAAAATGTTAATCTAATGGATTTAAGGACGATATCTGACTGGACTATCAGACCTTCACTTCTTGCAGTTGGAGGCGTTTCCCAGGTTACTGTAATAGGCGGTGAATATAAGCAATATCAAATACAGGCATCACCGCAAAAAATGAGTTATTATAATGTTTCTTTAAGTGAGCTTACGGAAACAAGTAAAAATATAAACCAGAATGCTTCCGGTGGATTTTTAAATGAATATTATCAGGAATATATAATAAGAGGTATAGGAAGAATTAGTGAAATAGATCAAATGGGTAATTCTGTAATTAAAGTTGTTAATGGTGCTCCTGTTAAATTACTTGATGTTGCTGAAATTAAAATAGGTTCATCAGTGAAAATAGGCGATGCTTCAGTTAACGGAGAACCGGCGGTGATTCTTGCAATTCAAAAGCAGCCTTCAGTAAATACATTGGAATTAACAGAAAAAATTGATCAATCATTATCTGATATTTCTAAAAATTTGCCAAATGATGTTCTGATAAATTCTCATATTTTCAGACAGGCAGATTTTATTAAAGCTTCTATAAATAATATTACAAAGACACTGATTGAAGGATCAGTTTTTGTTGTAATAATTCTTATAGTATTTTTAATGAATGTCCGAGCAACAGTTATTTCACTGATAGCAATCCCAATCTCTTTAGTCTCTTCAATATTAACACTCGAATTGTTAGGATTTACAATAAATACAATGAGTTTAGGAGGAATGGCAATAGCAATTGGCGCATTAGTAGATGATGCTATAATTGATGTCGAAAATGTATTCAAAAGATTAAAAGAAAATTCACTTAAACGCAAAGAAGATCAGAAAGGTAATCTGGAAGTAATTTATAATGCATCTATTGAAGTCAGACCTTCGGTTGTTAATGCGACATTTATTATTATTGCTGCCTTTCTACCTTTATTTTTCTTAACAGGTATGGAGGGAAGATTACTTGTTCCATTAGGAATTGCGTTTATAGTATCTTTATTCGCTTCTCTTGTAGTTGCCATAACATTAACTCCGGTTTTATGCAGTTATCTTTTAACAAATGAAAGAGTGCTTGCTAAACATTCTCACGGAGAAAATAAATTCACGGTATTTTTAATAAAGTATTATAAAATATTACTTGAACGTTCACTAAATCACAGAAAAGCAATTCTTGTTTCTGTTTCAATATTATTCATTGGTTCATTAACTGTATTTTCAACATTAGGAAGAAGTTTTCTTCCGGAATTTAATGAAGGTTCATTAGTTATAAGTGCTGTTACTTTACCCGGCACATCACTTGAAGAAAGCAATAAAATAGGAATAGTTATGGAAAATCTTCTTTTAACTGTTCCGGAAGTAAAAAGCACTGCAAGGAGAACCGGCAGGGCTGAATTAGATGAACATACCCAGGGAGTTAATTCATCTGAGATTGAAGTGCCTTTCATTCTGAATGGAAGGAGCCGGGATGAATTTTTTGATGATGTCAGAGATAAACTTTCTTTGGTTTCAGGTGTTAGTGTAACGATAGGTCAACCTATTGGTCACAGGATAGATCATATGCTATCCGGAACGAGAGCAAATATTGCTATCAAGTTGTATGGAAATGATCTTGCTGAGATATATAAAACGGCAAATCAGATTAAAGATGTAATTACACCTGTTAACGGGTTAGTGGATATCAGTGTGGAACAGCAAGTTGAAATTCCTCAAATTCAGATAAAACCGAAAAGGGAATTACTTGCACAGTATGGAATTCCAATGAAAGATTTTACTGAATTTATAGATGTAGCATTTTCCGGTGAAGTAGTCAGTCAGGTATTTGAAGGTAACAGAAGTTTTGATTTAGTTCTAAGACTTGATGACCCGAAACAAAATAATATTTTAAATATAAAAAATATTTTAATAGATACTTATAACGGACAGAAAATTCCGTTGTATTATGTTGCTGACATTATTTCAACTTCCGGACCCAGTACTATCAACAGAGAAAATGTTCAAAGAAAAATAGTTATTTCTGCCAATGTATCAGGTAAAGATCAAAGAAGTGTAGTAAATGAGATTCAGGAAAAAATTAATAACAGAATCAGACTTCCGGAAGGTTACAGGGTTGAATATGGGGGGCAGTTCGAAGCAGAAGAAGAAGCTTCAGGGAGAATCCTTTTAATGTCATTTTTTTCTTTATTAATAATTTTTGTACTTTTATATCAAGAATTTAAAAATTTTAAAATAGCGTCTATCATTCTCATCAACCTTCCATTGGCATTAATTGGCGGTGTATTCGCTGTATTTATAACTTCCGGAATAATAAGCATACCTTCTCTGATAGGATTTATAACTCTTTTCGGCATTGCAACCAGAAACGGGATTTTATTAGTATCAAGATTTAATGCTTTGAAACTGGAAGGTGTCGGATTATATGACAGAATTGTAAAAGGTTCACTTGACAGACTAAACCCAATTTTAATGACAGCACTTGCGACAGGTCTTTCCTTAATTCCGTTAGCAATTGCCGGGGATGCACCGGGGAATGAAATACAAAGCCCTATGGCTAAAGTAATTCTGGGTGGTCTTTTAACAAGTACTTTTCTTAATCTGATTGTTGTTCCTGTTGTATATTATTTTACAAATCAAAATTCGGAACAGAAATGAACTTTAAATTAATTATAATTATAAATTTTTTTTTAGCACTTTTATCTGGTAATTATTTATATCCTCAGGATGGGATTAATAAAGTATTAAAAGGAATTGAATCTAACAATAAACTGATTAAATCAGGCGCGGATTATGTAAATGCGAAGAAAATGGAGTTTAGAACAGGGCTAACACCATATGACCCTGAAGTATCTTTTGATTATCTCTTTGGCACACCAAAGGAGTTAGGAAACCGGTCGGAATTTATGATAAATTTCACCTTTGATTTCCCTACAATTTACGGAAAAAAAAGTTTCTTATCTGATTTAAAATCTGAAAATATAATTTATGAAAGTACTGCTTTAAAGCAGAAAATTTTACTTGAAGCTAAGCTGATTTGTATTGAACTGATTTATTTAAATAAAAGAGAAATTGAATTAAAGACAAGATTAAATGATGCTGAACAGCTTTATGAATTTTTTAAGATAAAACTTGAAAAAGGCGAAGGCAATATGATAGATGTTAATAAAGCAAAACTTCAGATGATGAATGCACTTAGTGATTTTGAGCTAAACGAATCTGAGAGAATTAAGTCATTAAATAAACTAAATGATTTAAATGGTGGAATTCCTGTTATATTTGCAGATGCGGAATACCCAACTCAACCTCAATTACCGGTTTTAGCGGAAATCGAAAAAAGGATGGAAACAGCAGATCCTGAATTAATATCACTGGATTACCGGTTAAAAATTTCAAAACAGGAAATTGAGATTAATAAAGATCTGAGATTGCCAAAACTATCTTTCGGGTATAGATATGAAAGCTTGCTCAGTGAAAAATTTAACGGTTTTCATGTAGGGATTACTTTACCTTTTTGGGAAAATAACAATATTGTTAAAACAAAGGAATTGGAATCTGTATATGCCTTATCACAGATAGATGCTTATAAAACACACCTTAAGTTTGAAACAAAAGAATTATTTGAGAAAAATGAAATTTTAAGAAAGATTTTAATTCAAAATAAAGAAGATTTATCTACCTTGAATAATATTGAATTGCTAAAAAAATCTTTACTTTTTGGTGAGATTTCTTCTATAGATTATCTTATGGAATTGACATATTATTATTCAATCAAAGATAAGATTGATTTGCTTGAAAAAGAATTTTACGAAGTGCAGGCTAAATTATATAAATTTGAACTTTGATTTTATCATTAATTTAAATTCGGAATATTGAAGTTATTTATTAAACCGGTTTTTTTATTGAACAAATCAAATTTATTCTGAAGATATTTTTTTGAACTCAGTCATATTTTATTAAAT
>ERZ761607.4580-NODE-4580-length-12102-cov-5.192994_pt1 | contig 12102 bp, 13 predicted proteins | sample MGYA00511164_ERZ761607 | MGnify/ENA primary metagenome ERZ761607 (study PRJEB28899, sample SAMN02445080) | bioreactor sludge metagenome | biome: EBPR sludge | place: Australia: Brisbane, Thorneside Wastewater Treatment Plant | collected 2011-06-22 ...
GCCACGCCGGGCAGGTTCTGCGACGCCATCGTGACGACGAACAGCGGCAGCGCCACGCCGACCGTCGCCGCGAGCGTGAAGCTGGGCATCGTGAAGACCGGCGTGGCCAGCGCCCACGACACCTCGCCCAGCGCGAGCTGGCCGCGCGCCGCGGCCAGCGCCATGCCCACGGCCAGCACGACCGGCACCGCGTAGCGCGGCCACAGGCGCCGGCCCAGCAGGTAGGCCAGGAACATCGCGAACACGAGCGCGAACTCGCGCTGCAGCGACGTGAAGGCCTCGAAGCCGAAGCGCACCAGCACGCCGGCCAGCAGCGCCGAGGCCAGCGCCTGCGGGATGCGGTCCATCACGCGCGCAAACCAGCCGCTCGCACCGGCCAGCGTGATCAGCCCGGCGCAGACCACGAAGGCGCCGACCGCCTGGTCCATCGGCACGCCCGCGCCGGCCGTCACCAGCAGCGCGGCGCCGGGCGTCGACCAAGCGGTCAGCACCGGCTGCCGGTACCACAGGCTCAAGCCCAGGCTGGTCAGCCCCATGCCCAGGCCCAGCGCCCAGACCCACGACACCGTCTGCGCCGGCGTCGCGCCGAAGGCCGCCGCGGCCTGGAAGACGATGACCACCGAACTCGTGTAGCCCACGAGCACGGCGACGAAGCCGGCGACGACGGCGGACAGGGACAGCTCGTGGCGCATGGGCCGCGCAGGATAAGCCAGCGACCCGCCGCGGCCCGCCGCCACCGGCCGCGCCACGCGTGCCGCGCCGCACCGCAGCCAGCGCCTTAACAACTTTGAAGGCCGGCTGAAGGACGCCGCGGCGGGTGGCGCGGAACACTGGCTGCTCCCTGCCACGCGACGCGGCTGCCGGTGCCCGAACCGGGTCCGCGACGCCCCACCCCAGACCCCCGAGGAGACCCGCATGACCCCGATCCAGATCCAGCTCGTGCGCGACAGCTGGGCCCAGGTGCAGCCCATCCAGGCCGCCGCCGCCGACCTCTTCTACGCCCGCCTGTTCGAGCTGGCGCCCGAGACGCGGCCGCTGTTCAGGCGCGACATCCACGCCCAGGGCGCGATGCTGATGAAGATGCTGGACAGCGTCGTCGCCGGTCTGGACCGGCTGCCCGAGCTGATGCCGGTGGCCGCGGCACTGGCGCGCCGCCATGTCGGCTACGGCGTGCAGCCGCGTCACTACGACACGGTCGGCACGGCGCTGATGTGGACCCTGGAGCAGGGCCTGGGCAGCGCCTTCACGCCGCACGTGCGGCAGGCCTGGCTGACCGCCTACTCGACGCTGGCCTGCGCGATGAAGGCTGCCGCGGCCGACGCCGCGCCGGCGGCCGCCGCCTGAGACCGCCTGCGACCTGCCCAAGGAGCCTGCCATGTACCCCCTGCACTTCAGCCTCGCGCTCGCCCTGCTGACCGCCGCCGCCGGCGCCGCCGCGCAGGCCCCCATCACCCACGAACAGGCGCTGGCCGGCAACGTGACGCCCGGCGACGCGCCGGGCTACCCGGTCACGATCAGCGTGCCGGGGCACTACCGGCTGATGGGCAACCTGCAGGTGCCGTCGAGCACGGGCGGCATCCATGCGACCGTCGGCGGCGTGACGCTGGACCTCAACGGCTTCACGGTCGGCGGCCCCGGCACCTGCACGCAGAGCGGCGCCAACAACGTCGTGACCTGCACCCACTACGCCCTCGCCCACCTGGCGGACCGCGATGCGCTGTCCGGCATCCGCTTCCAGGGCCGCGGCAACACCGTGCGCAACGGCACCGTGCGCGGTTTCCGCGGCCACGGCGTCAGCGGCGGCGACACGGTGCTGGAGGACCTCGTGCTGCGCGACAACCGCTACAGCGGCTTCAGCAGCTTCGCGGTCGGCCACACCAGCCGCGTCAGCGGCACACGCATCCTGCTCAACGGCGATCACGGCGTGCACAGCGCCTCCTACCTGATCTTCGAGCGCTCGGCGGCGGTGAAGAACGGCGGCGACGGCTTGCAGACCGGCGGTGCGCTGGTGACCGACTCGGTGCTCACGAACAACCGGCGCTACGGCATCGCCTCGTCCAGCAACCCGCACAGCACCGTCCGTGGCACCCAGCTGAGATACAACCACCTCGGCCCCATCAGCGGCGGCGTGCTCTCGCAGGGCGGCAACTACAGCGGCGGCGCGCTGTTCTGAGCCGTGGCGGCCCCGATGCACGGCGATACGACGCCGCGGCGCGGCCGCGGGCCCGACGGCGCCGCCGCCCTGCTGGTGGGCGCCGCGGTCGTGCTGACGACGGTGGCGCCGATGGCGGTGCTGTCGCCGCATGGACCGGCCGGCGCAGCGGCGGCCACGTCAGCGCCGCTGCCGCGGTGGGAGACCGGAGCCGCACTGCCGGCAATGCCTGCCGCGGCGGTCGTCAAGCCGGCGCCGCCTTCCAGCCCCGAGGCGGGGCAAGCCCGCGTGTGGCGCGAGCGGCACACGATCGTCATCGCCGCGCGCCAGGCCCCGCGCGCCGAGGTCGCACGCCAGCTCGCCGCGCTGACCGGCGTGGACCCGCAGCGTCCGGCCGCGGTGCTGCACGGGGCGCGACCGCTCACGCTGCACTGGCGCGGCAGCGACGCCGCCGAGGCCTGGCGTCGCGTGCTGGGCGCGCAGGCCGGCCACGCGCTGCAGTGCGACGGCGCCCGCTGCCGGCTGTGGCTGATCGCCCAGCCCGCCGCCGCGGCGGCTGGCGTGGACACCGACGGCAGTGTGGACGCGCCGCCCGCCGCGGACCTGGATCCGGTCACGGACCGGCCGCCCGCCGAGGCCGGGCACGACGGGACGGCCGATGCCGGCGCAGACGACGGCCCGCCGCCGACCTGGGAGCCCACGCAGCCCGACCCGCCGGGCCTGTTTCCGGCCCGCTGATCGCCACGCCCGGGTGCGGCGCTGCGGCGCGCCGGCCCCGGCGCAGCACCCGCGGCGGGGCCAGTCCCTAGAATCGGCCCGATGCCGCCCGAACACCAGTTCGTCCTCACGCTGGCCTGCCGCGACACCAAGGGCATCGTGCATGCCGTCTCGGGCCTGCTGTACCAGGCCGGCTGCAACATCATCGACTCGCAGCAGTTCGGCGACCTCGAGGGCGAGGACGCGACCGGGCTGTTCTTCATGCGCGTGCACTTCGAGGCGCCGCCGCAGCTGGCCGACGAAGCGACGCTGGCGCGCCTGTTCGAGCACACGCGGCAGCAGTTCGGAATGGACGCGCGCTTCCACGCGCTGGCGCGGCGGCCGCGCGTGCTGCTGATGGTCAGCCAGCACGGCCACTGCCTGAACGACCTGCTGTTCCGCTGGAAGAGCGGCACGCTGGCGGCGGACATCCCGGCCATCGTGTCCAACCACGAGACCTTCGCCGGCCTGGCGGCCAGCTACGGCATCCCCTTCCACCACCTGCCGCTGCCGCGCGGCGCCGACGCCGCGGCCAGGCGCGCGCAGGAGCAGCAGGTGCTGGCGCTGGTGCGCGAGCAGCAGGTCGACCTGGTCGTGCTGGCGCGCTACATGCAGATCCTCAGCGCGGAGCTGTGCGAGGCGCTGGCCGGGCGCGCGATCAACATCCACCACAGCTTCCTGCCCAGCTTCAAGGGCGCGCGGCCGTATTTCCAGGCCCATGCGCGCGGCGTCAAGCTGATCGGCGCGACGGCGCACTACGTGACCGCCGACCTCGACGAGGGCCCCATCATCGAGCAGGACGTGCAGCGCGTGGACCACACGCTGTCGGCCGAGGACTTCACCGCGGTCGGGCGCGACATCGAGTGCATGGTGCTCGCGCGCGCGGTGCGCTGGCACCTGGAGCACCGCGTGCTGGTCAACGGCCACAAGTGCGTGGTCTTCCGCTGACGCGAGGCGCTACCATGGCCCGCCGCCGCCCGCCCGTCGTCGCCCTCGCCGGCAGCCCGGACGAAGCCGAGGCCCGCTTCTACGAGGCGCTGCAGACCGGCGACCTGGAGCGCCTGATGGCGCTGTGGGTCGACGACGACGACGCGGTCTGCGTGCACCCGGGCGGCGCGCGGCTGGTCGGCACGACGGCCATCCGCGCCGGCTTCGAGGCCATCTTCGCCAGCGGCGGCATCCCGGTGCGGCCCGAGCAGGTGCGCCGCATCACGCTGGCCGACGCCGCGCTGCACCACCTCGTCGAGCGCATCGAGGTCCCTGGCGAGCAGGGCCCGCAGACGGCCTGGGTGGTGGCGAGCAACCTGTACGTGCGCACCGACATGGGCTGGCGCATCGCCGCCCACCACGCCAGCCCGGGCATGCCGCACGACCTGCCGGCGGTGGGCGACGAGGCGCCCTCGACGCTGCACTGAGCGCGTGCAGGACTACCGCGCGCCGCGTTGGCTGCCCGGCGGCCACCTGCAGACGATCTGGGCCGCGCGGCTGGCGCGCCGCCACCCCGGCGAGGATCCACCGCAGTTCGAGCGCGAGCGCTGGACGACGCCGGACGGCGACTTCATCGACGTCGACCACCTCGCGCCGGCGCCGGCCACCGGTGCGGCGGCGCGCCGGCTCGTCGTCTTCCACGGCCTGGAGGGCGACCGCAGCAGTGCCTACATGCTGGCCTTCGCGGTGCAGGCACGGCGCCGCGGCTGGGCCTGCGCGCTGCCGCATTTCCGCGGCTGCTCGGGCGAGCTGAACCGCGCGCCGCGCGCCTACCACTCGGGCGACCACGAGGAGATCGGCTGGATCCTGCAGCGCCTGCGCGAGCGCAGCGCGGCGCCGCTGCTGGCGGTCGGCGTCTCGCTGGGCGGCAATGCGCTGCTGCGCTGGGCGCAGGAGGCCGGCGACGCCGCTGCGGCCACCGTCGGCGCGCTGGCCGCGGTCTGCTCCCCGATCGACCTCGCGGCGGCCGGCCGGGCCATCGACCGCGGACTGAATCGCCGGCTCTACGCGCGCATGTTCCTGGCGACGATGAAGCCCAAGGCGCTGGCCAAGTGGCAGCAGCACCCGGGACTGTTCGACAAGGAGCGCATGCTGCGCGCGCGCACGCTGTACGAATTCGACGACGCCTTCACGGCGCCGGTGCACGGCTTTCGCGATACGCCGGACTACTGGACGCGTGCTTCGGCGCGGCCGCACCTGGCGCGAATCCGCGTGCCGGCGCTGGTGCTCAATGCGCGCAACGACCCCTTCGTGCCGGCGGCCTCGCTGCCGGCGCCGGGCGGCGCCGAGGCCCGCGCGCTGGGCCACTTCGTGACGCTGTGGCAGCCGGCGCAGGGCGGCCATGTCGGCTTCCCGGCCGGCGCCCCGCCCGGCCATGTGCAGGCCATGCCGGGGCGCGTGGCGGACTGGCTGGCCCAACACGGCTGAACCGGGCTGCGCTAAGGTCGGCGCATGGACGAGATCGTCAGGGCGGCGCTGAAGAAGTGGCCCAACGTGCCGCACTGCTTCGGCTGGCTGGCGCTGGACGCACGCGGCGACTGGTACATGCGCGACGAGCGCATCCAGGCCGCCGGGCCGTTCCCGCAGGTCAAGGGCAGCCGCATCCGGCACGACAAGCTGCTCGCCTTCATCCACCGCAACTACACGCACGACGGGGCCGGCGCCTGGTTCTTCCAGAACGGGCCGCAGCGCGTCTACGTGGAGTTGGAAGCCGCGCCGCTGGTCTGGCGCGTGGCCGAAGCCGCGCCCTGGGCCATCACGGCCCACACCGGCGAGCCGGCCGTGCCGCGCAGCGCCTGGCTGGACGAACAGGGCCGGCTGTTCCTGGACAGCGCCCTCGGCTTCGGCATCGTGCACACGCTGGACATGCTGGCCGCCGCCGCCGCGGTGGAGGCCGGCGCCTGGGTGCCACAGGCTTTGCCGTTCGCCGAGATGCCGGCCCGCTTCGGCTACGTGCTGCGGCCGCAGCCGGCGCCGCGCTGACCGGCGCGCCAAACGAACAGGCCGCCCGGAGGCGGCCTGCAGGAGGAAAGGCCGCCCGGAGGCGGCCTGCAGGATCGCGGCAATGCGGCGTTCAGTTCGGCGCGCTGGCCGCGGCGGCGGGCGCCTGCGGCTCGGGCAGGCTGCCGCCCGAACTGTTGATCAGGTAGACGACGGCGCGGCCGAGCTCGAAGTCGCTCGCGTCGCCGCCGCCCTGGGCGGCCATCGCGCCCTTGCCCTTGATCACCGAGTTGAGCAGCGCCTCGTAGCCGGTGGCGATGCGCGGCGCCCAGGCGCCGTTGTCGCCGAACTTCGGCGCCCCGGCCACGCCGGCGGCGTGGCAGGCCGCGCACTGCGCGTTGTAGACCTGCTCGCCGCTGCGCAGCACGGCCGGCGCCGACGCGTCGCGCAGCTCGATCGTGCCCACCGGCTGGATGCGCGCCGCCACCGCCTCCGGCCCCAGGCCGCCGCTGCCGGCGGCGGGCTTGCTGTCCCAGGCCACGTAGTTGACGAGCAGGATGATGATGACCACCGGCAGCACGAATGCGGCGACCACCGTCCACACCAGCTGCTTGGGGGTGCGGATCGGGCCTTCGTGGCTGTCCTGGGCGTCGTGCGGTTCGCTCATCGGGTCCTCGGGTCGTTCGACGTCGTGCGCTGTCAGCTGCCCTCGGCACGCCACGGGCGCGGCGCCGACTCGGGCAAAACCCGGCGATTATAGGCGGCGGCCCTGCGCCGCCCTGGCGCCGCGCCCCGGGCCACCGCAGGCCGCGCGGGGCCGCCGCGGGCCCGGGCGGTAGAATCGCCGCTTCGCCAGCGACCGTGGTGAAGTGGATATCATGCAGCCCTCCGAAGGCTGCGTCGCAGGTTCGATCCCTGCCGGTCGCGCCAAGGCCCGGGCCGCCGATGCCGCGGCCCACCCGGCGCCGCTGTTCTGCGGCGCCCCGCTCCCCGCTCCTGCCGCCACCGGCGTCGTACGGTCTGTCGACGCCGGGCCGCTGCCGTCCCGATCCCGTAGGACGACAGCACCGCCCACGGCCCGCCCAATGGCGCTGCGTGCCACGACGGCGCGCACCCCGGTCCCCAACCCAGGAGAGCGCCATGAAGAAGATGTCCCCGTCCCCGTTCCGCCGTCCCCTGCGGACGCTGGGCCCGGCCCTCGCGCTGTGCGCAGCGGCCCTGCTGCCGCTGGCCGTGCAGGCCGGCGACACCGATCAGCGTGTCGAGATCACCGCGTCGCGGCTGTCCGGCGCTGCGCTCGTCGAGCGCGGCATCGACCAGCGCTTCGCGCTCGAGAACGGCCGCGTGCTCAGCGTCGCCGGCGCCGGCGAATCGCTGAGCGTGCGCTACGGCCGTCGCGCCGCACGGCTGCTGCGCCACGACGGCCAGGGCCGCTTCGTCTCGGCCGACGGACTGCTCGCGCTGCAGATCGAGGCCGACCGCTTCGGCGACCCCGATCGCGTGCGGCTGTCGATGCCGGCGAGCTGGCTGTAGCCCTGCCCGACCGCGGCGCCCCGGGCCGCGGTCGCGGGCGTGGGTGCCGCTCGGCGCTGACGTCGGCGGCGACCAGTCGTCGGCCGCCGCCGTCTGTCGCTACACTGCGTTACACCCGTCGCGACGCCGGCCCGCCGTGCACGCGCGGGCAGGGAGGCGCAAGGACCCGATGAGCCGCATGCCGAGGCCGATCGCGACGCTGCTGCTGGCGGCCGGGCTGCTGGCGGCCTTCGGCGCCGCGGCGCAGGCGCCCGCGACGGCACCGACCGCATCGCCCGCCACGGCGCCGGCCGTGCGCGTCGCGCCACCCGGCGCCGACGAAGGCGCGCCGGTGCTCGTCCGCAGCACGTTCGGCGAAGGGCGCGTCGCGGTTCTCGCCATCCCCGTCGACGACGCGTGGTCCGAGCTGCCGTACTCCCCCGGCTACCTTCCGCTCGTGAGCGAGCTGCTCCGCGATCTCGCGGCTGCGCGCCGCGCCCCGAGCGCGATGCTCTCGGCGGGCGCCTCGATCGAGCTCGCGCCGCAGAGCCTCGTGCGCGCACCGGACGGCACCGTCCACGAGCCCGTCGACGGTCGCTTCGACGACACCGCCGCGCCCGGCGTCTACCGCGTGCTCGATGGGGACGACGTGAAGAGCAGCTTCGTCGTCGCGTCGCCGGCGAGCGAGTCGGATCTCACGCCGGGCAGCCCGCCGGAGGTCACGGCCGGCGACACGAACGGGACACGCAGCGAGCGACGGCGACGCCCGATCGATCCGTGGTTCTTCCTCCTCGGCGGCTTGTGCCTGCTCGGCGAAGGCTGGCTCCGCGCGCGCTGACGCACCTCGAGCGACCGCGCAGGTCGAGTTTCGAGCGGATGCGAGGAGCGGAGCCGACGTGACGGCAACGAGTGACCACGAGCAGCGTCGACGAGCCCGCTACCGACGCCAACCTTCGATCACACGATCCCGTCCCGCGAGATCCGGGATCACGCGCACGTCGACGAAGCCGACGCTGCGGAAGATCTCCGCTGCGCGCGGGCCCTGATCGGCCCCGACCTCCACGAGCAGGGCTCCGCCGCGCACGAGGCGCGCGAACGCCTGCGTCGCGAGTCGTCGCACCACGTCGAGACCATCGGCTCCGCCCGCGAGCGCGAGACGCGGCTCGTGCTTCGCGACCTCGGGCGCGAGCGTCGGAATCTCCGCGTCCTCGACGTACGGAGGGTTGGCCACCACGAGCGCGAACGGACCCTCGAGGCCCGCGAAGAGATCGCCCACCGCGAGCTCCACCGCGACCCCCGCCGTCCGCACGTTCTCGCGCGCGACCTCGATCGCGTCGGAAGAGAGATCGGTCGCGAAGTACGTGCGATCCGGCACCTCGCTCGCGAGGCTCACCACCACGCAACCGCTGCCGGTGCAGAGATCGACGACCGGCCCGTCAGGTAGCGCGCTCGTCTTCGGAGTCGCCGTCGCATCCGTCGTCGTCTTCGGAGCTCGCCGTCCTCGCGCCATCGGCTCATGCGAAGTCGGCGGCTGATCCTGCCGACTCGGTCGAGAAGTCGAAGCGCCCCCCTCAGCGACGGCTCCTTCGGCTTCCGTCGCGCTCCGAGCGAGCGCTTCCGCTTCGTTCGAAGCGTCGTCGACGAGGCGACTTTCGCCGCTCGTGGTGTCGGAGGAATGCTCGAGGTCGTCCGCATGATCGTCGCGCTCTTCCGCGAACGCCTCGACGTGTGCGTCCCCCTCCGGGATCACGTCGCCGCGAAGGAGCGACACGGCGCGCTCGACCAGCGTCTCGGTGTCCGGGCGAGGCACCAACACCCGCGCGTCCACCTGGAAGCGACCCTTCCAGAAGTCCTTGGTGCCGATCAGGTACGCCACGGGTTCGCGGTCGCGTCGGCGGCGGACGAGGTCTCGCAAGGTCGCGAGCTCCTCCGGACCGATGGGACGGTCGAGATCGAGGTAGAGGTGCAGTCGCGGGATGCCGAGCACGTGGGCGACCAGCAGCTCCGCGTCGAGGCGCGGGCTCTCGAGACCTCGCTCCGCGAAGTCCGACTGCATCCACCCGACCATCCGCCGCACCGTCCATGCTTCGGTCACCCGCCCGCGATAGCGGACCGGACGACACCGTCAACGCCTTTGAGGTTGGTTCCGAAGGCGCCGCCCCTCACGCGGAGATGTGTCGCAAACTTGATTACATGTAGGCATGCAGGCACGGTTCTTTCGTCGGAGGCTCCACCACGAGCCCGATCCACCCCGAGCTGAGCCTGCTTCGATCGGGCTCGCGACCCGCTCGGCGTCAGTGGCGATACCATTCATCGAGAATCGAGGGGCGACATGCGAGGCGTGAGGGCTTGGACGATGGTGGCGATGGCAGCGGCGATGGCGAGCCTCGCGCTCGGCATCGGGCCCCTGCGCGCGGACAACCCGCCGGCCAACCGCCGGCCTCCCCCGCCCGCGCCCGCACAGGACGACCCGACCTGGGATCCCGTCAGCGAGGCCGGTCAGCACGCAGTGGGCGTCTACCTTCCCGGCGTCTTCGTCGCCCGCAACGGGCTGCGCGGCGTGGTCGAGCTCGCGCGGCACACCCGGTCGAACGCCGTGGTGATCGATCTGAAGGACGGCGCCGGGCGCGTCACCTACGACACCGCGATCCCGATTCTGCAGGAGTCGAAACGCAACTATCTCGGGGACGCCCCCGCGCTGATCCGTGGTTTGAAGGCCGAGGGCATCTACACGATCGCGCGAATCACGTGCTTCGCCGATCCGCAATTGCCGCTGCGCCACCCCGAGCGCTCGATCCAACACAACCGTCGACGTACGCCGTGGGTGAGCTGGGGCACCGGCGGCACCTGGCTCGATCCCTACAACCGCGACAACCACGCGATGATCGTCGAGCTGTCCCGCGAAGCGGAGGCGATGGGCTTCGACGAGATTCAGCTCGACTACGTACGGTTCCCCGTCGACGACGGCATCCAGTACGCCGCGTATCCCTCCGATGACGGCACTCCGCGCCCGCAGCTCCTCATCGAGCTGCTCTCCGCCATCGACCGCGCGCTGCGGATCCCCGTCGGCGTCGACGTCTTCGGGCTCGCCGCGTACCGCGAAGGTGACCCCTCGGGCCTCGGCCAAGACCTCGCGGCGTGGGTGGATCACGTCGAGGTCTACTCGCCGATGCTCTACATCAACGCGATGCGCGAGTGGGAGCCGGAGCGCCCCGAGCGCAGCCGATGGCTCGTCGAGTCGGGCGTCGCGCGGCTGCGCGAACGCATCGGACCGCGCCCCGTCTTGCGCCCGTACCTGCAGGCGTTCGAGAAGGGAGCCGGCCACGAAGGCTTCAACCCGACCTTCATCACGCGCCAAATCGTGGGTGCGCGCGCTGGTGGCGCGGATGGATTCTTGATGTGGCATCCCGGCGCGCGTTACTCGATGTTCCGCCGCGCGATGCAGGGGCCCGCACGAAGCCTCAGCCCCTTCCCGCTCGAGGAACGCGCCGAGCTGCGCCAACAACGCCCCGCCCGCCGGAGCAACGTCGCGCAGGTGCCGCGCGAGCGCGACTCCGCGGTGCGCTGAACGAACGCGGGTTCAGGTTTCGAGGGCGCGGCTGCGGCTGCGCCCTCGTTTCGTCGTTCGCTCTCACCAGGCGGCCGCCTGCATGCGGGCGAGGCGCCACCGGCCTCAAAGCACGTTCTGCACTTGCTCGCGCATGCGCTCGACGTCGGCTTTGATCTCCACGACCACACGCGTGACCTCGACCTCCGGCGTCTTGGCGCCGAGGGTGTTCACCTCGCGTGCCATCTCTTGGAGCAGGAAGTCGAGCTTGCGGCCATGCGCGGGGCCGGTCGCGTTCATCAGCTCGTCGAACTGATCGCAGTGCGAGTCGAGGCGCGCGACCTCCTCGGCGACGTCGGTGCGCTCGGCGAAGAGCGCGACCTCGTGCTCCACGCGTGTCTCGTCGAGCGTGAGCTCGTGCTCGCTCATCATGCGCGCGACGCGGTCACGCAGGCGGGCGCGCTGCGCGTCGACGAGCGCCGGACAGCGGAGCCGAATCTGCGCGAGCTTCGCGCGCACCGACTCGAGGCGAGTCCCGAGCTCCTCCGCGAGCGCGGTCCCTTCCCGCACGCGCATCACGTCGACGGCGTCGCACGCACGCTTGGCCGCATCGAGGAGCGCTACGCGGAGCTCCTGACCGAGCTCGTTGGGCGCCGCGACGAAGAGACCGGGCACGGTCGAGAGCAGACCGAGCGGCACCGACTCACCCGGCGCGAGCTCGTCGCGAAGCTTCACGAGCTGCGCGTAGGCGGAGCGCGCCACGTCGAGGTCGAGCGTCGGGGCAGGCTCCACCCTTCCCTCGACGCGTACGCCGATCTCGACGTGCCCGCGCCGGAGCCGCTTGCCCACGAGCTCTTCGAGCGCGGGCGCATGATCGGCGAGCGACGACGCGATGCGGCTGCGCACGTCGAGGAAACGATGGTTCACCGAGCGGACGTCGACGCGCACGCGAACCTCGCGCCCTTGCAGCTCGAGGCGCGCTTCCCCCGCGCCGAACCCGGTCATGCTCCTCACGACGACTCGATCTATCACGACCGCGCGCAGGTCCGTAGCTTCTCGGTCGGCTGGGCCGACGTCGACGACGCTCCGTCGGCCGCGCGAAGCTTCGTCGTCCGCTGAAAAGAAGCTGATGGCCGATTACCGCAAGCCGCCCTACCGGACGGCGCGCAGCGAACGAAGTGAGCGAAGGCTCGTGGGAGGGGGCCCC
>ERZ761607.4582-NODE-4582-length-12096-cov-4.343825_pt1 | contig 12096 bp, 10 predicted proteins | sample MGYA00511164_ERZ761607 | MGnify/ENA primary metagenome ERZ761607 (study PRJEB28899, sample SAMN02445080) | bioreactor sludge metagenome | biome: EBPR sludge | place: Australia: Brisbane, Thorneside Wastewater Treatment Plant | collected 2011-06-22 ...
ACGATGGCAGGACCATCCTGGTGGACCTGACCGGCGAGCGCGTCGAAGGCGAGGCGGGCCGCGCGGTCATCACGATCAATCTGTCGGACCCGGCGCTGGCGGAGATGGACGTGGACGAGCTGCGAGCGCGACTTCGGCTACTGCCTCCTGCGAGTTGGTGCTCCCACTGGCGTGATCGCGAGTTGACGTCGCAGGCGCGGGTCCGGGCCGCGGACGAGGCGCGCCAGTCGCTCGACGCCTGGACCGACGAGGACGAGGCGCTGTTCCAGGCGCAACTGCCGCCGGGCATGGACCCGGAGGCGACCGCGACGATGCGTCGCGAGACCTTGCTGCGCCGAACCGTCAAGTTGATCCTCGAAGACGCGAGGCGCATCCGAGCACCGGGCCTGCATGTCGCCGTGCAGCGTGACGCACCTGATGGGTATGGCGACGGCTGGGATGACCATCGCGTCGAGATCCTGTGGTGGAGCGCGCCCGCCGAACTGAGGTTCGAGGCCGTGGAACTGGAGAGGCGCCGCGGCCGCATCGTGCCGGATGTTGTCGGGCGTCTGGCAGAGCCTCGACCACGCATCCACGGCGGCATTGCGACCCGGGTTCAACGAGGAGACTACGAGGAAGAGGACGAGCAGCACGATGAGTTCCCGGCGCACTGGTCGGAGACGGTGCTGATCGAAGTGGCGGTCACGCACAAGGTGGATGAGGAGAAGCTGCAGAAGGTCCGGCATCTCGATCTGCCGACGCTCGAGATCGATCTCGGTTCGATGGGCGGACGCATGACGCTGGACGGTCTGCGCAAGCTGGTCGTGGATGGAACGGACGGGAAGCAGTGGCTGCACCACCCTGCGCTGAGAACCCGCCGTGCCGTGCTGCGCTACAAGCTCCGTGAACATGCCGAGGTACTGGCCTACCAGGCCCACATCCGGGCACACCGTCTTGAGCGGTTGCTCGAAACGCCCTCATCACAGTGGGCGCAGCGGTACCTGCTGGCACTCAGGGCGTTCTGCGACGGCAACATCAGGATCGAGCGGCTTCGAAAGAAGGAAGGTCGGCTTCGCCGTCGACGCCATCACCGCCCGGAGGTCGCAGCCGGCTGGGATCTGACGACCGGTGGCGGCCGTGCCGATCCGATGACTCGGGCGTGCGTCTGACAGCCTTTCTACAGCGCCGCCATCACCCGCTCAAGGCGCTGTCGCACTTCGCCGGCAAGCTGCGCGATCTCTGGCCGATCTACCAGGTCGAGCACGGCGCTGGGATCCATGAACTCGACTCGGACGCTTCCGGACGGGTCTTCGCGCACCACCACATTGCATGGCAGCAACACCCCGATCGAGGGCTCTGCCGTCAGCGCGCGGTGGGCCAGCGCCGGGTTGCACGCCCCGAGGATCCGGTAGGGCGGCATGTCCGCACCGAGCTTCTTCTTCAGCGTCGCTTGGACGTCGATCTCGGTGAGCACGCCGAAGCCCTCTGCCTGCAGCGCCAGCGTGACACGAGCCAGCGCGTCCGCGAACGACAGCCCGACGGTCTTGCCGAAGCCGTACTTGGCGTCCATGCCTGCCCTCACTTGGTTGGCGCCGGCGTCGGGTTCATCCACTGCTGATGCCACATCATGTGGTTCATCATCATCTGCTGCATCGGCAGGTACTGGTCCATCATGTACTGGCGCTGCTTGAGCTGCTCGGGCGTGAGGTTCGAGTAGTAGCCGCGCATGTGGCCCCAGCCCATCATCGGGCCGCCCATCATCATGCCCGGGCCGCCCATGCAGCAGCCCATGCCGCCGCCGGGTCCCCACATGCCGTGCATCGCCGTCATCGCCGACTGCATGCTCGTCCAGTGCTCCTGCAGCAGCTTCTGTCGCTCCTGGGGATCCTGCGTCGCGCGCATCCGTTCCATCTGGGCCTGCATCAGCTTCATGTGCTCCTGCACCTGCGCCAGCTGCTTGTCGAACTCGGCGGTGTTCGGGGCGGCCACCTTCGACGCTGCGGCCTTGTCGGCCGCAGGGCCCTGCTGGGCGGCGACGGGCATTGAGAACGGGACGGCCAGCGCGACAGCCAGCGCGATAAAGGTCTTTGTCATGTCTTGGCTCCTGAGTGAAGTGCCGTACCGACACCGTGGGTCATGGTGCACGCGGCGGCCGCTTCAGGGCTTGCGCAGAATCAAGGCGCTGATGCAGGCGGCCGATGGCGGAGCTCCACCCCGCGTGCCGCGATCTCCCCGCGGAGCAGGCACCAGCGTGGCCCGCTCGGCGTCCCGTCAGCATCGAGTCGTTTGGAAGGCGTCTACCCGCGCGACACCGGCCGCACCTATCTGCGGCGCAGCGCCGCTCCCGGTTAGGCTCTACGACCGCCCGTCCAGGCCCGGATCGAGTTTGCGCACCCGTCCCTACGCTGTGATGGCCCAGACATAAGTGCTGTTGCCACAACATCTCGATGACCTCTGCGAATGGGTAAAGCCTGTAGCGGATGTAAAGTATTGGGCACTTTCCCAACCGCAACCCGTCAGAGTGCCATGAAGATCGGAGCCTTGGCCGAAGCCACCGGAACCCCCGTCGAGACGATTCGCTTCTACGAGCGCGAAGGTCTTCTGCCACCGCCGGCGCGGGCGGACAACAACTACCGCATGTACCTGCCGGAGCACGCCGAGCGGCTTGCCTTCATTCGGCAGTGCCGGAACCTGGACATGACGCTCGACGAGATCCGGGCCCTCATCATGTTGCGGGATGCGCCAGCAAAGGATTGCGGCGAGGTCAACGCGCTGCTGGACGAGCACATCGGCCACGTGGTGCACCGCATCCGCGAACTCCGGCAGCTCGAAAGGGACCTGAAGGCGCTGCGCGCGCGCTGCGCGGGAGCACGAGCGCTGGCGGAGTGCGGCATCCTCAGTCGCCTGGACGGCGCGCCCGCCGTACCGGCCACGCGGGCGAAGCGGCGGCACGTGCCAGGTGCACATTGAGGCGGGACCATGGGCAACAAGGCTTTGCCGGCGGTGACGGTGAACGGCACGCCTGCCACGACGCTTGCGCGTGAGACTTAACGCGCTGCGACGGGCGCCAGGCTCGGTCGACATGGCGCTTCATGCAGCCTGATCGGAAAGTGCACCGGATGCCGGAACGGGTCCGGCTTGACCGCCCCGCCTTGCAAGTTGCCGCCGTGGACCCTTGCTTCGATGGATTCAGCACTGCCGGCATCCACCGCGCTGCTGCGCGTGCCCGAGGCGCTTTGCCAGCCGAGTAGGGGCTTGACTCTGAACGGACTTCATGCCTGAGCATTCGCAGCCCGTCGATAGCCTGTTGTTGAGATGAACCGTCGCAGCTTCTCCAAGATCGCCTCCGTATCCCTTGCCGGCGCCTCGGTATCTGTTCTAGCCGAACCGTGGCCTGTGGAAGGCAAGCACTACGTGGCCGTGTCGCCCCGCCAGCCCACACTGGACCCCAACCAAGTCGAGGTTCTGGAGTTCTTCGCGTACGGCTGCGAGCACTGTCATGCGTTCGAGCCGACCATCGATGCCTGGCAGAAGAAGCTGCCCAGCGACGTGCGATTCAGGCGCATTCCCGTCGCCTTTCGAGCAGGCCCCATGGTGTTGCACCAGAGGCTGTACTTCGCGATCGAATCTTTGGGGCTCGTGGAGCAACTGCATCGCAAAGTGTTCACCACCCTGCACGAGGAGCGCAGGCGCATCGACACGGTCGAGCACGTTGCGGATTTTGCAACCAGGAACGGCGTCGATGCCGGCCGTCTGGTCAGCACGGTGAACTCTTTCTCGGTTGCTTCCAAGGTGACGCAGGCCACCACCCTGGCCAACGGTTACCGCTTCCAGGGAACGCCGTCGATAGGCGTCGACGGCCGCTGGCTCACCTCGGGCTCGATGGCGGGCTCGAACCCCAAGTCGTTGGAGGTGGCCGAGCATCTGATGCGCCTGGCAAAGCGGCGCACCTGAAAGCGGGTATGGGTCCCCCTGTCAACGGAGTTCCGGCAGGCACGGTTGCCGCCGACAGTTGACGGCCTCGGCAGCGCCGTGCAAGGTCGTCGCCGCTTCCACTTACTTGCGAGCGACACCGAGAGCCGCCCGAATCTCCTTCTCGATCTTCTCTCGATCGTCCAAGCGGAAGCCGACGTGAACGGCGCGCACCTTGCCGTCCGTGCCGATCAGGTAGGAGGTGGGCATGCCCTTCGGCTGGTACAGGTCCCGACCTTCATTTCCGCGTCGTATGCGATGACGAACCTGGCGGGCGTTGCGCGTAGGAACCTGTCTGCATCCTCGCGTTTGCGGTCGACCGAGATGGCGACGATCGTCAAGCCCAGCGGCCCGTACTTGGCGTGCATGTCGTTCATGAACGGAAACGACAATTTGCACGGAACGCACCACGAGGCCCAGAAGTCGACGTACACGACTTGACCCTTCAGATCGGCCAGACGAACCGGCTTGTCGGCGGTGGGAAGCTCGAATGCAGGCGCGCTGCTTCCGACTGCCTGCGCCTCGGCGCCAAAAGACAAGTGCAATTGCAAGCGTGCGAGTCACTGACGTTCGGCCCCCTGTGCGGTGAAAGAGTTAATCACGACCCCGGCCAAGACATCCAGCCCGCGGCCGAGCTCAACAAGATCAGTGCACCGAAGGCGATCCTGTACCAGCCGAACGGGCTGAAGTCGTGCGTTGAGACATAACGGATGAGCCAGCGGATGCACGTGAGCGCACTGACGAATGCCACCATGGTCCCCGTGGCGAACAGCGGGACGTCGTCGAGGCGCAGCGCGTGGCGGTGCTGCCACGTCGAGTAGGCAGCCGCCGCGAAGAGGGTAGGGATGCCGAGGTAGAAGCTGAACTCGGTGGCCACCTGTCTCGGCAGCCCGAGCAGCATCGAACCGATGATCGTCGCCCCGGATCGGCTGGTGCCCGGGATCAGTGCCGCGCATTGCACGAGACCGATGCGCAATGCGTCTCTCGGAGTTAGATCGTCCACGGTGCCGATGTCCGCGCGTCGCGAGGTGCCGCGAGGACGCCTTCGCTGCGAACGCTCCACCAGCAGGATGACCACTCCGCCAAGCACAAACGCGATGGCGACCGTGGTCGGGTTGAACAGGTGGCCCTTGATGAACGAACCGAACAGCAGGCCCAGGACGGCCGCCGGAACGAAGGCGACCAACAGATTCAGCGCCAACCGCCGACGCGCAGGATCGGAAGTCAGGCCGAAAGCGGTGGCCGCCAACGGCGCCCGGTAGTGCCAGACCACGGCGAGCATCGCGCCGGCCTGGATCGTGATCTCGAACACCTGCGCGGCATGGTGATCAAAGCGCAGCAACGACGACGCGAGGATCAGATGACCGGTCGAAGAGATAGGAAGGAACTCGGTCAGACCTTCCACGATGCCCAGCGCGATCGCCTTGGCCAGCAGCATCAAGTCCATGTTCAGTTCGAGCGATGCTCAGGACGTTTCGACAAGTGCCAGCCCGTGCGGCGTGAGCGGCGGCGTGACGTGGTCCGCGCAAACGATGCGTGCCCCGCGCAATGGCGCCGGGCGCACGCCAAACGTGGCGACGAAGGTGCGTGTCAGATGGGCGCTGTCGGCGAAGCCGGCCAAGTGCGCTGCTTCGGTGAGTGTTGACCCATCGGAGAGGGTGCGCACGGCACGTTGCAGGCGCAGCCAACGTATGTAGGCGCGAAACGTGAGGCCGGAGGCTTCGGCGAACCAGTGCATGAAGCGCGAGGACGACAGGCCCACCGCTTCGGCTGCGTCCTCGACGCGCACCGACGTTTCGAGCGCCTGCTCGAGCCAAGCGAGGACGGCCGCCCAGCGCGGATCGTTGTCGGTGCGAGAGTCCGGCGGGTGGTGCACGCCGGCCAAGTCCTCGCCTCGCAACCAGCGGTCAAGCTCGTCTTCCAGAACGTCGACCTGCAGGGCGGTCAGCGCGGCCGCGCTCTCCGGGAGACTCCGGGCAGCCTGATGCCCCAGCACGGTTGGATCGAGGAACACCATGCGCAAGGGCTGGGCGGCCACGAGCCGATGCGGTACGGGGGCGGGCAGAAAGTGCCCCGGAGTGTCCATCACGCCCCACGCGCCTTCCAGTTGCAAGGTGCCGTGCGAACACCATGCCAGCTGCGTCGCCTGGTGCCGGTGCAGCCGGCCGGGCTCCACTGGACCGGCGTAGACGGCCCAACCTCGGCCCATGACCAACAACGGCCGGCCGGATGCGCCGAGTTCATCCATTCGCTTCGCGCAGCCGCTTCCTGCCGAATACCTCGTGGACCACGAGCAGCACCGCGCCGATACTGATGCTGACGTCCGCCATGTTGAACGCCGGCCAATGGTGCGGGCCCCAATGGAAGTCGATCCAGTCCACCACGGCGCCGCGCACGAGCCGGTCGACCATGTTCGCCAAGGCGCCCCCGAGGATCAGTCCGAAGCTCGTGCGCTCCATGATCGACGTACCGGGCCGCCGGATCATCCAGATCAGGAAGACCGACGCCGCTATTGCGATCACGATGAAGAAGTAGCGCTGCCAGCCGCCCGCATCGTGCAGGAAACTGAAGGCCGCGCCGCGGTTGAGCACGTGCACGATGTTGAGAATCGGCAGCCACTCGTGGACCGCGCCGTACTCGACCCACGCGACGATCGCGGCCTTCGTCGCCACGTCGGCGGCCAGCACCAGGCCTGCCAGCGCGAAGCCCAGGCGCACGCCGCGCTCAGCCGGCAGCACGGCCATCGGTGGGTGCCGAACGGCCCAACAGGCGCAGTCCGTTGAAGACGACGAGCAGACTCGCGCCCATGTCCGCGAGTATTGCCAGCCACAGGCTGGCATGGCCGGTGAAGGCGAGCACCATGAAGACCGCCTTGGTGCCGATCGCGAACGTGATGTTGGCCTTCAGGATGCCGCCGACCCTGCGGGACAGCGCGATGAACTCGGGCAGCTTGCGCAGGTCGTCCTGCATCAGCGCCACGTCCGCGGTCTCGATCGCGGTGTCGGTGCCGGCGGCGCCCATGGCGAACCCGATGCTCGACTTCGCCAGCGCAGGCGCGTCGTTGACGCCGTCGCCGACCATGCCCACGGGGCCCTGGGCCGCCAGCTTCTCGATGGCCTCCAGCTTGTCGTGCGGCAGCAGCTCGCCGCGTGCATCGGTGATGCCGACCTGCGCCGCCACGGCCTGGGCCGTCTTGCTGTTGTCGCCGGTGAGCATCACCGGCTCCACGCCGAGCCGCTTCAACTCGGCGACCGCCTGCTTGCTGCTGTTGCGCACGGTGTCAGCCACCGCCAGTACGGCCAGCGCTTGCTGGGCCGTGGCAAGGACCACGGCGGTCTTGGCCTGGGCTTCGAACTGCTCCAGCAGCGTGCGCACCGGCTCGGTCGCGACTCCCAGCTCGGTGGCCAGCCGCTGGTTGCCGATGTAGTAGGTCTGGCCGTCGATGTCTCCTTTGACGCCGCGACCGGCCAAGGCCTCGAAGCGCTGCACGGTGGCGTGCGGCCGGTCCCCATACCCATTGACGATCGCGGTGGCAACCGGGTGCTCGGACAAGGCGTCGAGGCTCGCCGCGACGCGCAACACTTCTTCGCGCGGCATCGAGGCCACCGGCACCGTCTCGGTCAGTGACGGCCGGCCGTGCGTCAAGGTGCCGGTCTTGTCCAGCGCCACGGAGCGCAGCATGCGACCCTGTTCCAGGTACAGGCCGCCCTTGACGAGGATGCCGCGCCTTGCCGCCGCCGCCAGGCCACTGACCACGGTGACCGGCGTCGAGATTACCAGCGCGCAGGGGCACGCGATCACCAGCATCACCAGCGCCTTGTAGACCCAGTCGAACCAGCCGCCGCCGAAAAACAGCGGCGGGATCACGGCGATGGCGATCGCGAGCGCAAAGACCACCGGTGTGTAGACGCTCGCGAAGCGGTCGACGAAGCGCTGTGTCGGCGCGCGCTGGCCCTGCGCGTCTTGCACCGAGCGGGCGATGCGGTCGAGCGTGGTTTCGCCCTTGCGCGAGCGCACTTCGAACTCGAGCGTGCCGCGCTCGTTGATCGTGCCGGCAAAGACGGTGTCGCCGGGGTTCTTCTCCACCGGCATGCTCTCGCCGGTGATGGGCGCCTGGTTGACCGCCGAGGCGCCCGAGACGACCACGCCGTCGAGCGCGATGCGCTCGCCGGGGCGCACGCGGACCAGTGCGCTGAGCGGCACGGTCTCGGCCTTGACCTCTTCCCAGCGGCCGTCGGGCTGCTTCACGAGCGCCGTTTCGGGAGCCAGGTCCATCAGCTTGCGGATCGCGTTGCGGGCGCGGTCCAGGCTCAGCGCCTCGATCATCTCGGCGATGCCAAACAGCCAGATCACGACCGCGGCTTCCGGCCATTGGCCTATCAGCGCGGCGCCGATGACGGCCACCGTCATCAGCAGGTTCATGTTGAGCGACCGGGTGCGCAGCGCGATCCAGCCCTTCTTCAGCGTCTCGATCCCGCCCAGGGCGATGGCCGCGAGCGACGCGCCCACCACCGGCAGCGACGATTCACCCATGCCGGAGAACGCCATTACTTCGGCACCGATCGCCAGCACGCCGGCGGCGGCCATGCGCAGCCATTGGCTCTTCGAGATGCCGCTGCCGAACTCGCTTGTCACCGCCGGCGCGGGCCGGCTGCTGTCGCGCAGGACCGGCGCCATGCCCAGGCGCTCGATGGCCGCCGTGATGGGCGACGCGTCGTCGAGCGAGTGGCTGACGGTCAGCGTGCGGCTCATCAGGTCGAACTGCAGCGCTGCCACGCCAGGCAGGCCTTCGAGGGCCTTGCGCAGCAGCGCCTCCTCGGTAGGGCAGTCCATCTTCTCGATCAGATAGGTGGCCTGTCCCTGCGGGCTGGCCCCGGCCTCGCGTTCGACGGTGGCCTGCATGCCGATCTCGCGCAGCGCATCGAGCACGGGTGCGGGATCGCCCAGGCGGTGCTGCACGGCCAGCCGGCGGTTCATCAGGTCGAAGTCGAGCCGGTCGATCGCGTCGAGCTTGCCCAGGTGCTTGCGGATCAGCGCCTCCTCGGTCGGGCAGTCCATGTTTGTGATCAGGAACTGCGTGGTGTTGCCGCTTGCCGCAGGCACCGACACCAGCGACGGTTCGGGCTTGCCGCAGGGGCCGCAAGCGGCGTCCGCGTCGGGGCTCGAGGGTGGTGCCACCTCCGTGGTGTTGCCCAGGTGCGCGCACATGCCTAGCGCCCGCAACTGCTGCAGGATCGGCTCGGCGGAGGGCAAGGTGTGCACCACCGACAGCCGGTGCGCTCGCAGGTCGAACTCCAGCAAGTTGACCCCGTCCAGTGGCTCCAGCCGGGCTCGGATCGCCGCTTCCTCGTTGCGGCAGTCCATGTCCGGCACCGTGAAGACATGCGTCGAAGGCAAGCTCACGACGCTGCCGCCGCAGGCCGCAGAACAAGCGGAGCCGCATGCGTCGCCCCCGGCGACCGTGCCTTCGGCTTCCAACGAAGTGGACATGCCGATCTCGGTCAAGGCCTGAAGCAGGGGCCGGGGATCGGGCAGCTCATGCTCGACAACGAGCCTGCGGGCAGGCAGGTCGAACGAGAGTGCCCCGACCTGGGGAAGCTGGGACAACCGGGCCCGGATCGCTGCTTCCTCGTTGCGACAGTCCATGTTGGCAACGCGGAAGGCCGTGGTCCGCAAGCTTGGCGAGGGCACGGGATGGCTTTGATCGGAGCGCAGTGGCGCACCTGTGTCTTGAACTTGTTCGGTCTGCATCGCTCGACTTTCACTCGCTTCGGAGTTCGATTTAACCGCCTGTAGTGACTACAGAGTCAAGTGCCCATCCGGCATCGTCTGACGATCGTCACGCTCTTTTGGCGTCCGCTCTCTCCGCGGCCTCGCGAGCCTCGGCCAGGATCTCCCGGCCGCCGTTGGCGGCGATGGCGGCCACCACCAGGCCGAGCACGAGGTCCGGCAGGTTCGATCCCCACCAGATCACGAGCGCGCCCGACAGCACGATCGCCAGATTCACGATCGAATCGTTGCTCGTAAAGATGGCGGACGCCTTGAAGTTGACGTCCTCCCCGCGGTGACGCTTGAGCAGGCGCAAACAGACGATGTTCAGCGCGGCGTTGACGGCGGCCATCGCCATCATCGCGGGGCCTATCGGCGCTGCGCCGCCGAAGAAGCGGCGCAGCACTTCTACTGCCAGCATCGCCGCCAGCCCGATCAACAGCCATCCAGACAAGCGCGCGGCCCGCACCTTGATCGATGCCGCGCGGCCGACCGCGTACAGGCTGACGCCATAGACCGACGCGTCGGCGAGGTTGTCGAGCGCGGCGCCGATCACCGCCGTGGAGGCCGCCCACAACCCGACGCCCACGCCGGCCACGCATTGGCCGACATTGATCAGCAGCACCCACCACAGGATGCGGCGGTCGGCCGCCCGGCTGGCGTCGAGGTCGTGCTCATCGTCGCTGCTCACTCGTCTCCTTTGCGATCCCGCGCACAGCAGGACACCTTCAACGACCCCCATTGGAAACCCTGCAGCAAGTACAGAGTCAAGCTGCCCCTCCGTAGCAGGTTTGTTCAAGCGCCCGCACCGGGCCCCCTGGCAACACTCCCGGCAACGAACGGGGGTTGCGATGGCTTGGTTTAGCGGTCCGGTACGTGGCGTATCCCGCCCTGATGGCGTCGGTCATCGTCGGAGTGGCTTGGGCGCCGTCCATGGGCAACCCGATTGCATGGCTGATAGCGCTGGTCGTTTGCGGCCTAGCGGCCGTGGCGTTGCTCGAGCGCTGGTTCCCCTTCGAATTGCAGTGGCAAGTGCGGGACCGCGACTTTCCGGCCGACGTTGCTCACGCCATCGTCAACCTTGCAGTCATGCACGGTGCGGTGATGGGCTTTGTCCTGCTCCGGGCCTCGGTGGAGCGGGAAGGCGTTCGGTGGCCGACCGAGTGGCCGTACCTGGCACAGGTGTTCCTGGCCGGCCTGCCGCTGGACCTGTCTCTGTACGTCATGCACCGCCTAAGCCACCGCTACGGTGTGCTGTGGCGGCTGCACAGCATCCACCACTCACCGCGCCGGCTCTATTGGCTGAACGGGGAGCGTCGGCACCCAATCCACGCGGCGCTGATGGCCGGCCCGGGGCTGCTGGTGCTGGGCCTGCTCGGCACCCCTGCCGAAGTTCTGGGCGGGTGGTTGGCAATCCTCGCTATGCACCTCGCGTTCCAGCATGCCAACTTGGACTACCGCTTGGGGCCGCGCAGCTACCTCGTCGGTGTCGCCGAAGTCCACCGCTGGCACCATCGGGAGCGCTTCAAGGCCCCCCAGGTCAACTTCGGCGAGTTCTGGCTGGTCTGGGACCACTGCTTCCGAACCTTCTATCGGCCCGACGCGGCGCTTGGTCCGGTCGGCATTGAGGGTGATCCGGTCCCCCACAGTTATGCCGAGCAACTGGCGTATCCGTTCCGCTCCACCCGCCCCGCGCGAACCATGTCTGAACCTTGCGGACTTGCATGCCGTCCTTCACGCAAACGATCGGCTGGTACCCGACGCAACCGCCGCGCCCGCCATCGCCAGTCGCGTACTTCCTGTTGCGTCGCGCCGGCCCGGATGCATGCGCCGGTCGATAACGTCGTGCTCGCGGTCGTCGTCTGCGCCGCGAAAGTGGAGATCTAAAGTGGATCGAGTGAGCATGGATCGCGACCAGGGTGCCATCGGGAGCCCGCTGGGGCTGCTGCGCCGTGGCTCGCACGATGGGCTCCCGGTGGGTGAGCCGCACGGTCTCAAGCCGCGCTCCGTGCCTCAATGTCCTTGAGTACGGCCAGCCGGCGTGTTCCCTTGGTCTCGGGGCCTCTTACGGGTGACTGGGAGGTTGCCCGACCGGCAGCTTCAGGGCGGTGAGATCGGGACGGCCTATGTCTCTTCCGGGTCGTTCAGGGACAGCGACGCCGCTGATTTGAACGCCGGAAAGCGGTCGCTCCTTGAAGTGCGACACGGCTCCTGACGGCTTCCACCCGCACAGCGCTGATCCCCGACCTTCCTCGGGCCCTTGGCACAATCGGCCAATGCCCAACATTGCATCCGTGCTCAAGGCCGAGATCGTTCGTCTAGCTCGCAAGGAATTGCGCGGCGAGGTCGATTCGATCAGAAAGGCGCTCGCGGCAG
>ERZ761607.4588-NODE-4588-length-12079-cov-4.812791_pt1 | contig 12079 bp, 9 predicted proteins | sample MGYA00511164_ERZ761607 | MGnify/ENA primary metagenome ERZ761607 (study PRJEB28899, sample SAMN02445080) | bioreactor sludge metagenome | biome: EBPR sludge | place: Australia: Brisbane, Thorneside Wastewater Treatment Plant | collected 2011-06-22 ...
TCCCCGCCCCGGTCGACCGCCACCTGCTCCACGCCTGGAAACTCTCCCTGACCCACCCGCGCACCAACCAGGCCATCACCTTCGAAGCCCCCTGGCCGGAGGACCTCAGGAACCTGGTCGCGGCGTTGGGATAAATCGACCCGTTTATTCCCATCACGGCTCTTGCGGTAGTCACGTGTGATGCTTTATCGACCGACTTGCTCCAGCTCAAATGGACACATCGCTGAAACAGATCGATGACGCGTGTTCGTACCACGTTCGGCGAAGACGGGAGGATCTGACAGGCTGCAGCGCAGGATTATCCGGCGTCCGTCGCTCGTACCGCGCGATCCAAAAGCACATCCTCCAGGTTGCGACGACCATCGAATACCGCCACCACATACACCGCCTGACCGGCCATGCGATAAACCATACGCCATGGAGCGATCACCAACTCTCGGTGCGTGACCAAACCGTGGACTTCCAATTCCGGGACGATGCGTCCCCGGTTCGGAAACTTTTCCAGGCTGGCGGCCGCGGCTTCAAATTGATGAAGCGCCCGAAGCGCGGCGCCAGGATCATGAACAGCAAGGTAATCCACAATGGCAAGAACATCACCCTCGGCAACGCGGGCGAACTCAACCGTATAGTTTCGGGGAACCGCCACGCTACACCCGCGGTGTCGACAGCTTTTTCTTCGCCCGGGCAAATACATCCGCGGCTTTCGCCGTATGACCAACCTGAATGTCCTTCTCCCCCTGGGCGACCAGCTTAAGCAATCCGATCGCCGCCTTCATTTGCTCATAACTTTCCGGATCTTGCAGCACACCCTTCGCCTCTCCGTTCTGGGTGATCACCACCGGCCGATGCGTCGTGTTAATCTGCAACAGCAAATCAGCGGCCTTGTTTTTCAAATACGTAACCGGGCGAATGTCATGGGCAAGATTCATGGTCGGACTCCGTAATGACCGAATTACGTACCATATTCGGACCCACCGAGGCAACATCACAGACGACACTTCTCATTCGTAGTTCCGTGGTGCAGCCACACCAACACCGCAGGCATCCGCTTCGACAGGGCTCACGTACCACACGAAGGGATTGATCACCGAAAGCCCGGTTTAAACGCTTGAGGAATCGCCCATTTTCCCGATGATGGCAGGCCGATGAACAGTGCCCATTACATCCACGACCTCGACCCGGTCCTGCTGCCGGTCTGGGGCAACCTCGCCGTCCGCTGGTACGGCCTTTCCTACGTCGCCGGTTTTGTCGTCGCCTACCTGCTGCTGAACCGCTGGGGACGCCAGGGCCGCTTCGCCCTGCACGGCGAGACGCTGCAGTCGTTCCTCGTCACCATCGTGGTCGGGGTGATGACTGGCGGACGCCTCGGCTACGTGCTCTTCTACGACTTCGACCAGTTACTCGCCGACCCGCTGGTCCTGTTCCGCCTGTGGGAAGGCGGCATGGCCAGCCACGGCGGCATGATCGGCCTCGCCCTCGCCGCCTGGTACAGCGCGCGCCGCCTGCGCATACCCTTCCTGCACCTGACCGACGGACTGGCCTGCGCCGCCCCGATCGGCCTGTGCTTCGGCCGCCTCGCCAACTTCATCAACGGCGAACTGTGGGGCCGGATCTCCACCGTGCCGTGGGCGGTGATCTTCCCGCAGGAGGCCGGCCTCTTCCACGGCGATGACCCCGCCGGCGAACAGACCCGCGACCTCATCGCCCGTGGCATCCTGTCCCCCCGCCACCCCTCCCAGCTCTACCAGGCCGCCCTCGAAGGCCTCGCCCTGTTCGTGATCCTGCTCCTCGTCCGCCGCACCGCCTGGGGCCGCGTCAACGGCCGCTGCAGCGCCGTGTTCCTGCTCGGCTACGCCCTCTTCCGGTTCACCGCCGAATTCTTCCGCGAACCCGAGATCACCCACTTCGGCTGGCTCAGCCAGGGCCAGCTTCTCTCCCTGATTATCCTGTTGCCCACCGCCGCCGTTCTGCTATACCGCTCCGCTGCGTCAACCAACCAGGAATCACACCGATGAATACGCCCAGCCAATTCGACCACGTCAGCGTCGTCTGCAAAGCCAATGTCTACTTCGACGGCAAGGTGGTCAGCCACTCCGTCCTGTTCAAGGACGGCTCGAAGAAGACCCTCGGCCTGATCTACCCCGGCGCCTTCTACTTCGGCACCGCCGCCGCCGAGATCATGGAGATCGTCGCCGGCTCCTGCACCGTCCGCCTCAAGGGCGAGACCGAATGGAAAACCTTCACCGCCGGCACGCACTTCCAGGTCGCCGCCAACGCCGGTTTCGACATCAAGGTTGACGCCGGCATCTGCGAATACATCTGCTCGTTCGTCTAATCTGGTCGCAGCGCCGCCCCGCGTGCCGGGAGGATCATAGCCCGAAACAGACCGGATGATGTCTTGGTTTTATCGGCGAGCGAAGCGACGCCGATGCGTGACCACCAGGATTCTTCGGGTGGTTTCGCGGAGCGAAACCAGCGGAACGATGGTCGGATTTGCCCTGATTTCAAGGCGAAGCAGCCGCTGCTGGACTCCCGTCCGCGGCGGTTGCTTCAACGCAGAAAGCGGGGTAAATCCGGGCGTCGTTCCGCGGCCTGAAGAATCCTGGTATCATCATCCGATGGCGATGCGTCGCTCTTTCGTGTGGTTTTTTAATTTACAGCCATACCTCATTCACCCCCATAGTGTCCCATGCGCATTCTCCACGTCGGTGATATCAACGGTTCCCCCGGACGCCAGGCCTTCATGAAGGTCGCCGTGCCGATGAAACAACGCGGCGAGATCGACGCCCTGATCGTGAACGGCGAAAACTCCGCCGCCGGCCGCGGCATCACCCCCGCCCTCGCCACCGAACTGCTCGACGCCGGGGCCGACGTCATCACCCTCGGCGACCACGCCTGGGACCAGAAGGACCTGATCCCGTTCATCGACCTCGAACCGCGCCTGATCCGCCCGCTGAACTTCGCCCCCGGAGCCCCCGGCAAAGGCTGGGTCCGCATCGACACCCCGAAAGGCTCCCTCTCCGTCGTGCAGGTCATCGGCCGCGTGTTCATGGACCCCTACGACTGCCCGTTCCGCGCCTTCGACGCCCTGCTGAAACTCCACCCCGAACTCGGGCCGCGCATCGTCGTGGAAATCCACGCCGAAGCCACCTCCGAAAAAATCGCCTTCGGCCGCCACGTCGAAGGCCGCGCCAGCTCCGTCGCCGGCACCCACACCCACGTCCAGACCTCCGACGACACCATCCTCCCCAAAGGCACCGCCTACATCACCGACCTCGGCATGACCGGCCCCAAGGACTCGGTCATCGGCCGCGAAGTCACCCCCGTCCTCCACAAGTTCCTCACCGGCATGCCGGTCAAGATGGACATGGCCAAGGACCAGGTCGCCCTCGAAGGCGTGCTCGTCACCATCGACGGCTCCGGCCGCGCCCAGCAGATCGAACGGATCCGCACCTTCATCTGAACCGGGCCCGCACCAAACATTTCCTTAACATCGCCTCCTTCCGGGGTATGGTTTGTAGAGCGTTTTGACGCTGACAACCGAATCTACCCGGAAAGGCGACCTGTATGAGGACACGAACGAACGCCGCGACCCGCTTCTTCGCCTTTTTTGCGCTCCTTGCGTCAAACGTTTTAACGGGTGCCCAGTCGAGCCGGCCCGGCCTCGGCTCGATGCCCTACGCCGACAGCAACGGAACCGGCGTGACCTTCCGCACCTGGGCCCCCAACGCGACCGCCGTCGGCGTGAAGGGCCAGTTCAACGGCTGGGCCACCACCCCGATGGTGAAGGAAGGCAGCACCGCCTACTGGTCCGTCGATATCCCGAATGCACAGGCCGGTCAGGAATACAAATACCGGATCAACAACAGCTTTGACCGCCGCGATCCGCGTTCGCGCCGCGTGACCAACTCGAACGGCAACTCGATCATCTACAACCCGAACGCCTTCGACTGGAGCGGACATTCGTTCACTACCCCGTGGTTCAATGACCTGGTGATCTACCAGATGCACGTCGGCACCTTCAACGCCGAGTCATGGGTGCCCAGCTCGTTCGACAAGGTGATCGAGCGCCTCGACCACGTGAAGAACCTCGGCGTGAGCGCGATCAAGGTGATGCCGGTGAACGAGTTCGCCGCCGACAAGAGCTGGGGCTACAACCCCGCCGATGTCTTCGCCATCGAAAGCGCCCTCGGCGGACCCGACGCCTTCAAGCGCTTCGTGAAGGCCGCCCACGCCCGCGGCATCGCCGTGCTCGTCGATGTCGTCCACAACCACTACGGCCCGAGCGACCTCTCCCTGTGGCAGTTCGACGGCTGGAGCCAGAACAACCGCGGCGGCATCTATTTCTACAACGACGTGAACAAGGCCTATACCTGGTGGGGAGATACCCGCCCCGACTTCGGCCGCCCCGAGGTGCGCCAGTTCATCCGCGACCAGATCTTCATGTTCCTCGAGGAATACAAGGTCGATGGCTTCCGCTGGGACTCGGTCTTCAACATCCTCTACTACAACGGCGGCGCCAACACCCTGCCCGAAGGCGAAGCCATGCTGCGCGACATCAACTGGGAAATCTCCCAGAGCTTCCCCGGCAAGATCCGCATCGCCGAAGACCACGCCTTCGACTACAACCTGAACTACGACTCGATGTGGGAGGTCTCCTTCCACGACCACCTCAAGTGGCAGGTCACCCAGGCCAACGACAGCGACCGCAACGTGAACTGGCTGGCCGACAAGATCACCGCCTGGCCCAGCTTCCAGCGCGTGCTGTTCAGCGAGTCGCACGACACCGTCGGCGACCTGAACAACAAGAAGCGGCTGCCCCGCGACATCGACAGCGGCAACCCCCAGAGCATCTGGGCCCGCAAACGCGCCCTGCTCGCCGCCTCCGTCGTGCTCACCTCCCCCGGCATCCCGATGATCTTCCAGGGCCAGGAAATGAACGACGACTGGACCTTCAGCGCCGAGACCGCCCTGCGCTGGAGCCTGACCAACCAGAACGCCGGCATCGTCCGCGCCTACTCCGACCTGATCAACGTCCGCCGCAACAAGTTCGGCGGCACCCAGGGCCTGAAGGGCCTCGGCGTGAACGTGTACGGCCGCGACAATACCGGCAAGGTCATGACCATGGTCCGCTGGGACGCCGGCGGCGGCTCCGATGACGTGGTCGTGGTCATGAACCTCTCCGCCACCAAACGCACCGCGAACAACTACGAGATCACCTTCCCCAGCGCCGGCACCTGGTACGTGCACTACAACAGCGACTCGTCCGCCTACGGCGCCGACTTCGACAACATCGGCCCGACCCAGGTCACCGCCTCCGGCTCCCCCGCCAGGGCCGCCGTGAACATGGGCATGTACGCGACCCTCGTGTTCTCGAAAACCCCGCCGCCCTCGACCGGTGGCGTGACCGTGAACCCACCCGCCCCCAACGGCTGCGTGCCCGTCGAGATCAGCTACACCCCCGCCGGCGGCCCCCTCGCCGCCGCGACGAACATCGTGCTCACCATCGGCTACAACGGCTTCCAGTTCCCCGAGGACCGCGTCATGACCAACCAGGCCGGCACCTGGAAAACCACCTACCCGATCCCGGTCGGCGCCGGTGCGATCAACTTCGTCTTCCACGACGGCGCGACGGAAAACCGCGTGTACGACAACAACCTCACCCGCGACTGGAACATCGGGGTGGCCAATTGCGCGAACCTTCCCTCCACCGCCGCGACCACCCCCTCCCTGCCCCAGGGTTGCGTGCCAATGCAGATCACCTACACCGAAAATGCCGGGGTGCTGCAAAACGCCACCTCGGTCGTACTATACGTCGGCCGCAACAACTGGCAGGACATCCAGTCGATCCCGCTCGGTGAAACCACCCCCGGCGTCTGGACCAACCGCTACATCATCCCGTCCGATACCTGGCAGGTGGACTTCGTCTTCCACAACGGAGGCCCCGCCACCAACCGCGTCTGGGACAACAACGGCGGCAACGACTGGCGCGTATTCGTCGCCGACTGCGTGTACCAGCTCGAACCCGGCGTTTTCATCACCAACCCCGCATCCAGCCTCGTCGTCTCCAACAGCCAGACCAACCTCACCGTCGGCGGCACCTCGTCCTCGAACATCATCGGCCACGTCATCCTGACCAACACCCTGACCGGCTGGTGGGATCAACGCCCGGCCGGCGGCTTCGCCTGGTCGCTGAACCTCGCCCTCGGCGAAGGCGTGAATATCTTCCGCGTCCGCGGCACCAGCGATACGCTGAACCCGAACCACGGCGCGCAGGACGGCGCAACCAACGTGCCCTACATCTCGAACCAGTGGATGACCGGCGACCAGGGCGGCTATTACTGGGGCGGCGGCTGGCAACTCACCGCCGAAGGCAGCTCCGGCCACTTCATCGCCAACAACGAGTCGAACCAGAACATCGCCGCCACCGCCTGGGGTCTGTGGGCCGACGGCGGACTCTCGGCGGCGGTGCGCCCGTTCCGCGGCCGCCTGACCATCGGCGACACCTTCCGCGTACGCTTCGAGAACAACTGGATCGAAAGCGGCGGCGCCGTCGGCATCGGCTTCCAGAACCGGTTTGGCCAGAACCTGTTTGAATACCTGTTTGTCGGCGGAACCACCAACTACCTGATCAACGACGATCAACTCGGCCGCGCCACCGGCCTCCCGTGGAGCGGCGATACCCAGGTGCTATCCTTCAGCCTCATCGGTCCCAACACCTATCGGTTCACCGTCAACGGATCCAACGTCTTCACCGGCTCGTTCAGCGTCTCGGCCGAGACCGCGATCGACCGTGTCCGTTTCTTCAACGCCAGCGCCGGCGGCGGCTTTGAACGCAATGTCTATTTCACCGACATGACCATGACCGGCATGCCCTTGCAGGCCGAGACCTACCAGAGTGAAGTTACCATCACCCGCTCGTTCGGACCCGACAGCGATCCTGACGGCGACGGCTATACCACGCGCGAGGAGGAGATCGCCGGGACGAACCCGTTTGACGGCAATTCACGCCCGCCGGTCGCCCTGCTCCCCCGTGGCACCGGACCCTTCGATGTCGACTTCCCCCAGACCGTGGCTGGACGCTGGTACGCCCTCTACGCCTCGACCAACCTCGCCCAGGGCCACTGGCAACGCCATGGCGGATCCGTCGCCGGTTCCGGTGGCGCCCTCGTCCTCAGCTTCACCAATGACGCCCCGAACTTCTTCTTCCGCACCGGCGTCTCGACCGAACCGTAACCACCACGTTGGAAATCCGGAAATGGAAGCGTCGGCACCGCATTGCAGTTCGGGTTGAACGGCCACCCCGCCGCTCGGTCTACTCTTGTGTCCGGGCGGCGTTTGGCTACACTGCCGGTCAAGTCATCCGTGGAAAACGAGCCTATGAACAACCGATCCCTCGTCCTCACTGCCGGCCTTCTGCTCGGCATCCTCGCCCTCTCCATCCACACCGGCTGCACGGTGGACAGCGCCAACGGGACATCCCGCACCGTCGGCATCAGCGTCGGCGGCATCTACCGCTACGACTCCAGCGCCTGCGGAAACGACGGCCGCTTCGTTACCGCGAACTCCGGCCGTTCGGTCATCTCCCTAGACCTCCGCCAGGCCGGCGACTCGCTCGAGGCCATCGACAACAACGGCATCATCTTCCGGGGCACCATCGGCAACGTCGTCGACAACTCCGCCAGCTTCAACCTTGAAGGCGCAACCACCGCCGGGAATTCCGCGCTGATCTCCGGTAACATCTCGGTCAGCGGCGGCAAGGGCGTGATGCAGGCCACCTGGGTCGAAAACACCTTCTTCGCCACCCTCTGCGGCTCCTCCACCGGCCAGAGCGTCACCACCAACGCCCCGCCCCCGACCAACACCAACAACAACGCCTCCATTTCCATCGGCCTGCAGTCCGCCGAACAACTCGCCGCGTACCGCAATCTCGCCTGGTGGCTCGACAACGGCTGATCGTCCAATCCCCGGACACCGCCCCCTCCCGATTGTCCATACGCTGGACAATCGCGGAACAACCATGCGCCATTCCTTCTTCGGTAAAGCCGGGTTTACCCCGGCACTCAAACGTCAGTAGAGCCGGGTTTATCCCGGCATTCAAACGCCAGTAGAGCCGGGTTTACCCCGGCTACAGCACGGTGTCATACGAGAAGAGGGAGGTCAGGAGGAGAATCATCCGGTTCCGCATCGCTACGCCCCGGGAGGTCTGCCGGCGAGGCGCCTGGATCAGTCCACGGGAGGCAGGTACCCCTCGGCGACCAGTTGGGCATCCTGCTCCGGGGTCAGGGGAATCGGAAGCGGGGGAAGGCCTTGGCGGATGACTTCCATCTGGTACTCATGCAGGTGCTTGGTCAATTCCTCGCCGGTGTATTTCGGCTCGATCGGCTTCTGCTCCTGCTGCACCTGCTCCATGCGCTGGCGACGTCGCTCGGCATACGACGGACGGTTGCGGGCCGCCTCGATACGTCCCTGCTGTTCGGAGGGGGCGATCTCGGTAAATTCGCCCGAGGTTAACTTCAGCAACGCCATTTCGTCGCCGTTGCGCAGGATGGCCTCTTCGTCATCAAAGCTCGCCGAGATCAACTCGATCCCGTCCTCGGCATCGCCGGCACGCAGCATGTAACTGCGCCCCGACCGGTTGTCCACGAACCCGACCCGCATGCTCCCGTCATCGGTCTCGATGATCATCGAAAGCCGAAGGCTCTTCGCAAAGGAGTCGGCCTTGGGCGGCGGGGGTTTCACCATGGGTGGAGGCGGCGGCGCAGCGCCAAACGGCTTGCGGGTGAGAATAACCTGATACCGGTCAAACGCCGGAGGCGTGGTAACCGCCGAAACCGTCGCGGCAAACACCGCCGACACCGCCATGATTCCCGCACATCGAAACAACATACCCATAGTGGCATAGACCATACCCGACCCGCGCCCGTTCAACAAGTGCCGTGTCATGCGCCGGCTCCCGGAGGGGCGACCTCCGTGTCGCCCTGCCCCAATGCGCCAAAAGGGGTCAAACCTTTAATATTCTCATCGCTCACCTTGAGCTCGATCCGTTTGCCATTTCCTGGTCGTCTTTCTGGTTGCCATCCGCTCCGGATCGGCAACACTGTGCGGCATGAAACCGGCCCTGATCCTGACCAGCCCGCAGAACCCGCGCATCAAGGATGTGGTGAAGTTGCGCAAGCGCAGCCACCGCGACCTGACCAGCCCGATCCTGATCGAGGGCTACCGCGAAGTGCTGCGCGCTGTGGAGAACAACTGGCCGGTGTCGACCCTGTTCTACAGCCCGGACCACTTCCTCGGCGACAACGAGGGCGGCCTGCTGGAGTTGTGCCGTTCGAAGGGCATCGAACTGATCGAATGCACCGCCCCGGTGTTCGAGAAAATCGCCTACCGCGACCGTCCTGAAGGCCTGCTGGCCTTGGGCGCCCCGGTCTCCGGCAACCTCGCCGGGATCCGCCTGCCCGCCCACCCGTTCGTGGTCATCGCCGAATCGATCGAGAAACCCGGCAACCTCGGCTCCCTGCTGCGCTCGGCCGATGCCGCAGGCGTGGATGCGGTAATCGTCTGCGACCCGCGCACCGACATCAACAACCCGAACGTGGTGCGCTCGAGCGTCGGCACCTTGTTCACGCTGCCGGTGGTCCAGGTCGACGCCACCGAGGCCCTCGCCTGGTGCCGCGAACACCACCTGAACGTGCTCGCCGCCACCCCCGAGGCCACGGTGGAGTACACCGAGGTGGACATGAATCCCGGCGTGGCCATCGTCGTCGGCACCGAGAAGTTCGGCCTGACGGATCTCTGGATGAACGGCTCGAACCTGAAGGTCCGCATACCGATGCTGGGCAAGATCGACTCGCTGAACGTCTCGTGCGCCGCCACCATCCTGCTCTACGAGGTGGTGCGGCAGCGGCGGAAGAATGGTTGATGGTTCATGGTTAATGGTCGATGGATGAATGGCGACCACTAGGTTTTGGCACACATTTCCGTCCGCCCATCAACCATTAACCATTTCCCATCAACCATTCTTCTTCACACCGCCGCGTCGCCGTCCTGCTGGCCGACCGGCTGATTGGACTTCATCAGGAACAGGTAGCGGTTGAGGCAGTTGAGGTAGGCCTTGGCGCTGGCCTCGACGATGTCGGTGCTCGACCCCTTGGCCGACACCACCGCCTCGCCGTAGCGCACCCGCATGCTGACCTCGCCCAGGGCATCCTCGCCGGCGGTGACCGCCTGCAGCGAGAAATCCTCGAGCTCGCCGTTGATCCCGGTGATGCGGTCGATGACCTTGCACGACGCATCAACCGGCCCGTCGCCGATCGCCGCGTCCTCGAACACCTTGTCCTCCTTCTTCAGGCGGATGGTGGCGGTGGGCAGCGTGCCGGAGCCGGTCGTGACCTGCAGGTAGTCGAGCACATAAACCTGCGGCCCTTCCTGCGACTGGTCCTGCACGATCGCGACCAGGTCGTCGTCGTACACCACCTTCTTCTTGTCGCACAGCTCCTTGAACTGGTTGTACACGCGGTTCAGCTCCTCGTCGGTCAGCTTGAACCCCATCTTCTCCAGATGCACGCCCAGCGCATGCCGGCCCGAATGCTTGCCCAGCACCAGGTCCGTCCCCGACACACCGACATCCTCTGGCGTCATGATCTCGTAGGTCATGCGGTTCTTGAGCATGCCGTCCTGGTGGATGCCCGATTCGTGGGCGAAGGCATTGGCCCCGACGATGGCCTTGTTGCGCTGCACGACCATGCCGGTCATGCGGCTGATCATGCGGGACGATTTCATGATCTCGCGGGTGTTGACGCCGGTCCACACCTTCAGCGCGTCGGACCGGGTCTTGATCGCCATGACCGCTTCCTCCAGCGAGCAGTTGCCCGCCCGCTCGCCGATGCCGTTGATGGTGCATTCGATCTGCCGCGCCCCGGCCTGCACCGCGGCCAGCGAATTGGCTACCGCCAGCCCGAGATCGTTGTGGCAATGCACGGAGAAAATCACACCGGGAACCTTGACCCGCGCGACCAGGTACGCAATCAGGTCGTGGTATTCCTGCGGCGTGGCATAGCCCACCGTGTCCGGGATGTTCAGCGTGGTCGCACCCGCCTCGGCGCACGCGGTGTAGAGATCGACCAGGTAATCGCGGTCCGAGCGCGTCGTGTCCTGCGCCGAATACTCGATGTCGTCGGTGTAGGTCTTGGCGACCTTGATCGCCTCGACCGAGCGCGTGATGTTCTCCGCGCGCGACAGGCGCAGGATGCTTTCCAGGTGGATGTCGCTCCCCGAGCTGAAGGTGTGGATGCGACGCCGCGCCGCGGATTTCAGTGCGTCACCGGCCCGGGCGATATCCTTCTCCTTGATGCGCGCCAGCGCGGCGATGACCGGTCCGCTGACCGTTTCCGAAATGCTCCGCACCGCTTCGTAGTCGCCCGGCGACGCGATCGGGAAACCGGCCTCGATGATGTCCACCCGGAGGCGCGCGAGCTGCTTCGCCACCTCCAGCTTTTCATGCAGGTTCATCGTCGCGCCGGGGCTCTGTTCCCCGTCGCGCAGCGTGGTGTCGAAAATCACGACCCGGTTCTTCTCGTCTTGCGTACTCATGGTTCGTTCTCTCTATGTTGCTTGACCTTACAATGGCAATAAAAAACCCACCCGGCTTCCGCGGGGTGGGTTTTCCTGGCGACTCCAGACGGCTCGATCAGCCGGCCAACCCATCCGCGGCGCGGACCACACGAAGTCGACGCGCGAGGAGCTGCAGGGCTCCCGCGGTACGCGGCGTCAGGTTGGAGGTCGGTCCGTTCATGGACCACACTATACCCCCACCCTCCCACGCGCGTCAACCGCCCGCCTCGGGCGGCTCCGCCACCGTCCGCCGCACCATCCGGACAATGACCCACAGCACCGCCAGGCTGGCGAGCCCGACCGATACCGTCGCGGCGAGTCCGCCCCACCGCCCCCACCCGGCCGGCCGGTGGCCGCCGTTTTCCACCCCTTCGCCGAGCACCGCATTCGCCGCTGGATCGGCCACGGCGCGACGAGCTGGGCGTCGCGCGTCTTCGCGCGCAACATCTCGGGCATCGGCGGCAAC
>ERZ761607.4590-NODE-4590-length-12072-cov-178.949072_pt1 | contig 12072 bp, 8 predicted proteins | sample MGYA00511164_ERZ761607 | MGnify/ENA primary metagenome ERZ761607 (study PRJEB28899, sample SAMN02445080) | bioreactor sludge metagenome | biome: EBPR sludge | place: Australia: Brisbane, Thorneside Wastewater Treatment Plant | collected 2011-06-22 ...
AAAGCACTAAGTTAATACGATTTTATCTAATCTGCAACCAATTTCATAAAGAGCCTTTTTTTCAAGTTTTGATATTTGCTCCCTCTGTACGCCGGTAATTTTACCAAGTTCTTCTTGCGTTAATTGGCAGTCTAACCTTGTTTGTTTAATGGCTTTACCAATAAGTTCCATTTGAAGCTCATATTCAAAAGCATCTCTTTCGGGCGTTCCTATTTTTCCTATCAATTGGTTTTGCACTTCGTTTAAGGTGTATGTTTTCATGGCTATTTGTTTTGAAAAAAGTATGCGTATGCTAAAAATAGCACTTCAAAAAGTATTTTCATCTACAAAAAACAGGGGCATTGAGGTACGGTAAAATTGATTTTATGGTCGTTTTCTTCATTTCAGCATGTGTCAAAACATATTCACAATCACTTATTACAGCATAAAAAATCGTGCCATGCAAAATTGCAATGGCACGAAGTGGAAAAACATGCGCCAACCCTGTAAAACAGGGCATTGTATCTTTAAGAAGATTTAAAAATCTTCGTCTAAGGCAAACACTTGTGCCGATTTTTCAGCCATTACGCCGGCTTTTTGGTATTCGGATACACGGTTTTCAAAGAAATTGGTTTTACCCTGCAAACTAATCATTTCCATAAAAGGGAACGGATTGGTGGTGTGGTAAACCTTGCCATAGCCCAATGCTACTAATAACCTGTCGGCAACAAACTCTATGTATTGCTGCATCAGTTGGGCATTCATACCTATAAGCGAAACCGGCAGGGCATCGGTAACAAATTCTTTTTCGTAATCAACTGCTTCGCAAATAATGGCTTTTACCTCTGCCTCGGCAGGTTTGTTTTGCAACATGCCATACAGCAAACAAGCAAAATCGCAGTGCAAACCTTCATCTCGGCTAATAAGCTGATTGCTAAACGATAAGCCGGGCATGAGCCCTCTGTTTTTGAGCCAAAAAATAGAACAAAAACTACCACTGAAAAAGATGCCTTCTACCGCCGCAAAAGCAATGAGCCTATGGGCAAACGAGGGAGCCTGCTCTATCCAGCGCAGCGCCCAATGGGCTTTCTTTTTTACACAGGGCACTGTTTCAATGGCATTAAAGAGGTAGCTGCGCTCAGTGGGGTCTTTTATGTAGGTGTCTATGAGTAGGCTGTATGTTTCGGAGTGTATGTTTTCAATAGCAATTTGGAAGCCGTAAAAACATCGGGCTTCGGGAATTTGCACATCGTTCATAAAATTGATAGCCAAATTTTCGTTCACAATGCCATCACTGGCAGCAAAAAAGGCTAATATGTGTTTGATAAAAAACCGCTCGTCGTCAGAAAGTTTTGCCCAGTCGGTAAGGTCTTGTGAGAGGTCTATTTCTTCGGCAGTCCAAAAACTGGCTTCGGCTTGTTTGTACATTTTCCATACATCGGCGTACTTAATCGGAAACAAGACAAACCGGTCTTTGTTTTCCATCAATATAGGCTCTGGGGTATTCATTTATTGCAGGGCGTTTTTTGTTTAACGGTTAAACAATAGTAGTGTTTTTTGCACAAAAACCACTTTTTTTAGTTTTTGGCTTAAAAGCATAGCAAAATTAAGACAAGATAGCGAAAGTTGCAACAAAATTTTTCCACCGATTGTGGATAAGTGGCGCAAATGCTTGTAGTATAAGGTATAAAGCCCGATAATTTTTTTTGGTTGTGCGGGGGCTATAGTCCAAAATGGCGCAAAGGCATCTCTGTTTTACAACCCTGTAATACGTTTTTCTTAAAATTTATCATGATTTCTACTGCCACTCTGGGTCATTTTTTTTAACTATGGCAAGTGAACTGTGTATTGCATACTGCTGCTTTAACCTTAGGAGGGCACTGCGTTTCTATTCCAAATGCAAACCCCGCAAGGAGGCAGCAAAGGTGAAAACGGCAGTAGTAGGTTTTTAGGTTTTTAAAACAACTGTTCTAAAATTAACCGGTTATGCTTGCCTTTCATAAAACAATGAGCGCCGCTTAAATGTTACAACCCCGTTAATTAACAGGGCTGAAAAGCGCTATAGGGCATACAAAACAGCGCATCAATTTGCTGTGCCGGTTTGGTCAGTTCAGTTTTGTATGGCAGGGCAATTTTTCACCTCTGAGCCCACAACACAATTTTTTCGGTTAATACTAAAAAAATCACATGATTGATACACAGGAATACGTAGTGCTGGTAAACAAAAAAGGTAAAGTGCTGGGCACCGAAGAAAAAATAAAAGCACACGAACAAGGATTGCTTCACAAGGCTTTCAGCGTTTTTATATTTAACGATAAAGGGGAGATGCTGCTGCAACAAAGGGCATTAACCAAGTATCATTTTGGCGGATTGTGGAGCAACAGTTGTTGCAGCCACCCGCGGTTAAATGAAGCAGACGAAGATGCCGCCCACCGCCGGCTTACAGAGGAGCTGGGTTTTGATACGCCACTAAAAGAGGTTTTTAAATTTATTTACCGAGCCCAAGATGAGGCTACCCAACTCATAGAGCATGAGTTAGACGTGGTATTTATAGGTTTGTACAATGGCAACATTCATTTGTTTAACCCCCAAGAGGTAGCCGCCGTGCGCTGGATAACCATACCCCAGTTGTATAAAGAACTGAACGAACAGCCGGAGCAATTTACCTACTGGTTTAAAACCGCCTTGCTGGAACTGAGCGAAAAGAAACTGCTGGCGGCATCGGCAATAAAAAAACTGTTTAACAGTCAGTCATAAACAGTTATTGAGCGCCGGTAAAAGAGCCAAGCATTTTTACCCACATTTGTTCAATAAGTTGACTGTTGCCGGCATCTATATGGGGTAAGTCGGTAAAAAAGATTTTATTATTGCCGTTTACCTTAAACACCTGTACTATGTTAGTGCCAAACTGGCCGGCTTCTGCTACAAAAAGCGGAATGCCGTTTGTTTGCAGTACATATAATTTAGAAACCCAGCAGTAACCGCCCGTACCACAATCGGTAAGGGTGTAAAACGAGTTTCGGTTTAAAAATTTGGGGTTGGGTATATTGGTAATTGTTGTAACTGGGGTAAACAAGGGCTTGCCCGGCGCCGGAGTGTACTCAAGCAGGTGGTAATATATGCTACTGGGTTTGCTGCTATGGTACCATTCGGGCTCAGAGGTTGTTATAAGCATATCGGGTATGCCGTTTTGGTTAAAATCGGCAATGCTTACACCCACATTTTGGTAATAACTGCTTAGGTTTTCGGCTTTAAACACCTGCACAAGCGCGCTGGGTTGTACCTCATAAACATACAGGTTTAGGTAATAATCTGCCTTATTTTTCAGATGTGCATTGCTTAGGTAAGCCACTACTGCATGTTTAATTTGAGAGCTAAACAAATTACCTATTTCAATGTAGGCGTAACTGCGTTTATCTGAATAATTGGGCAGTGCGGCATATTGCTGTAGGCGATGCAGTGTTTGGGTGCGTACTGCTTCAAGGGTGGCGGATTTATTGGTTTGCAGCTGTCTTTCAATGTAAGGTTCGTCATCGAGTACACATATTTTTTGCTCCGGACCGTCAAGGTCTAAAGCGTAAGTTTGAGCATAAGAATTGGTAAACATGCTCCATGATGCTCCTAAAAAGCACAGTAAAAAGATGCGTAAATATGTATGCATGGCAGATAGTAATAAAGACAAACGAAAATTTTCGGCATAATATATGCCGATAAAAACAATTTTAGATGCAAATATAAGGACAAACAGCAAATGGCGATACATTAGCTATAAAACTTACGCCTAATCCCCTACAAATAGGTGTGATTTAGTTTAAAGCGGCACTTCTACATTATAGGCTTTACCATTTTTACCCCTTAGCGCTGTGCTGCGCAGCCAAGGGTTTAGCAGTTTTATGGTTTTATAGTTAGTATTATAGCTTCGGGCAAAGGTAGCTATATCGCTAATGTTGGTTACTTGCACTAATTTGGTAGCTGTGGCAGGGTAAAAGTCTTCGGAGGTAAAATAGTAGCCGTAATCTTGCGAATTAGAAAGCACCTGTTTAAATGCCAAAATTCTAAAAATATACCTCGATGTTTCGGAGTTAAGGTAAAGGTTGTAAAAACTGTTTTCCTGCTGCTCTGCGGTATGCTCGCTCATACCTGCCGAACCTCGGTTATAGGCTGCTGCTGCCATGGTCCAACTGCCAAACCGTTGATATGCGCTTCGCAGGTAAGAACATGCTGCAATGGTCGATTTTTCTAAATGCAGTCGCTCATCTACCTCGTTGCTTATTTCTAAGCCGTATTGTGTGGCAGTGGCATCCATAAATTGCCATACCCCTTTTGCCCCTTTGGAAGAGGTAACATTTTCCAAGCCGCTTTCGGCAATAGCAAGGTATTTAAAATCATCGGGAATACCGTTTCTTCTCAACAAGTCTTCAATAACAGGAAGGTATCGCTGCACTAATTTCATTACCCTTATGGTGCTGGAGTGTTGGTGGGTTACATTAGTTAGTTCACGGTCTAAGCGCTCGCGCACTTCGCGGTCGTACAGTGGCACAGTTTCACCGGCAAAGGTAATGGCAGCGGGTATGGGTGTTTGGCTAATGCGCTGCTCTACGCGGTTATTGGGCAGGTTTACATCAAATCCGCTGCTAAAAAGTATAAACAATACCAGCACAATACAAAGTAAATTAAGGGCGGCTAATACAGAACGCATAGTTTTAAGGGAGCTTATAGAATGGTGAATAATTAACAGGGCAAAAACAGGCATCAAAACATTTGTAACGGGCAAAACCATCATAACCAAATACCGAAAATCAAATTCCCGATAGCAGGGTAGATTGGGTAAAACCATCCTTGTTTTTAAAACAACAAAATCAGCAAATTATTACCCCGATGGGTACAATTTTTTAATTGGTTTCCTTTGCCAAGGAATGTTTTGAGCCGCTAAGATAGCCATTTTAGCTGTTTTAATGTAGCAATAAGCCCGTATTTTACTTCCGGTGGCGCTAATTCTGCCGTTATGCCTAATGTGATTGGGGTGGCAAAACTATGTAAATGAATTATTTTTTGCTCTTTTTACAACACCGGGTTTTGTTTACATGCTATACACTGCTGCGGCAAGTTCAACAAATACCTGGCACACTATTTCAGTTCTAAAATAAGCCGTTAAAAAGGTCAAAATCCAGAGTACGCAGTAATGTACATCACCACACATTTACCGGTATGAACCAAACCCGGCACATTACAGCAGATAAACACCCATTTTATGGAAGCTCATAACATTTGTCGGGCAAAAACAGGGCAAACTGCACCTTAGTTCTGATTATGGTCGGGAGCGTTTTCTATTTGTGCAATAGCGCTATGAGGCATCACATTGGCATAAAGTACCGTCATAATGCCGGGCAAATACTTGTCTAAGGTGTGAAATGAAATAAGCAGATTTCGGGCAAAAACTTTTTCCGACATACAATCGTCTTCGTCGTAAAGAAAATTGCACTTATATTTCAATTCGCCGTCATTATAGTCCATTTCAAAACTTCCTATAATTAGCCCAAAGTTGGCGCGTGTAATAAACTCCGCTATGGCATTGCGTTTGTGCGCAGGTACAATTACCGGGCTAACAGCAGAAATAAGCACTTGCTCCTGCTCCGGACGTATATCTATGTAGATATCAGCCCTTCCGTTATCCAGTTGCATTCCTAACCTGATGATTGTTTGCTGTGGCTTATCTACTATAATCTGATATTTGTAGCCCAAATGGTTAAGTACTTTAATCACTATATTTTTCATGGCTTTTAAGGTTAAAGGTAAACGAAAAAAGGGTGTTTTTAATGGCGTGTGAAACCTGGTTAGTATCAAACCCAAGCTCAATGTGTCGTTTTAGTTTGTTAAGTGTAGCCTCAGCCATTTCAGCAGAAAACCCCAAAGCTGTTGCCACTTTTTTTACCCCTGCTTCTTCTGCATCAGTTATTTTTTTGTCAATGGCAATAAGATTTAAAATGTCGTCAAATAAAATGTAGCGTTGCACCTCGCTATGGGGCAGAGAAACTTCCGCTACAATTTTTGAGTTAATGATGATATTAACTTCGTCATCGTCAAGCCCCAATCGTTTACCCACCTGTCTTATGAAATCCAACTCAGCAGGGTGGGCATGGTTGTCTGCGTGGGCAAAATACATTAAACTTTGCAGGTGTCTTTTTTTCATTTCCATAATTGGTAATGGTTGTTGGTGAGATAATAATACTTGACTTGGCGCAAATATAAATACTTTCAGCCAAAATAGTGTTTTTTCAAGTAAAAAAACTCGCATTTTTGACCATAACTGCTGATTGTACGGCAACCGAGCTTTTTTTGCAGATTTTTCACTCATTTTAGTTGTATCCAAAAACACCAAGCGCACAGAACCGTTTATTTGCTGTGCGCCTCAGCATCTTTACAAGATACCGGAACCGGTTCTTCCACCCCCACAAAACGCCAAATCCCCCACGCCTTTGCAAAAGCATAAGGCAATGGGGGATTGTTTTATTGTTTGGCAGAGGGTTTACCCCTCACATTTAGCCGTTTACCGCACTATAACCAACCGCACCTGCGTACTGCTGCCATCAGCTTGTTGCAGTACGGCGTGGTAAGTACCCGCAGGCAAGGTGTGCAAGTCAAGCTCAATGGCGTAAGCGGTTTGTTTAGCGGCTTCTTCGTTAAACAACACGGCTACTTCTTTACCATCTACCGCAAACACCGATAGTTTGATGTGTTGGGTAGTATGGCTGGTAAAACTCACCGTAGTATGCCCGTCTGATGGATTGGGGTAAGCGGTGAGGGTAGTGGCGGGTATGTCTTCGGCAGCATCTTTGCAGGCAGCCACCGTTACCGTGCGGCTGGCGGTAGTTTTACAGCCATTGGTAGCCGTTACCGTTACGTTATAAGCGCCGCTCATGGTAGTATTAGATGGGTTGCGGGTAAAGGAAGCGGTACTTGCCGCAAAACCGTTGGGTCCGTTCCACAGGTAAGTGCCGCCGCCGGTAGCCGTTAAACTAAATGCTGTGGGGGCACAGGTATTAGTTTGGTTTAAGGTTATATTCACCACCGGCGCTGCCAAAATGGTTACACTGCGGCTGGCAGTGCTGGTACAACCTGCTGCATTGGTTACAGTTACTGTATAGGTGCCGCCCGTGCCGCCATTGGCAACAAGCCCCGATACAGCAGGGCGCGTCATAGTGGCATCGGAGGAGGTAAACCCACCCGGTCCGCTCCACTGGTAGCTAACTCCGCCCGATGCGGTGAGGCTAATATCGGTGCCGGCACATACCGAAAGACTGCCGGTAGCTGCCGTACTGCCGTTAATGCTTACCACAGGTTTGGCGTTTACTGTTACCACTACGCTTGCCGTACTCTTACAATTGCCCGTGCCCGTTACCGTTACAGTATAAGTACCCGCCATAGCAGTGGTAAGATTGGTGCGGCTGATAGATGCTGATGTAGAGGTAAAGCCCGGACCTGCCCACTGGTAGCCGGTGCCGCCCGATGCGGTGAGGCTAAGTATGCCACCAACACAATATGAGGTATTACCACTGATAACCGCATTGGGCAAGGCATGTACTGTTACCGTGCGGCTGGTAGTGGCAGCACAGCCCGAGGCGTTGGTAACCGTAACCACATACACACCACCCATAGCCGTAGTAGCATTGGGGCGGGAAATGGTAGCGCCGCTTAATGTTTGGGCATCGGGAGTTGTCCACTGGTAGCCGGTTCCGCCCGTTGCGGTGAGGCTGATGGTAGAGCCGGCGCAGTAGGTAGTGGTACCGCTTATAGTTGCCGATACGGTAGAAGTAGTAAGCGTTACTAAAACAGATGCTGCACCGGTGCAACCGTTGGTATCGGTTACTGTTACACTGTACGTGCCGCCCGTGCCGGTGGTAGCGCTGCGGGTCATGGTGGCATTGGTTCCATTTTGGGTAAAGCCGGGTCCACTCCACTGGTAGTTGGCAGCTCCTGCCGGCGAAGCCGTTAACGCTATAATGCCGCCGGTACAAGCGGTGGTATTGCCGCTGATAGTTACCGCAGGCGCCGCACCTACCGACACATCTACCGATTGTGTGGTAGTACAGCCATAAGTGTTGGTAATGGTTACGGAGTAAACGCCTGCCATAGCAGCAGTAGTATTGGGTCGGGAAATAGTTGCCGTTCCGCTGCTGAATCCGCCCGGTCCGCCCCATTGGTAAGTTGTTCCGCCCGATGCGCTTAGGTTAATGGTTTGACCAGTGCAGTAACTCGTTGCCCCACTAATCGTTCCACTTGGATTAGTATGAACAGTGGTGGTTACGGTGATAACCGAACTACAACCTATGCCCGCACTCACCGTTACAGTATATAATCCCGACATAGAAACATCGGCATTGGGGCGGGTAATGGTGGCGGTTGATGCGCTGAATCCATTGGGTCCGCTCCATTGGTAATTAGTGCCGCCGGTGGCGGTTAGGCTGAGTGTTTGCCCTTCGCACACATTGGTTACTGTGCCGCTAACACTGGCTAACAGTGTGGTATTGGGGGTAATGGTGAGGTCAAGTATTTCGGTATGGCAGCTGGTTACATGAGTATAAATGCCCGATTGCGTATAGGTTTGCCCGTTTACTGCCCAATAGTAACCCAAACAGATAACTACCTGCGTAGTATTAGAAGTAGCCGGCAAAATGGTAAGGTCTAAAATTTCGGTAAGGCAGCCGGTTACATGAGTATAAATGCCCGATTGCGTATAGGTTTGCCCGTTTACTGCCCAATAGTAACCCGAACAGGTAACTACCTGCGTAGGGTCGGTGGCGATCTGATTGCTCAAGACAGCAAAATAATCGCGCGGGGTGCCATTCACCGCTGTGAAGGCGCCACCGAGCAGTATCTTGCCATCGCCCAGCAGGGACATGCAGGTTACAAAACCGCCCGTCGCTCCACCCAGACCGACGCCGCCGCTGCTGTTAAAGGTAGCGTCTATGCTGCCGTCAGCATTCAACCTGGTAATGCGGTTGATGCCCGTGCCGGCGCTTTCGGCACTGCCGTTGACGCTGGTGAAGTCTCCCCCGATCAGCATCTTGCCGTCTGGCTGCACCACGATACTGGACACCTGCCCATTGGCTCCACCTAAGCCTACGCCGCCGCTGCTATTGAAAGCGGGGTCTAAGCTGCCATCCGGGTTCAGCCGCGCGATGCCGTTGATGCCTGTACCGGTGCTTTCGGCACTGCCATTGATGCTGGTGAAGGCGCCACCAATCAGAATCTTGCCGTCTGGTTGCACGGCGATGCTCCGGACATCGTTATCTGCCCCACCTAAGCCGATGCCGCCGATGCTGTTGAAGGCGGCATCTAAACTGCCATCCGGGTTCAGCCGCGCAATGCGATTGATGCCTGTGCCGGCGTTCACAGCACTGCCATTGACGCTGGTGAAGGCACCCCCGATCAGGATTTTGCCATCCGCCTGCACGACGATGCTCCAAACGTAGTCATTGGCTCCACCCAGGCCGATGCCGCTGCTACGGTTAAAGTTCATGTCCAGCGTGCCATCCTCGTTCAGCCGCGCGATGTAGTTGATGCCAGTGCTTGCGCTGACCGCGCTGTTGTTCACACTGGTGAAGGCACCCCCGATCAGGATTTTGCCATCCGCCTGCACGGCCACGGTGGTGACGAGCCTGTTGGTTCCACCTAAGCTGATGCCACTATTGCTGTTGAAGGCGACATCTAAGCTACCATCCGCATTCAGCCGCGCGATGTTGCTGAGACCGGCAGTTCCGTTAACGGTAGAGAAAGCACCTGCAATGATGATCTTCCCATCCGTTTGTTGGGCCATACTGGTGATGTAACCATTCGTGCTGGCGTTGAAGCCATTATCGAGCGTGCCATCCGCATTGATACGCGCGATGCTCGCCCGTGCCACACCCAGCACCTGGCTAAAGCCACCGGCGATAAGGTATTTCCCATCGGGCTGCACCACAATGGCCATCACCGGTGCCCCGGCAGACGACAGTAAACTTCTGAGCTGTATACAAGCTTGATTCTGTGAGATGATATCATCACTGCACGGCTCAGCTTCATTTGTGCATGTCTCATAGGCAGACTCGATGCTACCACATATTACATTGTGGGCGTCGAGGGGGTTTACACCAGGCACGATAGCCAAGTTCAGGCTTTCCAGTAGGCCAGCCAGCAGCACCACGTTGAAGGAGCAGTTGCTCATGCCACAACTGTTTGTGGCCGTGATATTTACGACGGTTGTACCGAGGTTGAAAGACTGGCCGCTGCCCGTGCCGGCACCCGAAGAAGAGGTAGCGCCGGTAAATGTATAAGACAGGGTAGGCATCGGTGTGCCCGTCGCTATGGCGGAATAATTTACAAGAGCTGTACAGGCACCCGTCTCGGTGGTTGCCGTCAAGGGGCTGGTTGGGCAGGCGCTGAACGAGGCTTGGGTAGCAGTCACCTCCACGCTGCCTGTCATATTGGCGGTGCAGCCGCCGCTTGTCCGCGTTGCCACTACAGTGTAGGTGCCGGCTGCTGTTTTCATGCCAAAATCAAGGGGTGTGCCATCGCCGCTGACCGCTGCGCCGTCGTCCATACCATCTTTTTGAAGTTGGTAGGTAACACCGTTTTCGGAATTAGACAGGCCGACCGCTACGCCCGCACCGCCGGCGCAGTACACGCCGCCGCCGGTAACGGTGTAGGCAGTGGGCGCGGTACACTCAGGGACACATGTGCCGTTCTCCTCTACATAGCCTTGGATGCAGACACAGGCGCTTAATACAATGTTCCATGCAGCATTAGGCACGCAATTTTCCGGGTTCGTGCTTTCGTTCACTACCTCGCCGATGCAGCCCGTGGTAGTGTTGCGGCAACGTGCATATACCGTTAAGTTAATGTCATAGCTCGGCGCCGTTTCCGACCAGGGTCCGTTTTCATTCGTTGCATACTCCACTACTGTGCCGGCGCCGCAGCCGGTGGCGGCTATGGCGCCCGGTGATAACCCGGAGTTGTTGGTGATGTTGAGGGTGGGCGCGCCGGGCGTGGCATTCACCACTACCGCTACCGTACTCGTAGCACTGCCGCAGGCATTGCTAACCGTTACCGTATAATTTCCCGTTGCAGCGCCGGTTACAGTGGGTGTTGCCGTTGCACCATTGGTGAAAGTTCCCGTTCCTGCCCATGCGTAGCTGAGGGGCGCTGTGCCGCTTGCCGATACACTCAGGTTTAGGGTTTGCCCTGCACAGATGGGGCTGTTGCTGCCGGCGGCAGTGGTGATGGTGGGGGCAGCATTCACCACTACCGCTACCGTACTCGTAGTACTGCCGCAGGCATTGCTAACTGTTACCGTATAATTACCCGTTGCAGCGCCGGTTACAGTGGGTGTTGCCGTTGCACCATTGGTGAAAGTTCCCGTTCCTGCCCATGCGTAGCTGAGGGGCGCTGTGCCGCTTGCCGATACACTCAGGTTTAGGGTTTGACCTGCGCAGATGGGGCTGTTGCTGCTTGCGGCGGTGGTGATGGTGGGGGCAGCATTCACCACTACCGCTACCGTACTCGTAGTACTGCCGCAGGCATTGCTAACTGTTACCGTATAATTTCCCGTTGCAGCACCCGTTACGGTGGGTTGTGCAATAGTGGCATCTGAAAAAGTGCCCGTTCCTGCCCATGTGTAGCTGAGGGGCGCTGTGCCGCTTGCCGATACACTCAGGTTTAGGGTTTGCTCTGCGCAGATGGGGCTGTTGCTGCTTGCGGCGGTGGTGATGGTGGGAGCTGTATTCACCACTACCGCTACCGTACTCGTAGCACTGCCGCAGGCATTGCTAACCGTTACCGTATAAACGCCGGCATTAGCTGCCGATGCCGAGGTGATGCTTTGCGGGTTATCGGCAGAAGTAGCGCCGCCGGGTAAAGTCCAGTTGTAGCCGGTGCCGCCGGTGGCGGTGAGGGTAAGGGCGCTTCCGGCGCAAACCGTGCCGTCATTGGGCGTGCCCGATGTTTCGGTAATGGTGATGCCGGGGGTGGGTGTGGCATTTTGCACTACCTCCACGCTGCCCGTCATATTGGCGGTGCAGCCGCCGCTTGTCCGCGTTGCCACTACAGTGTAGGTGC
>ERZ761607.4593-NODE-4593-length-12068-cov-8.711895_pt1 | contig 12068 bp, 8 predicted proteins | sample MGYA00511164_ERZ761607 | MGnify/ENA primary metagenome ERZ761607 (study PRJEB28899, sample SAMN02445080) | bioreactor sludge metagenome | biome: EBPR sludge | place: Australia: Brisbane, Thorneside Wastewater Treatment Plant | collected 2011-06-22 ...
GTCCGAGTCTGCACAGAATTTGTATTCGGGATTATAATTTACACACTTTTCTCTTTTTATAATAATTGATTGATGAGAAACAACCATACCGTTTATAAAATTTTTCCAGGTTAATTCTTTAGGTGGTTTTTTTAAAGTGCGTGTTCCGAGATTTTCTTTTTTTTCATTTATATACAAAACATCTCCGTAATACGCATCCGCCCCGTCAGAATTTTTTAATACTTTTTCAAGCGTATTTGAATCAAATATTTCATCTCCCGCGTTTATAAACCATACATAATCTCCCGTCGCGAGATTTAATCCCTTGTTCATTGCATCATATATTCCTTTATCTTTTTCCGAAATAAAATTTGTTATAAACTTGCGATTCTCTTCAATAATATCGAGAGTATTGTCTTTTGATTTTCCGTCAACTATTATATATTCAATGTTTTTATAACTTTGGTTTTTAATTGAATCAATTGTATTTTGCAAAAGTTTACCTGCATTATATGTAACGGTGATTATACTTACTTTATATTTGAATTCTGATTCGCTCAATTTTTATTTAACAGTTCCTTATAATATTTATAAGTTTCTTCAGTTGTTTTTTCCCAACTGAAATTTTTTCTCCACTCTTTTGCTTTTACCAGCAAATCATTTTTCACTTCTTCATTTGTCAGAATAGTTTCCAATTTTTCTTTCAAATCCTCAGGGCTGTCCGGATCGAAGTATAACGCAGCCGGTCCGCCTATTTCAGGAATTGAACTGATATTGCTTCCAATCATCGGACAATCCATATACATCGCTTCCACCAAAGGTACACCAAACCCTTCATACTTTGATGGATAAACATATACAGAAGCATACTTATAATAGTTAGCAAGTTTCTCATCGCTTCCCGTATCAAAAACTACCTTCCCTTCAACACCATATTTATTAATTAATTCATTTTCCTCAGTGGAAAAATTCCCTCCTCCAAAAGCAATAAGTTTAAAGTTATTTTTAAAGTATGGAGTTTCGGCATAAACCTGCAAAAGCATTTTAAAATTTTTATACACCCATCTCCCACCGATATATAATATATACGGCTCTTTAACAATTCTTTCTGATTTAACTTCCGTATTCATTGAATTTGCAAGATGAATAACCTTAACTTTTTCTTCAGGGACATTATAAATGTTTACTAAATCTTTTTTAGTGGCATGAGAAATTGAAATTATTCCATCCATTTTTTTTACACATTCACCTTTCCATTTAGCAGAGTTATCCAGTTTGCTGAATGAACCGGGCATAAGTTCATGCATCATATCCAGAACCGTCATTGTTCTTTTTCCTTTGTATCCGCAGTTCAGATATTTATAATATGTAGTATGATATATATCAGGTTTTGATTTTTTAAGAAAACTACTGAATAAAAAATTATCAAGGTGAAATGCAAACATTTTTGATTTTGGAATTTCGTTATACTTTTTACCTTCAAACAATTTAAAATCATTTTTGAATTTTTCTATTCCATATTCATTAATATAATATCCGGCAAACACCGAAACACCAGCATCAGGAAATTTTGCCATTCGGCTTATCATTTCAGTAAAATAACGGGATGCCCCTCCGAATTTTGAAACTACAAATATCTGATGATCATAAGTTATGTTCATTTTTTGATTCCAACCCTCGCGAGTATTTTATAAAACTTTTCGTTCACATCGTCAGAAATCTTAAATCCAATAATGGCAGAAAAATAAAGAATAGTAATAATCAAACTTCTATAAACAAGATCAATAACTAAACTATCAATTTTCGGCAGAAAATATCCTATGGAGATTGTTACTAAAAGAATTAAAGCGACATATAAAAATTTTCTGTCGAACGGTTGCATTTTAAATCTGTATTTTATGTAATACCATTTTGTAATATTGAACAACAGAAATGAAATTGTTGTAGCAATCGCCGCTCCAATGCCTCCAAAAATTGGAATAAAAATAAAATTAAAAATTACATTGGCAATAAGAAATAAAACATTAAACAAAGTATCAACTCTGTATTTTTCTGATGTAGTGAGAATATCCGAATTAATCCCTCCCGTTGAATCTATTAAAAAAGATATACCGATTATTATAAAGATGGGGAAAGTGCCTGCAAACTCAGGTTTTTTCAATAAAGTTATTAAATTATCACCATTGATTAAAATACCCGCATAAATGAATCCCGAAATTATAAATAACATTAATGATGTTTTTTTATACATCATAAATATATTTTCTCTGTCATTTTTTTTCCAGTATTCAGCAATAATCGGAACCGCAATTCTTCCTAATGCACGGTAAGGAAAGACTATTACTGTTCCCACAAAAATATATATTTGATATATACCGACAATTTCAAGTCCTACCATCGAACCTAACATTATTCTGTCAAGATTTAATGCGATATAATAAGAAGAAATTGAAACGAGTGTGAAAAGACCATAGTTTATTATTTTACTGAGTTTGTCTTTTTCAAACAATCTCACGGATGAAAATAATTTATATTCTTTTGAAATAACAATTTGTCCAAAGAGAACTATAAATATAATGGCATGAATTAGAACGAAATAAATTACAAACTGATCGAATGTTAAAAATTTAAAAGCGACAAGTAAAATACCCGCTGTTGTTAACAATCTGAAAATCAATTCTCTCAATGCCGTAGAAAGTACAGTTTTGTGTATTGCCCGTGCTAAACTTTCAAAAACATTAAATGTTAATTGAAATAAAGACAGCGGAATTATCCAGTAATAATATTGCAAAAATATCGGAGAGTTTTCAACAAATGAAGCATCAATGACAGGTTTAAAAATCAGATATAAAACTGTAATCACCACAAATCCTGCTGACATTAATAACAATATCCAGGATATAAATCCATTGTGACTTTTATCGCTTGATTTAAATACTGGAAAATATTTTAAGATAGTATTGGAAATACCAAAAGCAGAAATTTGAGAATAAACAAAAGATATACTCATTAATAAAGATATTAAACCAAACTCGGTAATTGAAAAGTATGTGGGGTATAGTAATACGATATTGATATATCCCACAATTAAGCCCGAATAAGAAACTATTGTGTTACTGAGAGTTTGTTTTAATACTATTCCCAAATTTTATGAATTTTTTTCCAATTTAATTTTTTTAATCACTGACTCGTGGTCTTTATTCAGAAGTGTTTTAGAAAGTGAAAATGGATTCTTTGATAGTAACAAATAATAATATCCTAAAAATTTAAAAAATAAATTGTTTATCTTTTTTTTACTTATTAAATGAAGATTTTTATTATTAGTATAAAAATTAAGTTTGTATTTTTTTGATATATATTGGAATGTTTTTTTTGAATAGAGTGCTATATGTTGTCCATGTTCAAGCCCGAAATACCACCAATCATCAATTTTTGGATTACTTTCAGGATATAACTCTGTGCTTATAAATATACTATCGGAAAGTTTAAGCATATTGTCAATTTCAGTTATTGGATTCAAAAGATGTTCAAACAGTTCAAATGCAGAAATTAATTCAAATCTTTCAGTTCCTGAATCTTTTAATTCAAAATCTTTTGAAAAAATATTCTCGCAATATTTATCATCCCAATAAAAATCATATCCATAATCTCTCATTAATCTTACAAATAAACCATATCCGGCTCCATAATCTAAAAATTTACCTTTTTTATTGAACGAGAAATTTAATAATAAGTTCAATACTTTTGCAAGTCTGACATTTCTGTAAACATATCCTACATCAGAACGGTTTATCGGACTATTATATGCTTCATTTAACCAATATTCTTCTTCCGTTTGTATAAATCCGCAATTTAAACACTTAAAATAATCAATTTCGTATTTATCAAGTATTTTACCTTTTCCAAAAAACTCAGTTTTTGAATTACAAATTTTACAATCCATATATAATTACAAAATACTTTTATTAAATTTTAATTTCTATGAGTTATAATTTCCTTAAAATCTTAATCCAAAAATAGTATTTTGAAAGAATTTCCAAATTAGTATAAACAGAATAATGTCAAAAACGAAAAAAAATGTTTCAGTAACTGCAAAGACAGCAAAAGAAACTCCTCTTAACAAATATAAGGATTCAGATAATTTTTTTATAAAATATCAGAGTTTGATTTATTGTGCGATAATAATTTTCACAGTAATCATTTTCTTCAGTGAAGGTTTCTTTGGGGGAAAAATATTTACATCCGCAGATAATTTATCTCCATTCAGTTTTAAAACTTATCTTGAAAATGCTCAGCGTGACGGAATTTTTCCATTATGGATTCCTCATATTTTCGGTGGTATGCCCTCTCTCTCTGCTATGTTAACCGGTTTACCTTCAATTCATAATATTTATTCTTATATCTTGGATTCTTCATTGAAAGCCTTTGCCGGGGATAACCTGTTTTTTTTCACCGTTCCTTATTATATGATTTTCGGAATTTCTTTGTTCGCTTATATAAGATATAAATTTAAAAATAATAACATTGCATTATTCTGTGCTTTAGTAGGTGTATTGGCTACACCTATAATTCAGTTAATCATTGTCGGTCACCATACTAAAATGATGACTTTTGCTTTTGTGCCTTTAATATTTTTGATTATTGATATTTTGATTGATTCTGATTTTAAAAATGTTTTTAAAATTATTCTTAATCTCGCTTTACTTTCAGTTATAATATATCTTCAGTTACACTATCATCACATTCAGATGTTGTTTTATACCTATCTGATGATTGGTTGTTATTTCGTTTATATTATTGTTTATAAATTAATATCTAAAGAAAAAGTTAAATCAATTCTTGTTGCTTTATCAATTTTTATTGTTGCTACTTTATTTGCGGTAGGTATGGATGCAGATATTTTGATGTCGCTTAAAGAGTATAATAAATATTCCATCAGAGGTCAGGCGTCAATAACTAATTTGGCACAAACAACTGAAGGAACTGCTCAGCCCTTAGATTATGAATACGCAACCAACTGGTCTTTCAGCCCGGGTGAGATTTTAACTTTTATTATTCCTTATTATTATGGATTTGGTGATGTTACAATTGAAGGTCAAAGACAAAATTTATATTGGGGACAGATGCCATTTACTGATTCACCGGTTTATTTCGGTGTTGTTGTTCTTATTCTCGCATTAGTCGGTATTATTTTCAATTTCAGAAAAAATCCGTCTGTTCAGGCATACACTTTTATAATATTTTTATTTTTATTTATTTCTTTTGGAAGAACATTTCCGGTAATTTATGATTTGTTTTATAATTATATGCCATTCTTCAGCAGTTTCAGAGCACCGGTTATGATTCATTATTTTCTTGATTTAGTATTTGTTATCCTCTCAGGGTTTGGAATTAAAAGTATAATTGAAGCGGCTAAAGATTCTGTATTGAAAGAAAAACTTCGAAAAACAACTTTCGTCTTTTGGGGAATAGCAGGTATCATTTTCATTATGTCTATAATCGGATTTGAATCTTCTTATAAAAGTTCTGTATTAAACGGACCTAAAGCAACAGATGCAAAAATGCAGGGAGCAAGCCCTCAGCAAATATCACAGTATTTTAATCAGGTTGCTACAGTTGCGTATGAAAATCTAACTGCTGATATGAGATTACACTCGATATTGATCGCTTTAACATTTTTATTAATTTATTTTTATTTAAACGGGAAAATTAAAGTTTCTTATTTATATCTTGGATTAATACTCATAGGTGTATTTGATTTATGGAATATTTCATCCAAAACTCTGCACTGGGAAGCGGCTTCGCAAAAGGAACAGATATTTGCAAAGTCAGATTATGTTAACTTTATTCTGAATAAAGACCCGCAAACATTTCAGTATAGAATAGGTGAGATGAACAGAGGTCAACTCGCAACAAGTAATTTCCTTGCTTATTATGATTTGCATCAGTTCAATGGATATCATGGTGCTAAAATAAGAATATATCAGGATGCAATTGATGTAGTCGGTGGAAATAATCCTAACTTATTGAGTCTTGCAAATGTGAAATATTTAATTTCAGATTCTCCTTTACAGGATACTAATTTTACACAGGTCTTTAAAGGAACAAAACTTGTATATGAAAATAAAAATTATCTTCCGCGTGCATTTTTTGTAAATGAGTATAAGGTGGATACCGGATTAAATATTTTGAACAATATTAAAAACGGTGTTTTTAATCCACGTGAAACTGCATATCTTGAAAAAGATATAAATAAAACGATTGATAAACCTGGATCATCCTCTTCAGTCAGTTTAGAATCTGCAAATATTCATAATATTGTTTATAATGTTAATGCCACGGGAAATAATATGATTGTCTTCAGTGAAATTTATTATCCTGCCGGATGGAAAGTTTATATTGACGGTCAGGAAACTGAATTTTATAAAACTGATTATCTCTTCAGATCTATCATAGTTCCTCCGGGAAGTCATAAGGTTGAGTGGAAGTTTGAACCTGAAACTTATTACACAGGAAAAATGATAAGTACTTCTGTTAATATAATTGTAACTTTAATGATAATAATTGGATTGGGATATCCTTTATTAAGAAACAGAAAAAATCAGATAACGGAATTGTCCTGATAAAATAGAAAATTGCAAACGATGAATAATAAAAAAGCATTAATAACAGGAATAACAGGTCAGGACGGTGCTTATCTTTCACAGTTATTAATTTCAAAAGGGTATAAAGTCGTTGGAGTTACAAGGGATACTTCAGATTTCAGATTGAGAAACCTTACTTATCTCGGATTAAACGGAAAGATAAATTTACATAAAGCAAATTTACTTGATTTATCTAATATTATCAGAATTATCTCTAAAGAAAAACCTGATGAAATTTATCATCTCGCCGCACAGAGTTCCGTTGGTCTTTCATTTGACCAACCGATAGGTACGCTTGAATTTAATATTATTGCAACAGCAAACTTGCTTGAAGCAATCAGAATAATAAATCCGGCTATCAGATTTTATAACTCTTCAAGCAGTGAAATGTATGGGAAAGTCCGTCAAGAAGAATTACCTGTTACGGAAAGGTCAGTATTACATCCTGTCAGTCCTTATTCAATATCAAAAGCATCGGCACACTGGATTACAATAAATTACAGAGAAGCATATGGGTTATATTCAGTCTGCGGAATTTTATTTAATCACGAATCCTGTTTAAGAGGAGAAAATTTTGTTACAAAAAAAATATTAAACTCCGCAATAAAAATTAAACAGGGAAGTTTAAACGAACTTCGGCTTGGTAATCTTGACATAAGAAGAGATTGGGGATATGCTCCTGAATTTGTAAAAGCAATGTGGTTAATGCTTCAGCAGGAAAAAGCAGATGATTATATAATCTGTTCAGGCGAACATCATTCATTGTTTGAATTTGTTAAAAAAGTTTTTAATAATCTTGAACTTGATGAGAGTAAATATCTCGTCTCAGATAATAAACTTCACAGACCTGTAGAACTTGAAACAATTTATGGGGATAACTCCAAAGCAAAAAAAGGTTTAAACTGGAATTATGATATAAACTTTGATAAACTAATAAGCCTGCTCGTCACAGACGAACAGGCTTTTATCGAATGGGAAATGAAAAATAAAGGATATTGAAGATTTTAGTTTAAATATTTAAAACTTGGATTATTGTTAATTAAATAACTCTTCCCTTTCCACTTTTACAAATCTTTTTTAATTGATACTCACTTTTAATAGATGTAATTTCTAATATATGAAAAATGAGGTTACTGTCGAAAATCTGTCTAAATCCAAAACGGAAGACATTGCTTTGATTGAACAGGCGTTGGGTGGAAGTCAATCGGCTTATGATAAACTGATGAAAAAATATTATCAGCATATCTATAATCTGATTTACAAAATGATTTTCAAAAAAGAAGATGTCGAAGATTTGGCTCAGGAAGCATTTATTAAAGCGTTTAACTCTCTGCAAAATTTTGACAGACAGTTTGCTTTTTCTACCTGGCTCTATAAAATTGCAACCAATAACTGTATTGATTATCTCAGGAAGAAAAAATTAAATACTTTTTCAATTGATAAAGAAATTGAATCTGAAGAAAGCGATTACAAATTCGAAATTCCTGATCACGATTATATTCCCGAAAATAGAATCATTGAAGAACAAAGAAAAAAAATTCTGGATGATGCTATTAACTCCCTTCCTTCCAAATATAAACAGGTAATTGTTCTCCGTCATAAACACGATAAAGAATATGACGAAATCTCTAAAGAACTTAATCTTCCTTTAGGTACTGTCAAAGCACACATTTTCAGAGGTAGAGAACTTCTCAATAAATACCTAAAAGATAAAATTAAAAACTATTAAATTTATTTTGTTTTAATTCATACTATCCTTGACATTCTAATAATTATTTAAATTCTCAATAAAAATTAATTGAAACCTCAAACTCCATTGATGAAGCAATACAGTCAGATAAAAGAAAAATATCCTGACACAATTTTGCTTTTCAGAATGGGGGATTTTTTTGAAACTTTTGAAGATGATGCCGTTCTCACTTCCAAAGTTCTCGGTATTACTCTCACTAAAAGATCAAACGGTTCTGCGTCAGAAGTCGCTTTAGCCGGTTTTCCTCACCACTCACTTGATAACTATCTCCCAAAACTTGTCAGAGCAGGTTATAGAGTTGCGGTATGTGAACAACTCGAAGATCCGAAATTTGCAAAAGGTATTGTCAAAAGAGATGTTATTGAAGTTGTTACTCCGGGTGCTAACTTTTCTGAAAAACTTCTTGATCATAAAAGTAATAATTATCTTGCCTGCTTATATATAAAAGATAAATCTGCCGGGTTTTCTTTTTGTGATGTATCAACAGGTGAATTTTATACCTGTGAATTAAATCTAAAATCACTTAAAGATCAACTCTCTATTATTTCTCCGGCTGAAATTTTATATCCTAAAAAAGATAAAGATGTTATTTTTAATTTTTTAGGAATTGAACAAAATGCTTTCTCAGAAAATATTTCACATCAATACGCACTTACAAAAGTAGAAGACTGGGTTTTTAATTATGATTATGGATTTGAGTTGATTACTAATCAGTTTAAAACTCAAACCGTTAAAGGTTTCGGTCTTGAGAATATGAAATTAGGTGTTATCGCCGCAGGTTGTGTGCTAAATTATCTTAATGAAACTCAAAAAAATAATCTTGAACATATAAAAAAAATTCAGGTTTATGATTATTCCGATTATATTACACTTGATGCTTCCACAAAAAGAAATCTTGAAATTTCAACTTCAATTACTGAAGGAAACCGTTCAGGCACACTGATTTCGATTCTTGATCTCACTAAAACTGCTATGGGCGGAAGACTGCTTAAAAAATGGGTTTCCCGTCCTTTAAAAGTGAAAGACCAAATTCAAAAAAGACTTGATGCTGTGGAAGATTTACTTCAAAACAGAAACGAAAGAAAAAAACTCAGTGAATCGTTAAACTCTATTGCTGACCTTGAAAGACTTCTTTCTAAAATTGCTACAGGGAAAGCAGTTCCGAGAGACGTTATACAATTAAAAATTTCACTTGTAAAAATTTCTGAAATAAAAAATCAACTCGTGAAATTTTCATCTGGTGCAATAAAATCAATTTCTGATGCTTTAATTTTATTACCCGACCTTATCAAAGAAATTCAAAAAGTTTTAAATGAAAATTATGTTTCGGGAATTGATAACTATGGAATTATTAATAAAGGTTATGATGCAGAACTTGATGAACTTAAAGATATTTTGATTAACGGAAAAACCTGGATGGAAAATTTTCAATCAAGAGAAAGAAACCGGACAGGTATTTCATCACTAAAGATTGATTTCAACAAAGTATTTGGTTATTACATTATTGTTTCCAAAGCAAATACAGATAAGGTTCCTGATGATTACATAAGAAAGCAAACTCTCGTTAATGCTGAAAGATATATTACTCCGGAACTTAAAGAATATGAAGATAAAATTTTAAACGCTGAAGAGAAAATTTCTAATCTCGAATCAAAAATTTTCAATGAATTAAGAAAATTTATTTTAAATTACATTGATGAAATTCAGTTAAATGCTTCTTATGTCGCCGCTCTTGATGTATTACATTCTTTCGCTGAAGTATCCGAAAGATTTAAATATTCTAAACCTGAGATTAATGACTCTGATGTTATCGAAATTAAAGACGGAAGACATCCCGTTATTGAACAACTTTTACTCGCAGGTGAGAGATACGTTGCCAATGATACATATATAGATAATTCAAACGAACAGATTCTTATTATCACCGGTCCTAATATGAGCGGTAAATCAAGTTATTTAAGACAAGTAGGTCTGATTGTCTTGCTTGCTCAGATTGGTTGCTTTGTTCCTGCCAGAAGTGCATCAATCGGATTAGTAGATAAAATATTTACAAGGGTTGGAGCATCTGATAATATTGCAAAAGGTGAGAGTACATTTTTAGTTGAAATGCATGAGGCTGCTAATATTTTAAATAACTGCACGCCTAAGAGTTTAATCTTGCTTGATGAAATTGGAAGGGGAACATCAACCTATGACGGAATTTCTATCGCATGGTCTATGACAGAGTATCTTCACGAAAATGAAAATGTTGCCGCTAAAACTTTATTCGCCACTCACTACCATGAATTAAATGCTCTTGCAGATTTATATCCGAGAATTAAAAATTACAGAGTTGAAGTGAGAGAATTTGATGATAAAGTAATTTTTTTAAGAAAAATAAATCCGGGAACAGCCGATCATAGCTATGGAATACAAGTAGCCCAAATGGCAGGATTACCATTGTCTGTTACTGACAGAGCAAAAGAAATTTTAAGATCACTTGAAGACAAAGAATACAGAAGAAAACATAAAGATGATTTACAGATTTCATTGTTTGAAGTTGAAAAAAAACTTCCCCCGGAAATGGAAGAGGTTTTGAAAACATTGGACTTAAACAATATTACTCCTATTGAAGCTCTTAACCTGTTAACTAAATTAAAATCAATAATTTCTTAATATTAAAATTGTTATTTTAGTAAAACTAATAAATAAATAAATGAAAACTAATTTTTCCCTTTTGGCTTTTATATGTTTTATTACTTTTGTAATCGGTTGTGGTTCTAAAAATCAAACTACAACTAATACACAAACCACTACAAACGCAGGTACAAACACAACCTCAACAGGTAAGTCTAACAATAATCAACCTGATTCAGTTGTTTATTATAAATCTGTGAACGGTTGCAAAAAAGAAGACTCCTGTACATATATTGAAATTGTAATTCAAAAATTAACTTCGGGCGATCAAAAAGATGCAATTAATAAAGCAGTATTGGATTCTATGTGCGTTCTTAACTGGACATCCGAAGGAACTGCTCCTTTAGATATGAATAAAGTTTTAGATACATATATAAACAACTATGTTTCCTTCGTGAAAGAAAATGATTCTTTAAGCGATCAGAAATATGTGTTCACTTGGTTTCAAGAATCAGATGCAAGAATTGAATTTCAAAACAGTAATATAGCAGTTTTCAGTTTATATAATTTTAATTTCCTGGGAGGTGCTCATCCGAATACAGTAACTAATTTTATGAACTTTGATATGAAAACAGGAAAAGTTTTATCACTTAATGATATTTTTAAACCCGGTTTTGAATCAAAAATAAATCAGATATTAGTATCTGAGTTCAGAAAGAAAAATAATTTGAAACCTAATGCTCCTCTTACGGATGGCGGTTTGTTTGAAAATTCTCTTACCTTGAATAATAATTTTGCTTTTACAAAAGAAGGATTTATGTTTTATTATAATAATTATGAAATTGCACCTTATGTAATGGGTCCACAGGTTTTCGTTATTCCATATTCAGAAATTTCAGATTTAATGATAAATCCCGGAATTATTAATTAATTTTTTAAATTAAAACCCGGATATTATGTCCGGGTTTAATATTTTTTTTCAATTTAATCACATCTCTCGCTAAAATTGTTGAGTTCATGACTAAGTAAAAGTTTAAGATTAATTGCCTTCTTCCTATCAATTATCACAAGTCCTCATT
>ERZ761607.4594-NODE-4594-length-12068-cov-5.275285_pt1 | contig 12068 bp, 8 predicted proteins | sample MGYA00511164_ERZ761607 | MGnify/ENA primary metagenome ERZ761607 (study PRJEB28899, sample SAMN02445080) | bioreactor sludge metagenome | biome: EBPR sludge | place: Australia: Brisbane, Thorneside Wastewater Treatment Plant | collected 2011-06-22 ...
AACAGGCTGCCGAAATCGGCCAGCAAAGCGGCACGGCTCGTCCCCATTCGTTCCAGCTCGATGTCGACTTCCCTCTCGCCGTCGTTGTGGTGCCTGAGTTCTTCCAGCTTGCTGAGCCGCCTCTGTAACCCGTTCACTTCTTCCCTTCCAGTGCGCTGATGCGTTGCTCAAGCTCCTGGGTCTCCAGAGCCTTGCGACGGGCTTCCACGATGCCGGCGAGCGTCGCCGCCTCGCCAGGCAGGATGTCGCCAGCGGCAACAGCCTGCAGGATGGCAGCCTGAGCCCGGGCGATGCCCTCTGCAGACCCGGTGTCGGGCAGCGACAGGAAGATCGGACGCTCCTTTGCCACGGGAACCAAGCGCTCGATCACCAGCCGTGCGGCGCTGATGTCACCACCCTTGGCCATTTCGACGACCCGCTTGGCGATCGCATCCGCGCCGTCCGCCATCGCGGCTAAAGCGACCAGTGTCACCCGATTCCGACTGCCTTTCGGGCGCCCGTTCGGGTTGCCAGACTGACCGGGCTTCCAGCCAGGGCGCAGTTTCTCCGTTCGCGTCGTTTCGCTCATTCCTTGTTCCTCGACGGTGTTTCTTCAGTGCTGGGTCGTTCTGTGGCGCCCACGAAACCATAGCGCCGGCCGATTTCAGACCAGGCCCGCTGTGCGCAGAGTCGAGCGGCTTCCGAAGCATCAACGCGTCCCAGGATCGCCAACAACGCCTTTAGCGGCGCGTTCTCCTCATCGCCGATGGCGTCAGTCGCGGCCCGGCTGTCACGCTGGCGCTGGGCGCGTTTGCGTTCGGCAGCGGTCATCGGTTGATCGCCTTTGGGCGGTCGGCCTCGTTGTTTCGAGACAGTCACCATTTTCGCCAGTGTACTCTTTTTTGTGTTACGTGACCGTCACTATAATGACCGACGAATCTCCATCCAGAGCCTGTGTTCTCGCTTGGTAGCCCTCTCGCCAGGGCGCTCCTTAAAGTAGCGTGCGCAGCGCAACAAACTGGTCGCTCGAACCTTCCGCTCGCACCTCCAGCGTCGGGCTGTTGGACACCAGATAGGCGAGCGGCTGATCAAATATGAACGGATAGATCACTGCCAAGGACTGCAGAGTCGCCAGTGGCATCGGCTTCTGCTGGTAGTGCAGCGCGGCCTCCACCAGCCACGCGACCATCCCGTCGTTCGTGAGGGTTCTTGCCGGCAATCGAACCAGCCGCTTGCCTTTCTCGACGCGCGCAATAGCGCCCCAGTTCGCCTGGGTCTGGAGCACGGCCTGCGTGGCTCGCTTCGTGACTTCACGGTCGCCATAGACCTCGCTCATGCGGCGGTGAACTTCGGCAACCGAGCAATCGCCTTGGATTGATGTGAGTCGGCCGGTGAACTCGGCGACCCTGCCGAAGTAAGGATACGCAGCGAGCGCTGCGCCCCAGGCAAACGGGGCAACATCGACGGCGGCGCCGACACCGGCGAACAGCTTGGCGCCGCGGTCAATGAAGTCGACCAGTTGGGCTCTCGGTTCCAGCGCAAGCGCGTTCAGTTTTGTGCGGGTCTTCGCCCTGGCTTCGATGCCCAAGTCGGCAGTGGAGAGCAGCTGGTCCAGTTCGTCCGGCGTCGCATTTCCTACGCGCACCTTGAGTGCGGCCGCCACCCAGTCGCGCTGGATGAACCGGTCGAAGCCAATCTGAGGGGCTTTCGCAATCGTTCGGTTCAACTGACTTTGCTCACTTTGACGAACGGCACCATCAGCTCTTCAATCGAGATGCCGCCATGCACGACGGCCTGCTCGCCTTGCGGCATGAAGGCTGTTCGGTCACCCGCGAACAGGGTCACGAAGTTCGCGGGCAGCCCGGCGATTTCGAGGCGGTAGCTGTTGGGGTTCGACGCGGCCGACTCCGACGCCAGCGTTTCGCTGCGGTACGTCCGCACACGCTCGCCACGCATCTCTGCAGCCACGCCCTGCCTGGGACGGCCCTGGCCTACTGCCTCGACGTTGCCGTGGTCAGCGGTCAGGTAGACATGAAAGCCTTTGCTTGTCAGCCGATCAAGCAGCCTCTCGACGAAGCCCGTCTCACACCAACTCTCGATCTGCGCCGCGATCCCGCGCTTCCCAAGCGCCGCGCCGTGCACGATCTCGTCGACCGTGTCGACCACGATCCCGACGACCTTCAGCGAAGGATTGCTCAACGCAGCGTCCAGATCATCCAACTGGTCATTGCGCTTGATGCCCTTGCGGTACAGAACCTCGTTCGCCCTCCGCCCCTGGTTTTGCCAGAACAGCGCCCATTGATTGGGCTCGGGTGCGGTCGACTCGATCGTGTCCGCAAACTCACGCGGTTTGAGCCCCGAGAAGATCGCTTGCCGCGAAACCGATGTCAGCGTCGGCAACCAGGCGAAGCACGTCGCTTCATCGAAAGCGATCTTCGGCGCGCGCTTGGCTAGGGCCTCTCGAATCTGCACCCACTGATCGATCGCCAACCCGTCGAACACCAGCAGCGCGATCTTGTCTTCACCGGCCACGCGCCGCATGGAGAGGAAGCGCGGAATGTGGTGGACCATGACCGGTCCCTTCGCCACGGGCAGCGACGGCAGATCAGCGTAGTGCGTGCCGGTCCACTGCCGTAGGCTCTCATCGACCGAGGTTTGCAGGTCGACGATGGCGGCACGCAGGCCCTCGGCACGGACCGAATCCAACGCATGGAAGCGGGCCAGCACCTCGCCGAGTTTTCGAGCCGTGCTGGTCCACTCGCGGAACGACGACTCGACCGTGGGCAGCGTTTGATGGAGACTCCTGATGCCCTCCGCCACCAAGTTCCGCAGCGCCAGCGGATCCTGCACGATGCCGACCTTGGCCCATTCCGGGATCTTCGGCAGCGCGCCCCGGACAGCCAACGGATGCAGCAGACCATCGAGGAACATGGAATCGACGATCACACGCACGTCCGGGTGCTCGAAGGGCAGCTCCACCTTCCCGGCAAACTCAGGAGCCGGCGGCTCCCCGGCCCGCGTGCCATCAATGCCTCGACCCGACAGATACCGGTACCAGGCATCCTGAACCACTCGCAACAGGGTCGCCTTCGAGCAGAACAGCTCGCTCACGGGCAAGGCTTTGAATGCCGGGATATCGGCAAGCACCTGCGCAACGTGATCGCCCAGCATTGGCGGGAGCGCCTCCTCCCGGTAGTGCAGACGCAGCAGCTCTCGCCAGAGATCCTCGGGGCGCGAAATCAGGTGGGGGCTGATCCTGAAGATGTGGGTCAGGATGAACTCTTTGGTCGCCGACTCCCCGAGGGATTGCGCTGCGTGCCGGGCCTGCGCGGCATAGAGCGCCTCGTGATGCTCCGGCCCGATCTGCCGAACGACCGTGTAGCTGAGCTTCGGAAACAGATTGGCCAGACTCACGCTGACCCGCCGCGCCCGACTCAGGTAGTCCCACGGCAGATCGCCCACGTTGGTGCCGCGCAGATGAAGGATCAGAGCCTTTGACGGTCCGTCTTGACCGAGATCCCACGCCGCTCTGTAGCGCTCCTCGTACTCAGCGCGGAACACGACCGAGTCCTCGAAAGGCAGCAGTTCAAAGCCGCGCTCGCGCAGTCCCGACAGAACGCGCTCGTCCAGCAGCACGTTGTCCGGGTCAGCGGCGATCCACAGGCGGGCGAGGTCCGCCGTGAACTCCGTCAGGATGCGATCGATCCACGCACTCATTCGAGATGGCCCTCGGTTGCGAGAGCCTTGGCCAGCTGCGCCTTGCCCGGCTCTGGCCCGATCCGAAGCATCAGCACCGCATTGAGGTCCGGCACGCTGGCCTCGGCGTCGTCCAACGCGGCCATTCGCGCCTGATGTTCGGCATCCAGTCGCTTGCGCCGATGCTCGCGCACCTGTGGCAACCCGATCCGGCCGATCGCCTTGTACCGCGCGTCGTACGCATAGCGGGCACGCTCGCGCTCCGCCTTCAGCCGAGCACGATGTTCTTCAAACAGACTGGAGAACAAGCGCTCTCCCTGGGTCCTGGCGGCCGCTGTCGAGATGTCGAACCACGCGGCCGATTCCGCGGTGGTGCTCTTGCCTTGGATGTCGATGGCCTCGGTGAGCAGCAGATCCCAGATGCGCTTTGCGGTCGGCACAAAGGTGCGCCCGTCGTCCGTGGCGAACACCGGCAGAAAGCGCTTGCGGCTGAACCCCGGAGCCGACAGGCTTATCTCCCACAAGGACCACACGCCCACGATTCCGTCCGGCAGCCCACCCACCTTGACGCACGGCAGCGGTTGCCCAGCCACCCAGCGGGGCAGTTCACTGATGATCGCCCGCGCGCGGGGATCTTCCAGCGTCACCCATTCCAACTCCGGGTTCTGCTCGGCCGTGCGCGCGTCGAAGCACACCCTGGGCGACTCGCTGCCATCCGCCCACCGCACGCGCCAAGCCTCACCGCTCTTGACTGCCGCACCACCCCGGGCGGGCAAGCCGGTCGTGATCGCGCGCTCCAGCCAGAACTGCGCCGGATGGTCGCGCCACTTGCGGGCGTCGTCCGGCTCCAGGGCGTGCGTGTCGGCGAGCAAGCCGCTGTTCTTGCGCGCTTCCGCCACCTTGTCGCGCACCTGGTTGATCGCCGCGTCGCACTCCTTCTCGATGGATGCCGGGTCCTGAAGCCCGTGCACGAACAACTCGTCGAAGATCGGCTCCGCTTCCACGGAGTCCATCACGTCGGATGCCTTGTCGACCCCGAACTCCTCGGCGATGACCGCGAGCTTCTCTTCGAGCACCTGGCGGACGCGGTGCTCGACGGTATCTTCGAGCACGAAGTTGATGGCCCGGACCACGTGCTGCTGGCCGATCCGGTCCACGCGCCCGATGCGCTGCTCCAGCCGCATCGGGTTCCACGGCATGTCGAAGTTGACGATGACGTGACAGAACTGCAGGTTCAAGCCCTCGCCCCCAGCATCGGTGGAGATCAGCACCCGCTTGTCGCCAGCGAACGCCTGCTGCGCCTTAGCGCGTGCATCGAGATCCATACCGCCGTTGAGCAGCGCAATCGAGAAACCCCGGCTTTCGAGGAAGCCCGCCAGCATCGCCTGTGTCGGCACGAACTCGGTGAAGACCAGCACCTTGAGCGCCGGGTCGTTCTCCTCCTGCTGCAGCTTGTAGATCAGCTCCAGCAGCGCCTCGGCCTTGGCATCGGTGCCTTGTGCTTCGGTCTCGCGCGCCAGGTTCAGCAGCAAGTCAACTTCCGCCTTCTCCTGCGCCCATCCGGCTGCCTGAACAGCGATGTCCACCTGGCTCTGCCCGTCCAGCTCGGCCCATTCGTCCATCTCCGCGGCATCGAACAGGTTGGCCTGAGGCTGGGGGGAGTCGAGTAGTGCCTGTCGCTTCTCCAGCGTCGTGCGGATGGCCGCCGTGCTCGAGGTCACCAGACGCTGCATCAGGATCATCAAGAACCCGATGTGGCGCTGTTTGGCCGCGAGCGCCTGGTTGTACCCGTGGCGCACGTAGTCGGTGACGGCCTCGTACAGGCGCTGCTGCGCACCATGGCGGTCCTGCCAGGCGACCGCGTGCAGCCGGGTCACCCGCGGCTTGAAGAGCGGCCGGCCCTCCGCGTCGATCGCGACGCGCTTCTCGGTGCGGATGACAAAGGGTCGCACCCGGTCCTGCGTCACGCTGCCTTCATCGGGGAACGAGTCTCGGTCCACCAGCTGCATCAGACGCAGGAACTGGTCCGTCTTGCCCTGGTGCGGCGTCGCAGACAGCAGCAACAGGTACGGCGCCGCTTCTGCCAATGCAGCCCCCAGCTTGTACCGGGCCACCTGATCGGTGCTGCCGCCCATGCGGTGCGACTCGTCAATGATGACCAGGTCCCACGAAGCCGAGACCAGGTCTTCGAAGCGCTCGCGGTTGTAGTTGTTGAGTTGCTCCAGGCTCCAACCCCGCCGGCCCTCGATCGGCTTGACCGAGTCCAGCGAGCAGATCACCTGGTCGTGCAGCCGCCAGAGGTTCTCCTCGTCGTTGCGCCACTGCCGGAAGGCAGCCAGCTCCGCAGGGTCGATGTGCTGCAGCTTCTCGCCGAAGTGCAGGCGCATCTCGGCCTGCCACTGGCGCACCAGCCCCTTGGGGGCCACCACGAGGATGCGGCGCGCCATGCCGCGCAGCTTCAGTTCGCGCAGGATCAGCCCGGCCTCGATCGTCTTGCCCAGACCCACTTCGTCGGCCAGCAGGTAGCGGATCCGGTGCCGGCTCATCGCACGGTTGAGCGCGTAGAGCTGGTGCGGCAGCGGAACGACAGTGGACTGGATCGGCGCGAGGAGCAGGTTGTCCTCCAGCGCGTCGAGCAGCTTGGCCGCGGCCGCGGTATGAAGGATGTGATCGACCGAAGGCTCGACGCTCTCCAGCGTGCTCAGTTCCGTCGAGCGCGCGCGCACGACCGCATCCTTGGCCGGCAGCCAGACGCGGTAGATCTCCTCCCCCCACATTTCCTGCCGGTCCACGACGCGGCAGGGCGAAGACTGCCGGGCATGCCAGCACCATGTACTGACCGCGAAGCCGCCGCTCATGCATCACTCTTCGCGATAGCGGCCTGTCCCTGCCCGGTCAGTCGGTACCGTTGCTTGCTGCTCTGGGGCTTTTCGGGAATCGTCATTTCCAGCAACCCGGCCTCCAGAGCCGGCTGGAGATAGGCTTCCGCGAAGTGCTTGCGGTCCTTGAGACCCAGGGCATCCGTCAGCTCTTGGCGTGTCATCGCGCCCGATACCTTCGTCAACAGGGCCACGACTTGGGGGGTGACTTGCGGGGCGACATGTGGGGTGCCTTGTACGGCCGCTTGGGAGAATCGCTGCCGAACTGCGTCGGTCACCTCGAAAAGCGTGTCGCCGACCGGCCGAAGCAACTGCTGCCTGACCAGGAAATCCGCGATCTGCTTGGCCTGCTTGGTAGTGCTCACGCCCAGCCCACGGATGTCAGTCAAACTGATGCGGCCGTCGTCAGGGCGTTCGAGCGCCAAGGCCAGAACGTCGGCCTGCTCACGGGTCAGGTTGACACCGATGTCCAGGCGGAACCGCTGCATCGCCTCGCTGACAAGCGGCTTGTTGACGAGCACCAGTTCGAACTCTTTGCGCGCCTTGTCGTTCTTTAGCTGCGGCGGCACACGGCCTAGATCGTGCCAGTTTCGGAAAATGGCCCGGATACCCGTTCCCGCCTGATCCGACAAGCCGATGCGGCGGAACGCCTTCACGATGGAAGGGTTGCGAACCTCCTTCTCGGTCGGATCCAGCAGCTCCGCCTCGGTCGCGAACGCATCGCCCGGGTTCCAGAAGATCGTACGGTCGGCGAATAGACGAATGGACGCCTTGCGGCCTTGATCGCCATAGTCCTGGTGGATCAGCAGGTTGATCGCCGCTTCACGGAAGGCCACGTAGTCGGGCGGATCGTCGTTGCGCCGCAGGGTGGCGGGATCCAGCGAAAACGGATGCTCGGCGATTCGCATGTAGCGCGCGACGAGCCCCTGCCAAGTCTGGAAGATGTTCTCCTCGAAGACGTAGCGGTCGTGCCAGCGTTGTTCCGATGACCATTGGTCGAAGTGAGTGTCGATACGCTGGTAGTCGAGTACCGGCCGCGGCAGGATCTGACGCACATAGCGCCCGTCGCCGAACAGCAGGATCCCTGCACGGGTAGGCAGCATCCGCCTGTCACGTTCCACGATGAAGTTCCAGTTCAGAAGGAACGCGGTCGGGTCCGTGATCTCCGGGTGCTCGGGATTGCGGCGGGCGAACTGGGTTTGATACCACGTGACGGTCGCCAGATCGAAGCAGCGCTCCACCGGGATGTCCGGAATCGTCATCCCGTCGAAGCGCTCCTGTGCGGCGTCGCGCAGGAAGCGCTCGAGCTCGCTCGGACTACACTGCTCGTCGCCCGCACCACGACGGATGTAGCTCTGCCGAGGATCGTTCTTGAGGTACGCCGGCTTGTCGTTCCGGGCCAATTCCGGGACCAGAAAGGCGAGAACGTGCTTGCCATCGATCTCGAAGCGCCGGGGCTCGACCAGTAAGCCGCGATTGAGCTTCTGTCCGCCGCGCAGCGCGCTTAGGAAGTCGTTCTGCACCTTGTCCGGCTCCTCGACCCCGGTGAGCAACAGTTGGCCATCCGCCTCGCTGACGCCGAACACAAGCCAACCTCCGGCCGTGTTGGCAAAGGCCGAAACGGTCTTGTAGGCGTCATCGGGCACCCCGCGCTGCGCACGCTTGCACTCGAAGTCGTTCCACTCGAAGCCGTTCAGGCGCGCGAGCAGCTCGTCCTGATTCATCGCAGTGCCCTCGTGGACAGCATCAGGTCACCGCCTCCGCGCGCGTCAGCGCCTGGTCGTACCAGAGGAGCAACTTCTCGTCTTCCTGCAGCGCCTCTTCCGGGATCTTCTGGGCAACCTTGATGATGGTCTGGTAGTCCTTTCGGCCCCACGCGGCCTTGAACCCCGCACGCAGTACCTCCAGCCGGAACTCCTTGAGCTTGCGACCTGTCGCACCGACGTATTCATCGAACCCCTTCAGCAGCGCCTTCTCGCGCTTCTTCTCCAGGTCGATGGCCTTGTTCGGGTCGGGCACGTACCACCGGTCTTGCGCCTTGGCGACCAGCCGCGGATCGCTCTTGTCGAGGCCGCGCAGGTCCTTGTGGTTGGTCGAGAGGTAGCTGTGAACCTGGCTCGGCACGTCTCCCGTGCCGTCGTACTTCAAGAAGTTGTTCTCCAGCAGCGCTGCCAGCTCGGGCTTGGCCTCGTGCTTCTTCCAGCCGGCACCCAGTTGCGTGATGAACTCGGGGTGCAACTCCTGGTACGTGGATGGTCGCTGCTTGAGGAAGTCGCCCAGCCAATCGATCGCGCTGCGCTCATCGCTGACAAACAGTTCCATCTGCGGCGCTTGGGCCACCTGGGCGCGCTTCTTATCGTAGAGGCCCACCTGCTCCGGCAAAAACACCATACCATCGCGCTCTGGGAATCGGCTGCGCAGCCCGCTCAGGAACTCGTCACTGGACAATGGCACCGGCGCGTCGTGGCGAACGAACCAGGCCACCATGCGGTCGTTGATGCGGCGCGGGTCGCGCTCGACGATGAACTCCAGCGCGCCGTCCTTGAGCTTCGTGACGGACAACTGCTTCAAGTGCGTCTGCACGAAGTCCCAGGCCGACTCGGGGGTCGCGCCGCGCTCTGATAACCGTTGTTCAAGGCCACCGTTCGGCTTGTAGGCCGAAATTACCAGGTCCTGCTTCACGGCCGTCGTGGAGGTCACTTGGCGATAGCTGCCTTGCTGCTTATCCAAGGTAGTGACTTCGGCCACCACGAAGCCAGCTTGCTGTAGCGCGACCTGGATCGCATTCCAGACCGACGCCTTACTGTTCGAGAACACCACCGTCATCCATCGCCCAGGCTTAAGCACGCGGTGGTACTCGGCAAAGCACCGCTGCATCAGGTGCTGGTACTCGGGCAGCGCCTTGTGCTTGAACTTGTCGATGATCGCTTCCGACTTCGAATTCGTAGTGACTCCGTGCCACGCCTCGACAAGGAAGTTGAGGTCAGCGTAGAAAATGTTCTCGCCGAATGGAGGATCGGTGAAAACATAGTCAATTGAATTGTCGGGCAGGGCGACTTTGCTGGCTGTGCCGGTTGATACGACACAGCCACCATACTTAAAGCTCGTGCCGGCGAACGTCTTTCCGAGCCGCTCCCCTCTGGCGGCGATCGCGTACCAAGGTGACACCTCGCATGTCTGCGATGGAACGTAGTACACGCCTGGCAGATACTTGTTTACCTGCTTGAATCCCTGTGGCTGAAATCGATTCAGTATGGAACTGGTCCAGATGGCTTGCTCTATGAAGAACAGCAACGCTTGTCGAAGGCGAGAATCCGCGGTAGACGTTGCCTTAGACCAGAGCAGACCAAGTGCCTGTAGTACCCGAGGCAAGAACAAGTGATGAACATGCGTGACGCCCTTCGGAGCAATCCGGGATCCGTGGTACATCTCTTCAATCGGGAACCGCGCCAGAGGGATCGACCTAGGTGCGGGTAGCGATTCAATCCGTTGAAGGATGGCAAGGTCCTGGGCATCGGGAGTCTTCTCAAACTTGGTTTTACCAACGGTGTATGAAATCAGCGCTGGCTTGAATTTGACTCTTTGCCACGTACCTCCGGTTAATGGATCAACCCGGGTCTCGAATACTCGTTCGAGCCTGTCCTTATTGAGCTCGGCGCCGCAATGCGGACATGGAAACGTATCGCGAACCCGCTTGCTGCCTTCGTCAACCGCCTCTTCACGAAAGTTTATCTCCCCCGCACATTCGGGGCAGCTAAATACTTCGCTCCATACTGTGTACTCGATGCGTCCCTGAGTCTTTCCGTCCCTATGCATGGTTGAGTACATCCAACCGATCTCATCGCCAACTTCTTTGAGTATTTGCCGACTCAACTTCGAAAAGAGATCCACATCGAACGGCAGATTCTGATTGGCGGCAATGAAGGTCGCCGCTGGCGACAGATCATTAAGTACCGCCCGCCTAGCCCCCCACTCTGGTGACGCTCGCCCGCTCTTTCGGAATTCCGTTTCAATTTCATGGCGATATGTCGCCGGTGCCGCACCGCACCACTGCGCGGCAACTCCAGTCATACCTGAACCCGCGAACCCATCGAGAATCACGTCACCGGGTCGGGTGTAGTGCAGTATCGAAGGCACTATCGCTAGATGCGGAACCTTTGTGTGATACGCGTGCGCCGCATACAGGGCATCAGTCTTTCCCACTGACACGTCGACTGCTAGAGGTTCTCTCGAATAGGATAGCGACGAGTCGTACTTCTGGCCGTAGTGACGAATGAAGTCCGGAAGGAATGGGTTTGGACACGCCGTGTAGTAGGGCGGATCGGACATCGCCAGGATTTCAAGATCACTTCCAGTGGGGAATCCTTCTGTGCTCCGAAATATCGGATCCTTAAGCTTTTCGGCAAGAGCTGACAAGAAGTGCTCACGTCTTGCGCGATCGTTCGGAAAGTGAATACCAAGGCATTCGACGGAGTCGCCGCTTGTCGCCATGCCGAGGTCAAGTTCTTGACTCATAGAATTCAATGTTCATCCATATAGTTTTCAGAAGTAGCCAAATGCTCGCCCTTTTGCTCCGCCAGTAGTGCTGACGTAAGTGGACTTCGAGATCCAGTCCTTGTGAGAAGTCGAATTAAGATCAGTTACTGTGATGACATATACATACTTCTGACCAATCTTCCTTTTCTCAAGGCAAATTACTCGACCCTGGTAATCGACTCCGCCTTTGGACTTAGTGATAAGGCCCAATCTCCAGATGTTGGTCCACTGACCGTAGTCTTGGCCTCGATTTGTCAGCGGGCAAAATGCCTTGATCGTCTTGTCATACGCAACGAAGACTTGTTCTGCGGCTCGTGAGTCATCGTCGAAGAACCTAACCAACTCTTCGGAGAACTCGATCTGGTTTCGTGACCCACCGGACATATCGCCCGCCTCAAACCACAAGTGCGTCGCGGTCTCGATCAACATAGTGTTTCTCCTTCCCATATGGACACTGCGTGAAAGCTGGCCAGGTCCGCTACTCCACGACGAACCGCAGCTTGCTGGCGTCCTTGCCCTTGCAGCGCTCGTTCAAGAAGGCTTCGAAGCGCTTGCGGAGGTCATCCGGCGTGGCGGGTGAGCCGCCTTGCAGCAGCGCCTTCTTGATGTCTTCGCTGGTGACGCCGATCTTTTCCAGGCCGGAGAGAGCTTCCTGCACGGCGCTGACAAAGTCAGGCGGCACGGGGTCAGGCACCTTCTTCGACGCGACGAACTTCTTGATCAACTCGCGCGCCGAGACCTTCAGCAGGTCGAAGTTGGCCTGGATGATCGGATCGTCCAGGTTGTCCAGCAGCGTCTGCTGCCAACCGTCGAGAAGACGGTCCAGCTCATCATCGAGTTGCTTGAGCACGTTGGCCGCGGGCAAGAAGTCGCCTTGCTCGTTGGCCGGACGGAAGTTGCAGTGCGGGCAGTACGGGCTTGCAGCCAGCTCGGACTCCACCAACGAGGCACAGCTCTTGAGCTTGTCGAGCTTGTCGT
>ERZ761607.4601-NODE-4601-length-12041-cov-4.433005_pt1 | contig 12041 bp, 11 predicted proteins | sample MGYA00511164_ERZ761607 | MGnify/ENA primary metagenome ERZ761607 (study PRJEB28899, sample SAMN02445080) | bioreactor sludge metagenome | biome: EBPR sludge | place: Australia: Brisbane, Thorneside Wastewater Treatment Plant | collected 2011-06-22 ...
GAGCCCGTCCGTCACTCCGCCCGGCACCATCGCCACAGCCTCGAGGAAGCCCGCCGAGGTGGTCAGGAACAGCGCGTCCGTCCAGCCCAGTTGCTTGGCGGTGCCGACCACGGTGATCCCGGCGCGCACGCCCAGCGCCTGGGTGATGATCTGGCACCCGGCCGCGCGCAGACGCTGCACGGCGCCGACGAAATCCTGCTCGTCGGGCCGGTGGGTGGTTTCATCGACAAAGTTCAGCCCCAGCGCCGCCGCCGTCTCGCGCGAGGCGAGGATGATTTCCTCGCCAAAGTCGGTCGGCAGATACATCGAGCAGACATTGGTCGCGCCCGTGGTCTCGTGGAGATAGCGGATCCCCGCCGCGACCTGGTCGTAATAGCTGGAGAAGGCCGAGAAGTTCAGCCCCGGAGGATCGGGCAGGATGGCCCGGGCCGCGGTCAGCGGGCTGAAATTGGGCACGCCACGCTCTTCCATCAGCGGGTAATGCGCCAGGTTGTGCGGCGTGCCGAGGTTCAGGAGCATCGCGAACACATCGTCCGCCTCGATCAGCTTGTTATAGGCCTGCGTGGCGCGCGGCAGCTGATAGCCGTGATCCTCGACCACATAGCGGATCTGGCGTCCATGCACACCGCCATTGGCGTTGACCATGTCGAAATAGAGGTTCGCCCCGGCGACCGCGGGGGTCGAGACCGCCGCGAAGACGCCAGAGAGGTCATGCGCGCCGCCGATGACGATTTCCGTATCGGTCACGCCGCGCGTCTGCGCCTGCGCGCCGACGGCCAGCACCGTCGCTGCAGCCGCAGCCAGCAGAGTTTTCGTCCGTTTCATGCTTTCCTCCCGGTTGTGGGCCCTCCAGCCCTGTTCAATACATAGCATCAATCAACGCCTTGTGGCGCTTTTCCACCGTCGCCCGCTTCAGCTTCATCGTGGCGGTCAGCTCCTCGTCCTCGGCCGTCAGAAGCACGTCGATCAGGCGGAAATCCTTGATCTGCTCGACGCGGGCGAATTCCTTGTTGACCGCCTCGACCTCGCGGCGGATCAGGTCGACCACCGGCTGCGCGCGGCACAAGGACCGGAAGTCGCCAAAGGGCACCTTGTTGTCCTGGGCGAATTTCTCGACGTTTTCCTGATCGATCATGATGAGGCAGGTCAGGTATTTGCGCCGATCGCCGATCACCACGGCGTCGGAAATGAAGGGGCTGAACTTCAGCCGCGATTCGATTTCCGCCGGGGTGACGTTCTTGCCGCCCGCGGTGATGATGATGTCCTTCATCCGCCCGGTGATGGTGACAAAGCCCTGATTGTCGATGCGCCCCACATCGCCGGTGCGCATCCAGCCGTCATCGGTAAAGGCCTCGGCGGTCTTGTCCGGCTTGTTGAGATAGCCGGAAAAGACATTCAGGCCGCGCAACTGGATCTCGCCGTCGGGCGCGATGCGCAACTGGATGCCGGGAACCGGCTGGCCGATGCTGCCGGCCTTGTTCGCCCGGGGCAGGTTGATCGACCCCACGCCGGTGGTTTCCGACATGCCCCAGCCTTCGTAAAGCGGGACGCCGATGGCGTGATACCAGCGCAGAAGGTCGGGCGAGATGGGCGCGGCCCCCGTCAGGCCCTGTTTCAGCCGGTCCATGCCCAGAAGACGGCGCAGATTGGCCAGCACCAGCGCATCCCAGATCCGGTAGCGCAGCGCGACCAGCGCGGGAACCGGGCGCCCTTCGATGGTGTATTCGGCACGCGCGCGCCCCGCCTTGACCGCCTGCCCAAAGGCCCAGCGCCCGATCAGCGTTGCCTCCTGTGCCATGATGGTGACGCGGGAATAGACCTTTTCCCAGACACGCGGCACGGCGACAAACCCATGCGGCGAGACCTCGCGCAGGTTGTCGAACACGGTTTCCGGGCTTTCGGCAAAGTTGACGGTCGAGGACACGATCAGCGGCGTGTAGAGCGACACGATCCGCTCGAGGATATGGCACAGCGGCAGGAAGCACAGTTGTTCGGCGCGCTTTTCGAAGGGCAGGCCATAAAGGCTGGCCTCCATCCCGGCGAGGATGTTTTCCTGCGTCAGCATCACGCCCTTTGGCTGGCCCGTGGTGCCCGAGGTATAGATGAGCACCGCCAGATCCCCGGCCTTCGTCGCGTCGATCTCGGCGTTGAACAGGGCCTCGTCGTCATGACGACGGCCGAGGTCATAAAGGTCGCTCAGGAACAGGCATTTGGGGTGGGCGAAATCGTGCAGCCCCTCGGGGTCAAAGATGATGACCTTGACAAGCGAGGGCATCTGGTCGGCCACTTCGAGGAACTTGTCGAGCTGCTCCTCGTTTTCGACGAACAGGAACTTCGACCCCGAGTCGTTCACCAGATAGGCCAGTTGGCTGGCGGAATCAGTCGTGTAGACGCCCGACGACACCGCCCCCATGCATTGCGCCGCCATGTCGCAATACATCCATTCCTTGTTGTCCTCGGACAGGATGGAAATGACATCGCCGCGCTGCAGGCCCAGCGCGCGCAGGCCCAGGCCGATATGGCGGGCGTGGGTCAGATAATCGGTCCAACTGTAGGCCTGCCAGATGCCAAGATCCTTTTCGCGGTGCGCCGTCGCCGCGCCGTTTTCCTGACAGCGTGCGCGCAAGAGGGCGGGCACCGTGGTGTGGCCGTCGATATGCACCGGGCGCTGGCCTGCCACGGCATTGACGCGGATCCCCTTCAGCAGCTGTTGCGGCAGGCCGGTCATCTCCAGGTCTTCCTTTTCTTCCACCGCCGCTCGCCGCGCGCGCCCTCGTTGGCGTGACCCAGGTAAAAGCTCTGGATATCCTCGGAGGCCGCCAGCCTCTCGGCGCTGTCGGACATGACGATCCGGCCCAGTTCCATCACATAGCCCCGGTCGGCCAGATCCAGCGCCACGGCGGCGTTCTGTTCGACCACCATCATCGTGACGCCCTCATCGGCATTGAGGCGCCTGAGGATGGTGAAGATTTCCTGCGTCAGCAGGGGCGACAGCCCCAGGCTGGGTTCGTCCAGCAGCATGATCTTTGGCCGCAGCATCAGCCCCCGGCCGATGGCCAGCATCTGCTGCTGGCCGCCCGACAGCGTCCCCGCCTCTTGGCGGCGTCGCTCGGCCAGAATCGGGAAATAGGAAAACACCAGATCGCGGTCGCGGGCGATTTCGGCCTTGTCGCTGCGGGTATAGGCCCCCAGCGCCAGATTCTCCTCTACGGTCAGCAGCGGAAACACCTCGCGCCCCTCGGGGACCTGCACGATGCCGCGCTTGACGATCTGGTGCGGTTCACGGCCCTGGATCTCCTCGCCCTCGAACAGGACCTGGCCCTTTTCCGGGTCCATGATGCCGGAAATCGTTTTCAGGAGCGTCGTCTTGCCGGCCCCGTTGGCACCCAGAACGGTGACCACCTCGCCCTTGTTCACCTCCAAGGAGACGCCGCGGATGGCCATGATCGGGCCATAGAAGGTTTCAAGGTTGCGAACCTCCAGAAGCGCGCTCATACCCGCTCTCCCTTTGAGTTCGCCGTCTTGGAAATGGCCGAGGTGCCCAGGTAGGCCTCGATCACCGCCGGATGCGATTGCACCTCGGCGGGCGTGCCCTCGGCCAGTTTCGCGCCGTCCGCCAGCGCCAGGACCCGGTCGCAGACCTTGCCGACCAGCCCCATGTCATGTTCGACCATCAGCACGGTGATGCCCATCTGGCGGCGGATGTCCTCGATCCACCAGCGCATGTCCTGGGTTTCCTCGACCGAAAGGCCGGACGCCGGTTCATCCAGCAGCAGCAGCCGGGGTTTTGTGGCCAGCGCGCGCGCCAGTTCCACCACCTTGCGCACGCCGTACGGCAAGCCCGCGATATACTTGTCGCGGTAGGCTTGCAGGTCCAGAAATTCGATCACCTCCTCGACCGCGTGGCGATGCGCGCGTTCCTCGGCGCGGGCGCGGCCGATGAAGAACATCTCTTCCAGCAGCATCGTCTTGCGGTGCCGGTGGCGCCCCACCAGCAGGTTTTGCAGCACGGTCGCGCGTTCGAACAATTCGATGTTCTGGAAGGTCCGCGCAATGCCCAGCGCCGGCACCTCATGCGGACGGCGGGCCAGCAGGTCCTGCCCGTCAAAGGTGATCGACCCGCGCACCGGACGATAGAAGCGGCTGATCATGTTGAACACGGTCGACTTGCCCGCGCCATTGGGGCCGACCAGCGCGAAGACCTCGCCCTCGTTCACGCTCATGGACAGATTGTTGACCGCGGTGACCCCGCCGAATTTCAGCGTCACATCCTTCAGCGCCAGCAGGCTCATCTCAGACGCTCCGTCTTCAGATAGGATTTCTGGCGCCGGAACATGTCGCGCCGGGCAAAGGGAAACAGCTCCAGCCAGACGCGGATCTTCAGCCAGCGACCGTAAAGGCCCATCGGTTCGAAAAGGATGAAGGCGATGAGGATGGCCCCAAACACCCCGATCTCGAGCCCGGGAATGCTGCGCGAGCCGAACATGTCCGTCGCCATCGACAGACCCTGCGGCAGGAAGGCGATGACAATGGCTCCCAGAAACGCCCCGTGGATGAACCCGAGCCCGCCGATAATGACCATCATCAGAAGCTGGATCGCGATGAGGAAGGTGAAGGTCTCGTTGTTGAAGGATCCCGCAAAGAGGCCCATCAGCGCCCCGCCCAGGCCGGCAAAGCCGCAGGAAATGCCAAAGGCCAGGGTCTTTGTCCGTGCCACATCGACGCCCATCGCCTGTGCCGAAATCTCGCTGTCGCGCACGGCAGCAAAGGCGCGACCCAACGGCGAGCGCAGCAGGTTGCGATAGATCAGCGTCACCACCACCGCCGTGCCTAGGGCGAGGAAATACCAGCCGGTCGGATTGCGAAACCGGCTCATGCCCCAGCCGAACAGGGTGAAATCGGGCGCGCGCATGCCGTTCACGCCACCCGTCCAGGGCGCCAGAATGACGATGATGTCATCGGCCAGGATTGCCAGCGCCAGCGTGAAGATGGCCAGATAAACCCCGTGCAGTTTCAGCGCCGGAATGGCGATCAGCGCGCCGATCACCCCGGTCAGCACCCCAGCAAGCGCAAAGGCCGCCAGAAACGGCACGCCGTTGCGCATCAGGATCACGGTCAGATAGCAGCCCAGCGCCATGAAGGCCGAATGCCCCAGACTGACCTGCCCGGTCTGGCCGGTCAGCAGCATCAGCCCCAGCCCGGCCACCGCCCAGATCAGGACGTTGGTCACCTCGCCCATGTAGAAATTCGCCATCCGGGGGATAAAGACCCAGTGCAGCACCCAGGGCAGCGCCAGCATCACCAAGAGGAGCGCGCCATAGAGCGAGGCCTTCCACCAGTCCGGGAACAGGTTGATGTCGTGGTCGTAGCTGGTCTTGAAATGAAAGCGCATCGCGTCAGACCTTCTTGGTGCGCACTTGCGCGAACAGCCCGTGCGGGCGGAACACCAGCACCAGAATGAGCAGCGCATAGGGCGCGACCTGACTGTAGCCCGCGGGCAGGTAGCGCGCGGCGAAGGGCTCGATCAGACCCACGATCAGCCCGCCCATCAGGGCGCCGGGCAGGCTGCCGAACCCGCCGATCACCGCAGCGGCAAAAGCCTTGATGCCGATGAATCCGCTGGAAATGTCGATCGTGCCCTTGGACGCATAGAGGATGCCCGCGACACAGGCCACCAGCCCCGCCAGCGCCCAGACCGCGCCCTGCACGCGCTTGACGGGGATGCCCATGTAATAGGCGGCCATCTGGTTCTGGCTGGCCGCCTGCATCGCCAGCCCCGGCTTTGTGCGCTGGAAGAACTGCCACAGCGCCAGCGTCAAGAGCAGCGTCACCACGATGACCGAAATGTCGACCAGCCCCAGCACCACGTCGCCCAGCCGCACATCGCCCAGCCTGAGCGGCGAGTGCAGGCTTTGCGGCTCGTGCCCCCAGATCAGCCCGGCGACGAACCGGATCACGAAACCCAGCGCGATGGTCAGGATGACGATGGCGGTCTGACTCTGTCCGAACATGTGGCGCAGGATGGTCAGGTCCAGCAGATACCCCAGCGCCGCCATGATCAGCAGGGCCACCGGAACCGCCAGCCAGAAGTTCATCCCCATGTACTGCGGATTGACGAGGCCGATCATCACGAAGGCCCCCAGCATCATGAAGTCGCCCTGCGCGAAATTCACCGCCTCGGTCGCCTTGTAGATCAGCACGAATCCCAGCGCGACAAGGCCGTAAACGCAGCCGTTCGCCAACCCGCTGAGCAGCAGTTGCAAGACTTCCATGAAGGCCCTCCCAGACCGCACCCGACCCGCCCGGCGTTGTTTGCCGGTGCCTGGGTTCGTCGGGTGCTGTTGCCAGAATTGCGGGTGCAGCCCGTGTTTTCAACACTTTTCGACTCGGCGCCCGGAAAGTCGACGTTACGGCAACCCCACGCCTGGCAGCGCCGCAAGCGGGGCAAGTTGGCGCCGGTTTCGGCTTTTTGTTGCCCGAGAAGAAACAAAACTCTTCTTCTGCGTGCATTGCGGCGTTAGCGTGATCGCGCGACTGGAATCCCGGGTTGCTGCCAATCACTCCGGGCCAACGCCATCCACAGCGACTGAATACCATTGGGGGACACTATGCCAACAATTCCTGCGACCAAGATCAACCCTGAATTGCTTGGGCTGTTTCAGGATTCAACCCTTGGACTCTATCTCGACCCGCTCGATGCGGCGGTCTTCGCCAAGGGCGAGGTCCGGCACCTGGCGCCCGGAGCGACGCTGGAGCCGCGGGGAGTGCGTCCCTGGCATGTGCTTCTGGATGGGCGTCTGGCCGGGCCGCGCGACTGGTATGGCCCTGGCAATCATTTCGCCCTGCCCGATCAGCCGCTGCAGGCGATGGACATGCCCGCCCGGGTCTGGGTGCTGGACGCCGGCGCCGACGACTGGATGTCCGGCCAGAACCAGACCCTGCGCGCGGGCTTTGCCAAGGCGCTGATCGCCGCCGCCCGGGCCGAGGCGCAGGCCACCCCGCCCGCCGACCTGCCCGATCCGCGCGCTCTGTGCGACGTGACGCACCCGGAAATCCGCCGTGCCGCCGCCCGGCTGCGCCGCGCCTCGCCCGCCTCGACCGCCGAGGCCGTGCTGAAATTCGTGCACGCGATGCCTTACCGCTTTGGCGCCTGGCAGGAACGCGCCTCGGACACGCTGGTGCGCGGCGTCGGGATGTGCACGACAAAGACCAACCTTCAGGTCGCGCTGCTGCGCGCCGCCGGGTTGCAGGCCGGGTTCGTGGAAACGCCGATGTCGACCTCGGTGCTGGGCAAGCTGATGCCCACCGGCTGGCTGGCGCTGCAACGTCCGACGGTCAAGCATTACTTTGCCGCGGTCAATCTGGGCGGCGTGTGGCACGGCTGCGATTCGTCCTATGACTATGCCAGTTACCGGATCTTCCTGGAAATGTTCCCTTGGATGGCCCACCGCGAGGAACCGGTGCTGACCGAAGGCGCGCCCTATATCCCGGCGCTGGAAATCCAGCACAAGGACCTTTTTGACCTCCAGGTGATGGAGTCCATCGTCGACGAGATGGGCAAGAAGAGCCGCTTTCTGCCCCGCCATTTCGAGGCGCTGAACACCAGGGTCGACCGCGCGCGCGGGGCGCATCTGCAATGGGGCCGCGGCATTCCCGCAACCGAGGCCGAGGTTCGGGCATGAGCCTTTACGACTGGGACTTTTCGGCACCCACCCCCTCGGGGATGGGTGACCATGACGTGCCGCGCGCCTCGGATCGGCTGGCGGGGCGGCGCATTGCCCTGCTGGTCACCGGCGGCATCGCAGCGATGAAGGCGCCGGAGGTGGCGCGCGGGCTGCGCCGTCACGGGGCCAGCGTCGTGGCCTTTGCCAGCGAGGACGCGCTGCGCTACGTCGCGCGCGAGGCGCTGGAATGGGCCACCCTGGGGCCCGTCGTCAGCGCGCTGACCTGGAAAGCCGAACACCTCAGCGATTCGGCGCCCTTTGACGCTTATCTGGTCGCCCCCGCCACCCATTCCACCATCGCCAAGATGGCGCACGGGATTGGCGACACGGTGGTGACCTCGGCCCTGATCTCGGCCCTCGGGCGGATGGAACAGGGGCGCACCCGGGTGCTGGTGGCGCCGACGATGCACGGCACGATGCACAACGCCCAACTGGTGGACAACGCGCGCAGGCTGGCGGCGCAGGGCGTGCGGTTCGTCACCCCGCGCGATGCCTACGGCAAGCACAACCTGCCGGATACCGAGACCCTGTGCATCGCCGTCGGGCGGGCTTTGACGGAGTCGCCCCTGAGGGGCCGCAAGATCATGGTCACCGCCGGCCCCACCCCCGTTCCCATCGACGGCGTGCGGCGGATCGTCAACCGTTTCCGCGGCCGTCTGGGCGCGCAGGTCGCCGAGGAACTGATCTGGCGCGGCGCCGAGGCCGAGCTGATCCTGGGCGACGGCGCCTGGCGGCCAAAGGCGCCGATCCCGGTGACGGTGACGCGCACCTATGACGAATACCGCGATACCGTGCTGGACCGCGTGCGCGCGGGCATCTGGGCGGGGGTCTATTCCGCCGGGGTGGCGGATTACCGGCCCAGACAGGCGGTGCAGGGCAAGATCGCCTCGGGGCAGGCGTCCTTGATGCTGGACCTGGAGCCGACCGAGAAGGTCATCGACCTGGCGATGGAGGCCGATCCGCGCGCGCATACGGTGGCGTTCAAGTATCTGGAGGGGGTCAGCGAGGAAGAACTGATCCGCGTTGCGTCGAAACGCCTGGACCGCGCGGGGGTGGTGGTGGCCACAAGGGGCGAGGACACCCGCGGCACCGACCAGCGGGCGTTGATGGTTCGGCGGGACGGGGTGACCCCGGTCGAGAACAAACGCGCGATAGCGGCGGCGATTGCGGGGTATCTGGAGGGGTTGGGGTGAGGGGGGGCGATAAGGGTGGCAACGTGACGGGCAAACCTGAAAATATCTTCAATTTCTTCATTTTCTTTGAGAATGGTGTTGCTCGAACGATCGGAGTTAAGCTTCACAACCGCGAGGGAACTGACGCTGAGAAGTACTGTTTCCTCAGTTCGCAGGTTGCTGAAGATATAGCCGAAGCGCGCCGAATTGAACTCTCTCAAGCTTTCACGCCGATAGAATGGCGTGCAAGGCTGCGCATAGATGGGGGAGAACCTTTGCTGAGAAGCATATTGCATGAGTTAAATATTCGCAGTGAGAACTTTCTTTATTGCCTTACTCCAGTTTTAGATGGAACTCCTTTCTGGGAACAAAGAATTGGGCTAGGTCCATTTCGAGGCCGTGACGTGACTGATTTCGGCAGGGAGGGGCAGATGGAAGATTATCTAGTCGGGTACATAGATGAAGAACACTTCCGGCTAGGTGAGCTAATAAACGATGACTATTTTCACGCGATCCGAGTTCTCTTTCAAAATGAGCTTTACGTTTCGGCATCCAAGTTGTTGATGTGCTGTATTGACACGATTGCGTTCATAGAATTTGGTGATACCCGTGGAAATTTCACCAAGTGGCTCGACAGGTACTGCGAGCTAACCACTCTCAAAATATCAGCAGATGAGCTTTGGGAGTATAGAAACTCTGTACTTCATATGACTAGCTTGGATTCCAAAAAAGTTCTTTCTGGCAAAGTAGCACGGATAGCACCATATGTTGCCAAGCGCGGTAGCGAACCGCCACAACACGCTGATCGCATCAAGCCATTCAATTTACTGGAATTGATTGATGCTGTGGCCAAGGGAATTTCTCGTTGGGGCGAAACCTACAATAATTCCCCAGAGAAGATGGTCGAGTTCATTGCTCGCTATGATACCACGATATCTGATGCGCGGATGTCGAAAATCACTCGCTCAACAACCAAAGAACTATAACGAAAGTTTAGAGTAATCGTCAGAGACGGTCTTTCCTGCCCCCCCCTCAAATCATCCGGATCACATCCTTCTCCACCGCCAGCACATACCCCTGTCTTGCGATGTTCCGCACCAGAAGTTCACTCACGATCTGGTTCCCCAGTGAATCCCGCAGCCGTTTGATCCGCGTGGCGCCGGCGGCTTCTTCGCAATCGCTCTCGCGCCGTCCGGTGATGACCGATTCCAGCATGGCGCCGGTCATCATCTCGCCGTCCAGCCGCGCCTCGGCCAGCACGGCGAGGGTTTCCACCGCCGCCTCGGTCAGGTCGAACTCCAGTTCGTTGATATAGACCTTGCGCTCGCCGCGGGAAATCACCAGCGACGACACCTGAATCCCCGCCTTTTGCACCACCGCCAGTTTGCGGTTCAGCGCGATCAGCGCCAGCACCAGCACCAGCGCCGTGATCAGCAGGAGGCTGGCAAAGACGATCAGCACGAAGATGACCGCGCGGTAGCTGACCATCACCTCGGCGAATGTGGTGCCCGACTGGGCGAGGATCTCCAGCAGTCGCAGTTCGGCCTGACCGGTCAGGTCCGAGTTCTCGGCAAAGATCTGCAACACCCGCGCGTTGAATTCGTTGGTGTCGGGCAGGCTGATGAACAACAGGATGGCGGCCGCCGCCAGGATGAGGACGATGGCCGCCAACCCGAGCTGGATCGCGCGGGAACCGCCGCGCGTCAGGCTGTTTTCAGAAATTGAGGTAGTGTCCACCGGTGTAGCCCGCGTTTGCTGGTGCAGAGTTGCTCGTCACTGTGGACAAAACATTCTGCAAGGTCCAGCCGGCCTGCGCGAGTCGGGCCTGAAGATACTGCGCGGCAGCCTGCGCGTTGCACGCCCCGCCGCGGATTTCCGCCACGCCGTAAGCGAGCTGCACCGGGCTCTGGCGCGAGGCGCGGTATTCGGCATAGCAGGCCGCCGAGGCGGGCATGGCCAGCACCATCGTGGCGCCGAGGGCAAGAAGAAAGGGTCTGAGTCGCATGGTCGTGATCCTTGGGCGATGAGGGGGCCGGAGTGGGTCCGGATTGACGAGGACCATGCCCATCCCCTTGCCGCTATGCAATATCGGCCCCCCCGGTGCGGGCAGGTTATCCGATAGCCGGGCCCGGTTATTGCCTGTCCGGGCGGTCATGGTCAGTCTGGGACCGTGGACCTCTGAACCCTTCGGGCACCTCGTGCGACCCATGCGCAGTGCCGATCCGTCACACCCGTTCCAAGGAGTTACCCCATGACCTGGCCGGGGTCAGCGCGACCCCCCGGCAGGCGCAGGCCAGCACGGATGACATCCTGCGGTTCCTCGCCGGGGTGATCATCGTCGCCGCGATCATCAACGCGGTCGACGACAACCACCGGCCCCAATACATCAGCCGCTGGGTGCTGCCCGATTCCTGCCTGGAGACCGTGCGCGCCAACTGGCGCACCATCGATGTCTATAACTCCCGGTGCCTCGATCGCGCGGGCTATCACGGACTGCCGCATCAGTGCCGCTATGATTACCAGTATCAGGGCCGCAACCGGTCTGGCTATGTCGCGGAATGCATGTGGGACGCCGGCTATCGTCGTCAGGGCGCGCAGCCCGTGGTGCCGCCGCAGGTGCAGGGACAGGTCCTGCCGTCGCATTGCGCGATGACCTATCGCCAGTCCGGCGTCCGCGTGAACGGCTATTGGGCCGGCTGCCTGACGAATGCGGGCCTGCACAACCTGCCGCGCCAGTGCCGGGTGACGTCGACCGCGGGCGATGCGATCTACAACGCGGACTGCCTGGTGGATGCCGGTTACCGGCGCGCCCGCCGCTGAGGTGCTCCCGGTGCTGCGTGGCGACGTCTGACGAAACCCTTTTCTAACGAATGCCGTTTATCGTCGCCCTGCCCCGCCAGAGTTGATACCTGCATCGGCCCCGGCGTGGCAGCAGACCTGGACAGCCCGGCCCCCCAGCCGGGTGGGGCGGTCCCCTCGGGGCCGCCCCGTTTCGTTTGCCTCCCCGTTTCGGTTGCCTACCCGCCCGCCGCGTGATTGAACGGGGCCATGCCTGACCTTGGTCCTGAAACCGCCTTCGGCCTGTCCCTGGCCCTGACCCGTATCGCCGGCGCCGACGAGGCCGGGCGCGGGCCACTGGCCGGGC
>ERZ761607.4602-NODE-4602-length-12040-cov-5.091615_pt1 | contig 12040 bp, 6 predicted proteins | sample MGYA00511164_ERZ761607 | MGnify/ENA primary metagenome ERZ761607 (study PRJEB28899, sample SAMN02445080) | bioreactor sludge metagenome | biome: EBPR sludge | place: Australia: Brisbane, Thorneside Wastewater Treatment Plant | collected 2011-06-22 ...
GCTTGATCGAGTCGATGCCGAGGTCCGATTCGATGTTCAGGTTCAGGTCCAGCATGTCGGTCGGATACCCGGTGCGCTCGGCGACCAGCGCAAGCAGACGCGCCTTGTGGTCGACGGCTACCGCGCCAACGGGCGCGGCTACCGGTGCCGAAACGGGGACCTTGGCTGTAGCGGCGCCTGCAGGCGCCGACGGAGCGAACGAGGCGACCTTGCTCAGCACCTCGCCCAGCGTCTTGCTCGCGTTCAACGTCTCCGGCAGGTCCTCGGGTGCGCCGGGGATTTCCTTCGCGAACGCGATCAGGATTTCCAGCCGCTTGATCGAGTCGATGCCGAGGTCCGATTCGATGTTCAGGTTCAGGTCCAGCATCTCCATCGGATACCCGGTGCGCTCGGCCACCAGCGCAAGCAGACGCGCCTTGTGGTCGACGGTTACCGCGCCAACGGGCGCGGCTACCGGTGCCGAAACGGGAACCTTGGCTGTAGCGGCGCCTGCAGGCACCGACGAAGCGAACGAGGCGACCTTGCTCAGCACCTCGCCCAGCGTCTTGCTCGCGTTCAACGTCTCCGGCAGGTCCTCGGGTGCGCCGGGGATTTCCTTCGCGAACGCGATCAGGATTTCCAGCCGCTTGATCGAGTCGATGCCGAGGTCCGATTCGATGTTCAGGTTCAGGTCCAGCATCTCCATCGGATACCCGGTGCGCTCGGCCACCAGCGCGAGCAGGCGGGCTTTGTGGTCAACCGATGGCACGGATGCGACCGGTTGTGGAGCCGGGGTGCCCCCTGGCCGGGCCGGCCCACCTTGGACGGGCGCCGGAGCACGTGCAGGAGCAGGAGTTGCGGGCGGCTTCGGACGTGCTGCCGACATCGGCATGTTCGAAACGGCTGGCACGCCACCGAGCGCCTCCATGGCGGCCGCATCGCCGCCGAGGAAGGCGAACATGACATCGCGTTGCTGCTTGAGGAAGTCGCCCATCAGCTTCTGGTACTTCACCATGACATCGGCGAGCGGGTGTCCGCCGGGCACGGAAGGCAAGGCGACCGCGTTGCCGGCGACCGGCGCGGCAGGGGCGGCGGCGACCGGGGCGCTGCGGACTTCGCCGGCCTTGACGAGATCCACTTTCGTGCGGACCGGGCGCGATTGACTGGCCGGCCAGGCGCGATCGGGGGCGACCCACCAGGCGACCGGACTCTGTTTCGCGGGAGGCATGACCGGCAGCAGGGTGGCCGCATCAAGTTCGGTGATCGTGCGTCCGGCGAAGAACCGGTCGAGGTGGACATCCACACCCGCCACGGCCAACTGGGCGAGCGATTGCATCAACTGGTAGAGGTCGTGGCGCGGCGACTTGGCGTCGGTCGCGACCGCGACATGCGGCTTGTCGTGGAGGATCTGGCCGACGAGGTTGGTGAGCACATTGCCGGGGCCCACCTCGATGAAGATGCGCGCGCCGTCGGCGTACATGCGTTCGATCTGTTCCACGAAACGGACGCTGCCGATCAGGTGGTCGGTCAGGGTCTCGAGCAGGTGCGCCTGGTCGGTCGGGTACGGGGCGGCGAGCAGGTTCGAGTACACCGGGGTCGTCGGCTTCTGGTAATCGATCGCCTTGAGCTTGCGCCCGAGGAAATCGCGCGCGGGCTGGATGATCGGCGAATGGAAGGCGCAACTGACCGGGATGAAACGGCACTTGAGTCCGGCCGCTTCGAGTTTTTTCGCGGCGGCCTCCAGGTCGGCCTTCAAGCCGGAGATGATCGTCTGGGAAGGGCTGTTGAAGTTCGCGACGTACACGCCGGGCACGTCCTTGATGATCGTCTTGAGGTCGGAGGCCTTGCCCTTCACGGCCATCATCGTGCCGAGGTCGCCGGTGGCGGATTTCAGGATGCTGGAGCCGCGGTCCTCGAGGATCTCGTACAGGGTGTCCTCGGGGAACACGCCGGAGGCGCACAGGGCCGAGTATTCGCCGGAGCTGTGGCCGGCGGTCATGTCGGGTTTGATGCCGAGCTGGCCGAGGATCTTGTGCATGCCGATCTCGGTCACGCCGAGCGAGGGCTGGGCGATGTTGGTGACGGTGATCGCGCGCATCGCCTCGGCTTCCTCGGCCTCGCTGAAGCGGGCCGGCGGGTACATGTAGTCGCTCAGCCGCTTGTCGAGGCGGTCCTTGAGCAACACATCGGCGCGGGCGAGGCCGTCGCGCAATTCGGGAAAGAGGATGGCGAGGTCGCGCATCATGTCCGGGCGCTGCGATCCCTGGCCGGGGAACAGGAAGGCGATCTTGTCGGCGGCGGCGCGGGAAGCGCTGCCGACGTAGATGCCGCGCGGATCCTTGAACGCGGGGGTGCCGGTGGCGACCTGTTTCAGCGCGGTGGCCAGCTTGTCGCGCAGGTCGTTCACGTTTTCCGCGACGATGGCCAGGCGGTACGACCCCTTGGTGCGGACCTGGTCCACCTGGCGGGCGAGGTCGCGCAACGCGGGGGCGGAGGTCAGGTTCGTCAAGGCCTGGAGAAAACTGCCGGCGAGCTTGGCCACCTGGTCGGCCGAGTTGCCCTGCCAGATGAACAGTTCGCAGGGCCAGGTCTGCAGGGCGAATCCGGACGCGGCCTGTTCGCCGGTGTATTCCTCGAGCACGGCGTGGAAATTCGTGCCGCCGAAGCCGAACGAGTTCACCCCGGCACGGCGCACCGCACCGCGCGGGATCCACGGGCGGGCCTCGGCGTTGACATACACCGGGCTGGCCGGGTCGCGCATGACCTCGGCGGAGGGACGTTTCACGTTGATGGTCGGGGGGAGCACCTTGTGGTGCAGGGCCAGGGCGGCCTTGATCAGGCCGGCCACGCCGGCACAGCCCTTGGTGTGGCCGATGTTCGACTTCACCGAGCCGACGCCGCAGGCCTTGGCGGGCACACCGGCCTCCTTCATCGCGATGGCCACGCTTTCGGCCTCGGTGCCGTCACCGAGCACGGTGCCGGTGCCATGGGCCTCGACCAGTTCGACGGTACCGACCGAAAAACCGGCCATGTCGTAGGCGCTCTTCAACGCGCGCAACTGGCCGGGGGTGCGGGGGGCGGTCAGGCTCTTGCCGCGGCCGTCGCTCGAACTGCCCACGCCGCGGATCACCGCGTAGATGCGGTCGCCATCCTGCTCGGCGAGGTCGAGGCGCTTCAGGATCAACGCGCCGATGCCTTCGCTGATGCAGATGCCGTCGGCCGCCTCGTCAAACGGGCGGGATTTCCCGTTCGGGCTCAACGCCTTGGTCTTCGAGAAGCAGAGGAAGCCGTGCGGGTTCATCAACGTATCGGCCGCGCCGACAATGGCGGTGGTGGCCTGCCCGCTGGTGATTTCGCGCACGCCGATGTAGACCGCGGTCAACGCGGACGCGCAGGCGGCATCGACGGTGAAATTCGACCCGCCGAGGTTCAGGCAGTTCGCGATGCGCCCGGTCACCACGTTCGGCAACACGCCGGGAAACGAGTCCTCCGTCCATTCGGGCAGTTGGCGAAGGATCTCCTCGGGCACCCGTTCCATGAACAGCGGCAGGCCGGCGCGGAAGCCGTAGCTCAAGCCGAAATCGCCCATGCCGCCGGCCAGGCCGTAGATGCAGGCGGTGCGTTCGCGGTCGAAGTCGCGCTCGGCATAACCGGCATCGGCCAGGGCACGCGCGGCGGCCTCGAGGGACAGGAGCTGGACCGGATCGATCGACTTCAGGCTGTTCGGCGGGATGCCGAACTTCATCGGATTGAACAGCACGGGATCAATGAAGCCGCCCCACCGCGAGTAGATCTTGTCGCGGGCATTCTTGTCGGCATCGAAGTAATCCTGCCAGGCCCAGCGGTCGGCCGGGACCTCGGTAATGCAGTCCCGCTTGTTCAGGATGTTCTCCCAGAACGCCAGCAGGTCGCCGGCCTCGGGGAACACACAGCTCATGCCGATGATCGCGACGCCCGGGGTCGCTGCCCGTTCCGCCACCTCGGCGGAAGCCTTTTTCGATTTTTTGGTGGTAGCCATGGCCCACTTCCTTCCCTATGCACGGGCACGGTTTTCCCTGATTGCATGCCTCCGGTTCGAACGCCGCGAAAAGGGCGGTCCTTCGATAACCATAACCACATCCGCGAGGCCTGTATGCCGACGCACCGGCATGGTGGGGAAATACAACCGTCCCAAGCGGTCCATCCTAGCCCAACTGAACGGATTGTATCAATTTAAATGAATGTTAGGTAACGGGTAGGCCGGTCCAGGGACTGGACAGTGGAGCTGCTCGCGTTTCCAGGGATTGGAAAGACCGTTACCCCTTGCGGTGGTTACGGTTATCCAGGAACAATGGCCCGTTTGATCGGCCGGTCCCAGCCCGGTTCCCCGGTGGGTTTCGGGCGGGGCCAGAGGCCGGGGCCCATCTCGACCATGCCGTGGTGGGTCCCGTAGTCGCCGAGCAGGTTCAGGTAGGGGGCGGCATCGAAAGCCTCGGCGCCGCGCACGCCGGAACCCTTCCAGTCGCCGCGGGCGAGCAGTTCGAGGGCAACCACCGGACAGACCGCGGTTTGCCACAACACGGCCTGGGAACCGTACTCGCGCATGGTCGTCTCGTTGTCGGCGACGTGGTAGAGGTACACCTCGCGCGGTTTGCCGTTGAAGGAGCCCTTGACCCAGGTGCCAGCACAGGTCTTGCCGTGCATCAGGTGTCCGAGTTTGGCCGGGTTGGGCAGGACGGCGGCTAGGACATCGCGCGGGGCAACGCGGACATCGCCGACCCGGATCTTCTCTTTGCTGTCCAGGCCGAGGTAGGCGAAGGTCTTGAGCCAGTCGATGAACTCCGCGCCGAGGCTGTACTTGAAGGTCACGCGCTTGCAGGGGATTTCGCGCGGGATCAAGACGACCTCCTCGTGTTCCACGTTGACGCACTCGTAGGGTCCGATGCCGGCCGGGAAGTGGAAGACCTCGGGTTCGCTGAAGCATTCGGTGGTGAACAGGCCGCGGTCGGCCTCCCAGATCAGCGGAGGATTGAGACATTCCTCGATGGTGGTCCAGATGGAGAAGGTCGGGGCGAAGTCAAGGCCGTCGATCGACAGGTTCGAGCCATCGCGCACGCCGATCTCGTCGATGGTGTCGAACAGGTTGTCGGCCGCATACCGCGCAAACACATCGCTCAATCCCGGCTCCACGCCCATGCCGACCAGGGCCAGCAACCCCTTTTCCTTCCACGCCTCGGAGGCCGCCAACTGCTCATGGCCGAGCGGGGTCCCGACTTCGCCGTACGGGTTGGTCGGATGCGGCTCGCTGAGGTTCATCGCGAGGTCGATGTAATGGCAGCTCGCGGCGAACGCGGCGTCGAAGATCGGCTTGTTCATGCGCGGATCGCAGGCGTTGACCACGATGTCGGCGCGGGTCTTTTCGATCAACGCCTTCACCGCCGCCTCGTCCCGGGCATCGACCTGTTCGGCGACGAACTTGCCCGGATCATCCAGCTTGCTGATCGCATCCTGGGCCCGGGCCAGCGACAGGTCCGAAAGGATGAACGAATCGAAAAAATTGCGCGTTTCCGCGATGGAAGCCATCGAAGCCCCCACGCCGCCCGCTCCGATCACCAGGACTTTCATGAATCACCTGAGGGTTTGCGTGTACTGCGTGTTCGCCCACCGGATGGTCGACGGGCTACATGTCCAAGATACCCGGACGGCTCGATAGAGGCAAGGAAAGCCGCCTCCCGATGAAACGCTTAACCGGCGGAGCCACTTTTTTCTCCGCCCTCCGTTTTTGTGTTCGCCCGTTGCCAACCGGCACTTTATGCTACAACGAGCGAGCGGGCGTTACCCCCTCGCAGCACGACCATCATGCCCTTGGATCGTCAACGACTTGCCCGACGGCTGAACGGCGAACGCGAACGGTTCGTCCGCGAACATCCCGCCTCGCAGGCCCTGTTCGAGCGGGCGAAAGGAAGCCTGCTCGCCGGCGTGCCGATGCACTGGATGGTGCGCTGGGCCGGTGACTTCCCCCTGTTCGTCGCCCACGGCCACGGGGCGCGGTTCACCGATATCGATGGCCACACCTACCTCGATTTCTGCCTCGGCGACACCGGCGCGATGACCGGCCACGCCCCGGAACCGACCATCCGTGCCATGGCGCGCCAACTCGAACAGGGCCTGACCTTCATGCTGCCGAACGAGGACGCAGTCTGGGTCGGCGAGGAACTGTCCCGGCGCTTCGGCCTGCCCTACTGGCAGATCGCGATGACCGCCACCGATGCCAACCGGTTCGTCATCCGCCTCGCCCGCCGAATCACCGGCCGCCCGAAAATCCTCGTGTTCAACTGGTGTTACCACGGTTCGGTGGACGAGACCTTCGCCACGCTCCAACCCGACGGATCCGTCGGCCCCCGTCCGGGGAACCTGGGTCCGCCGGTCGATCCCGCCATCACCACCAAGGTGGTCGAGTTCAACGACCTCGCCGCGCTGGAGCGCGCCCTTGCCGACCGCGATGTCGCCTGCGTGCTGACCGAACCCGCGCTGACCAACATCGGCATCGTGCTGCCAGATCCGGGATTCCACGCCGCCTTGCGCGACCTGACCCGCCGGACCGGCACGCTGCTGGTCATCGACGAAACCCACACCATCTGCGCCGGCCCCGGCGGCTACACCCGGGCACACGGACTCGAACCCGATTTCCTGACCATCGGCAAGCCGATCGGCGGAGGCATGCCGGTTGCCGCCTACGGCATGAGCGCGGCCGTCGCGGAGCGCGTGCAGGCGATGATCGACCGCGACCTCTCCGACACCGGCGGCATCGGCGGCACCCTTTCCGGCAACGCCCTCGCCCTCGCCGCGATCCGCGCCACCCTCAGCGACGTGCTCACCCCCGCAGCCTACGCGGCCACCATCCCGCTCGCCACCCGCTTCACCGACGGCGTCGCCTCGGTCATCCGCGACCTCGGCCTGCCCTGGATCGTCAAGCAACTCGGCTGCCGCGCCGAATATTGGTTCCGCCCCACCCCGCCGCACAACGGCGGCGAGGCGGTCGCGGCCATCGATGCCGACCTCGACCGCTACATGCACCTGTGCGCGCTCAACCGCGGCATCCTGATGACCCCGTTCCACAACATGGCCCTGATCGCCCCGCAGACCACGCCGGACGACATCGACCACCACACCCGCGTATTCCGCGAAAGCGTGGAGGCGATCCTCGCGGATTAAACGTTTTTGAACGAAAGATTCATATACCGGTGCGCTGCACCGTGGTAGGATACGACATCATGGCGACGATGGATAAATCGGTTCCCGCCGTAGAGACCGTCGAGGTCGTCCGGACCTTCGGCACCGCCCGCGCCCTCGACGCGGTTTCACTCACCATCCGCCAGGGCGAGTTCTTCTCGCTGCTCGGCCCGAGCGGATGCGGCAAGACCACCCTGCTGCGCGCGATCGGCGGCCTCGACTACCCCGACTCGGGCACGATCCGCCTGCTCGGCCAGAACGCCGAGGACATCCCCGCGCACAAGCGCCCCGTCAATACCGTCTTCCAGTCCTATGCGCTGTTCCCCCACATGACCATCGAAGAGAACGTGGGCTTCGGGCTGCGCATGAAGAAGATCCCGAAAGCCGAGGCCGAGGCGCGCGTCAAGAAGGTCATGGACATGGTGCAGATCGCCCAGTTCGCCGGCCGCAAGCCCTCGCAGCTTTCCGGCGGCCAGCGCCAGCGCGTGGCCCTCGCCCGCGCCATCGTCAACGAGCCGCAGGTGCTGCTGCTCGACGAACCGATGGGCGCCCTCGACCTGAAGCTGCGCAAGGAACTGCAGGTCGAACTGCTGACCCTGCAGCGCCGCCTCGGCATCACCTTCATCTGCGTGACCCACGACCAGGAGGAGGCGCTGGTCATGAGCGACCGCATCGCGGTGATGCGCGCCGGCAAGATCGAGCAGCTCGGCGACGCCGAGGAATTGTACGAGCACCCGCGCACCCGCTTCGTCGGCCAGTTCCTCGGCTCGGTGAACCTGCTCGAGGCCCGGGTGACCAGCCGCTCCGGCAAGGACATCCTCGTCGACACGCAACTCGGGCCGCTGCGCATCGACAGCTCGACCCAGCGGAGCCCGGCCTGTGCCAACCCGAACTTCCACTTCGCCATCCGCCCGGAGAAGGTCGCCCTGCTCTCGCGCAGCGAAGGCCCCGGCGAAAACCGCATCCCGGTCAAGGTCCAGCAACTGATGTACATCGGCTCGGAGACCCACTACGACCTTGACGCCGGGCCGCAGAAACTGTCCGCCGAACTCATGAACGCCAAAGTCGGATCACAAGGCTACGACATCGGGCAGGAGGCCCTCGCCTACCTGCCCCCCGCCGGACTGATCGTGTTGGACGACTGACGTCCCGAACAAACAGGAAATCGTGCAGTGATGGAAGGCCTCATCGTCATAGCGGGCCTGATCGCGGTCGTGGTACTGGCCACCGTGATCCTGTCCCGCCATGCCCAGCGCGGCGCCCGCGCCGTTGAACGGGTGCGCCCGCGCGGCGAGATCGAGTTCGGCGAACGCCTGACCGCGCGCGACCACGTCATCCGCTCGGCCATCACCAGCGGACCCGGCATCGCCTGGGTGACCTTCTTCCTGCTGATCCCGCTGCTGGTCATGGGCGTGATGGGGTTTGTCACCAACAACGCCCTGAAGGAATACCAGGCCACCGGCAGCCTCGAGGCCTTCAAGGCCAAGGAGGTCAAGGGCGTCACCACCTCGGCCTTCACCCTCGACAACTACAAGCGGTTCTTCGGCTACGGCCGGCTCGGCTTCAATCCGCTGTACCCGAAGATCCTCTGGCGCAGCTTCAAGCTCGCCCTCGGCACCACGATCTGCTGCATCCTCTGCGCCTTCCCGCTCGCCTTCTTCATTGCCGCGATGCCGGCCAAGTACAAGGGACTCGCCCTGACCCTCGCGGTCATCCCGTTCTGGACCAACCTGCTGATCCGCACCTACGCCTGGCAACTGCTGCTCGCCCCGGACAGCCTGATCACCAAGGCGATGAACCTGATCGGCGTCGGCGATCCCGGTTCGCCGCTCTACCCCAGCGCGGGCGCGGTGTTCGTCGGCATGGTCAGCGCCTACCTGCCGTTCCTGATCCTTCCGCTGTACACCGCGGTGGAGAAGATCGACTGGTCGATCGCCGAAGCCGCCTCGGACCTCGGGGCCGACGGCAAACGGGTCTTCTGGTACGCCGTGCTGCCGCAGGTCATGCCCGGACTCGCCGCCGGCATCACCCTGGTCTTCATCCCGGCCATGGGCCAGTACGTCGTGCCCGACCTGCTCGGCGGCGCGAAGATGGACATGCTCGGCAACGCGATCCAGCGCCAGTTCGGCGCAAGCCTCAACTGGCCGATGGGCTCGGCCATCGCCTTCCTCAGCATGGGTGCGGTCATGATCGCCCTGTGGATCTATGCCCGCACGGCGGCCAAACGCGGCGCGGAGGCCCTGCTGTGAGAAAGCTCTCCCCCACGCTGTGGATGACCGCGGGGTTCATGTACATCTTCATGTACGCCCCCATCGTGGTCGTCATCATCTTCTCGTTCAACGACGCGCGGTACGGCGGCCCGTGGCAGGGATTCACGCTCGACTGGTACCGCCACCTGCTCGACAACGAGAACAAGATCCTCGCCGCGAAAAACACGCTCGAGCTGGCCGCCATCAGCACCGCGATCTCCACCGTGCTGGGCACGCTGCTGGGCTACGGCCTGCGTCGCTACCGCTTCCCCGGCAAGAAGGTCTTCGCCTTCCTGATGTACATCCCGGTGGTCATCCCCGACATCGTCATGGCCGTGTCGCTCGCCCTGTTCTTCCAGTTGCTGCGGCGCAATGTCGGCCCGTTCATCGCCTCGATCTTCGACTTCGATCCGTTCCAGATGGGCATGAGCACGATGGTCATCTCGCACGTGACCTTCCAGATCCCCTTCGTGGCCATCGTCGTGCGCTCGCGCCTGTCCGGCCTGGACCCGGCCATCGAGGAGGCCGCCCATGACCTCGGCGCCGGCACCTGGCAGACCCTGCGCCACGTGACGCTGCCGCTGATCTTCCCCGGCATCCTGGCCGGGGCGATCCTCGCCTTCACCCTGAGCCTCGACGACTTCGTGGTCAGCTTCTTCACCACCGGTCCCGGCGCGACCACCCTGCCCATCCTGATCTACACCTCCGTCAAGCGCGGCATCACCCCCGACATCAACGCCCTGGCCACCATCATCGTGCTGGCCTCGATCGTCGGCACCGTGGCCGCCACCCTGTTGCAACGAAACCCGAAAGAAGGAGCCAAGTGATGAAGAATACATGGATCAAAACGGCGCTCGGCCTGTGCCTGGCGCTGGGCCTGACTGCCACCGCCCACGCGGAACGGCGGCTCAACGTGTTCATCTGGTCGGAATACATGGACCCGGAGATCATCAGCGATTTCGAGAAGCAGTTCGACTGCAAGGTCGTCATCGATCTCTACGAGGACAACGAGAGCATGATGGCCAAGCTGCAGAGCGGCGGCGACTCGCTGTATGACATCTGCGTGCCCGGCAACTACATCATCCCGCTGCTGATCCAGCAAAACCTGCTGGCCCCGCTGCGCCCGGAAAACATTCCGAACATGAAGAACCTGAGCCCGAGCTTCCAGAACCCGTCGTATGACCCCGGCAACCAGTACACGGTGGCCTACCAGTGGGGTACGGTCGGCATCTACATGCGCAAGCCGGCCGGCGGCACCATCGACGAAACCTGGGGCCTGCTGTTCGACAGCGCGAAACAACCCGGACCGTTCTTCCTGATGGATTCGATCCGCGAGATGATGGGCTGCGCCCTCAAATACCGCGGCTTCAGTGTCAACACCGTCAACATCGACGAGTTGAGGGACGTGCAAGCCGTGCTCGCCGACTCCAAGGACCGCTCGCTCGGCTTCGAGGGCGGTGTCGGCGGTAAGAACAAGGTGCTGGCCCGCACGGCCACTGCCGCCATCGTCTACAACGGCGATGCGATCCGCGCCATCGCCGACGACCCGGAAACCGTCTACTTCGTCCCGCGCGAAGGCGGTGTGATCTGGTGCGACAACCTCGCCATCCCGGCCAAGGCCCCGAACCGCGACCTCGCCGAGAAGTTCATCAACTTCATCCTCGAGCCCGAGGTCGGCGCCCGCCTGTCGAACTACAACCAGTACGCCACCCCGAACGAGGCCGCCAAGGCGTTCATCACCCCGGAAGACCTCGCGAATCCCGCGATCTATCCGCCGGATGACATGATGGCGAAGCTCGAGTTCGTCAACGACGTCGGCTCCGACACCGAACTGTACGACGAAATCTGGACACAGTTGAAATCGGAGTAAGCACCACGACCGTACCGCCGCCCGGCGTGCCCATGGCCCGCCGGGCGGCTTTGCCATCACGAAGGAGCCCATCATGCCCCAAGACCTCGCCGCCGCCCAGCAGCTCTCCAGCTACGTTGTCGACCTCATCGGGAAGAAAACCCTGACCCCCGAGGAGAAGAAACGCGTCATCACCGAGTCCGTCCAGTTCTGGACCGACCACGTCAATGCCGGCTTCCTGCAGTACCGCAAGTCGGTCAGCACCGACTACACCGCCGTGGAGTGGGAGGACGAAGGCGCCTGCTTCCGCGACATCAACGGCAAGGAATTCATCGACATGCTCGGCGGCTTCGGCATCTACGTCACCGGCCACCGCCACCCGAAGGTCCTCAAGGCGGTCATCGACCAGCTCGGCCGCCAGGGCATCCATTCGCAGGAACTGATCGACCCGTTCCGCACCTACCTCGCCCGCCTGGTCTCGCTGATCACCCCCGGCGACCTGCAGTTCGCGTTCTTTACCAACTCCGGCACCGAGTCGATCGAAGGCTGCCTGAAGATGGCCATGCTCGCCACCGGCCGCAAGCACTTCGTCGGCATGCTCGGCGGCTTCCACGGCAAGACGCTCGGATCCCTCGGCGGAACCTCGAAAGCCGTCTTCCGCGAGCCGTTCCTGCCCCTGCTCCACTGGACCCACCTGCCTTTCGGCAAGATCGACTGCCTGCGCATGTTCCTGAAGGCGATGGATTTCACC
>ERZ761607.4603-NODE-4603-length-12039-cov-10.202270_pt1 | contig 12039 bp, 16 predicted proteins | sample MGYA00511164_ERZ761607 | MGnify/ENA primary metagenome ERZ761607 (study PRJEB28899, sample SAMN02445080) | bioreactor sludge metagenome | biome: EBPR sludge | place: Australia: Brisbane, Thorneside Wastewater Treatment Plant | collected 2011-06-22 ...
CAAATCGTGATTGATAATTAAGTATGAGATTGCGGGTCAAGCCCGCAATGACAAATAAGAAAAACCTTTACCACGAATTTTCACGAATTAGTCGAATTACACAAATCGTGATTGATAATTAAGTATGAGATTGCGGGTCAAGCCCGCAATGACAAAACTTCAAACGAATCCCGACCTGTCGGGATAAACTAAGCCCGCAATGACAAATAAGAAAAATTAATTTAGAAACCGAGTTGGAAATTCAAAATGTGAATATGTGTAAAATCATGAAGTGCCAGACCTCGTAACCTCCAATAAATAGACTCTTCTCTTGTTTTATTCTTTTCAATTATTTTTCTGTCTAAATCTTTGTAATCTAATCCTTCCAAAAAATTCAATAGTTTTCTTCGCTCTGATTTAAATTCATTTACAAGTTCAGTCAAAGTAAAATCATTAAATAAATTCAGTTTTTTAATATCCCGCTCTGCGTGGAGCGGATAGACAATAGGTTTTTCAAGCAAATATGCAGGATATATTGTTGTGTAAATTAAAATTTCAATATTTAAAATATGAATGAGAGTTTCTCTAAACGACCATTTACCTTTTATAACAGGAGTTAGAGAAGTTTTATTGTCAAATTTTTTTGATAGTAATGAAATTTTTTGCGGAGTTTCTCTAAGTGTTTCAATTATATTTTTATAAGCGGTCACAGAAAATACAGTCGGAATTTCTTTTTTCTTCTTTGATAATAAAATGTTCAATTCCGATTTATAATTTTTTATCATAACAGAAAAACTTAAATATATTACTGCCTGATTACAGTAGGTTTATTTCTTCTTTGTTTGATGTGCTTTCTTATATAATAAATTAAAATGATTATTAATCCTATAAGAGTAGTGATAGCGATAACAGGTGCAATTATTGAAAGTAAGGATACAACAATTGAAATAAATAATTCAACTGTTGAAACAATAAAATTTCCAAAACCCGCTGTAATGGTTGAAGAAACAGCCCGTGCTTTTACTGTTAATATCTGAAAAAGAGAAGCCGAACCACCTCCGAGAATAACTGCTGTTGACCATTTAAGCATTGGGTCAAGATCTGAGATTACGGCTAATGAAGTGAATATACCTGCAATTGCAGCAAGGGGTGTTGCGATTGAATCAAATAAATTATCAAGCCAGGGAATATAATATGCTCCAACTTCCAATAAAGTAGCAACGGAAAAACAAATCAAAGCGGGAACTGTACCTACCCAAACGAAATCTTCAGAAGGTGTCATATAACCGGTATGCGAGAAAACGCTAAGCAATAGTAATGGAACGAAAACCCTGAATCCGCATGCTGCAGCAAGTCCAATTCCTATTAAAACCGGTATTATATATTCCATAACTAAAATTATTGATAATTTTTAATAAATAATACACTAATTAATAAACTCTTTTTTATACTATAATTATAATTCCAATAACTTTATTTTATAAAATAAAACTAATTTTAAGATGAAAAAGACTTATCCACCGATTTATTATTCAGATTATCTGCAACTTGATAAACTGCTTGATGCACAGAATCTAAAAAGTGATGAATATGAGTTACATGCTCACGATGAAATGTTATTTATTATAGTTCATCAGGCATATGAATTATGGTTCAAACAGATTTTATTCGAACTTGATTCGGTAATGGAGATGTTTGCTACACAGGAAATAGAAGAAACAAAAATTGGGAAATGTGTAGCAAGACTCAGAAGGATAACAGCAATTCAGAGACTTTTAATTGAACAGATTTCAGTATTGGAAACTATGACTCCACTTGATTTTTTAGATTTCAGAGATTTTCTTGTTCCTGCATCCGGGTTTCAGAGTGTTCAGTTCAGAATTATAGAAAATAAACTCGGGCTCAGACCTGACTCAAGAATTACATATAATAATAAAAGTTATTATTCAGTAGTGTCAAACGAGCATCAGGGAATTCTCAAAGATTCTGAAAAAGAAAAATCATTTCTTGAACTTATTGATGACTGGCTATCGCGAACACCGTTTCTAAATCTTGAAGGTTTCAGTTTTTGGGAAAAATACAAAGACTGCATTGAAGAACAACTGTTACTTGATAAAGAAATTATAGAAAAGAATCCGAGTTTAAGTGAAGAAAAAAAGAAAAAACAACTTGAAGAATTTGAAAAAACAATTGAACACTTCAGATGCATTATAAAAGAAGATAAATATAATGAACTTGTAAAAAACGGGCAAAGAAAACTTTCACACAAAGCATTTCTTGCCGCATTGTTTATAAATTTATACCGTGACGAACCGATATTACATTTACCTTTCAGATTTTTAAATTACTGTGTAGATATAGATGAAAACTTTACAACCTGGCGGTATAAACATGCATTGATGGTACATAGAATGATAGGTGCGAAAGTAGGCACCGGAGGTTCTTCCGGACATCATTACTTATTACAAACTGCAGAGAAACATAAAGTATTCAGAGATTTGTTTGACTTATCTACATATCTTGTTCCGAGTTCATCAAGACCTGAGTTACCTGAATCTCTTAAAAAAGAATTAGGATTTTATTTCACATATAAAAAATAATATTATGGAATACGTAGCAATTATTATCTTAGCATTTTTTATTTTAATTTTATTTTTAAAAACTGCGAGAGTAGTGCCACAGAAAACGGTATTTATTATTGAGAGACTTGGAAAATACAGTGCAACACTTGATGCAGGTTTTCATATTTTAATTCCTTTTATTGACAGAGTTGCATATAAACATTCATTAAAGGAGATGGCAATGGATGTGCCGCCACAATCTTGTATAACAAAAGATAATATTCAGGTTGAAGTTGACGGAGTTTTATATCTGCAAGTTATTGATCCGGTTAAAGCATCATACGGAGTAAATGATTATGCATTTGCTTCGATTCAATTGGCTCAGACAACAATGAGAAGTGAAATAGGTAAAATTGAACTTGATAAAACATTTGAAGAGAGGGAATCAATCAATGCTTCAATAGTTTCTAATATTGATAAAGCATCGGCACCTTGGGGATTGAAAGTGATAAGATATGAAATAAAAAATATTAATCCGCCTGCAAGTATAAAAGATGCGATGGAAAAACAAATGAGAGCGGAAAGAGAGAAACGTGCTTTGATTGCAGAGTCAGAAGGTGACAAGCAAGCAAGAATTAACAGAGCGGAAGGTGAGAAACAGGAAGCGATAGCAAAATCAGAGGGTGAAAAAATGAAAAGAATTAATGAAGCAGAAGGTCGTGCACAGGAAATTGAACGTGTGGCATTTGCTACAGCCAAAGGTATCAGAGAGATTGCAAATGCAATCAATGATAAAGGCGGAGAAGACGCTGTGAATTTAAGAATAGCAGAACAATATTTAAATGAGTTTGGAAAACTTGCACAGAAAAATAATACATTAATAATTCCGTCTAACTTGAGTGATGTTTCGGGAATGGTGGCAACAATCGGTAAGATATTTACAAATACAAATCAGTCAAACAATCAAAATATAAATCAGGAAGAAAGAAAAAGATGAATGAAATAGAAATATTATCTTTAGTCTGGTTCATAATTGGTATAGTGCTTTTATTGTCCGAATTAGTTTTACCGGGATTTGTTATTTTCTTTTTTGGAGTTGGTGCTTTAATAACTTCAATAATAGTTTTTCTTACCGGAATTGATTCTGTGCCGGTACAAATTTTAATTTTCCTTTCGTCTTCGTTATTGTGTTTAGCATTTCTCAGAAAATATTTCAGTAAATTATTCAAAGGAAAAATTGATAACAAAGAAGATTTGAAAGATGAATTCATCGGTAAAAAATGTATCGTAATAAATGAAATAAAACCTAATTCACTTAAAGGAAAAGTTGAATTTAACGGGTCAATATGGGAAGCCGATTCTGAATTTTATATTGATCGCGGAACAACAGTTGAGATAACGGAAAGAAACAATTTAACATTAAAAGTAAAACCGGTTGAATAATGAATATATCACTAAAGAATAAAAATGCTATAGTTTGCGGAAGTTCGCAGGGAATAGGCAAGGCAATAGCGATGCAGTTTGCAGAATCTGGAGCAAATGTAACTTTACTAGCGAGAAATGAAGACGGATTGAAAACTGTTTTAAAAGAACTGAAGAATGAAAATCAGAAACACGGTTATCTCGTAGCGGATTTTGATAATTCTGATAATCTGTTCAAAACCATTACAGAATTTTTAAACAACAATCCGCCGGTGCATATCCTTGTTAATAATACCGGGGGACCAAATCCCGGTCTTGCAATAGATGCAAACGTTGAAGATTACTTTTGTGCTTTTAACAGACATTTAATTTGCAATCAGATATTAACAAAAGCAGTTTCACATGGAATGAAAAAAGAAAATTACGGAAGAGTAATTAATATAATTTCAACTTCAGTAAAGCAACCGATACAAGGGCTTGGAGTTTCAAATACCATAAGAGGAGCGGTAGCAAACTGGGCAAAAACTTTATCATTTGAACTTGCACCGTTTGGAATAACAGTTAACAATGTCCTTCCCGGTGCAACATCTACGCAAAGACTTCAAAATATTATTTCAAATAAATCAAAAAAACTTTTGAAAGATGAAAATGAAATTGAAGAAGATTTAAAAAAAGAAATACCTGCGGGAAGATTCGGTATGCCTGAGGAGTTAGGTTATGCGGTCACATTTTTAGCATCTGACAAAGCATGTTACATAAACGGAATTAATTTACCTGTTGACGGAGGGCGAACACTTTCATTATGATAATTTATAACGTAACAATAAATATAGATAATTCAGTTAAAGAGGAATGGCTTGAGTATATGATAAAAACTCATATTCCTGATGTTATGAAAACCGGAAAATTCACTGATCACAGAATGCTGAAACTTTTACATCCTGAACCTGATGAAGGAGTAACTTATGCCATACAGTATTATTGTAATTCGCAGAATGAACTGAATGAATATCAGAAAAATTTTGCACCTGCATTGCAAGCAGAACATTTGGAAAAGTTTGGTGAAAAAGTTTTTGCATTCAGAACAGTACTTGAAATTGTAAATGAATAATGGAAAAATTAAAAAATTACATAGGCGGAATTTTAACCACCCCTTATAACAATAATTATATAAACGATACAAATCCTGCAACAGGTGAAGTTTTTACTATGATTCCTGATTCGGGAAGTGATGATATTGATCTTGCTGTACAGTCAGCAGAAAAAGCATTTTATGTCTGGTCTGAATTATCTGCTGAAAAAAGAAGTGAATATTTATTCAGGATTGCTGAGATTATAAAAATAAAACTTGAAAAATTTGCACTTGCAGAATCGATGGATAACGGAAAACCTTTATGGCTTTCAAGAAGTGTTGACATTCCGAGAGCGGTTAAAAATTTTGAATTTTTTGCTTCAGCAATAACACACTTTTCAAGTGAATCACATTCAACTGATAACTCGACAATAAATTATACTTTGAGGCAACCAATTGGAGTAGTCGCTGCAATATCTCCATGGAATTTACCTTTGTATTTGTTATCGTGGAAAATTGCTCCTGCACTTGCGGCTGGAAACACAGTAGTTGCAAAGCCATCAGAGATTACACCATTAACGGCATTTATGCTTTCTGAAGTTTGTATTGAAGCGGGATTACCAGAAGGTGTGTTAAATATTGTTCACGGATACGGGAATAAAGCAGGGTTATCATTGATTTCACATCCAAAGGTTAAAGTTATAACTTTTACCGGAGGAACAAAAACCGGAATGGAAATTTCAAAAATTGCTGCTCCGATGTTAAAAAAATTATCTCTTGAACTCGGAGGAAAAAATCCGAATTTAATTTTTTCAGACTGCAAGTATGATGAAATGTTAGAAACCACAGTAAAGTCATCTTTTTTAAATCAGGGAGAAATTTGTCTTTGCGGTTCAAGAATTTTGGTTGAAAGAAATATTTATGAAAAATTCAGAGATGATTTCGTAAGCAAAGTCAAAGAATTGAAAGTTGGTGATCCGCTTGAAGCAGACACAAAAATCGGAGCGATTGTATCTAAACAACATTATGAAAAAATTTTATATTATATAGAACAATCACAAAAAGACGGAGGAAGGATATTATGCGGAGGAAGACCTGTAAAACTTGGCGGTAAATTATCTGAAGGATTATTTATAGAGCCGACGGTAATAGACGGACTGCCTTTTGATTGCAAAACAAATCAGGAGGAAATTTTCGGACCTGTAGTGACACTTATCCCATTTGATACTGAAGAGCAGGCATTAATGATAGCAAATTCAACAGAATACGGACTTGCGTCAATAATTTGGACTGAAAATCTTTCACGAGCAAACAGATTAGCTGCACAGATAAAATCAGGAATAGTCTGGATTAACTGCTGGATGTTAAGAGATTTAAGAACACCTTTTGGAGGTATGAATAATTCAGGAGTTGGAAGAGAAGGCGGATGGGAAGCATTGAAATTTTTTACGGAGGCAAAAAATGTTTGTATTAAATATTAAAATGATAAACATATTTTTAATTTTTGTTTATTTATTTTTTCAGAATAACTGTACGGGCAAAACTCAAGCGGGAGATCCATTCACATCCGGTTATTCAATATTGGTTTTTGGAGACTGGGGAAGAGAAGGAAACAAAAATCAATTAAAAGTTGCCAAACAAATGGGTATATCCGCAAAAGAAAATGATATAAAATTTATAATTGCACTCGGTGATAATTTTTATGAAAACGGTGTGGAAGATTTAAATGATAAACACTGGAAAAAATCATTTGAAAATGTTTATACGGATAAGTCATTACAAATACCATGGTATTTGGTATTGGGTAATCATGATTACAGAGGTAACGTACAGGCACAGATTGATTATTCGAAACAAAGCAATAGATGGAAAATGCCGGCTAGGTATTTTGTTAATGAAGTAAAAATTAATGATTCAACTGATGTGTTATTTGTTTATACCGATACGAATCCTTTTTTAGAGTCTTACAGGAAATCTTCCAAGTATAAAAATGTTTTGGAAGGTGAGACAGAGATGCAACTGAAATGGCTGGACAGTGTTTTAACAAATTCAAAAGCAAAATGGAAAATTGTAAGCGGGCATCATCCGTTATATTCATACGGAGATCATGGTAACACAGTTGAATTAATCGAAAAGTTTGAACCATTATTTGAAAAACATAATGTGAATTTATATTTGTCGGGGCATGATCATGATATGCAACATATTTATACAGGTAAGAAGACAAATTATTTTGTCAGCGGTGCAGGTTCAAATACAAGGTCTGTTGGAGCAGGAAAATTTTCAAAGTATGCAAAAGGAGATACGGGAGGTTTTCTGATTTTAAATTTTGAAACGGAAAAAATTAATGCAAGATTTATTGATGACAGTGGAAATATTTTATATAACACGGAGATAAATTAATATGTTATCATTCTGGGAAAAAAATTCTTTTTTAAATTATGATGTGATAATTATCGGAAGCGGGATACTCGGGCTTTCGGTCGCATCAGAAATTTCAGAAAAATTTACCGATCAAAAAATATTAATTCTCGAAAAAGGAATATTACCTACAGGTGCAAGCACAAAGAATGCCGGGTTTGCGTGTTTTGGAAGTTTAACGGAAATTTTATCTGATTTCAAAACTAAAGGAGAAGATGAAACTTTAAAATTAGTTTATGACAGATTGAAAGGAATTGAAATTTTAAGAGAGAGATTAACGGATGAAAAAACAGGATATGAAAACTACGGAGGATATGAACTGATAACCGAAAAAGAAATTTTCGCTTTGAACGAAATAGATTCAATTAATGAAAAGTTAAAAAATATAATCGGTGAAAATGTATTTGAAACGGCAAACGATAAAATTCCTGAATTTGGATTTGATGCGGGCAAAGTGAAATCACTTGTTTACAGTAAATATGAATCACAGGTTGATACAGGTGAGTTAATTAAAAATTATATCAGATATGTTCAGGAACGCGGGATAACAATTCTAACAGGTTGTGAAGTCAAAGAAGTAAATATTAAAAATTCAAAACCTGAGGTGGTTGTATCTCACAACGTTTTTCATGAAGACTTAATTTTTCAATGCGGTAAGGTTGTAATATGTGCAAACGCATTCAGTTCAAAAATTTTTTCCGATATAAAAGTAAAACCCGGAAGAGGACAGGTATTGATAACTAAGCCCATAGACGGATTAAGATTAAAAGGAGTATTCCATTACGATGAAGGTTTTTATTATTTCAGAAATTATAAAAACAGAATTATATTCGGAGGAGGGAGAAATCTTGATTTTGAAAACGAGGAGTCATATCAGTTCAGATATAATTTTAAAATAATAGATGACTTGGAAAATAAACTTATAAATATGATTTTACCTGCGGAAGAATTTGAGATAGATATGATATGGACGGGTATAATGGGATTTACAGAAAACAAACTTCCGGAAATAAAAGATATTGACGGTAAAATTATTTCCGCTATAAGTTGCAACGGTATGGGTGTGGCACTATCAGGATATTTAGCAAAAAAAGTAATTAAAAAATATTTTTAATGTCAGAAGAACAAGCAAAATATAATTCAAACAGAGCACCGGAACCTGTCGGATTATATCCGCATTCAAGGCGGGTAGGTAATTTATTATTCCTCTCCGGAGTGGGACCGAGAGAAAGAGGAAAAAAAGAAATTCCCGGAGTTACACTTGATGAAAACGGAAACATTATTGAATACGATATAGAAACACAGTGTCATTCTGTATTTAACAATGTAAGATATATACTTGAAGATTCCGGAAGTAAGTGGGAAAACATTATTGATGTAACAGTTTTTCTAACTAATATGAAAAAGGATTTTCCTATATTTAATAAACTTTATTCTGATTATTTCAAAGATAACTTGCCTTGCAGAACTACACTTGAGATTAATTCATTGCCAACACCAATCGCAATAGAATTAAAAGTTATCGCTACAATATAATTTCTGAAACTTCTAAAATTAATTTATGAACAAACACATTCAGTCTTATTATCCGTTATTCTTACTAAAAGGGTTTTTAGTCGCTCTCTTAGGTTTAGTTGCAATATTCACACCTGCACTTGTAATCAATTCGTTTATGATATTTCTTGCAGCAGTAATTTTACTTGTCGGTGTTTCGATGATTGTTATCGGTTTTAAAAATAAACCGATTTCAGATAACGTTTTAAAAATTATTGAAGGTGTAATATATTTAGTATTCGGAATAATAATATTAAAAAATACACAAGAGTCTGCAAATGTTATTATCACAATATTAACATTTCTTTTTGTTCTGGGCGGATTAATTCAAATTATCGTTTCTATTGCTATAAGAAAAATTATTCAGAATGAATTTTTAGGAATTTTGAACGGGTTAATCACGATTCTTCTTGGTGTTTTAATCTGGTTAGATTTTGTTACCAATAGTTTTGGCACAGTAAGATTGATTGGTCTTGTATTGTTAGTTACCGGAATAATTTCGATCTGGCAATCAATGAAAATTAAAAGTTATAATTTTTAATAATCAAAAAATCGGGATATGGAAAATTTACAAAAGTCGTGGTGGCTTGTTTTATTAAGAGGTGCATTGGCTGTTATATTCGGAATTCTTGCATTTGCTACTCCCGAACTTATGCTCGCCTCTCTGGTTTTAGTGTTTGGTGTTTACGCAGCCGTGAGCGGATTTTTCCTTTTGTTTGGAGGTTTCACATTGCCGGACTCAGATGATAAGATATTCAGTATCTTTGAAGGATTGTTTTTAATATTGTTAGGGTTCTTGTTTATCTTCCTTCCCGGATTGAGTGTTATGGCTTCAATTTTATATATCAGTGTTTATGCTATTATATCGGGTTTGTTTCAATTTTATTATTCAGTTAAAATGAAAGATTCAAAACGGAATGAATGGTTTGGAATACTCAATGCTGTAATTTCAATTTTATTCGGTATAGCATTGCTTGCTGATATGATAACAGGTGCGGAAGTTCTTGTAATGGTGCTTGGGTTATATTCAATATTTTTTGGTGTTATGGCAATCGCGACATCTTTTAAAATTAAAAATTTAAATAAATAATTAAAATATTATGAGCATAGATCACAATAAATTAGATAACGAAAGAGCGGTAACAGTTTTTTCAACAGGGAATGAAGCAGTTGAATCAGTAGTGAAATCAATACTCGACGAAGCTAATATAAAATATGTAGTAAGAGGTGAGAATGTAGAAAATTTATTCGGAGTAGGTGTGATAGGAACAGGGTTTAATCCGGTAACAGGACCGATTGAAATTCAGGTAATGCCGGAAGATGTTGAATATGCAAGAGAGTTATTAAAAGACGTTAAAGACGAATAATCAAATTACATATATTCCAAACTGACATCATTTGTAAGAGGATGAGACTGACAGGTCAGAATATAACCTTCTTCAATTTCCGCATCAGAAAGTCCTTCACGTTCATCCATTTTAACTTTGCCTGAAAATAATTTTGCTCTGCAAGTAGTGCAGATACCGCTTCTGCAGGAATAAGGAGGATCAAGCCCTGCATCCATTGCGGCTTCAAGAATAGTTTGAGTCGGTTTAACAGTTATATTATAATCTTCATTATCCAGTGTAATTTTTACTTGTCTGTCATGAACAGCATCGGGAATTTCATCGGTAATGTCAGGTTCAACAGAATCAATTTCTTTCTTATCGTTAACTTCAGGAACGGGTGGAGTAAAAAATTCAATGTTAATTTTTGAATCAGGTATATTCCATTTTTTAATTTCATCTTTTGCCAGATCCATCATAGGCAAAGGTCCACAGATGTAAAATTCATTCGCATTAATTTCAGTGCTTCTGTAATCATTTATTATTCTTCCTAAATCGTGTACGTTAATTTTTCCTTTTTGACCTTTCCAGTTTAAATCATAATTTTCAAGAGTATAAAATTTAAAAAATTTATTCGGGTGTTCGCGTGAGAGTTCATCAAGTTCTTTTCTGAACATAATATCATTTTCAGAATAGTTACCGTAATATAAAATTACCTTTGAGTGTTCTTCTACTTTTAAAACAGATTTAACAATCGATAACATAGGTGTGACACCACTTCCGCCTGCAATGAGGAAATAAACTTTAAAGTTTTCAGGGTTTAAATCAGGAGAGAATTTTCCGCGAGGCGGTAATACTTCAAGAGTTTCTCCGGGTGTTAAATCTTTTACAAGATATTTAGAAACTATTCCGCTGTTTATATATTTCGCTGCGAATGACAAAGGTTCATTCAGATATGGTGAACTGCAAAGAGAATATTCTCTTCTGAATTCAATTTTATTTAAAACAACTCTTATACCTATATACTGACCGGGTTTATAACTGAATAAATCTTTTTTATCGTCAGGAATTTCAAGTTCAAAAGATGCAGATTCCGGTGTGAGTGTTGTTTTATTTTTAACTGTTAAAGGGATGTATTTAATCGACATTTATAAAAATCCTAATTCTAATTTTGCTTCTTCAGACATTTTATTCATATCCCAGGGAGGATCAAAGGTGATTTGAACTTTTGCATCATTAATCATCGGATGTTCTTTAAGTTTATCTTCAATTTCGGTCGGCAGTGAACCTGCAACAGGGCACGAAGGAGAAGTCAAAGTCATCACAACTAATACATCTCCGTTTGTAGCAACTTTTATATCATAAATTAAACCAAGTTCATAAACATTGACAGGAATTTCAGGATCAAAAATTAATTTTAGAACTTTTACAACTTCTTCTTTAATAACTTCAATAGGGTATTGAGAAATAGTTTCTTTATTTTCTTTTTCTTTTTTTGGTTCAGTTACGGGAATTTCAGAGTTTGTATTTTCAATTTGATTTTCTTTGTTATCAACATCAGAAGTATCAACTGAAACACTTTCTATTTTACCGTCCTTTTTTATTATGTTAAAACTTGGCATAATTAATTTTTTGAATAAACCTCCGCATATTTTTTCATATAATTAATCATAGAACTTAATCCGTTTGATCTTGTAGGTGAAAG